>Ga0079224_100001264_pt1 | contig 28572 bp, 26 predicted proteins | sample Stecom2015_FD_80414 | JGI IMG/M metagenome (GOLD analysis project Ga0079224, IMG submission 80414) | Agricultural soil microbial communities from Utah to study Nitrogen management - Steer compost 2015 | ecosystem: Environmental > Terrestrial > Soil > Agricultural land | place: USA: Utah... | reverse complement strand
TATGCCAAGCGTCGGCGCTAACCGCCGGCGGGTAGGGTCGGTACGACCTTGTCGGCGAGGTCGACGGTCAGCTCACGCGTGTCGAGATGACCGGTGTTCTTCCTCGACGGCGGGTTGCTCAAGTTGAACTCCAGGCTTCCGCCGACAATCTCGACATTCACCGTGCACACAGCTTCTGAATGGTCCTCTACCCGACGACTCGACACCGATCGCCGTCCGGCAATCTCCAACTCACGAGTGTCGAGAAGGTTTTTCTCAATCACCATGTCCACGCTGATATTGCTCGTCTGGATGGTGGCCGCGTAGCCATCCGACTGGACCCACATGCAACCCTGCCACTCGATCCCGCTGACCGAAGAGGTCTGTTCACGCGGCATCTTCAGCTTCTCGGCATCCAGAATCTCCTGCGGAACATCGGTACACGGGTTGTACGCGGTGGGCGCCTCGGTCTGCATGTTTGTACTGGCCGATGTCGTCGAGGACTCGGATTCGGGCTCCGACGTAGATTCACATCCCGCCAGGACCAGCGCCGCACCGACGGCGAGAACCGCCACTCCCCGCCCGATCGTCATGCCCGACATCCACACCCCACATTCGCCGAAACCGTTCGGACATCAACGGGGTGGACCGGCATCTCCTCCCCCTGCCGCACTGCCGTGATCCTACCGACGCACCGGTTCCGTTCCGCCGCTCGGCGGGACGAGGCCGGTCTCGCGGTGGGGAGGAGCACCCCCGCCGCGGGAACCGCGTCTCGTCAGAACTGGTCCTGCTCGTAGCTCGAGCTGAGCAGTTCGTCCGCGTGTGTCGCTCCGATGACCTCGGGCGTCGACTCGCCGAGCGGGCCGGTGAGATCGTCGTTGCCGGTGAGGCTGCGGTACGGGTCGACGTTGCGGCTGTGTTCGCTCTCGTCGTTCTGGCCGCGGCCCGCCGCGCCCGCGCCGCTGCCCATGAAGCCGCTGGTGCCGGCGGGGGTGGTGGAGGTGCCCGCGCCCGCTGGGACGGCGGAGGCGGGGACCGTGCCGAGCGAGCCGGCCCCGGGGAGGCTGGAGCCCGGCGCGCCTGTGCTCGGGCTGCCGGTGGTTGGGACGCCGGAGAACCCGCCACCGCCGCCGGAACCACTCAGGCCGCCGCCGGGGCGGCCGAGAGAGCCGAGCAGGCCGCTGCTGGGGGTGCTGGCGGCGGAGGTGTTCAGCGATGACGCGGGGGTGGTCGAGGTGTTGAGGCCGGAGTTGCCGGTGAGCGGGTTGGCGCTCGCGGCCTGGGTGGCGAGGCTTTCGGCCTGCGAGAGCAGGGGTTCGCCGATGTTCTTCGCTGCCGCCTGCACGACCTCATCGGGGGCGGGCAGGCCACTTTCCCCGAGCAGCTGGCCGACGACGCCGTTGAGCTGGGCGGTCTTTCCGGCCAGATCGCCTCGGGTGGTGTTGACCACGGCCACGGCCTGGCCGAGGTGTTCGGTGGCGGTGGCGAGCAGGGTGGCCTGGCCGGGCGGGGTCAGGATCACCGGGGCCAGCGCGGTGGCCTGGGCGGCGAAGGTGCTGGCGATGCCGACGAGCTGGGCGTTGCCCTGCTGGACCACGGCGGCCGCGGCCTGGGTGAGCGCGGAGATGTCGAAGCCGCGCTGGCTGGCGTCCTGCCCCTGGGCGTTGGCCTCCTGACCGGCGATCTGCGCCTGCCGCGAGGATTCGCCCTCCCAGGACTGCTCGACGGTGGACATGCTGCCCTTGGCCATCTGCATGGCCACCTCGATCATCTGCGAGGACTGACTGAGGATGGCGGTCGGGTCGAGGGCGCCGAGCACGCCGGTGCCGAAGCTCTGCAACAGCTCGAGGATCGGCTGGAAGAGCACATCGACGCCGGGCAGCGCCGGGATCTGCAGGCCCTGCATGAGCGCGCCGACCGGATCGGCGGGCAGCGCGGGCAACTGCGGCAACTGCTGGGCGGCGGCCGAGGCGGCCTGGGTGGCCTGTGCGGCGAGGCCCTGCGCGGCCGCGCCCGCCTGGCCGAGCACACCCTGCACCGAGGCGTCGGCCTGTTGCAGGGCGTGGCTGATACCGGTGCTCTCCAGGAAGGCGTCCCCCCCGGCCCGCAGGCCGCCGAGGATGTCCTGCGGATCGGCGGACCCGCCGCCGAGGCCGGGCAGACCAGCGGGCACGGCGCCCGGGGCGCCCGCGTCGTCGGATTCCCTGCGGGACAGGATGAATTCGGGCGCCTCGATCGGCGGCAGGTCGGCGGGCAACTGGGGCAGCGGCAGGTCGATCAGCGCCTGATCGGCGGGGATCTCCACCGGCTCGGCGGGAGCCTGCGGCGCGGCGGCGGGCGCGGCCGGTTCGGCGGGCACGGTGCCTGTCAGGGGCGAATCGGCCGGGGTGTAGTCGTTTCCGGCGGCGGGCTGCGCGGCGACCGGCTGGGCGGCGCCGATGACTCCGGTCTCGGTGACGTCGATGGGCTTCACGGCGGCCTCAGATCTCGCTCGCCTGCGCGTTCATCTGCGCGGCGTTGGTGTCGTCGGTCTCCTCGAACAGCGAGGCGGCCGAGAAGGCCTTCCAGGACAGATCGTTGTACTTGTTCGCCAGATCGTGGATGTCCCTGGCCTGCAGGACTTGCGCGGCCGCGAAACTGGCGAGGTAGTCGGCGCCGATGAGCCCGAAGACCGGCGTGAGCGCCGAGACCTGGCCGATCAGATCCATGTCGGCCGCCGCCTTGATCTGACCGGCGATTGTGGCGTGTTCGGTGGCGAACTGCCGGACCGCCGTGGGATCGACCGAGACTTCACTCATCGAGTGGCCCCCCATCCGTCGTGTTGTGCTGTGTCGCCGCAGCGGACGGCTCACGACGACTCGCGGGCCCGACCGCTTCGAACATTGCTGCTTGTCCCACCCCGAAGCGATCGCGCCGTCGCCGGCCGAAGCCGCTACGGTTCGCCCAATATAGCCGATGGTCACGACAGCATTCGAGCGCGCGGAGCGCCACCGTGGCGCGCGCGACGCTCGATCGGACCAGAAATAGAACGTGTTGCAAATTAGAACAAGTTCTATATTGTCGGTGCCATGAAGGTCGCAGTGACCGGCGCAGCCGGCTACCTAGGCACGAACTTGCTCCCGCTGCTCACCGCGCGCGGCGACGAGGTGATCGCCGTCGACCGGGTCCGTCCCGCCCGGCCGCGGCCGGGCGTGACCTGGGTCGAGGGCGACGTGCTCGACCCGGCCTCCATGCGCGCGGCCCTCGACGGAGCCGAGGTGGTCTACCACCTGGTCGCGGTCATCACCCTGGCCGACCGCAACGATCTGGCCTGGCGGGTCAACACCGAGGGCGTGCGGGTGGTCGCCGAGGCCGCGCTCGCGGTGGGGGCGCGCCGGATGGTGCACGCCAGCTCGATCCACGCCTTCGACCAGTACAGCTGCGGCGGGCACATCGACGAGACCTCGGTGCGCTCCACCGATCCAGGCCTTCCGGTCTACGACCGCTCCAAGTGGGCGGGCGAGGTCGCCCTGCGCGAGGTGATCGACCAGGGGCTGGACGCGGTGATCTGCAATCCCACCGGCGTGTTCGGTCCGGCCGATCACGGCGCGCCGATGTCGCGGATCAACCGCTCACTGCGCGACGCCGCCCAGGGCAGACTGCCCGCCATGGTGGACGGGGGCTTCGACCTGGTGGACGTGCGCGACGTGGCCACCGGCCTGATCCTGGCGGGCGAGAAGGGCCGCACCGGCGAGAACTACCTGCTCGGCGGCGCGATGATCGCCATGACCGATCTGTGCACACTGGCCGCGAACGAGCGCGGCAAGCGCGGGCCGCGGTTCACCATCCCGCCGAAGCTGGTCGGCGGCCTGATCCCGGTGCTGGAGCCGATCGGCAAGATGCTCGGCACCGACATCCTGTCCAAGGCCGCGCTCGGCGCGCTGGTCTCCGCGCCGACCGTCGACCACGGCAAGGCGGCCGCCGAACTCGGCTACCGGCCGCGCCCGACCGAGGAAACGGTCCGTGACCTGGTCGCCTTCTTCGACGACCCGGCGAGCGTGGCGCCCGCTGTGGCTTGACACGCCCTAGAACGCGTGTTCGACTGTCCGGTGTGCGGTGGCAGAACCAGGAACTGGACGCCGACGACGGGGCACTGCCCGGCCTCGGCCGGGCGGAGTTCGTCCGCACCGTGAGCACACCGGAGTTCGAGGGCATCACCTTCCACGAGGTGCTGTGCAAGAGCGCGTTGAACCGGGTGCCGGAGGAGAGCGGACTGCCGTTCCGCTGGACCGTCAACCCGATGCGCGGCTGCTCGCACGCCTGCCGCTACTGCTTCGCCCGCCCCACCCACGAGTATCTGGAGCTGGACGCCGGTCACGATTTCGACAGTCAGATCGTGGTGAAGACCAATGTGGCGGCGGTGCTGCGCCGGGAGCTCGGCAAGCGGTCCTGGCACCGCGAGCCGGTGGCCCTCGGCACCAACACCGATCCCTACCAGCGCGCCGAGGGGCGTTACCGGCTGATGCCGGGCATCATCCGTGCCCTCACCGATGCGGGCACACCGTTCTCCATTCTCACCAAGGGCACGCTGCTGCACCGTGATCTGCCGCTGCTGAGCCTGGCCGCCCGCGAGGTGGACGTGCGCCTCGCGGTCTCGATCGCCATGCTCGACGCCGAGCTGCACCAGCAGATCGAGCCGGGCACGCCATCGCCGCGCGCCCGCCTGGATCTGGTGCGGGCGCTGACCGACGCGGGTTTCGCGGTGAATGTCATGGTGGCGCCGATCATTCCGTATCTCACCGACGGCAGAACCCAGCTCGACGAGCTGTTCGGCGCGATCGCGGCGGCGGGCGCGCGCTCGGCGGTGACCATGCCGATGCATCTGCGCGGCAGCACCCGCGGCTGGTTCCTCGGCTGGCTGGCCGAAGCCCATCCGGCGCTGCTGCGCCGCTACCGCCAGCTGTACGGGCGGGGTGCCTACGTGTCCCCGGAGTACGCGAGCTGGTTGCGCGAGCGCACCACTCCCCTGCTCGAGCGGCACGGCCTGGTCCGTCCGCCCGCCGTGCCCGCCGAGCCTGCGGTCGCCGCGCCGCGCGCGGCGGACCCGCAACTGGCGCTGTTCGCCTGAGTCGCGCACCCGCCGCGCCTGCGCGGTGATCACGCGCCGCCCGCGCCACGCCCGACCCGCGGACAGCCGCCGCACAGGGGCGTTTTCCCGGCACGGAATCCACTTTCCCACCCTGCCCGGCCACGTCGGAGTACTTTGGCGAGAGGCACCTTCTCATGCGACTTCTCTGCGACGAGGAAGTGAAGCAGGCACATGGATGCGCACCACGACGATCGCCGCCGTACTGCCGGAACACGCACGGCGAGCGAGAAATTGGAGCAGGTCGTCATCCGGTTCGCCGGTGATTCCGGCGACGGGATGCAGCTGACCGGCGACCGTTTCACCCACGAGGCCGCCGCTTTCGGCAACGACCTGGCCACCCAGCCGAACTTCCCCGCGGAGATCCGCGCGCCACAGGGCACGCTACCGGGCGTGTCGTCGTTCCAGATCCAGATCGCCGACTACGACGTGCTCACCGCGGGCGATCAGCCCGACGTGCTGGTGGCGATGAATCCGGCCGCGCTGCGCGCCAATCTGGGCGATCTGCCGCGCGGAGCGACGGTCATCGTCAACACCGACGAGTTCACCAGGCGCACGCTGACCAAGGTCGGCTACCCGGCCGACCCGCTGACCGACGACACGCTCGCCGATTTCGTGGTGCACCAGGTGCCCATGACCTCGCTCACCCTCGCCGCCACCGAGCGGGCCGGGGTCGGCAAGAAGGATGCCCAGCGCGCGAAGAACATGTTCGCCCTCGGCCTGCTGTCGTGGATGTACGGCCGCCCGCTCGGCGGCACCGAGCGCTTCCTGCGCGAGAAGTTCGCCGCCGTCCCCGCCGTCGCGGAGGCGAACATCCTGGCGTTCCGGGCGGGCTGGAACTACGGCGAGACGACCGAGACCTTCGCGACCACCTACGAGATCGCGCCCGCCGCCCTGCCGCCGGGCACCTACCGCCAGATCACCGGCAACACCGCCCTGGCATACGGGCTGATCACCGCGGGGCAGCTGTCCGGGCTGCCGGTCTTCCTCGGCACCTACCCGATCACCCCGGCCTCGGACATCCTGCACGAACTGAGCAAGCACAAGCGTTTCGGCGTGACCACCTTCCAGGCCGAGGACGAGATCGCCGGCATCGGCGCGGCGCTCGGGGCCGCGCTCGGCGGTGCGCTCGGAGTGACCAGCACCTCCGGTCCCGGCCTCGCGCTGAAGAGCGAGACGATCGGCCTGGCGGTGATGACGGAACTGCCGCTGCTGGTGATCGACGTGCAGCGCGGCGGGCCGTCCACCGGCCTGCCGACCAAGACCGAGCAGGCCGACCTGTTGCAGGCGCTGTACGGACGCAACGGCGAGTCCCCGGTGGCGGTGCTCGCGCCGCGTTCACCCGCGGACTGTTTCGACACCGCGGTGGAGGCGGCCAGGATCGCGCTGACCTATCGCACCCCGGTGCTGCTGCTGTCCGACGGGGCCATCGCCAACGGCTCCGAGCCCTGGTCCATCCCCGACGTCTCCGCCCTCGACCCGATCGACCCCGGCTTCGAGCCGCACGCCGACGGGGACGCACCCGCCTTCCTGCCCTACGCCCGCGACCCGGAGACCCTGGCCAGGCCGCTGGCCGTGCCGGGCACGCGGGGCCGCGCGCACCGTATCGGCGGTCTGGAGAAGGCCGACGGCAGCGGCGACATCTCCTACGATCCGGCCAACCACGAGCTGATGGTGCGGCTGCGGCAGGCCAAGATCGACGGCATCACGGTGCCCGATGTGGTGGTCGACGACCCCGACGGCCGCGCGGAACTGCTGATCATCGGCTGGGGCAGCTCCTACGGCCCGATCGGCGAGGCGTGCAGGCGGGCACGGCGGCGGGGCGTCCCGGTCGCCCAGGCGCACCTGCGCCACCTGAACCCGCTGCCGGCGAACCTGGGCGAGGTGCTGCGCCGCTACCGCACGGTGGTGGCGCCGGAGATGAACGGCGGCCAACTGGCCATGCTGCTGCGTGCCAGGTACGTGGTGGACGTGCGCCCGTGGACGAAGATCGCGGGTACCGCCTTCTCGGCGAGCGAGCTGGTCGGGGTGATCGACGCCGCGCTGGACGGCTCGCTGGCGGATCTGGAACAGGACAAGGCCTTCACCGCCCGCGCACGGGCCTGCTACCTCGGGAGTGACCGATGACCATCATGGAGCCCTCGCCGCTGGTGCGCGCCGACCTCGGCCTGACCGGGGTCTCCGGCGTGCCCGCCGCCGACGCGCCGCAGAAGGCCAAGGACTACACCTCCGACCAGGAGGTGCGCTGGTGCCCCGGCTGCGGCGACTACGTCATCCTGGCCACCGTGCGCGGCTTCCTCGCCGAACTCGGATTGCGCAGGGAGAACCTGATGTTCGTGTCCGGGATCGGCTGCTCGAGCCGGTTCCCGTACTACCTGGACGCCTACGGCATCCACTCGATCCACGGCCGCGCGCCCGCCATCGCGACCGGGCTCGCGGTGACCAGGCCGGATCTGTCGGTGTGGGTGGTCACCGGTGACGGCGACGCGCTGTCCATCGGCGGCAACCACCTGATCCACGCGCTGCGCCGCAATGTCAACATGACGATCCTGCTGTTCAACAACCGGATCTACGGGCTGACCAAGGGCCAGTACTCGCCGACCTCCGAGCGGGGCAAGGTCACCAAGTCGACGCCGCTGGGGTCGATGGACCACCCGTTCAACACGCTGTCGGTGGCCCTCGGCGCGGAGGCCACCTTCGCCGCCCGGGCGCTGGACTCCGACCGGCAGGGCCTGACCGAGGTGCTGCGCGCCGCGGCCACCCATCGCGGCACCTCGTTCGTGGAGATCCTGCAGGACTGCCCGATCTTCAACGACGGCTCGTTCGACGTGCTGCGCCGCGACAACGCCGCCGACCACCTGATCCCGGTGCGCCACCGACAGCCGATCACCTTCGGCGCCGAGGGCGAATTCGCCGTGGTGCGTTCGGGTTTCGGGTTGACGGTGGCGCGCACCGCCGAGGTCGATCCCGGCGAGATCGTGGTCCACGACGCCGCCTGCGACGATCCCGGCTACGCCTACGCGCTCGCCCGCCTCGGCGATCAGGAGCTGACGCACGTGGTCACCGGTGTGCTGCGCAGCGTGGAGCGGCCCACCTACGACGACGGGGTGCGCGCGCAGAACGTCGCCGCCGCCGAACGCGCACCGCTGGGACCGGATTCGCTGCAACGGCTGCTCGACGGCCCGGAGACCTGGACGGTGGGCTGAGCCGGACGACGAGCCGGTGCGGCTCAGTCCTTGCCCGCGAAACCGAGGCCGATGACGGCGTCGCGCTCGGCGGCCAGTTCGGCCACCGAGGCCTCGATGCGGTCGCGGGAGAACTCGTCGATCTCCAGGCCCTCGACGATGCGGTAGCGGCCGTCGGCGCAGGTGACCGGGAACGAGCTGATCAGCCCCTCGGGCACACCGTAGGAGCCGTCCGAGGGCACCGCCATCGAGGTCCACTCCCCCTCCGGCGTGCCGAGCACCCAGTCGTGGATGTGGTCGATGGCCGCGCTGGCCGCGCTCGCCGCCGAGGACGCGCCCCTGGCCTGGATGATGGCGGTGCCGCGCTGCTGCACGGTGGGGATGAACTCCTCGGCCAGCCACTGCCGGTCGACCAGTTCCAGGGCGGGTCTGCCCGCGACGGTGGCGTGCGTGATGTCGGGGTACTGGGTGGCGGAGTGGTTGCCCCACACCGCGATCCGGTGGATCTCCGCGCCTGGCACACCGGTCTTGGCGGCCAGCTGCGCGATGGCGCGGTTGTGGTCCAGGCGCGTCATGGCGGTGAACCGCTCCGCGGGCACGTCAGGGGCGTTGCTCGCCGCGATGAAGGCGTTGGTGTTGGCCGGATTGCCGACGACGAGCACCTTCACGTCGCCGGCCGCGACGGCGTTGATGGCCCTGCTCTGTTCGGTGAAGATCTGCCCGTTGGCGGCCAGCAGGTCGGCCCGCTCCATCCCCGCGGTGCGCGGGCGCGCGCCGACCAGCAGGGCCACGTTCGCGCCCGCGAAGCCGACCTCGGGGTCGTCGCTGATGTCGATCGAATCGAGCAGCGGGAAGGCGCCGTCCTCGAGCTCCATCGCCACGCCCTCGAGCGAGGCCACGGCCGCCGGGATCTCGAGCAGTCGCAGACGGACCGGGGTGTCGGAGCCGAGCATGGCCCCGGACGCGATGCGGAACAACAGGCCGTAGGCGATCTGCCCGGCCGCACCGGTGACGGTGACGGTGACGGGGGCGTTCCGTTCGGCGGCGCTCACCACAACTCCTCGGGGTCGACGACGTGTCGCTGCCTACCCTAGCGATGCTCACGCCCGCCGGACCCGGGTGGTGAGCTACGGAACACACCGCCCGCGCACCTACGGCGCGGCGCGGAAACCGGGACCGGTCACAGCAGTTCGGCGACCTCGCGATCGGTGAGCACGATGGGCGAGACGTAGTCCTTGGCGCGGGCCAGTCGCGCCGCGCGGTACAGCGGCCGCTCCTGGAGTCCGGCGTCCCTCGCCTCGGCGCGCAACTGCCGCACGAGCAGTTCGGAGACCGCCACCGTGGTGGCGGTGCTGCCCGCGGCGAGAGCGTCGGCCAGCCTGCGCAGGCCGAGCACGTGCAGCTCGCGTCCGCTGCCGGTGTCGGTGTACATGGCCAGCGGGATGAGCTGGCGCCGCCCGCCGCCGGTCAGGCGCAGCGCCCCCCGGCTCACCCGGCCCGGGTAGACCAGCATTTCCACCCCGTCGGCGGTGGCCACCTCGATCCGCTGCTCACCGAGCAGCGTGCGCGCGTGCACGACGCCACCGGTCAGCCAGATGCGGCGGCGGCCGAGAGCGAGCGCCGAGAGCGCGGTCGGCACCGCGACCACGAGGCCGATGGCCAGCGCGACCGGCCAGGACAGGAACAGCGCGGCGATCAGGCCTGCGCCGACGCCCGCGCCGATCACCGCAAGCGTCAGTTTGCGCAGCATCGGGGCGAACATCTCCGGCGCCACCAGGTCGAGCCCGACCGGCCCGTCGGCGGGCCGACCGCCGTTCGCGTCCACGTCTCACTCCTTCACGCGCATGCCGCCACCGGGCGCACGGGCCCGCGCCCACGCGGCCGGACAACCGTACCTCCGGCCGGTCGCGGGCGCGGCGAACTCACCGCTGACGGCAGCCGCACCCGCCCGAGGGCCGACCGGCTCAGGAGGCGGCGAGTTCGGCGCGCAGCGCCTCGACCAACTCCGGCAGCGCCACCTGGCGCTGGTCGCCGGTGCTCATGTCCTTGACCACCACCGCGTCCTCGGCGAGTTCGCGCTCGCCCAGCACCAGCGTGAACCGGGCGCCGGAGCGGTCGGCGGCCTTCATGGCGCCCTTCACGCCGCGGCCGCCGTAGGCCAGGTCGACCCGGATGCCCGCGGCGCGCAACTGCGCGGCGAGCACCACCAGCCGCTGCTTGGCGGCATCGCCCATGGGCACGCCGAAGACCTCACAGCGGGCGGGGTCGCCCGCCGACTTGCCCTCCGCCCGCAGCGCCAGCATGGTGCGGTCGACGCCGAGGCCGAAGCCGATGCCCGACAGCGGCTGGCCGCCGAGCTGAGCCATCAGGCCGTCGTAGCGGCCACCACCGCCGATGCCGGACTGCGCGCCGAGGCCGTCGTGCACGAACTCGAAGGTGGTCTTGGTGTAGTAGTCCAGGCCGCGCACCATGCGGGGGTTGACCACATAGGGCACGCCGAGCGCGTCGAGGTGGCCGAGGACCTGGTCGAAGTGAGCCTTGGCCGATTCGGAGAGGTGGTCGAGCATCAGCGGCGCGTCGGCGGTCATCTCGCGCACGTGCGGACGCTTGTCGTCGAGCACCCGCAGCGGATTGAGCTCGGCGCGGCGGCGGGTCTCCTCGTCCAGCGGCAGCGCGAAGAGGAACTCCTGGAGCAGCTCGCGGTAGCGGGGACGGCAGGTGTCGTCGCCGAGCGAGGTGATCTCGAGCCGGAAGCCGTCGAGGCCGAGAGAGCGGAAGCCCGCGTCGGCGACCGCGATGACCTCGGCGTCCAGCGCCGGGTCGTCGATGCCGATGGCCTCGACGCCGACCTGCTGCAACTGGCGGTAGCGCCCGGCCTGGGGACGCTCGTAGCGGAAGAACGGACCGGAGTAGGCCAGCTTGACCGGCAGCGCGCCGCGGTCGAGGCCGTGCTCGATGACGGCGCGCATGACGCCCGCGGTGCCCTCCGGGCGCAGCGTGACGCTGCGGTCGCCGCGATCGGCGAAGGTGTACATCTCCTTGGAGACGACGTCGGTGGATTCGCCGACGCCGCGGGCGAACAGCCCGGTGTCCTCGAAGATCGGCAGCTCGATATGCCCGTACCCGGCCAGTCGGGCGGCCCGCAGGAGGCCGTCGCGCACGGCGACGAACTCGGCCGAGCCGGGTGGCACGTAGTCCGGTACCCCCTTCGGGGCGGAGAAGCTGCTGGTCTTGGTCACGATGCTCCAGTTTTCCCCACCGCGCCCCGTCAAGTCCAACCGGTTACCCCGTTCCGGGGGTGTGGCGCGGTCGAGCGCACGGTCGGCGGACCGATCCGGCCGCCCGATCCGCCGACCTGATCTTGCGCCGGGGCCGGGATGGCAGACTCTAACCTCGACGTACGCCGACACGGGAGGAATGTGGTAGTGCCGAGCAACGAACAGCGACGAGCGGCGGCCAAGCGCAAGCTGGAACGTCAGCTGGCCAATCGGGCCGAGCGGGCGCGCAAGCGGAAGCAACTGACGATCGCGGGATCGGTGCTCGGTGTGGTCGTGGTGGCCGGTGCCGCCGTGGGGCTGTACTTCCTCACCAAGGGCGAGGACGGGGACGGTGGCTCCGACACCGTCGCCGAGTCGACCTTCTCCGCCGCCCCCGCACCGGAGCCGGTGGCCAAGCCGGACACGGTGAACTGCGTCTACACCGACGGCGCGCCGAGCGCCAAGCCGGTGCAGAAGCCGAGCCGCACCGAGAACATCCCCACCACCGGCGCGGATGCGCGGGTCAGCGTCAGCATGGAGACCAGCCAGGGCCCGCTCGGCCTGACCCTGAACAACGCCGAGTCGCCCTGCACGGTGAACAGCTTCGTCAGCCTGGCCACCCAGGGCTTCTTCGACGACACCGAATGCCACCGCCTGACCACCGGGGAGGGCCTGAAGGTGCTGCAGTGCGGCGACCCCACCGGCACCGGCCAGGGCGGTCCCGGCTACATGTTCGCCAACGAGTACCCCACCGACCAGTACGCCGAGGGCGACCCGGCCTCGATGGAGCCGATCCGCTACGAGCGTGGCGTGCTGGCCATGGCCAACGCGGGCGCGGGCACCAACGGCAGCCAGTTCTTCCTGGTCTACGGCGATTCCCAGCTGCCGCCGCAGTACACCATCTTCGGTGAAGTCGACGAGGGCAGCCTGGAAACCCTGGACAAGATCGCCGAGAACGGCCAGGACGACTCCAACGGCCTCGGCGACGGCAGGCCGAACAGTCCGGTAACGATCCAGTCGGTGAGCCTGGACTGACCTGGTTCACCGGGCTGGAGTGGGTAGTTCTCGGGTAACCTCGAGAAATACCTCCGTCCACAGCGAGCACTTCAGCATCGGGGTGAAGCCATGTCCGAGGAATTGGACGACATCGGCCGGGAGACAGCGGCCGTGATGAAGACGATGTTGAGCTTGGCGACGCTGGTCGCGCTGCGCACCCGCGAGCGCGGCCAGAAGGAAGCAGAGGCACGCGTCAAGATCACCGAGGCGCGCATGAAGGAGGCCAAGGAGCTGCGCATGCGGGAGGAGCGCGAGTCCAAGGCCAAGGACCCCCGCAACCTCGAACTGGCCAGGATGGTCGAGTCGAATCAGTCGGCCGGCAAGGGGATCTCGCTGGAGAAGGAGTCGGTCGGCTCCATGATGACCAGCGCGGCGAGCGAGCTGTCCGAATCGGTCACCGGATCGTCGAGCGGTCCGTCGCTGCCCCAGCTGGCCTACGACTCGGCCGAGCGGCGCAACGCCGTCGCCGCGCATCTGCAGAAGATGGGCGTCTCCCCCGACCTCGCCGCGGTCCGCATGCTGATGGAGGTGGGACAGGGCCTGCCCGCCGAGGAGGCGGTGCGCGCCAAGACAGCCGAGGCCAGATCGACCAATCGCAGCAGGGAGCTCGAAGGCCGAGGGCTGGAACGCACCAGGAGCTGAACAGAAGAGAAGGAGCCCGCCGACGCTGTCGGCGGGTTCCTTCTCTTCTGTTGTCCGGCAACGATTCCCGCCCGGTCAGACCGGATAGTCCTCCGGCGCCAGCGGGTCGAACTGGCCGCGTGCCGGCGAACGCAGCGGCAGCGGGTTGAGCATGTCCTTGTGTCCGTTGCGCACACTGCAGTACTTGAACGGCCCGCGCGGGTCGAACAGCTTGGTCATGTGCGGGTCGGCGTGGTCGAGCAGCCACACGCTCAGCCCCGTCGCCGGGTCCAGCCGCAGATGCTCCCAGGCGCGCCACAGCGCGTCCAGGCGCACCGCCGCCTCCGCGTGCCGGAACCACTCCGGGCACCACACGGTTTCGCTGATGTCGGTGACCTGGCGGCGGTAGACCACGCTCAGGTAGTTCTCGACGAACTCGACCACATTGCTGTAGACGGGCTTGCCCGGCATGGGTGGGCCGGGGGGTAGGTTGTGGGTCACCGAAGCACCTCTTCTCCGTTGGTTGCCGACATGTCCGTCACGGACGCGGTCGCTGTCGCAGGCCGCGTCACCTCGGCTTGGCCTCGATCTCGCCGGCGGGAGCCTCCGCCGGTTCCAGCTCTCCGATCGGCTCCTCGGACTTGCGCAGTTGCGGCTTGCCGGGCGCGGGGGCGAGACCCGAGGGGTCGGGATCGGACTTCTTGGTCAGCGCGGGCGAACCGATCGCCGCGCTGATCTCGACCTTGGTCTGCGGGTCGTGCTGATCGATCGACTTCTTCACCGCGGCCGCGTATTCGCCCTCCCACCACGGCACCGTGCGCACCAGCACGGCGGGCTGGCCGGAGGTGAACACGATGGCGCGCCCGCGCGGCAGCGTGGTCAGCGCGTTGACGCTGAAGGTCTTCGACGACGACAGCGAACGCGAATAGCTCTTGCCGCCCTTGGATTCGGAGACCGACTGCGAGATCGAGTCGTACTCGCCGATCGCCTCGGAACGGTCGCGCAGGAAGTTCATGTCGTCGATGCCGCTGCCGACCACCTTGATGTTGGCCGCCGACCACAGCGCGGCCATGCCCGCGTCACCCCAGCACCGCGCGCCCTGCGCCCAGGACTGCAGGACCGTCATCACCACGATGCCGCGCGAGCCGAAGTGGCTGTACTGCTTGGGCAGGTCCTTCCAGCGGACCACGTTGGCGGCCTCGTCGAGCACCGCGAGCAGCGGGATGGGCAGCCGCCCGCCGCGCGAGCGGGCCGCCTTGTACATGGCGACGTCGACGACGGCCTCGGTCAGCGCGCTCACCAGCGGAGCCGCCGAACCGCGCCCCTCGAGCGAGAGCGAGTACAGGGTGCCGTTCTTGTCGATGAAGGTCGACTCGTCGAACCGCATGCGCGGCTCGCCGTTCTCGGGATTCGTGCCGGGCAGGATCCAGTCGTGGATGTTGGACAGCTGCAGCGAGCGCACCATCTTCTTGGCGGTGCCGAAGATGCCGCTGCGGGTGCGCGGGTCGGCGTTGTACTGCATCGCCAGACCCGAGGCCATCGCCTGGTGCGGCGAGTTGCGCAGCAGCTCGATCGGCTCGGTGTCCTGCGGGTTGGTCACCCATTCCCACACCTGCACGATCGGGTAGTCGCCGACCGCCGCCGCCAGGAACAGCGCGGCGAGCAGGTCCTCGGCCTCGGGATCGAAGAAGTCGTCCTTCTTGCCCTCGCCGCCCTCGTCGGCGTCGGCGAAATGGCCGGCCAGCCGTTGGGCGCGCATCTCCTTGCCCGGCCGGTCGGAGTTGACCCAGGCCAGCGGATTCCAGTACCAGCTCGGCGGTTCGTCGGCCACGCCCTGCGGGTCGAAGACGAAAGTGGGGCTGCCCTTCTGTTCGCGCACGTCGCGGGTCGCGTCCACCACGTCGCGCTTGTTGGAGGTGGCGAGGACCGGGCCGATGGCCGACAGGATGGCCGGGATCACCCGCGAGGTCGACTTGCCCTGGCGCGGCCCCCAGATGTCCAGGTGCAGATCCTCGTAGGAGCCGTAGAGCATGATGCCGTCGGCCACGCTCATGCCGATCGGCACGCCTGGCGAATCCTGGTAGCCCAGTTCGATGCCGAGCTGCTGGGCCTTCTCCCGCACACCGGCCTCGGTCAGCGCGTACACCGCGGCGCCGCTGCCCATGTACTGCGCCTTGGCGTCCACCGGCAGCACGCCCACCGATGCCCGCTTGGCGCGCTCCTTGCGGACCATGAGGAAGGCGATCGCGGCGGCGATGATCAGCAGCACGATGATCGTGGAGGGGAACGGCCAGCTGTACTGCCCGCGCGCCATGCCCGCGGTGACCTCGATCGGATTGATCGGCAACTGCTGCGGCGTGCCCGACAGCTGGTTGCCCAGGTGCAGCGCCACCATCAGCAGCACGAACACCGTGAATCCGGCGTAGACGGCGATCAGACCCAGATCGGGGCCGGGTATCGCCGGGTCCTTCACAGGTTTCTTCTTCGCCATCCCTGCCTCCTCGAATCGCCCTGCGGAGAAATGCCTGTCACGTGGTCAGCCGAACGCATCGAGCCGCCACCCCTCGCCGGTCTCGACCACCGTGGCGATGACGGTCGTGGCGGGCAGCGCCTCGGTCCGCCCGTCCGGGTACACCACGGTCTGTTCGATCCCGATCTTGAACTGCTGGACCGCGCCCTCGCCCTGACCGGGCGGCCGCTCGCCCGAGGCGAAGGTGAACGCCTCGACCCGCGCGCCCGCCTTCGCCCATTCCGCCCAGCGCAGCGACGGGCTCGGTTCCTCGGCCGGCGCGCTGTCGAGGGTGCGGATCAGGCTCGGCCCCAGATATTTCCGCGCCCGCCGCATCGACTCGCCGTGCTCTTCGTCGGCGGGCCGCCAGGTGAAGATCTCGCGCAGCGCGGTGACCGCCACGCCCTCGGCGGTCACCGGATCGGGCGCGGGCGCCTGTTCCAGCAGCCGCGTCGTGGTCGGAATCGCGCCCGCCGAACCGGATTCGGAACTCTCGCCGCCGGAACCGCAGGCGGCGGCGAAGACCACCGTGCTCACCACGAGCATCACCACCAGTGTCGCGGGGGATCGTCCGTCCTTCCAGGCTAGCCGCAGAACGGTCCCCGGCAGCCGCCTCTGCGCCGCCTTTCCGCTGCCGTGTCGCGTGTCGCGGGCCCGCGACCGCTTCCGCTGCCCGGCCCGGTGCGTCGTGTGCGCGTTCACATCACCCTCCGCATCCTCGCGTCGCCGGGCACCGCGACCTCGCTCACCCCGCCCGCAGGCACGGACTGGACCATCCGGCCGCCGCCCGCGTAGACGCCCACCTGCGCCGGACCCCGCGGACCGAAGGAGCTGAACACCAGATCGCCGGGCCGCGCCTGGCTCATGGACACCTCCTGGCCGTACTCCCACTGCTGTTCGGCGGTTCGGGGCATGACGATCTCGCCCGCCGAGGCCGCGAACACCGCCGCGGCCACCAGGCCGGGCCCGTCCAGGCCGCCGTTGCTCGGCCCCTGCGGCCCGCCGCCACCCCACACGTACGGCGTGCCGAGCCAGTCGTTGGCGGCCTCGAGCACCTGCTCGCCGCCACCGCCCTGCTCCGGGCTGAACCGGCCGAGCGAGCCGGGCGCGCGGTACTGCGGCTCCATGGCCAGGATGTTGGCCACGTAGGGGCGGGTCTCGTAGTAGTGCGCGGCGTACTGGTTGGGCATGCCGCCGCTGGCCAGCACCGCACCCTCGCCCGCGTTGTAGGCGGCCAGCGTCAGCGCGGCGATGTCGCCCTGCACCCGCCCCTCGCGCATCCACTGGGTGATCTTGCCCGCGATGGCGCACATGTAGCGGCCCTGGCCGATGATCGCGTCGCCGTCGTCCCACACGCTGGCCACCCCGTTGCCGTCGGCGTCGATGACGTAGGGGCGGCCGTCGTCGGGATTGATGGACGCCGCCGTGCCGGGCAGGAACTGGGCCAGACCCTGGGCGCCCGCGGGTGAGGTCAGGCCGCGCCGGAAGCCGGACTCCTGCCTGCCCTGGGCGGCCAGCAGCGAGGGCGTGATCTGCGGGCACAGCGAGCCCGCCCGCCGGTACCAGACCTCGAGATCGGCGGGCACCTTGCCGGGCGCCAGCGCGCCGCCGGGTGTGCCGAAGCCGAGGCTGCACCTCGGGTCGATCGAATACCACTGCGCGCCACCGAGATCCGGGGTCGGCGCGCCGTCGAGCCAGGGCATCGGGTCCATGTGCCTGCCACCGGTGAAGCGGCCGCCCGGCACGATCTCGAAATGCAGGTGCGGGCCGGTGGATTCACCCGCCGAACCGACGGCGCCGATCTGCTGACCCGCGCGGACGACGTCGCCGACGCGCACCAGCACGCCGTGGTCCCACATGTGCCCGTACACCGCCGAGAACGAGCGCCCGTTGACGTCGACGGAGTCGACGACGATCCAGTTGCCGAAACCGGAGGCCGGGCCCGCCGCGACCACCCTGCCGTCGGAGACCGAGAAGATCGGCGTGCCGTCGGCGGCGGCCATGTCGATGCCGCGATGGCCGCCGTCGCGGGAGCCGAACACGTCGGAGATGGTGAACGTGCCGATCGCCATGGGCAGCGTGCGCGCGATGGTCCCGCCGCGGGCCGTCTGGGTGGCCGTGACGCTCGGCGCCTGCCCGTCCGCCTGCTCGTCGGCGTTCGCCGCCGGTGCGACGCCGGGATCGCCGGGCGGCACCGGCGCGGTGCCGACCGAACCGAGCAGGCTGGTGTCGGCGCACGGGTCCTCCACCGAGGGCATCACCACGACCAGCACCAGCGCCATGAGCGCCACGATCAGGCCGAGCACACCCCACAGCAGGCCTTTCACATCCACCGCGACCACCTCCGCGGGCGAAGGCCCGCGCCGCGGTCGGGCACCGACTCGCGGGGCGCTGTCACGGGCGCCGTCGAGCTTCGTCGAGGGTGCGGGCCAGGGTCCGGTTCATCTCCGTGACAGCGGCCAGTTGCTGCTGCAACACGGCCACGCGGCGCCGCAGCGCGACCACGTCCATGCGTTCCACACTCGGGCCCTGCGCGGCGCGCACCCAGTTGCGCACCGAGTTCGGGTGCACGCCGATCTGCTCGGCCACCGTGCGGCAGGCCTCGGTCTCGCTGCGCAGGCTGTCGGTCAGTGCCACGACCTGCTCGACCGCCGCATTTCGCACCTCCGGGGACACCTTGCGATAGGAACGATGCGGCATCAACGCGCTCTCCCCCTCATGCCACGCCGCCGTTCGACGGCCGCTTGCGCGTGGCGGATTCGGTGAACTCACTGAAGCGCTGGTTGGTCTCGTGGATGCCGCTGAGCCGCTCGGACTCGGTGAACTCCATCTGGAACGGGATGCCGGGACGGCGGTCCTCACCGATCTTGAGCAGGAACTTGCCGGTGCCGGGCGGCATCGGCCGCACCTGTCCCGGCCGCAGCGCCTCTCCGGTCAGCGCCTGCGGGGCCGACCAGCCGGTCACCATCTCGGCCTCGGTGGCGGTGAACGGCACCGTGCTGTCCAGGCGCTTGACCTCCTCGCCGGGCAGCGCGCCGAAGATCTTGGCGCGCGCGCGTTCCAGGAAGCCGAGCGCCTTGGCGATGGCGGCCTCGCTGCCCAGCGACTGGAGGTCCTTGATGGTGTGGCTGATCATGATCAGCGCGGTGGCGATGCTGCGCTGCAGGCGGGTCAGCTCGTCGACGCGGTCGACCATGAAGTCGCCGAGGCCGAGCACCTGCCACAGCTCGTCCATCACCACCTGGAAGTAGCGCTGCGGGCCGAGTCCGGCGTCGGCGAGCACGTGCGCGGCCTCCACCGAGGCGAAACCGTCGGCCCAGCAGGCCAGCATGACGGCGGCCTTGAGCTTCTTGTCGCCGGTGGGAATGTGCGAGACGTCGATGCACACCGCGACCGCGCTGGTGTCGATGGGCACCGTGGTCTGGCCGTTGAAGACCGCGCCGAACGGGCCCTGGGTCAGGGCGCGCAGCGAGCGGCGCAACCCCTTGATGGCGGCCTGGTACTCGGACGGGTCGTCGGCGCCCGCGTCGAGCATCAGCTCCTCGCCGCCCGCCACGATCACCTCGAGCAGGTTCTCCATGATCGGCGGCTTCTCCGGGGCGTAGCCGCTGCCGGGCTGGTAGAGGATGCGCAGCGCGGTGGCGATCAGCGTCTCCTCGTAGTCGCGCACCCGCGCCCCGCGCACCAGTTCGACCAGGCCCGCGATCAGCGTGACCTGCCGCGCCCTGATGTCCTGGAGCACCTGCAGTTGCAGCGCGGGGAACTCGTCCAGCTGCGGCACCACCGCGCCGAGCACGCCTGCGGCCAGCGGGTTGAGCTTGCCGTGGCCGTAGCCGAGGTCGATGACCTGGCCGCCGACCAGTTCCACCATCTTGCGGTAGTCGGGCTTGACGTCGGCCAGGATCAGCGGCGTGATGCCCTGCGCGATGCCGCCGAGCACGATGCGGCGCACCAGCGAGGACTTGCCGAAACCGTTGAGGCCGAGCACGAACAGGCTCGGCGCGGTGATGAAGCTGCCGCGCATGAACCAGTTCATCGGGTCGAAGCAGACCGGGGCGCCGGTGTGCAGGTGCGAGCCGAGCGGAGTGCCGATCAGCGGCGCGCCCGCGCCCACCGACCACGGCCACAGACCCGCCACCTGGGCGGTGGTGGCCCGGTACTCCACCGGCCTGCCGACCACGTTCGCGCGGCCACCGCCGGGACCCGCGTAACCGCGATCGGTCAGTTGCGCGGTCTCGCGGTCGAATCCGTCCTCGACGATCTGTTCCGCGCGCGCGGCGTAGTTGCGGCGGCGGATGTCGTCGGTGTGCACCCGGAAGGTCGCCCACGCCGCGCGCAGGCCGGAGCCCTCCCGGCTGAGCTGTTCCAGCCGGGCCCTGGTGTCCGGGTCGAGCAGCGGGGGGCCGGGCTGTCTGCGCTTGTCGGCCTTCTGCTTCGCCCGCCGCGCCGCCCTGTCCTCGGCCGCGCGATCGCCGCCTCGGCCGCGTTCCCGCACCGGGCGCGCCGGGCGGTCGTGCACCGCGCGTGGCCGCTCACCGCGCGCCCCACGATCCTGAGCCGCGCGGGTTGGGCGGGCTTCGGCGCCTCGGCCGCGCTGCCCGTCGAGCCTGCGCGGCTCCCGCCTCGGTTCACCGTCGCGGTCGGCGACCGGACGCGGGCGCCGGGCGGGTTCCCTGCCTCGGTCCTGGCCGGAACCCCGGGCGGGCGCCGGCCTGCGCGGCCGCGCACCCTCGTCCCTGCGACGGGGGCCCATGTCCCCGTCGTCGTACGGCCGCGCCCACTGCTCGCGCTCGGCCGGGTCCGGGCGCCGCTCGCGCTGCCCGGTCGCCGCGCGCTCCCTCACGGGTGGCTCGTGTTCGCGTGCCATGATCAGTTCACCCCGCCAATGCCTTCGGAATGGTCGCGTGCTCCGGCAGGATCACGCCGCACCCGAGCGAGGCCGCGAAGGCCGCGCCCTGGTAGCGGTAGCACCGCCGGATCTTCAGCCGCGCCTGGGTGGACAGGTCGCGGGTGATCGCCTCGATGCGCGGCAGGTCGCCGCGCAACGGCTCGGTGATGGTCACCAGCGCGCCGAAGCGGGTCACGCCGTGGCCGCGGGCCTGCTCCTCACGGGCCTGCTGGGTGGCACCGACGCGCAGCGTCGCCGCGGCCGAGACCACGCCACGTTCGCTCTGCTGGGCCACCAGCGCGTTCTTGAAGTCGTCGTCGACGATCTCGGCGGCGTCGGCGGCCGAGTGCGGGCGGTAGACGATGGCGATGCGCTTGCGCGGCACCTCCGGGTTCGGCGCGAGCAGCCGCTGCAGCACCCGCTCGTCGACCGCGCCCTCGGGAGCGGCGTCCATCTCCCAGGTGACCGAGCGACCGCCGTCGTGGATGTAGTGGTCCCACTTCTCGTCGTGCGACACCGGGCCCGCGTCGGCCCAGTCGAGGCCGTGCCCCTCGGGTTCGGAGGCGGCGACCTCGAGGTCGGCCTGCGAGGCCGGGTCGTAGCTGCGGCGGATGAAGGCGATGATCTCGTCGGCCGACATCGGCTGGGCGCGCACGCCCGCCTCGGCCAGCGCCGCGCAGATGCCCGGCAGGCGCCTGCCGATCTCGACCGCCTCCTCGGCGGGGTTCTTGCGCCGCTCGGCGGTGGTGGCCTTGAACGTGATCGCCACCCGCGGCAGCAGTTGCACGCGCTCCTGCGGCAGTTCGGTGGCCAGCTCGTACATCACCTGCTGGGCCAGGTCGGGCGCTTCCGGCTTGGTGATCGTGGAGACCTCGGTGAGCAGGCGGTTGCCGGTCTCGGGCACGGTGTCGATCACCGGGACCACGGCCACGATGTCGCTGGTCTGGCCGACCGAGGCAAGGAAGGTGCCCCAGGCCGAGACCCAGCGGTCGATCACCGGCTGGTCGACCGCCTCGTGGCCCTGCGGCCAGGCCCGCAGCACCACGGTGTACTGGGCGAACTGGGGCAGGTGGATCATGCCGAAGCTGTAACCGCCCGCATCGATGCCCTCGTAGAGCTTCGACGGCGCGAGCAGGCCGGGCAGCCGGGTGGCGCCACCGGGGATGCGGGAGAACCGTCCGCCCCGGTACACGTGTTCGCCGCGACTGCGTGAGCGCATCCAGTGGAACATCATCAATCCCGTCTCGTAGCCGGAGCGGCCCCCCGTCCGCCACACCAGTGGAACCATCACAGCCACACCGATGCCGCCGACGACGAGGCCGAGGGTGAATCCACCGACCATGGCACAGATCAGCGCGGTGATCACGACGACGAAGCCGATCACCGTCTCTTCCCAGCGCAGGCCGAAAAGACCGGCGCTGCGCGGCTTCTGCCACAGCCCGTAGGAGCGGCGCTCGTAGGTGTCGCTCATCGTCATCGCGGAATGGTGCTCCTCCCGAGGTCGGGCGAACGGTTCGCCCAACGATCCCCTGCCACGTCACCCATCGTCTCGTCGGCTCGGCGCATGCCGCTGGTGGCGGCTCTGGCCGCACCGACGCGTCCGGCAGCCGTGGCGGCCCCGGAGGGTACCGCGCGCGAGCCCTGTGTGCCCGAGGCGCGCGGACCGCCGCTGCCCTGCGGGTTGTTCGGGCCGCGCGGGGTGCCGCCGCCGGGGCCGGTCGGGCCGCCGGGACGAGGGCCGGAGCCGCTGCCGCTGACGTAACCGGCCGAACCCGGCGCGGCGGGCTGCTTCACACCCACCGCCTTGGTGCCCATGGCGCCGAGCGCGGCCGCCGCGACCAGGGTGCCGCCCGCGGCCGTGAGACCGGAGCCGCCGGAGCCGACGATGGCCACCGCCGGGGTCACCAGGCGCATCAAGGCAGGCAGCACGAAGGCGACCGAGCACAGCAGCACGATGGCCACCAGCATGCGCTGCGCCTGTTCGCCGTCCGGCATCGCCGAGGTGGCCAGACCGTCGACATGACCGGCGGTGGTGAAGGCGATCATGTACACGATCGCGGCCACCGGCTTCCACAGCATGAAGGCGATGATCCAGCCGACCAGCTTCTGGTAGGACTGCTTGCCCACGTTCATCCCCGAGGCGGCGGCCGCCAGCGGCAGCACGCCCGCGGCGATGATGAGCAGGCCCTGGCGCACGATGGCGAGCACGATCTGCGCCAGCGCGCCCAGCAGGCCGACGATGGCGATGATGAGCACCAGACCGGGCGAGAAGGCCTGCAGCGCACTGGTCTTGACCATCAGCTCGGCCATGTCCTTGGCGTTGCCGTTGGTGGAGTCCTCGATGATCCACTCGGCGAAGCGGTCCGAGGCCTGGGTGCCCGCCACGATCACCGCGCCGAGCATCCAGGAGCTGAACACCACACGGGCGAACATGCGGAACGATTCGGCCGCCTCGCTCACCGCGGCGCCGCGCCGCGCCTCGGCCAGCCGCGCGCCGGTCAGGATGATCGAGGCGATCAACAGCAGTATCTGGATCTGATAGGTGTAGTCGTTGATCTTGGTGAACAGCGAACCGCCGTCACTGGCGGCCTCGTTGGGCACCTTCATCCAGAACGTCAACGCCAGGATGATGGCCTCGCCGAGGCCGTTCATCAGCGAGTCCACCACGCTGCCGAAGGTGGAGTCCCACGCCTTGTCCTTGACCGCGCTCGCGGCGTCCCCGGGATGGGAGGCCACATTGCCCGCCTTGCACACCGCCGAGGCGGCGTCGCCCAGCGAGATGCCGGGCAGGCCGACGCCGTCGAGGGTGTCGTGGATCTCGTTGCAGGTCTCGTCGAAACCGTAGGTCTGGCCGTAGGCCACCGTCGGCGTGGCCATCATGACGGTGAAGACCACCGCCATGATGGTCATGAGCTTGCGCATCAACGTGTTCGCTCCTCGGGGCTCGGCCGGTCCGGGATCGCGCTCGGCCTCCGCCGCGCGTGGCGCTGTCTTGTCCAAGGTCACCATGTCGTCCACCCCGCAAGCGATTCGATGTATTCGGTCCGGCTGCCCTCGACGGTGGCCGGCTTGAGCCGCCAGTCACCGGCCTCCCACACCATCACCAGGCGCAGGGCGACCCACAGTTGCCTGCCGTCGACGACCTGTCCGCGCGAGGCGAACCGGACGACGGCCAGATCGTCGGCGTAGCTCTCGACCTGGAAGGCGTCGGGAGCGACGAAGTAACGGGTGATCCGCTCGGGCTGTTGCGCGGGCAGCCGGTTCTGGTCCATGGCGCGGTCGTACTCGGCCAGCTGCTGCGCCGACGCCCGCACCTGGGTGACGTACAGCTCCCGGTCGGCCGGCCGCGCGTTGAGCCGGTAGGTGATCTGCGCTGCCGCGAGCACCGCGCCCTGCGGCGTGTGCGCGTAGCCGACCGCCTGCCCGTTCTCGATGCGGGCCGGCCCGTCGGAGGTGGAGAACGGCACCGAGGCCCCGTACACCCGCTGCCAGCCGCGCGGCTGGTCGAGCCCCGCCGGCCGCCCGGTCAGCCAGTCCGGGTCCGACGGCTTGCGCTGCGCCGCCGGGTCCTGCGGAAGCGGTTGTCCCGCGGGGTTGTTCGGAACGTCCACGCGCCTGCCGAACAGATCGACCTCCGGGCTCGCGAAGCCCTCGCCCACGGTCGCGGCGAGCTCGGGCGCCCCGCCGCCCGCCGCCTCGTCGTCACGGGTGATGTAGACCACGAGCCCGACGATCACGATCAGGGCGAGCACCGCGGCGGACGCGACGGCGCCGAAGGAGACACGCTCGCGCGTGTAGGGCTCCTTCTGACTCACTTCGGTGCCTCCAATGTCACGATGTCGCCTGGCAGTGCCCCGACCGCCTCGACGGGCCGGTCGGTCGAATCCGGGTCGGGCAGTCGTAATCGCCAGTCCCGCGCCGACCACTCGACCGCGGCGTGGTTCACCGCGAGCGAGCCGTCGGAGTACTCGGTGTAGATCTCGATCTGCCCGCGCTCACCGGTGTAGCCGGTGACGCGGTAGCCGCGTAATCGCGGCACGAACTCCGGGTCGGCCGGGCCGGTGATCGACACCCGCACCCGGTCCACCGCCCACGCGTCCCGCGCCGGGCCAGGCAGTGCCTCCTCGGCCACCACCGAGGCCCATTCGCCGTCCGGCGCGACCGACAGCCGCACGGTGTGGGTGATCGCCGCCACCGCCGCACCGGCCGGCGAGTGCTCGAAACCCGTTGCCGCGCCGCCGGACACCGATCGCGGGCCCTGCGCCGTGTGGGGCAGGGCGACGCCCTGGTAGGGCTGCCAGCGCACGTCCGTGGGGGGCGCGGAGAGATCGGGTCCCTCCGGCTCGCCGCCGTCCGCGCAGCCCACCGCCGCGGTGAGCGCGACCGCGCCCACCATCACCGCCGTCGTCATGGTCCGCCCCGCACTCACGCCGGAAGGAACGCCAGCGCGATGCTGGTGGCCCCGCTGGCCACGATCGCGCCGATGAGGCTCATCAGCACGCCGTGCGAGGCGTCGTTGGCGGCCAGATCGGTGCGGAAGGCGATCCACAGTCTGCCCGCGGACAGGATCATCCAGGACAGGCAGATGATCAGCACGAACCACAGCAGCCAGTTCAGCAGCTGCATCAGCGGCTCCAGCACCTCCGACGGCATCTGCTTGTAGGCGAGCAGTTCTTCCCGCACGAGCTCCGCCCGCATTCCACGCGTGGTCATTCCCCGACCCTTACCCTTACGTACCGATCACAGCGTTCATGATGGTGCCCGCGCTGGTGGCCACCGCGCCACCGATCATCGCGCCCGCCACCATCTTCGGCGACTCCAGCCCGCCGCCGGACCAGCGTTCCCAGGCGAATCTGCCGCCCGCGTAGATGATTCCGCAGATCCCCGACAGCAACACGAACCAGGTCAGGTAGCGCACCAGCTGCAGGATCTTCTCCGATCCGGGGGGCGCCTCGGGGGTCGGGTTGCCGACCTGGGCGAGCACGACGTCGTAGGTGTCCTGAACAGCCAAGAGGAACATGCTCATCGGGGCCCTTTCTCGTACGGCGGATCGGTCACATCGTCGTCTGCGAAATCCGTTCTGCTGTCAAGCTTCTCACGTACCGCGTCGACGATGTCAGCCCCCAGCTCACGAACCTCGACCGGCACCTCGTCGAGCGGGTCGATCTTGCGTTTGCGTTCCGGCATCGGGTCGCCCGGCGTCCAGATCGGCAGTTGCTCGGGCTCGACCAGGGCCCATTCCTCGTACCAGGGCACCTGCCAGACCGGACCGGCCAGCGAGCCGACCAGTTCCCGGTAGCGGCGGATCTCGGCGGGCATCCGGCCCGGCCGCGCCGCGACCGTGACCAGCCCGAGCACCTCGGAGGGACCGCCGAAACCGAAGTGGTGCTGGCGCAGCAGGTCGTGCGCGCGGGTCAGCCCGGAGATGGTCTCGCGCGCGACGAGCACCACGAACGGCGATTCCCGGTCGAACACACCCGGCCACCGGCGGCTGGCGTCGGCGGCGGGCGCGAGCACGTGCGCCAGGGTGGTGGCGCCCGCGCCACCGTGCACGCCGAGCAGCCACACCAGCGGGGCGCGGCCGACACCGGGCACCGGGCGGTCCCACACCGGGGCCCGGCGCGATTCCGGCGGCGCGACGACGCCCACCGGGCGGGGATCGAGTTTGCGGCGCAGCCGCATCGCGGCGGTCACGACGCCACCCCTTCCACGAGCCGCGCGTAGGCGCGGCGGGTCCGCTCGGCCAGTTCGGCGTGACACACCAGCTCCCCGCGGGCCAGGTGCGGATCGTAGGGAACCTCGACGATGTCGCGGACCCAGCCGGACAGGTGCTCGCGCAGATGGTCGGCGACGCGGGAGTCGCCACCGGGCGCCTGGTGCGAGATGACCAGCGTGGTGTCGCCGACGATGCCGTTGCCCTGCCCCTCGGCGGCCTCGCCGAACTCGTCGTCGAGCCATTCCAGCGTCACCCGCAGGCGATTGGCCGCGTCCGGTCGCGCCGCGATGGTGAGCACGAGGGCGATGTCGCCGTCGTCGAGCAGCGGCCGCAGCTGGCGGCTCGCGATCGGGTGGCCGCCGTCGTAGACGGCGGTGTAGCCCGCGTCGGCCACCGCGCGCGCCACCGTCAGATAACTGGCGCGCCGCCGCAGCGGCGCGGCGTCACGCCACAACAGGCCGATCCCCGACGTCGCGCGGGAGAGGCACTCCTTCAACGGCGCGGGCTCGTCGTCGCCGCGGCCGTACAGCCACGACTGCAGGCTGATCGGGTGCAGATGCTCGTCGGCGCCGCGCAGCGCGATGTCGCCGCCCGCGGCGGTCGCGTCGACGGCCACCGTCGGCGTCCCCGCGACACCGAGCTCACCGGCGATGCCGAGCGCCGTCGTCGTCGTGCCCGCCCCGCCACAGCCGCCGACCACCAGGATCGACCGCTGACCCAGAACCCCGTCACCGTCCCCACCGGCCCGCCGCCGGAACCGCACCACCGGAGCCTTGGTACGCGCATCGTGGCTCGGCGGTTCGCCCCGGTCGGGCGCCTCGTCGAGCCAGCGGCTCCAGTCCTCTCCCATCGCTCTCAGCTCTCCTTCACCCGGCCGTGATGCTCGTGATGAGCACCCGGCCGCCGACCACCGCGGTGGTGACCGTCTGCTTGTTGTACGTGGCGGGCGCGCCACCGGGCCGATACTCGGTGACCTCCACCGCGTACGCGCCCTCCCCGCCGGGCCGCTCGCTCAGCGTGGTCACCCGCACGCAGTGCGTGGTGCCCGCCGGGACCGTGTCGATGCCGCGCTGGATGATCTCCGCGCCGGGCACGGCGGCCTCCGGGGCGACGAACTGCCTGGCGCGCTCGCCGGAGCGGTCCACGTAGTAGGCGTACTGGAAGCCGAGCACCGCCTCCGGCCCCGAGGCGTCCCCACCGGGGGCCGCGCTGCGCAGCACCCGGTCGAAGTGCTCGGTCGGGCAGCCGGTGGTGATCCCGGCCTGCGCGCTGCCCGCGGTGAACCGCATCGGCGCCTGCGCGGGCGCGGCGCCCGGCCGGTCGGCGGACAACCGCACCAGCACCAGCGCGCCGACCGCCGAGGCGATCAGCACCAGCACCGCGATCACCGCCACGATCACCGTCCTGGCCCGGCGGGTGGCCGGATGGTCGCGCAGCAGGCGGGCGGGCGGCGGCTCGGGGGCCGGGTCCTCGTCGTAGTCCTCGTCGTCCGGCCACGGGAAACGGACCAGGTCGGCGCCCCGTTCCGGGAAGTCGTCGTCCGGGCCGGGCGCGTGCACCAGATCCGGCGCGTCCTCGGCGACCCAGTCCGACCAGCCGCCGGTGAACTCGGCACGGCGGGTGGGCAGATCGGCGGGCACCTCGGCGACCGCCCGCACGTCGTCCGGGTCGGGCTCGTCGTCGGCGGCACGGCCACGCGGTCGCGGCGCCTCGCGGACCGGGAACTCGTCCCGGCCCCGGCCCCTGCCGCGGGCCGTGGTCGGGCCGGCGGCGTCGTCGGCGAGGCGCAAGCGGTTCTCGTCGTGGGTGCGGCCGCGCGCGCGGGGAGCCGGCCCGTCACGGAGTACGTCGCTGTCGGCCGGGTCACCGTCGTCGGGGTCGTTCCCGGCGCGCGGCCCGTCGGCCGGGCCGTCGTGGTCGTCGGCGGCCCGCTCGCCGGAATCGGCCGAGTCGCCGGCGTCGGACACCGCCTCGGCGACGGACACCGCCTCGGCGACGGGCTCGGCGAGAGAGTCGGACTCGGCGAGAGAGTCGCTGTCGGGGACCGCCTCGGAGTCGATCACGACGAGACGGTCGCGCTCGCTGCGCGGCTCGGAACGCTCGGCCGGTGCCCGCGTGCCCGCACCGGCGGTTCCCGGGACGGCGTCGCGGGACGCGGCCTCGGCGGAGGTGGTCTGTTCGGTGTCGGCGGCGCCTTCCGGCTCGATCGGGCCGTACCAGCGGGACAGATCTTTGT
>Ga0079224_100001262_pt1 | contig 28574 bp, 27 predicted proteins | sample Stecom2015_FD_80414 | JGI IMG/M metagenome (GOLD analysis project Ga0079224, IMG submission 80414) | Agricultural soil microbial communities from Utah to study Nitrogen management - Steer compost 2015 | ecosystem: Environmental > Terrestrial > Soil > Agricultural land | place: USA: Utah... | reverse complement strand
TCGAGCAGCGACTTGAGGTCCGAGAGCACCTCGGCCCATCCGCCGCCGGCTCCTTCGACGTTCCCGGCGACCATGTTCGCCAGACCCGGCGCTTCCTCGAGCTCATGGGTCACCGTGAGAGAGGTCGTCCCGCCCATCCACGGTTCGATCTCGTACGTCAAGCGGGTCGGCCCTTCCTTGGGCTCCCACTGGGCGTGCCACGTGAGTACGAAGCGCTTGGGAGCGTCCGCTTCGATCACCTCGCCCACGACCACGACCTCGGGCATGCCATACGCCTGCATCTTCTCGTCGGCGAGGACGCGGTAGCTGGCGCCAGGGCGCAGCTCGGGGTCGTACTCGATGATGCCGCCGTAGCCGTAGCGGACGGTCCATTCGGGCTTGGTGATGGCGTCCCACACCTGCTCCGGGGTCGCCTTGATGAACACCCGGTACACCTGGGTGATCGGCGCTCGGTCGGTCATTGCTCTTCCTCCAGTTCTCTCTTCAGCTCGGTGAGCGCCTGCGCATGGCGCTCTCGGTACTTGTGGATCCACCGGTCGTGGATCGCCTGGATGGGCACCGGGTTCAGGTAGTGGAGCTTCTCGCGGCCCACCTTCCGCGACACCACCAGTCCGGCCTCCTCGAGCACCTTGAGATGCTTCATCACCCCGAACCGGGACATCTCCAGGCCCGACTCCAACTCGGTGAGCGAGCGGCCGTCACGCTCGTAGAGCAGATCGAGCAGGTACCGACGGGTCGGATCGGCCAGAGCCTTGAAGACCAGGTCCTCATCCCTCACGGCAGCAATATATGTGACCAGATAGTCACATGTCAAAGGGTTTTCCGATGTCGCCGCTCGCTGAGGAGGTTCACCGCGACGCCGGTGACGATGAGCACGAGGCCCAGGCTCACTTCGAGAGTGATCGTCTCACCGGCGAACACGGCCGACGAGGCGACACCGATGGCGGGCACGCCCATCATGGTGAGGTTGGCCGAGACGGGGTCCACGTTGCGGAAGATCACGATCTGGGCCCACAAGGCGACCCCCGATACCAGCAGCCCCTGATAGGCGACGTTGCCGACGAGGAGCGGCGTCCACTCGATCTGCGGAGCTCCTTCTGTGAGCAGGGCCACCGCCATCAGGATGACCGTCGACCCGGCCAGCTGCCAGGGGAGGGCGTCGAGTGGGGTGATCGTCCAGCGGTGTCCTCGGATGTGCACCGACGTGGAGGCATTGATGAATGCGGCGAGTAGCAGCATCACGTGGCCGACGATGACATTGTGATCGCCCCAGTCCAGCCCCCACGGTTCGAAGAGGACCACCACGCCACCGATCCCGAGCGCGAGGCCCACCCAACGACGCGGGGTCATCCGGTCGCCGAGGAACACGGCGGCTATGGGGACCGCCCACAGCGGGGTGGTCCAAGTGATGACCGACGACCGGCCCGGGGGAACAATCTGGAGGGCCGTGAACACGAGATAGTTCACCGCGGCGAGTCCGAACACTGCGATCGAAGCGACGATGGGCCAATCACCCCGTGGCGGCACGCGCAGCTGACCGCGGGCGGCAGCCATCACCATGAAGACGACCATCGCGCTGCCCACCCGGAACACGCCCAGCCACAGCGGGCTGATGTGGCGGACACCCGCCGCCATGACTGGCCAGTTGAGCCCGAACGAGACCACGACGACGCCGAGGAGCGCATAGAGAGTCGCCCGCGAGATCGGGGGCACGGCCCCACGACGACGTCGGTGCCCAGACGATGGCTCTCTGGGCGACGTCGCAGCCGGCTTCGAGATCGGCTCGGGCTCGGTCACCGGTCAGAAGACCTCGGGGCACCACGGCTGGGGTGACCACGTGAACGCGGTATCCAACGCCCGCAAAGTGGTGGTGTCACCGTGGAGGCGCCCGGCAGCTCCCAGCGCCATGAAACGCGAACGGCCCATGTAGCAGGCCCCCAGGTCTTCGATGTCGATCTCGACCTGCGGCTCGGTGTCGGTTTCGGTGACCGAGGAGCCCTCGGGGGAGAGATCGAAGCGCCACGTCGAGAAGGTCCCGTCGGTCGGGTCGTGAACTCGGACGACGACCGAGACCGGAGCGGAGTACTCGCGTCCCTCCAGCGCCCGGGGCACATCCAGGATCTTGACCCACAGGCTGTCGTCGACGGTGGTGCGGGCGCGCCGCGGGGCGGCGAGGAGGCTGAAGAGGGGATCGTCGGGGCTCCGGTTGCCGGCCTGGATGCGTCCGGTGAGATCGTGATTCAGCGCCAGGCTACACAAGCCGGCCCACGACTCGGGCGTGCTCCCCAGCAGCTCGTGGACCACAACCGTCCCCTGGCCGTGACCGTCGTCCCAGTTCTCCTTGAAGCGGTACTGGGCGAACCCCGTCACCGAGCCGTTCTCCTCGGCCACCGCGTACCGGTAGGCGGTGGCGCCTCCCCGGGACGACTCGGCGTCGTGGAACCGACGGAACTCCCACCAGGGACCCGAACGGGCGAAGAAGCCTGGGCACTCGGTGCGGTGGTCGTCGTAGAACGGCGGAATCAGCTCTCGCGCCTCCTCCTTGGAGACCAACCGCGTCGGGGCTGGCGACGGGGCGAGGCGGTGGAAGTCCACGTGGCTGCGACTCACTTCGACATCGATGCCCACGGCCGCCATCCCGTAGCCGAACCTCCCGTAGATGCTCGATTCCGACGCCCACAGTGAGGCGAGCGGCTCCTCGTGTGCTCTCACGTCGTCGAAGTGGTCGTGGAGCATCTGCCGCAAGACCCCTCGCCGGCGATGAGTGGGCAGGACGGCGACCACGGTGGTCCCCGCACAGGGCAGGGTCCCGCCCGGCACCGTCATCTCGAACGAGTACGCGCCCAGCGTGCCGACGATGCGACCGCCGTCGTAGGCCGCCCGCGCCCGGTCCCACTCGAAGATCTTCGAGAACCGCTCCCGGTGTTCGTCGCTGGAGTCGAAGCCGAAGGCCTGCCCCATCGCGGCGAGGAACTCGGCGGCCCGGTCCTCGCCGACGGGCCCGACGGTGACGCCCATCAGGCGTCCCCGGCAGCCTCGGTGGTGTCCGTGGTCGCGTCGGGCGAGGTCGTGGAGGGGGCGGCCAGCCCGGCAGCGGAACGGGCATTGCCGATGGCGGTCTCGAGATCGGAGACGGCCTGGTCGAAGGCATTGACGGCTTCACGTCTCCGCGTCCCGTCGTCGTCGGATTGCAGACCCTCCAGTGCTTCGTCGGCAGCAGCCGCGGCTGTAGTGACGGCGGTGCGGATCGTCTCGTGGTTGGTCGCCAGGGCCTCCGGTGGCGTCAGGGCGTCCAACTCGGCGACGGCACCGTCGGTGTTCTCCGCCAGCGCCGAGAGACGGTCGACCGCTTCGGAGTACGGGACGGTGCGCGGATCGGCGTCGAAGCCGCCGTTGACGGCCGACATCTCCTCATGGAGCTCCTGCATCGACGTCAGGATCGCCGTGACCCCGTCCAGGTATGCCTGTGTCTCGGGATCGACCTCACCTGCGGTCGTCGGAGGTGTCTCGCCGGTGCCTTCCTCGCCATTGGCAGGAACTGTCGTGTCGGAAGCCGCGATCGTGGTTCCCGTGTCGTCCGCCTGCTCGGAACCCGACGGCAAGGCGCGCACGAAGAAGTACGTGAACGCCACCATGCCGAGGACGACGAGCGGAAGGATCCAGCGGCCCGGTTTGGGGTCAGCGTTGACTGCCATGCGGGCCCAACGATAGTTAGCCACGACGGGTTCCTGGAGTTCTCGGGCGAGCGACGAACCCCTTGATCCGGACCAGGGCGGTCCGTACGTTCGCCGGTGTGGACGACGAACGCGACGTCGAGGTCTTCGAGCGGATCCCGTGGGAAGCGCTGACCGAGCGTCCCGACCGACGCTGGATCGCCTACGTGGTCGCCGCCGTGATCGTCCTCGGAGCCCTCGGTGTTTCGATCGGTCGGCATCTCGCCGGAGGTCCCGCGCTTTCGCCACCCACGACGCTGGGCGCGGCCACCGATCCCGTCACCACGACCACGGGAACCGTCCCCCCGGTGACAGCACCACCTACGACGGTTTCGATGCTCACCGAAGCCGACTTGATGGCGCTGCCCGCGGCGAACCTCGAATGGCCGGCAGCCGCGGTGGCCGAGTGGTTCGTCGTGGACCATTTCACTCGTGACGCCGCCGACGAGGACCGCTCCTACGTCGAGTGGGTCCGAGCGCTCGAGGTGGAGTGGACGTCGACCACGACTGCCTCGGTCACCGTTCTGGCCCGCCGCCTGGCGGCCAAGGGCGACGAGCCGTATCGACGCCTCGACGACGAGGCGTGGGAGGTGGTGACGGAGCTGGGCGAGCAGGGTTGGACGGTTGCCGCCGGGCCGATCCCGGCGGAGGCACCGACACTCGACGCTGCCGTGGAAGCGACGTCGGAATGGGTCGACGACGCCGGTCTCACCTGGCCCGTACAGGGCACCGAGCCGTGAGTCTCTACGCTCCGCTCCGTGCGGGAACTCCAGCGGGATCTGGTGCGCGCCTTGCGGAGGTGCGCTGACGAGTTCGCCTCGATGGCGGATGATTGGCTGGACGTCGCCACCGACCTCGCTGCCCTCGACAGATCGGGCGAGCCGGAGCATTTCACCGCTTCGGCGTTGCCGATCTCGGCCGACGCCAGAGAGGTGTGCCTGGTGCACCACCGCAAGATGGGCAAGTGGGTGCAGCCCGGAGGGCACTTCGAAGAGTGGGATCGCCTCGTTGCCGAAGCCGCGGCGCGGGAGATGGAGGAGGAGACAGGGCTCTCGGGAGCGGTCGATCCGGTTCCGGTCGGTCTCTCGCGTCATCCCGCACCGTGTCGGGCCGGTGCGTGGCATCTCGACCTGCAGTTGGTGGCCGTCGCCGACGGATCAGAACCTGTCGTGAGTGACGAGTCGGTGGCCGTCGCCTGGTTCCCAGTCGGTGGTCTGCCCGCGCCACTCGCTCCGGGTGTGGAGGATCTCGTGGCCCGGGCGGTGGCCCGGGTCAGGCGAAGCGGGTTTCGAGGATCTGGGTCGCTTGAGGAGTGATCGACGCCCAGTCCGCTTCGGGCGCCTTGGTGAGAGTGACGAAGTCCGCCGTCATGAAAACACTGACGACTCCTTCGATCCGGAGTAGGTCGGCGGCGGTCGGGTCGGCCGCATCGGCCGCCGACGTGTAGGTGGCCGGTCCGCCCACCGGCTGGCCAACCGTGAACTTCATCGCATTCGGGTTCGGGGTCGGTTCGGCGGTGACAGGCATGGGTTCGAGGGTAGCCGCGGGCACCGTACGATCCCGACGATGAGCACGAGCTCCGGAGTCGCGGCCGTCGACGTCGGCGGAACCTTCACCGACTGCGTCTCGTTCTGCGAGGGAACGCTGACGGTGGCGAAAGTGGCCACCACACCGGACCAGAGCGAGGGGGTGCTCATTGGCATGCGCCGCCTCCTCGACCGGACGACTGTCGCCGGTCTATTCCACGGGACGACGATCGCCACCAACGCTCTCCTCGAACGACGCGGCGCCGACACCGTTCTCATCACGGATGCTGGTTTCGAGGACGTGATCGAGATCGGACGACAGGACCGCCCGTCGCTCTACGACGTCTTCGTCGACCGGCCGGCCCCGCTCGTTTCCCGCGACGACCGCTTCGGCCTCGACGACCCCGCACGCGTCGCCGCCCGGGTCGCCGAGCGACGCCCCGAAGCCGTTGCGGTGGCGATGGCCTACTCGTACTCCGACCCGACGACCGAAGAGGCGGTCGCCGCGTCCCTCGCACCGTTGCAGCTGCCGGTCAGCCTCTCTCACCGGGTGGTCGGCGAGTTCCGCGAGTTCGAGCGCATCTCGACCACGGTCCTCAATGCCTACCTCGAGCCTCGGGTCGGCCGGTACCTGGCGAACCTAGGCGGGAGGATCGGCGGGGTCATCGACCGGCTCCACGTCATGCGGTCTTCCGGGGGCTTGATGCCGATCGAGGAGGCCACCGACCTCGCCGCCGCCCTCTTGCTCTCCGGTCCGGCGGGAGGTGTGGTCGCGGCCGGAGAGATGGGGCGCGCCCACGGTTACCGGTCGCTGATCACGTTCGACATGGGTGGCACCTCCACCGACGTGTGTCGCATCGACGAGGGCCGCCCCGAGATCGTCTACGAGCGGACGATCGACGGCTACGTCTGCCGGATGCCGTCGGTCGCCGTCCACACCGTGGGGGCGGGAGGGGGCAGCGTCGCCTGGCTGGATGCCGGCGGTTCACTGCGGGTGGGACCCCACAGCGCCGGTGCCGTCCCCGGCCCCGCCGCCTACGGCCTGGGAGGTGCCGACCCGACGGTCACCGACGCCCATGTGGTGCTGGGGCGAATCGATCCGGAGGGGCGGCTCGGGGGCAGCCTCGCCCTGCGGCCCGACCTGGCGGAAGAGGTGCTCGGTCGTCTCGGAGAGGCGATGGGAATGGATCCGCGGAGTGGTGCCGGCGGGATCCTCGAGGTCGTCGAGGCATACATGGAGCGGGCGATCCGGCGGGTCTCCGTCGAGCAAGGCGCCGACCCTCGTAGGGCGACGCTCGTCGCGTTCGGAGGCGCGGGCGGCCTCCACGCCACCGCCTTGGCCCGGCGACTCGACATGGCGGCGGTGGCGATCCCGCCGTATGGCGGGGTGTTCTCCGCCGTCGGTCTGCTGATGGCTCCTCCCCGTGTCGACGGGGCCCGCAGTGCTCTCGTCACCGACGACGGGCCGTTCGATCAGGTGCTGGCCGAGGTCGCTGCCCGGGTAGCCCAGGAATTCGTCGCGACGCACGGTGCTGTCCCCGAGGCCGTGGAGCGGAGGGTGGACATGCGCTATGCCGGTCAGGCCCACGAGCTCTCCGTGCCGGTGTCGCCAGGAGACTCGTTCGCGGTGGTCGCCGCCCGGTTCCACTCGATGCACGAGGAGATCAACGGTTTCGCCCGCCCGGGCGACCAGGTCGAGGTGGTGACGTTTCGTGCCGCCGCCGAGGGACGTCCCCAGCTCACATGGGATGACCTGCCGACGCTGGCGGAAGGGCCACTTCCTCCCGCCCGGCATCGAGACGTGGTCTTCGACGGGCGGGAGGTCCGAGCTGCGGTGTGGTGGCGTCGAGACCTTCCCGCCGGCGTCGAGGTCGCCGGTCCGGCGATCATCGAAGAAGAGGTGGGCACCATCGCCCTCACTCCCGACGACCGGGCCACGGTCACAGCCGATGGGACGATCGAGGTGACGTGGTGATCGACCCCATCGGCCTGGAGGTGGCGCGCAACCGACTCTCGTCGGTCGCCGAGGAGATGGGAGTCGTGCTGCGCCGAACCTCGTTCTCCCCCAACATCAAAGAGAGGGCCGATTGCTCGGCGGCGATCTTCACTCCTGCCGGCGAGATGCTGGCGCAGGCGGAGCACATCCCCGTCCATCTCGGGGCGATGCCCGCTTCGGTGGCGGCTGTCCTCGAACGCTTCGAACCCGAGCCCGGCGTCCAGTATGCGGTCAACGATCCGTTCGCCGGAGGCACGCACCTCAACGACCTGACTCTCGTCACGCCGATCTTCGTCGACGGTCGCCACGTGGCCTGGGCGGGCAACCGCGCCCACCACGCCGACGTGGGAGGCGAAGCCCCCGGTTCGATGCCGGCTCACGCCACCCGTCTGGATCAGGAGGGCCACGTCGTGTCCCCGATGGTCTGCGCCCGCGATGGAGAATGGCTCCCTGAGTTCATCGAGCCGTTTCTCACCGCGACGCGTACGCCGGCGGAACGTCGTGGCGACCTGTCGGCCCAGGTCGGCGCCAATCAGATGGCGGTTCGCCGTCTGACAGAACTGATCTCGAGCGAAGGTGTCGAGCGTTTCCAACGGGTCAGCGCCGCTCTGCTCGACTACGGCGAGCGGCGGATGCGGGCCGCACTGACGGAACTACCCGACGGGGTGTACCGGTTCGAGGACGTCATGGAGTGGGGAGACGTCGACGTGCCCATCCGAGTGGCCGTGAGCATCGAAGGCGATGGGCTGATCGCCGACTTCATCGGAACCCACGAGCAGATCCCCGCCAACTTCAACGCTCCCGAGGCGGTGACTCGGTCGTGCCTCTACTACGCGGTGCGCGTCGCCACCGATCCCACCATCCCCGCCAACGGTGGGTGCTATCGCCCTCTCGCGCTCCACGCTCCGGAGGGTTCGTTGGTCGCTGCCCGGCCACCGGCGGCGGTGGCGGCCGGCAACGTCGAGACGAGCCAGCGCATCGCCGATGTCCTCCTCGGCGCGTTGGCCGAAGCGGCCCCGGACCGCGTGCCGGCCGCCTCCCAGGGGACGATGAACAACTGCCTGATCGGGAACGACCGCTTCGCCTACTACGAGACGGTCGCGGGAGGTCAAGGGGCTCGACCGGGACGCGACGGGCAGTCGGGCATCCAGACCGGGATGACGAACACGAAGAACACTCCCCGGGAGTCGATCGAGACCCACTATCCGTTCCGGGTGCTTCGGACCACTCTGCGGCGGGGGAGCGGCGGACGCGGACAGTACCGAGGAGGCGATGGCATCGTCCGTGAGCTGGCCTTCGACGAGCCCGCCACGCTCTCTCTGATGGGCGAACGCCGGCGCCACGGCCCGTGGGGTCTCGCCGGCGGCGAGCCGGGGGCACCCGGCGAGGATTGGCTGATCAGGAGGGACGGCAGCCGCGAGCGCCTCCCCGCCAAGACGACCGTCGAAGTCGAACCCGGCGACCGTCTCCTGATCCTCACCCCCGGCGGCGGCGGGTGGGGTTCTTGTGCCCAAAACGGGGCGTGAAACGCAACTGTGGACTTTCTGGTCACAAAGAAAACCGACGACCAAGCCCGGGCCGGCGATGGAGAAAACGGAGCATGGTCCACGTCTGCTTCTCGCTGGCGGGACATTCAGCCACCTGCCGCTGCCAGGGCGGAAGCGAGGCAGCGGCCGGCTGGGGGACCGTAAGATCTACCCATGGGTCTCGTCGAAGAGCTCACGGCCCTCCTCGGTGAGGAGCGTTTGACGGTCGACCCGTTCGCCCTGTTCATGTACTCGACGGACGCGGGAGCTTCCCGAGGGAGCGCCGACATCGTCGTGTTCCCCGAGACCACCCAGGAGGTCGCAGAGATCGTCCGGATCGTCTCCCGCCACGACGTCCCGATCGTCGCCCGGGGTGCCGGCACAGGACTCGCCGCTGGAGCCGTTCCGTCCGAAGGCGGGGTCGTGGTCTCCATGACGCGGATGAACCAGATCGAAGAGGTCGACGTCGAGAATCGGACCGCCTGGGTCGGTCCCGGAGTGATCAACCTCGATCTCTCCGTCGCCACCTCTCCTCTCGGCCTCCACTTCGCCCCCGATCCTTCGTCGCAGTCCGTGTGCACCGTCGGAGGGAACGTCGCCAACAACTCCGGTGGTCCTCACTGCCTGGCGGAGGGCAGCACCGTCGCCCACGTCCTCGCCTTGGAAGTGGTGCTAGCCGATGGGGAGACGGTGACACTCGGTTCGTCAGCCCCCGATCCTCTCGGCCTCGACCTCCGCGGCGTGATGATCGGATCGGAGGGCACGCTCGGCCTCGTGACGAGGATCCTGGTCCGGCTGCTTCCCAACCCTCCCGACGTGCGGACATTGCTGCTGGCCTTCGACACCGTGGAGGACGCCGCCGCCACGGTCTCGGGGATCATCGCCGCCGGCGTCGTTCCCGCCGCTCTGGAGATGATGGACCAGGCGATGGCGGTGGCGGTCGAGAACTGGCTGCATGGCGGGCTGCCGGTCGAAGCCGCGGCCCTGCTCCTCGCCGAAGTCGTGGGCGAGACCGCGGCCGTAGAAGCCGAGGCGGAGCTGATCCGACGAGTCGGCACGGAGAACCGCGCCCGCTCGATCGAGCTCACCGCCGACGAGGAGAAGCGGGCGATGCTCTGGAAGGGCCGCAAGTCGGCGTTCGGAGCCGTGGCCCAAACCGCTCCCGACTACTACCTGCACGACACGGTCGTGCCCCGAACCCGCCTGGTCGAGACGCTGACCCAGATCTACGAGATCGCCGAGCGTCACCAGCTGGCGATCATGAACGTGTTCCACGCCGGCGACGGCAACCTGCATCCGCTGATCGCCTACGACGCCGAGGACCACCAGCAGACGGAGAGGGTGAAGAAGGCCGCCTCCGAGATGGTCGAGGTGTGCGTCAGCCGTGGCGGCGTCTTGTCCGGGGAGCACGGGATCGGGCTGGAGAAGCGCGACTACATGCCCATGCTCTTCACGCCCACCGATCTCGACGCACAGGCCCGCCTCAAGGAGTGCTTCGACCCGGAGGGTATCTTCAACCCCACCAAGATCCTCCCCCTCGGGTCCCGATGCTTCGATCTGGGGAGCCGGCCCGTCCCCGATGGGGCGTGGGTATGAGCCCGACCGAGCAGGTGGTGGGTGCAGCCCCGCCGGAAGGCGCCGAGATCGTCACGCCCACCGGTCCCGACGAGTTGGCGGGGTTTCTCGCCGATGCCACCGAGTCCGCACTGAGAGTGGCGGTCTGGGGCGGAGGCACCCACCGCGACCTCGGATACGACACCTCGTTCGATGTCGTCGTATCCACCGCCGGGATGTCGGGAATCGAGGAATGGATCCCCGACGACCTGACGGTGGTGGTCGGAGCCGGCACTTCCGTGGCCGAACTCGAGGCGGAACTGAACTCCGGCGGCCAGACGGCGCTCCTGCCCGAGCAACCGGGGCAGGCGACGGTGGGGGGCGTGGTCGCCACCGGGTCGTCGGGATACGCTCGGCTCCGATACGGGCCGACTCGAGACCGGATCCTCGAGGTCCAGGCCGTCACCGGCGACAGCCGGCACATCAAAGGCGGCGGCCGCGTGGTGAAGAACGTCACCGGCTACGACCTTCCCCGTCTGTACACGGGATCGTTCGGATCGCTCGGGGTGATCACGTCGGTCTGTCTGAAGTTGTGGCCTCTGACCGAGGCCACCGCCACCGTCGTCCTCGACGAGGTTCCCCCTCAGGAGGCGGTCTACCGCCCTCGGGCCGTGCTGCAGACGCCCGAGGGCACGAGAGTCCTCCTCTCCGGCACCCGGCGAGAGGTGGACGAGATAGCTCGCCGCCTGGGAGGCGAGAGACTGGAAGGCCTCCACCTGCCGGATCCGGTCCCGGGAGCGACCGTGTGGTCGGCGCGAGTCCCCCCGAGCATGCTCCCCGCCACGGTCGGTCGATTCCCCCCGGATACCTCGTATGTGGCCCAGCACGGTGTCGGCGAGGTGACCTTCTCCGCCGACGATCTCGAGTTCGTCACCGACCTGAGAACATGGGCGGAGGAAGCCGGCGGCGCCGTCGTGAGGGTGCGGGGCCACTCGGACCTCGATCCCTGGGGAACGCCGCCCGCAACGCTCGAGTTGCAGCGGCGGATCGTCGCTGCTTTCGACCCGGCGAGGATCCTCGAACGTGGCCGCCTGCCGGGAGGGCTGTGATGGCCTGGGTCACGGACTTCCATCCCACCAAAGCGGAGCTGTCCAGCTGTGTCCAGTGCGGCCTCTGCTTGCCCCACTGCCCGACCTATCGGCTCACCGGCCGTGACACCGCCTCGCCGAGGGGGAGGCTGATGGCGATGAGCGCGGTCGCCTCCGGCGACCTGACCGTCGACGAGAGCTTCGCCGAGATCGTCGGCTTCTGCCTCCAATGCCGCGCATGCGAGGCGGTCTGCCCGAGTCTCGTCCCGTTCGGACGGGCGATGGAAGGGGCCCGGGCAGAGGTCACCGCCCAGCTTCCCGACTCCTCGCGTCGCATCCGACACCTCGTCGTCGGCAAGGCCCTCCCCAACCCGTTGCTGGTGCGCCTCGCCACGTGGGGAATGCGAGCCCTGCGGCGATTGCGACTCGACCGGGCGCTTCCGGCGCCTCTCGCCCGCCCTCTCTCGGGTGTCCGTCCGCTCGACGGAGCCGCGCCCACCATGAGGGGAACCATCCGGGGCCCCGGTCGGCTGGGCACCGCCGCCCTCCTCGCCGGGTGCGTGATGGAGCCGTGGTTCGGTGACGTCCAGACTGCCACCGTGGACCTCCTCTCACGTGCCGGTTACCGGGTCATCGTTCCCGAGAACCAGACGTGTTGCGGAGCCCTGGCCGCCCACGACGGCGACGTCGGCGACGCCCGCCGCCTCGCTCGCCGCAACGTCGACGCTTTCGCCGGCGTCGATCTCGTCGTGGCCACGGCGGCCGGATGCTCAGCCCACCTCGCCGAGTACGGCCACTGGTCCGCCGGAGGAGAGGACGTCGCCCTCAGGTCCCGGGACGTCACCATGGTGGTCGCCGAATTGATCGACCAGGGGCATCTGCCGCATCTGTCCGAAGACCGCGGTCCTGTGGCCGTGCAGGACCCGTGTCACCTGCGCCACGCCCAGAGGGAGACCGCCGCACCCCGCACGATCCTGCGCGCGGCGGGATACACGACCGTGGACGTAGACCCGTCGGGGATGTGCTGCGGGGCCGCCGGCATCTACTCGCTCATCCACCCGGAGACGTCTTCCGAGCTGGGGAGGAGGAAGGCGACGGAGGCGGCAGCCACCGGGTCGACATTGGTGGCGTCCGCCAACCCCGGCTGTGAGATGCAACTGCGCCAGCACTTGCCGGCGTGGTACCGGGTGGCACATCCGGTGGAGATCTATCACGAAGCCCTCGTCGAGACCGAGGCTCGCCAGGCGGTGTCGGGGTGAACCGGGAGCCAGCCCGTGGCCGGGTGATATAAGGTGTCTGACCTCATGACGTCACCGCCGGAAGCCGCGCCTTCGGTCGCTCGCCATTGGGTGGCTCTCTCCTGGTCGGCGTTGGGGACCATGCTCGACGTTGCGCTGATCGTCATCGGCAGCGCCCATCTCGGGCTGGCGGCCGCGGTGCTCCTCGACGGCTTCGAGTTGGTGAGCGTGGGACTGGACCTCTCGACCGGGGCGATGCTCGGGTCCAGCCTCGTCATCGGAATCGTCGGCGGGTTCGCTCTGGGTGTCGCCTCCGAAGGCCCTCTCGGCCGGGGTCGTCGCACCGACGGGTTCGACGAAACGCACCTCCTCGTCGCCCGGGCGGTGTCGGCCGTGTTGGTCGGCATCGGCCTGTTGCTGGTCCATGCCCTGGTGGCGGACTTCACCGTGGAACTCCCGGAGCCGTTCCACGTCGCCGTCGATGTCATCCGGGCCACGGCGATCGCCGGCATGACCGCGGTCCCGTTGTTGGGTGCTCCTCTGGCGTGGCTCGCCCGCTCCGGCGGCTTGGGAAGCGCGATGGCCTCCGACGGCGACATCCCGGTGGTCTACCTGGTCTGGGTGATCGCCACGATGGTGATCCTCTGACGAGGGGTCACACCGGTTTCTCGAAGATGAAGAACTCGAGGGTGTCGAGCCCGTTGGCTTTCAGCGCGTCGTCGAGCCACGGCACCGAAGGCACCACCACGTGCAGAGATCCCAAGCCGCGCTCCTGAGCCAGGTCGACCGTCGCTCGGACGAGACGCTCGGCGTCTTCGGGGACCGACACCAACCACCGCACGATCAGTTCGTCGCCGTCCTCGTCGGTCATCACCCAGCCGGACGGGCAGAACCACGTACGCGCCGAATGTGCGTCCTGTGCCGTCATCCGACGCCATGCCCACGGCTCTGAAGGGAACAGGCCGTGGCTGGCGCGAGCCAACTCGGATGTCGACCAGGCGATGAACGCACCGTCGGCTTCGGCGCGGGGAGCCCGGTCGAGTCGCTCTTCCGCCGGAGTCCGACGCCCACCGTTGGTCGCCGGCTCGATCCGCGACCGGCCGATCTCGCGGCGAGCGTTGGCGACCTTGGCGACCTGGCGGTACCCCAGCCGTTTCACCTGGTTCTGGGCCGGCTCGTTCCACGTCTCGATCTGCAGACGAGCCACGACTCCGCCGCGTTCGCCCGTCCATTGGACGCACCAATCGTTGAGAGCCGAGCCGACCCCCTTGCGCCGGTAGTCGGGATGGACCCGGGCCGCCGACAGCCACGACTCCCGGTCGGACAGCATCCTCACCCGGGCGAGACCGATGGGGCGGTCGTCGTCGTCGACGGCGACGGGTAGAGCGGTGTCGTCCTCCTCCAGCCATTCGAGGAACGACTCCGCCACGTAGTCACCCCAGGAGAACGTGTTCGTGGTGAACTCGGAGATCGCAGCAGCGTCCCGCTCCTCGGCTGGCCTGATGCGCACCGCCATGGTCACATCCGCTCGGGCACCTCGATCCCGAGCAGGTCTAGGGAGCGGACCAGCGTGTCGAGGGTGAGGCGGCAGAGCGTCAGCCAGCTGGCCTGGCGAGCGGCGTCGGGCTCGGAGAGGACGTGGCAGGCATCGTAGAACCGGTTGAAGACCCCGGCGAGGCCGTAGGCGAACTCCGCCAGGTGATGGGGGCATCGGGTGTCGACAGCCCTCTCGATCACCTCGGGCAACTCGAGGAGCTCCAGCACGAGGTTGCGCTCGGCGTCCGCCGTGGGTGGTCGGATCGGTCCCTCCTCCAGGCTCTGCTCCTGGGCCTTGCGGAGCAGCGATCGGATACGCACCGCGGCGTATTGCAGGTACGGGCCGGTCTTGCCTTCGAAGGACGAGAACCGGTCGAGGTCGAACACGTAGTCGGAGGCTCGGTTGGCGTGCAGGTCGCCGAACTTCAGCGCGGCGATGCCCACCTGGTGGGCGATCCGGTCCCGCTCCTCCGGCGGGTAGTCCGTGGCGATCTGCGCCTCGTCCAGTCTGGCCATCGCCGCCTTCTCGACCATGTCGATCAGGTCGCGGAGACTGACCACGCCACCCTCGCGGGTCTTGAAGGGCTTGCCATCTGGCCCGTTCATCGTCCCGAACGGGATGTGCTCCATCCGCATCTTCCCGGCCACGCTGCCCTTGCGGGCTGCCCGGAACACCTGGATGAAGTGGTCCGCCTGGCGGGCGTCGACGACATAGAGCGCCAGGTCGGCGCCGAGTTGTTCGGCCCGGTACCAGATGGTCGCCACGTCGGTGGTGGAGTACAGGTCCCCGCCGGCACGGTTGACCAGGATCAGGGGCGGTATCTCGCGCTTGTCGTCGGGCTCGTCGACCCGGACTATCAGCGCTCCCTCCGACTCCTCGGCGACCCCCGACTGACGGAACCTCTCGACGAGCGGCTCCAGCATGTCGGCGACGTCGGACTCGCCGTGCCAGATGTCGAAGTCCACACCCAAGTCGGCGAAGTTCTCCCGCTGAGCGTCGAGGGAGACGGAGCGCATGTGCTTCCACAGTGCCAGATACCCGGGCCGTTTGCTCTGCAGATCGACCGTCGCTCGGCGGGCGGCCTCGGCGAATTTCTCGTCCTCCTTGGCGCGGGAGGAGGCGACCGGATAGATCTCCTGGAGGTCCTCGAGCGTCACCGGCGACTCGTCGGGCTACGGGCCGGTGAAGTCGGGGTCGAAGAACGGCCACTCGGGGTGTCGTCGCTCCAGCTCGGCGATGACCAGTCCCATCTGCAGGCCCCAGTCGCCGAAGTGGGGATCGCGGATCACCTTGTGGCCGACGAAGTCGAACAGTCGGGCCAGGCTGTCGCCGATGATGGTGGCGCGGAGATGCCCCACGTGCATCGCCTTGGCGACGTTCGGGCCGGCGTAATCGACGACCACCGTCATCGGATCGTCGGCGGGCTCGACTCCGAGCCGCTCGTCGTTGGCCATCGACTGTGCCCAGGCGGCGAGGGCCTCGTCGGTGAGTGTCAGGTTGATGAACCCCGGCCCCGCCACCTCCACTCTCGCCAGTTCGGTGGCCATGTCGAGGGCCCGCGCCACCTCCTCGGCGATCTCCCTCGGCGGACGCCCGGCGGTCTTGGCGGCGGCCATCGCCCCGTTGCATTGGAACTGGGCCAGCTCGGGCCGGTTACTGGGAACGACCGTCCCCAGAGCCGGGTCGAGACCCAGGTCGGCGAAGGTGGCGCCGACGAGCGCGGATAGATGGGAGACGAGCGACATCTCCCAGGAAGGTTAGAGCGCCGCCGACCTACGGCGTTTCCGGGGGTCCGATCACCACCTGACGACCTCGAGCGCCCGCTCGACGATGCCTTCGGGGGTGAGGTAGACCATGTTCTCGAGCTCCTCCGCGTACGGCATGGCGGGGACGTCGTCCAGTGCGTAGCGACGCACCGGGGCGTCCAACCACTCGAAGGTCTTGTCGGCGATCTGGGCGGCCAACTCGGCGCCGTACCCGACGAACTCGTTGTCCTCGTGGACGATCAGCACCCGGGACGTCTTCTTCACCGAGGCCTCGATCGTCGGCCAGTCGAGCGGTTTGAGCGAGCGGAGGTCGATGATCTCGGCATCGACGCCCTCGGCGGCGAGCATCGCCCCCGCCTCCACGGCGAAATGCGCCATCGCCCCGTAGGCGAGGATCGTGAGGTCGCGTCCCCGGCGGCGGATCGCCGCTTTCCCGATCGGCACGCGCCAGTCGCCCGCCGGGTAGGGCCCCTTCGCCAGCCGGTACAGCTTCTTCGGCTCGAGGAACAGCACCGGATCGGGGTCCTCCACCGCCGAGAAGAGGAGCCCCTTCACATCCGCCGGCGTGGACGGAACCACCACCTTGAGTCCGGGAACATGGGCATAGAACGCCTCGACGGACTGGGAGTGATAGAGCGCCCCGTGGATGCCGCCACCGAACGGGGTGCGGATCACGATCGGGCAGTTCCAGCGGCCGTCGGAGCGGTAGTGGATCCGGGCGGCTTCGGAGACGATCTGGTCGAACGCCGGATGGATGTAGTCGGCGAACTGGATCTCCGGCAGCGGGCGGAGGCCGCTCGCCGCCATGCCGATCGCCGCCCCGACGATCACCGACTCCGCCAGCGGGCTGTTGAAGCAGCGCTCCTCGCCGAAGGTGGCCGTGAGCGACTGCGAGGCTTTGAACACGCCGCCCTTGTCGCCGGCCACGTCCTCCCCGAACAGGACGGTGTCGTCGTACTCCTCCATCACCTCGTGGAGGGCGCGGTTGACGGCGGTGATGAGGTTCACCGGAGTGCCCTGGGGTTCTGGCTCGGGTTCCGTGACCGGATCGGATGGCACGATCGGATTGGCGTACACCCGGGTGGCCGGCTCGTCGGCTCGGGGCGCGCCCTCGGCTTCGGCCACTGCGGCCGCGATCTCCGACGCTATCTCCTCGTCGAGGGCCTTCTCCTCCGCCTCCGTCAGTAGGCGGTGCTCGATGAGGTACTGGCGCAGCGCCATCACCGGGTCGCGGCGCCTCCATTGCTCCACTTCCTCCCGCGTTCGGTAAAGGCGGTCGTCGTCGTCGGAGGTGTGGGCGTAGTAGCGGTAGGTCTCCGCCTCGATGAGAGTGGGGCCCTCTCCCGCCCGGGCCCTGTCCGCCGCTTCTTTGACGGTCTTGTAGACGAGGAGTGGGTCGTTGCCGTCGATCGTCACGCCGGTGAACCCGTAGCCCTCGGCCCGTTTCGACAGGCTGCCGGCCACTTCCTCGTTGGCGGGCACGGAGATGGCGTACTGGTTGTTCTCGATGATGAAGATCACCGGCAGGTCGTGGATGCCGGCCCAGTTCATCGCCTCGTGCCAGTCGCCCTCCGACGTGGAGCCTTCGCCGCCGTACACGGCGACGACTCCCGGCAAGCCCTGGATGCGGAGGCCGTGGGCGATGCCGACGGCATGGGGGTACTGCGTTCCGATACAGGACGACTGGGTGAGGACGCGGCGAGCTGGGTCGGACCAGTGGTTGGGGAGCTGGCGGCCACCCGACATCGGGTCGGACTTCCGGGCGAACACGGCGAGGAAGACGTCGATGGGAGGAGTGCCCCACGCCAACGCCACTCCCATGTCCCGGTAATAGGGGAGCACCCAGTCGTAGTCGTGGTCGAGTGCCAACACCGACGCCACCTGGATCGCCTCGTGCCCCGACGATCCGACCACGAAGGGAGCGCGGCCTTGACGGTTCAGGGCCCACATCCGGTCGTCCATCCGGCGCGCCAGAGCCATCAGGCGGTACATCTCGAGGACTTGCTTGTCCTCGAGCCCCAGAGCCTCGTGGTCGAGCGTGATGGTCACGTCTCCTCTCCCTTCTCTCAGTCCGTCGGCGGCCGCCGGCGGCTGAGGCTCCCGATCTCTTCGATCCGCTGCTCGGCCAGGTGGATGGCAGCGGCGTGGGGTGTGATCCCCTCCTCCTCAGCGGTACGGAAGATCTTCAGAGTCGCGTCGTAGATGGCGTCGACTCGGTGGAGCGCCCGGCTCTTCGAATAGCCGTGGAGCTCGTCGTAGACGTTGATGAGGCCCCCGGCGTTGACGACGAAGTCGGGGGCGTAGAGGATCCCTTCGGCGGCGAGCCGTTCGCCGTCCTCCTCGGTGGCGAGCTGGTTGTTGGCCGAACCGACCACCGCCTGGCATCCGAGGCGGGGGATCGTGTGCTCGTTCAGCACCGCTCCCAGCGCACAGGGCGAGAAGATGTCGCATGGAGTGGTGAAGGCGTCGTCGGGGTCGACCGGCTTGACCCCGTAGGTGTCCACCGCGTTCTCGATCGCGGCAGGTTGGGCGTCGGTGACGATCACCTCTGCCCGCGCCTCCACGAGCAACTGGACGAAGGCGCTGCCGACCTTACCGCACCCCTGTACCACCACTTTGCGGCCTTCGAGGTCGGGTCGTCCCCAGAGATGCTGAGCCGTGGCCTTCGCCGCCGCGAACAGGCCTCGAGCGGTGACAGGAGACGGGTCGCCGGAGCCTCCTTCGGCCACGGGCAACCCCAGAGCCCAGCGCGTCTCACGGCGCACGAGAGTCATGTCGGTGGCGGTCGTGCCGACGTCTTCGGCGGTGATGTACTTGCCTCCCAATGACTCGACGAACTGCCCGAAGGCGCGGAACAGGCGCTCGGACTTGTCGGTGCCGGGATCGCCGATGATCACAGCCTTCCCTCCGCCCAGGTCCAAGCCTGCGGCCGCCGCCTTGTAGGTCATGCCTTTGGACAGACGGAGGACGTCGATGAGAGCGTCTTCTTCCGACTCGTAGGGATAAAAGCGGGCCCCGCCGAGAGCGGGACCCAGAGTGGTGGAGTGGATGGCGATGATCGCCTTGAGGCCCGATACGGGATCGGAACCGAATACGACCTGCTCGTGGCCTTCAGTCGAGATGTGATCGAAGACGGTCAACGCGTTGTCCTCTCGTCGCCTGCGCCGGTCAACGCCACCTCCTGATCGGCAGTGTACCCGGGCGTCCACGTCTGGGCCGGAGGTTCATGCATTCTCGTATGAGCGTCGACACCGAGCCAGTTCGGTCTCTGATCCGCACACGGCGGATCTAGTCTGAATGGATGATCGATGTCGCCTATCTGCGGGTGTACCGGCCGGCCGATCAGGTGCGGCTGCCGGTGACGACCAACGGGCGAGACGTGCCCCGGCTCACGAGCGCCACGCTCACCACCGAGTCCCAGCGCGCCGACGCGTGGGAGGTCGAGTGGGGCGGAAGAAGATGGCGTTGCCCACGGGCCCCGCGGCGACGCATGCTCGAGTCCCTCGTCGCCTACCACCAGGCGACGAATCGCTTCGGGATGAGCATCGTCGACGTCACCGAAGCCGAGTCGGCCCGCAGCGAGTTGATCCGAATTCGATCCGGAGTAGCCGAACCGGCGTTGGTGATGGTGTCGGCGTGGCACCCTCCCCTTAGGTGGTTCATTCCGTTCATCCCCGACGACACGGTCGAGCCGATGCTCCTGCGCAAGGGCCTCGCTGATGCCGTCGCCCGGGTGGCGGAAGCGATCGGTTACATGCGCAGTCTGGATCTGCCGAGCCTGTGGATCGAGGACCTCGAATCGCTCCAGAGTTGGATGGAGTCCTTCCGCGGCGAGGCGATGCTCGAGTTGGACTATCGCCAGGTCGGCTGGCGGCTTGGCCCCACGATCATGGACGACACCACCTTCGACGTGGCCAGCGCCGTCGACGCTCTGGCCGCCGGTGACCTGGAGTCAGCGAGCCACTGCTACAGCGCGGCGATGTTCCGCTGGGCGGAGGCGCAGGCCGTCGCCTACTCCAGCTGAGGCGACGTCAGCTTCGGCCTTCCTCCTCGGAGATCGGTGGCGAAGAGAGCGACGACTCTCTCTTCTCGGATTCTTCCACCGGTGGCACCGGGGTAGTGGATCCGGACGGCCTCACGTCTTCCACCTTCGGGGGCGTCGACGGGGTGGAAGGTTCCGTCGTGGTGCCGAGCGGCGTTTCGGGCGGCGGGGTGGTCGTTCCTGTCGGCGGGGCGGACGGTGTCCATCCCTGCCTGGGCACGGCGTCACCTTTCACGGCCTGGACCACCTTGTCAGCCACCTTCTCCTTGCTCTCGGCGTCCATGGAGTCCGGCAGCTTGGAGATGACGTTGCGGCGGATCTCGTCGGCGGGGCGGCTGGACCATTCGCGTCGCTTGTCCTGCAGCGACTTGATGCCCCAAACGACGGCCGCTCCTACGAGGAGGCGTCGGAAGAACTTACCCATGTCGTTCCCTTCCCGCTGTGTTGGTCGGTTTGGCAGCGATGCTCGAACTTATGATCGAACGATACTCACCGCCGGTCCCAACGAACCGGGCCGCAACGGACCACGAGGAGTGGCTGGATGCCCTTCACGCCAGAGCACCACGACTTCCGTCGCCTGGTGCGCGAGTTCGTCGAGAGCGAGATCAACCCGCGTGTCCCGGATTGGGAGCGTGAGGAATGGATCCCGCTCCACGATGTGCTCGGCCAGATGGCCGAGTTGGGGCTCATCGGCCTGGAATACGACCCGGCTTACGGGGGTCAGGGGGCCGATCACCTGTTCACGCTGATCCTCGCCGAGGAGCTGGGGCGCGCCGACCACGGGTCGATCGGCATGGCCGTCGGGGTCGTCACCGACATGGCCACTCCCTCTCTCCACCAGTACGGAACCCACGAGCTGAAGGAGAAGTACCTGGCTCCTGTGCTCCGTGGGGAGCAGGTGTGCTCAATCGCCGTCACCGAGCCCGACGCCGGGTCCGATGTGGCATCGATCCGCACCCGAGCGGTCCGGGACGGCGACGAGTGGGTGATCAGCGGGTCGAAGATGTACATCACGAACTCGTTGCAGGCCGATTGGCTCTGCGTGCTGGCCCGGACCTCCGATGAGGGCGGCCATGCCGGCATGTCCCAGATCGTCGTTCCGACCGACAGCCCGGGCTTCCACGTGAGTCGCAAGCTCGACAAACTGGGAATGCGGGCGTCCGACACGGGCCTCCTCGAGTTCGACGAAGTGAGGGTGCCAGTCGACAACACGATCGGCGCCGTCGGCAAGGGTTTTCAGCAGCAGATGGCCCAGTTCGTCATCGAGCGGATGTGGGCGGCGTACAGCACCGCGGCCGCCTGTCAGAGAGCCCTGGAGCGAACCCGCGATTACCTGCGGGAGAGGGTCGTGTTCGGAAAGCCCCTCCTCGATCACCAGTACGTCCAGTTCAAGCTCGCCGAGCTCGCCGCCGACGTGGACCTCCTCCGGCATTACAACCTGGTGGTGGCGGACCGTCACAACGCCGGCGAGGACGTGACCCGGATGGCGACGATCGCCAAGCTCAAGGCAGGGCGTCTGCATCGCGAGGTCTCCGACTGGGTGCTGCAGTTCCACGGCGGCATCGGTTACATGGAAGAGACATGGACCAGCCGGTTCTTGCGGGACGGACGTCTCACCGCGATCGGGGGCGGCGCCGATGAGGTCATGCTGCAGGTGCTGGCGCGGCTCGACGGATACGGCGCCTGATTCCGATCTGAGGTCGCGAAAACAATCCTCGACGATCGGTGGCGCGCCTCGAGCCCTTTCCGTATATTGCGATATCAGAGATGGCTAGTCCATCTCTCGACGACGCCCAGCGGCCTTCGGGTCACTGGGCGTTTGTCGTCGCCCGGCACCTCTGAACACTGGATCGAGACGCCTCGTGTGACTAGAACTGGTGCGTGAGATCCATCAGGCCTCTCGACGAATCCACCTGGCCGGCGTTCGCCGCGCTCGCCGAGAGCAGCAACAGCTACCCGAGTGGATGCTGGTGCATGGGGTTCCATCCCGAGGGGGTGGGCAAGACACCGGCGGCGGTGAACCGTGAGCGGAAGCTGGAGCGGGTACAGCGAGGCACCACACACCACGCCCTCGTCTTCGACGACGAACTCTGTGTCGGTTGGTGTCAGTTCGGGTCGCCGGAAGAGCTGCCCCGCCTCAAGAACCAAAAGGAGTACGAGAAGACCCTGTCTGAGTTGCCCGATTGGCGGATCGCCTGTTTCTACGTCAGGAGGGGGTATCGGCGACAGGGCGTCTCGAAGGATGCGCTGGCGGGAGCGCTCGATCTCATCGCTGGCTTCGGCGGCGGCGTGGTCGAGGGCTATCCCGAGCCCGCCGAAGCGGTCCCAGCAGGCTTTCTCTTCCATGGCGCCCTCTCGACGTTCGAGCAGCTGGGGTTCGAGCGGGACCGGATGATCGGCAAGCATCGGTGGGTGGTCCGCCGTACCGTCGGAGCTCGGTGAGTAGGCGCGGCGAGGGACTAGAACAGGGTGGCCGTCTACCCCAGGGGGAAGGAAATGCGGATATCAGGTCCTCGGGCCGGCTCGATTGCGTTAGTGGCCGCCGCGATGACGCTGGGAGCGTGCACCGGGACCGGCGCGGGCGGCGACACCACATCGACCATGCCAACGACCCAGGTCACCGCACCTCCCACCACGCCGCTCCCCCCGACTTCGACTGAGACGACACAGCCCTCCGAGCCTCTCCCCACGAATTCCCAGGACTACGCCGCGGCGGCATTCGAAGCGTGGGTGGCGGGGGACGAAGCTCAGCTCGGGCGGTTGCTGACCCCCGAAGCGTCGACCCAACTCGACGAGATCAACGCCGATCCGGCGGCGGACTGGGAGTTCACCCGCTGTGAGGGAGCCGCGGGCTCGTCCTACTGCGAATGGCTGGGCCCCGACGGGACGCTGACTTTCCGCGTCGGCAATGAAGCCGCTTCGGCTGGGGAGGAACACGCCGTCTCCGAGGTCATCGTGGCGGGGGGATGACACGGGGTCAGGGGAGTCGGCGGGACTGTCCGGTGCGTTCGGGGCCGCGACGAGGTCGTTGACGGAACGCCCCAGGCGCTCCGGCCCGAGGCAGGGAGTTGGGTGGTCAGGGCCGGCGTCGATCCGGCGACCTCCGGTTTTTCAGACCGGCGCTCTACCAACTGAGCTACCTGACCTCCATACCGAAGGCTGGTTCCAGCTCTTCGGTTGGCGGGGACGACGGGATTTGAACCCGCGACCTCCGGCTTGACAGGCCGGCGAACACTCCAGACTGTTCTACGCCCCCAGAGGAATCTGTCGGGACTCCGACTCGGACAGTGTAACCGCTTGGCCGGCCGTCACAATCCGGAGGCGCCGCCCACAGTGGGCGTGTTCGAGGCCGTGCGGCCGGCGATCAGAACGAGTCCGCCGGCGAGCGCGAAGGCGACGATGCCGCCCCACACCACCGGGCCGTAGGTGCCGGTGGCGTCTCGAAGGCTCCCGGAGATGGCCGGGCCGGCGGCCCCGGCGAAAGCGGCGAGGGTCCACTGCACGCCCATGATCCTCCCGAACGCCGGTCCCGAGTACCAGCGGGCCATCACCGCGGCTCGCATCGGGAGAACCGCCCCGAATGCCACACCGAAAAGGGAGAAGTGGAGGACCATCGGGGCCGTACCGGCAGTGAGGGCGGGGACGAGACTGACGGCGAGCAGGCCGCACAGCGCCGCGTTCCACGTGACGCCTTTGGGTGCGGATCCGAGGATGGGGCCGGCGTAGCGACCGGGGAAGCTGAGCCAGCCGGAGATGGCTGCCCACAGTGAAACGAGGCCGACGGTGATCCCGTGGTCCTCGAACAAGGCGATGCGGTGGAGGAGGACCGTCTGGAACGCCCCGTAGAGGAGGAGGATGCCGGCGGTGTAGAGAACGAAGCGCCTGTCGGCGGCGAGTACTCGTACCGAGAGGTCTTCGGCCCGTCCACGGTCGGGCTGACCGCCAGAGGGCAGCGCCGAGCCGGCCGCTATCAGTCCAACGACCGCCAGTGTGGCCGACAGCACCCGAGTGGCCGATCTCCAACCCATCCCATCCACCAGCCATGCGGTGAGGGGAAGGAACACAGGCCCGGCGAGTCCCCCGATCAGGGTGAGGATCCCGATCGCCCGACCGCGCTCGGCCGGCTCGTACCATTGGTCCACAGCCACGAACGCCGGCTCGTAGAACGTCATCGCCCCGGCGGGGCCGATGAGGAACCACATCGCCAAGAGCACCTGCCACGGCTCGCGTGCCGACGCCAGGGCGGCCAAGCCACCCGCCCCGAGGACGGTGCCGATCGCCACGATCGACCGGACACCGTGCCGGTCCGCGGCCCGCCCGACGACATATGCCAGGCCTCCGCCGACGAGGACCGTGCCGCCGTAGCCGAGCGATAGGAGCCCGACCGAGAACTCGGCTCCGGCCGCCTCGTCGGTGATCAAAACGGACAAGGCATACAGCAGGGCCCCGAACGCCACCGACACGGTGGCGGAGAGCCCTGCCAATGCCAGGCGGCGGGACTCCACCGGTCAGGGCGTGACCACGACCTTGCCCATCTGCTCCCCGGATTCGAGACGGCGCAGGGCGTCGGGGAGACGATCGAACTCGTAGACCGAGTCGACCGGTGCCTCCACGTCACCGGAGGAGACCATCTGCAAGGCACGGGAGAACTGGGCATGGCTGGCCATAGTCGAGCCGATCAACTCCAGTTCCTTGAACCACAGCACGGGAAGCGTCAGCTCGACCTTGGGGCCGCTCGTCGCCCCACAGATCGCCATCCGCCCGCCCTTCTTGAGCGATCGCAGCGACTGCCTCCAGGTCGCCGGCCCCACGTTCTCGATCACGACGTCGGCTCCACCCATTTCCGCCATCTGCTTGGAGAACTCCGACTGGGAGTCGAAGCCGGCTTCGGCCCCGTGATCCACCGCCCACTGGATCTTGGCGGGGGAACGGGACGTCACGAACACGCGAGCCCCCCGGGCCACAGAGATGAGCATCGCCGCCGACGACACTCCACCGCCGATGCCGGGGATCAGCACGGTTTCGCCCTTCTGGAGCCTGGCTCTTTCGAGCATGCGCAGAGCAGTGCCGGTGACGAGCCCAAACGATCCTGCCACCTCCCAGCTCAGACCGGCGGGCTTGGGGAGCACGTTCCGGGCCGGCACCACGACGTACTCGGCGAAGGTCCCGGTGTGGTGCTCGCCGAGGATCCCGAACTCGTCGCACTGGGAGATCTCGTCGCGCATGCACCGCTCACATTCCCCACACGTGAGGGACGGGTCGATGACCACTTCGTCGCCGACTTCCACGCCGTCGACTCCCGCACCCAGTGCGTCCACGACGCCGGCTCCATCTGCTCCGAGGACGTGGGGGAGGCGCGCCGGCGCCGGTAGGCCTCGGGAGACCCAGAGATCCAGGTGGTTCAACCCTGTGGCACGCAAGGCCACCCGCACCTCACCTGGCCCGGGTTCGGGCATTTCGATCTCTTCGAGAGAGAACGCGTCGATTCCGGTGGTATCGGTGAGGAGCCATGCACGCATGCCGACGAGGGTAACCCTGACACCTCCGCCCTCCAGGCGCGAAGATGCCCGGATGCACACCACCCAGGTCAAGGTCCGCTTCTACGAACTCGACCCCTACGACCACGTCAACCACACCAACTACCTCGCCTACTTCGAAGCAGCCCGCGTCGAGTACCTGGAAGAGGCCGGGTGGGGTCTCGACAAGATGAAAGAGGAGGGATGGCAGATCGTCGTGGTCGAGCTTCGGGCCCGGTTCATGGCCGCCGCCCGCCTCAACGACATCCTCACTGTGGAAACCGAGGTGGGCGAGATCGGTCGGGCGACCTCCACGTGGACTCAGCGGTTGACCCGCAACGGTGAACCGATAGCCACCCTCGAGGTGACGGCGGCGTTCACGGATCGCTCGGGGCGACCACGGAGAATCCCTGCCGAATTCGTGGCCGCTGTCACCGGCTCGCCGGATCGTTCCGTCGTATGATCCGGCGCGTGCCGGCACCTCAGCACCGCCGCTCCCGAGTTCTCGTGTGTGACCCGCTGGCCGACGAGGGCCTCCAGATCCTCTCTCAACACTTCGACGTCGATGTCCACACCGGCCTGAGCGAAGACGAGATGGCGGCGATCATCGGCGACTACGAAGCCGTGGTCGTGCGGTCGGCCACGAAGATCACCTCTCGCCTCATCGATCGAGCTGAGCGCCTCCGGATCGTGGCCCGGGCCGGAGCCGGCCTCGACACCATCGACGTGTCGGCAGCGGTGGATCGGGGGATCGATGTCATCAACGCTCCCGATGCCAACACGTTGGCGGTGGCAGAGCTGACGGTGGGGTTGCTCGTCGCTCTCGCCCGCAACATCACCCGCGGCGACGCGGCCCTGAAGGAGGGGCGCTGGATCAAGAAGGAACTGATGGGAACGGGGCTGGCCGGAAAGACCATCGGAATCATCGGCTTCGGACGTATCGGCCAGGCGGTGGCCACCCGGGCGCGAGCGTTCGGTATGCGCATCATCACCAACCAGCACCGGCCCACACCGGAGCTGTACCTGGAGGCAGGCGTCGAACCCGTCGACCTCTACGACTTGTTGGAGCAGGCCGACTTCGTGACACTCCACGTTCCCGCGCGTCCCGACACCGAGAACCTGATAGGAGCCGACGAACTGGCGGCGATGAAACCGACCGCCTACCTCATCAACACGTCCCGGGGCTCGATCGTCGACGAGGAGGCGCTGTTGCGGGCCCTCGACGAGGAAACGATCGCCGGCGCCGCCCTCGACGTGTTCGTGGAGGAGCCGGCGTCCGACAACCCGCTCGCCCGCCATCCAAAGGTCATCGCCACGCCCCACATCGGAGCATCCACAGAAGACGCCCAAGCCGAGGCCGCGCGCAAGGTCGCTGAGGAGCTGGTGGCGCGTCTGGCCGGGCAAGCGACCAAAGCGATCCTGCCGGTCCGGTTCGTCCTCCTCGACCGGGTCGTTCCCCACGAGGCGACCGATCCGCGCCGGGCAGAGAAGCTGGCCGACCGCCTGCGAGAGGAAGAGGTTGTTCGCAACCCTCCGATCGTCGCGGCGATCGGCGACCGCTACGTCGTTCTCGATGGGGCCACCCGCACCGACGCCCTCCGCCGGCTCGGCTCACAGCACGCGGTGGTCCAGGATGTCTCCGTGGAAGACGGCCTCACCCTCGAGACCTGGCACCACGTGGTTCGTCGCTTGCCCATCGAGGAGTTCTTGGCGGTGGTGTCCGGTCTCGACGGCATCCGCCTCGAGGAGGTCAGTGGAGGATCCATCCAGGAGCGGCTGATCGAATACGGCGGCATCTGCTCGGCGACAGCGGCGGACGGCCGCGGTTTCGTCATCTACGCCGCCGAGGGATCCAACCGTTTCGAAGCCCTAGCTCGGGTGGCCGAGGCATACATCGCCGCCGGTGTCGTGTCGCGCACGCTCGAACGCGACGTGCATCGCCTCGCCGCCTGGTATCCCGACATGACGGTGCTGGTCGAATACCCGGAGTTCACCGTCGAGCAGGTCCTCCTCGCGGCTCGCTCAGGGACGCTACTTCCGGCGGGGGTCACCCGCTTCATCGTCCCCGGAAGGGTTCTCCACCTCGACGTGCCCCTGGAGTTGGTGCTCTCCGACCGGCCGCTGGAGGAGAAGAACCGGTGGCTCCACGACCATCTCACCGAGAAGGAACGCGCGGGAAAGGTTCGGTTCTACCGGGAGCCGGTCTACATCTTGGATGAATAGGGAGGCGGAAGGCGGAAGGCGCGGGGCGGCAGGCGGTAGGTGGTGAGTAGGGGCGCTGTGGGTTGAGACCCGACCCGATCCGCGTCCCGTCCCGGGGCCTTTGACTGGCCCGGCCCGAGCTAGTGCTCGGGAGTTCATCACAACTCCTCGATGAGCCTCTCCAGGACCGTCAGGCATCGTTCCAACTGGGACAACTCGATGAACTCGTCGGGTTTGTGGGCCTGGTCGATGTCGCCGGGACCACACACCACGGGGGCTATTCCCACCTCTTGGTAGAGGCCCGCCTCGGTGCCGAACGAGACCACCGTCGGCTCGTGATTTCCGGTCAGCCGACGGGCCAGTTCGACGGCTGGTGAGTTCGGGTCCTTCCAGAACCCACCAATCTCGCCGGCGACGGTCGTCGTCACCGCGGCGTCGGGAAACGCCGCACGCATGGACGGGAGGAGCTCGTGGTCTACGAACCGGTCCAAGCGCTCATGGATATAGCTGGCATCGGCGGCGACTACGGGGCGGATCTCCCAGTCGAACACCGCCGAACCGGCGGTGATGTTCCGGGCCACCCCTCCGGAGATGGTCCCGACGTTGATGGTCGTCTGCGGTGGGTCGAACGGGCTGTCGGCAGGCGAGCGGGCGGCCATCTCGGTGGCGAGTGAGTCGAGGAACGTTATGAAGCGGGCGGCGGCATGGATCGCTCCCGCCCCGCCCGCCGACATCGACGCATGGCGTTCCACGCCGATGATCTCGGTCGTGTACTCGTAACAACCCTTGTGGGCTATCACCACCTCGAAGCCGGTGGGCTCGCCGATGATCGCGGTGGATGGCATCGGCCGCTCGCCTCGGGCGAGCTCG
>Ga0079224_100001261_pt1 | contig 28588 bp, 26 predicted proteins | sample Stecom2015_FD_80414 | JGI IMG/M metagenome (GOLD analysis project Ga0079224, IMG submission 80414) | Agricultural soil microbial communities from Utah to study Nitrogen management - Steer compost 2015 | ecosystem: Environmental > Terrestrial > Soil > Agricultural land | place: USA: Utah... | reverse complement strand
GGGTCAGACCCCCTTTTTTTCTGGAATCTGGCCTGCGACCCCTTTTGCCACCGATAAATCGGGGTCTGACCCCAATTTTCCTCCGCCCCCGATTTCCGCCCTGTGACCGCGATTTCACCCCCTCGGCCGCTACAATGGTCGCGTTTTGGGCCGAGGACGCGGGGCGATGACGGTCGGCGCGATGTATCCCGGGACTTTCGATCCCATCACGCGGGGACACGAGGATCTGCTGCGGCGCGCAGCGCGCCTTTTCGATCCCGTCGTCGTCGCGATTGCGGCAAGCCCGCGCAAGGCGCCGCTCTTCTCGCTCGACGAGCGGGTCGCGCTCGCAACCGAGGTCCTCAAGGACTTCCGCAACATCGAGGTCTGCGGGTACGACGGCCTGACGGTCGACTTCGCCAGGTCGCGCGGGCTCGGCGTGATCATCCGCGGGCTCCGCGCCGTGTCGGACTTCGAGTACGAGTTCCAGCTCGCGACGATGAACCGGCATCTGACGGCGGACGTCGAGACGGTGTTCCTGACGCCGACCGAGCACTACACGTTCGTCTCGTCGAGCCTCGTGCGGGAGATCGCCGAGTACGGCGGCGACGTGTCGCCGTTCGTGCACCCGCACGTCGAAGAGCGGCTCAAGGCCAAGTTTTCCCGGAGATGAGCGCGCACGAAGCGCGCCGTGATCCGAGCGCAAGGAGCGGCAGGGATATGAGCGACGGAGCGCAGACGGCGGAGACGGCGGGCAGGGCGAGCAGGGTTCTCGGAGCGGCCCGCCCGAGATTGCAGAGGCTCCGGTATTTTCAAGCGCTCGCTGCGGCGGCAGTGTTGTCGGTCGCGTTGCAGACGTTCGTCGCGGCGCGGGCGGCCGAGCCCGTCGCGGCCGAGCGCTTCATGGTCGTGGCCGCGAATCCGCACGCGACACGGGCCGGCTATGAAATCATCCGCGCGGGCGGCAGCGCGGTCGATGCGGCGATCGCGGTGCAGGCCGTCCTGTCGCTCGTCGAGCCGCAGTCGTCGGGGATCGGCGGCGGTGCGTTCATGCTGTACTTCGACGCGCCGGACGAAGACGGCGACGTCGCCGAGATCATCGCGTACGAGGGCCGCGAGACGGCGCCGATGGCCGCGACGCCGGACATGTTCCTCGACGAGAACGGCAACCCGATGCCGTTCGCTGAAAGCGCGTTCGGGGGGCTCGCGGTCGGTGTCCCCGGCGTGCTCCGGATGCTCGAGCTCGCGCACCGGGAGCACGGACGTCTGCCGTGGGCGAAGCTTTTCGAGCCCGCGATCGCGCTCGCGGAGCAGGGCTTCGAGATCTCGCCGCGCCTCTACTTCCTGCTCGACCAGTTCAAGCGCTTCGAGACGAGCGACGCGTTCCGCGCGCATTACTACGATCGGAACGGGGAGCCGCATCCGACCGGTTTCAGGCTCGTGAACCCCGAGTACGCGGAGACGCTCCGGCTGATCGCGGAAGAGGGCGCGGACGCGATGTACACCGGCGCGCTCGCGGAGGCGATCGTCCGCGAGGTCCGCGAGAACTCGCTCCGACCCGGGCGCCTGTCCCGTGAGGACCTCGAGCGCTACGTCCCGCATACGATGGAGCCGCTCTGCAGCCCGTATCGCGAGTGGCGCGTCTGCGGGCCGCGGCCGCCGTCGTCGGGCGGCGTGACCGTGCAGCAGATCCTGGGCATCCTCGAACGCTTCGATCTCGCGCCGCTCAAGGACGACCCGCCTGCGGCGCTTCACCTGTATGCGGAGGCGGCGCGCCTCGCGTTCGCCGATCGCGCGCGCTACCTCGGCGATCCGGCGTTCGTCGACGTGCCGGTCGCGGGGCTCCTCGATCCCGGGTATCTCGCCGAGCGCGCGGCGCTGATCGACCCCGGGCGCGCGATGCGGAACGTCGACGCGGGGGTGCCGCCCGATGCGAGCGGTGCCGCGCTCGAGCTCGCGCCGAGCCGGCCGCAGCAGATGGTCTCGACGAGCCACTTCTCGATCGTCGATCCGTGGGGCGATGCCGTCACGATGACGACGAGCGTGCAGAGCACGTTCGGCAGCACGCTGATGGTCGGCGGCTTCCTGCTGAACAATCAGCTCACGGACTTCTCGTACGAGCCCGAGCGTTTCGGGCGCCCGGTCGCGAACCGGGTAGAGCCGGGCAAGCGGCCGCTGAGCAGCATGGCGCCGACGTTCGTCCTCGACGCGGAAGGGCGGTTGCGCGTCGCGATCGGGTCTCCGGGCGGCACGCGGATCATCAACTATGTGTCGCAGACGCTCTTGAACCTGCTCGATTTCGGCATGAACGTGCAGGACGCGATCGCCGCGCCGCACGCGGTCGCGCAGCAGGGGCCGCTCGAGCTCGAGCAGGGCACCGCGATCCTCGAGCACACCGCGGCGCTCGAGGCGCTCGGGCATCGCGTCGTGCCGAGGACGCTGAACAGCGGCCTCCACGGCATCGTGATCGAGTACGACGGCGCCGCGCGGCGGCTCTACGGCGGCGCCGATCCGCGCCGCGAAGGCATCGCGCTCGGCGACTGAAAATCGGGGTCAGACCCCAATTTTGACCCCGATTCTTTGAAAATCGGGGTCAGACCCCGTTTTCTTTGCGGGCCGAAGATTCGTGTCAGAGTTGTTTCCCGCGAGCTGATCCCGTCAAAGGCTCCGCGTGTAAGAAGGGCTTTGGCGGCATCGAGAAAGGGCTCCGAGCCCAAAGTCGTTCACGGCAATCGAGAAAAGGGCTCTGACCCCGCCCTCGAAATCGGGGTCCGAAATCGGGGTCTGACCCCGGTTTTTCGCCGCGCTCGAATCGGGGTCTGACCCCGATTTTTCGTCAGCGCTGGCAGCGGGGGCAGTAGTACGTCGAGCGCTGGCCGATGATCACGGCGCGGATCGGTGCCCCGCAGCGGCGGCACGGTTCGCCGTCGCGGCCGTAGACGTCGAGGTCGAGCTGGAAGTAGCCGGGCCTGCCGTCGCTGGCCGCGAAGTCCCGCAACGTCGTGCCGCCGCGCTCGATCGCATCCTCGAGCACGGCACGGATCGAATCGACGAGCGCGACGAAGCGGGCGCGGGCGATCCGCCCGGCCGGCCGCGCCGGATGGATCCTCGCGCGATAGAGCGCTTCGTTTGCATAGATGTTGCCGATGCCAACGACGATCCGCGCGTTCATCAGATGTGCCTTGATCGCGACCGCGCGGCCCCGGCAAGCGTCGGCGAGGTAGTCGGCGGTGAACGCGTCCGACAGCGGCTCGGGACCGAGGTCTGCGAGCAGCGGATGATGCTCCGGCTCGGCCGTGAAGTGCACGCTGCCGAACCGCCGCGGGTCGTGGTAACGCAGGCACGCGCCGTCGGCGAAGCGGATATCGAGATGGTCGTGCTTCCCCGGCGGCGGCGCGCACGCCTCGTGGAAGCGCAAGCCGCCGGACATCCCGAGATGCACGAGCAGCGTCCCGGCATCCGTGCCGAACAGCAGGTACTTTGCGCGGCGCGCGATCGAGTCGATGCGTTGACCGGGGAGGACGGCGGCCAGCTCCGCCGGAACCGGCCAGCGCAGGCGCGGCTCGCGGACCTCGAGCGCCTCGATGCGGCGGCCGACGACGAGCGGCGCAAGACCGCGGCGGGTCGTTTCGACTTCGGGGAGCTCCGGCATCGGATGGCGCAGCTTACGCTGCCGCGCCGTCGTTCGCTACCGAGCCCAGTCGCACGGCGATCGTGGTCGCAGCGAGTTGATCAACGTCAACCCGTGCGGCTCGAGGCTCAGCGAAGCTCGGCTCGCTGTGATTTGCCGCCTTGGAGGCGCGTCCGGCGTTCGGATATAGTGGCTGATCGATTCCCACCGTTGGAAAGACACACGTGGATTCCCTACTCAATTTCCTGTTCGAGCACTACAGAGGCTTGCTGAACCTGAGCTTCTGGCAATACGTCGTCGTCACGCTGCTGTGGCTGCACGTGACGATGATGGGCGTCACGCTCTACTTCCATCGCGACCAGGCACACCGCTCGGTCGACCTGCATCCGGCGGTCAGGCATTTCTTCCGGTTCTGGCTGTGGATGAACACGGGCGCCCCGACGAAGGAGTGGGTCGCGGTGCATCGCAAGCACCATGCGTTCTGCGAACGCGAAGGTGATCCGCACAGCCCGCAGATCTTCGGCTTGAAGAAGGTGCTGCTCGAGGGCGCCGAGCTCTACCGCGCCGAGGCGCGCAAGCCCGAGACGCTCGAGAAGTACGGCAAGGGCACGCCCGACGACTGGCTCGAGCGCAACGTCTACGGTCGCTTCACGTACAGCGGCATCGCGCTGCTCGTCGTCCTCGATCTCGTGCTGTTCGGCGTGCCGGGCATCATCATGATCGCGCTGCAGCTTTCGAACATGCCGTTCATGGCGGCCGGCGTGATTAACGGGCTCTGCCACGCGAAGGGCTACCGCAATTTCGCGACGGACGACGCGTCGACGAACCTGTGGCCGATCGGCATCTTCGTCGCCGGCGAGGAGCTCCACAACAATCACCATGCGTTCCCGACGTCGGCTCGGTTCTCGATGCGCCCGCACGAGGTCGACCTCGGCTGGCTGCATCTCAAAGTGCTCGCGTGGCTCGGGCTCGCGAAGATCCGGCGAATCGCCGAGGCGCCGGTGCCGGCCGACACGCCGCGGAGCATCGACCTCGAGGCACTGAAGGCCGTGATCACGAACCGGATGCACGTGCTCCGGCGCTACACGCACGACGTGACGCTGCCGGTGCTGCGCCGCGAGCTCGAGGGGCTCGGCGAGAACGCGAACGGCGTCGTGCGCCGGGTCAAGCGCTGGCTCAGCTGGCAGCCCCACATGCTCGACGCGCACGCGCTCGAGCGGCTGGCCGAGCTTCGCGCGAAGCATCCGCATTTCGAGCGGGTTCTTGAGTTCCACGCGGAGCTCAAGGCGCTGTGGGAAGGCGCTCACACGAGCAACGAGCGGCTGCTCGCGGACTTCAAGGAGTGGTGCGCCCGCGCCGAGGCGAGCGGAATCCAGTGCCTCGAGGAGTTCGTCGCGTACCTGAAGTCGCTGCGCGGCCCGCAGCCGGTCGCGGCCGCCTGAATCAAATCGGGGTCAGAGCCCTTCGAGTCGGTTCAAGGGCGCTGACCCCGATTCTTCGGGCCAGAGCCCTATGACGGCCTCTGACCCCAGACGAATCGCGGCTACTTGATCTTGGCTTCCTTGTAGATCACGTGCTTGCGGACGACGGGGTCGTACTTCTTGACCTCCATCTTCTCCGGGTGCAGCCGCCGATTCTTCGTCGTCGTGTAGTAGTGGCCGGTGCCGGCCGACGACACCAACTTGATCTTCTCACGCATATCGGCGCCTCCTCGCGATCAGACCTTCTCGCCCCGCGCGCGCAAGTCCGCGACGACCTTCTCGATGCCTAGCTTGTCGATGATGCGCATGCCCTTCGACGAGACACGCAGCCTCACGAAGCGCTTCTCGCTCTCGAGCCAGAAACGCTGCGTGTGCAGATTCGGCAGAAAACGTCGCCGGGTCTTGTTGTTGGCGTGGGAGACGTTGTTGCCCGACATCGGGCCCTTCCCAGTCACCTGACAGACTCTCGACATTTTCGGATTTCCTTCGGGACAGCGAGCCGGCGACTATAGCAGCGAAGCGGCCGTCAAATCCAGCCTCGCTCGGCCAGCGACACGTGCCCGTCGCGGCTCACGACGACGTGGTCGAGGAGCCGGACATCGACCAGCGCGAGGGCCTGCGCGAGCTTCAGCGTGATGCTGCGGTCCGCCTCGCTCGGCTCGGCCACCCCGGACGGATGATTGTGCCCGACGATCACCGCGGACGCGTTGTGGTGCAGCGAGCGCTTCAGCACCTCGCGCGGGTAGACCGTCGCCCCGTCGACGGTGCCCCGGAAGAGCTCCTCGTAGCAGATCACGCGGTGACGCGTGTCGAGGAAGAGCGCGCTGAAGACCTCGTGCGGCAGATCCGCGAGCTGCGCCTTGAAGACACGCGCGGCATCCTGCGGCGCGCGGAGCGCCGCGCGCACCGCGGCCGGCGCCTCGAGGTAGCGGCGGCCGAGCTCGACGGCGGCGAGGAGCCGGGCCGCGCGGGCGGGGCCGAGCCCCTTGATGCGGGCGAGCGCCGTCGCGCTCTGGGCGAGCAGCGGACCGAGGCCGCCCGTCTCGGCGAGCACCTGCCGCGCGAGCGCGACGGCGTCCTGCCCCGCGATGCCCGAGCCGAGCAGCACCGCGAGGAGCTCGCCGTCCGAAAGTGCCTTCGGCCCGGCGGCCAAAAGTTTCTCTCTCGGCCGCTCGCCGTGCGGCCACCGATTCAGTGCGACCACCTCGATCCTTTCACCACGCGCGATCGGCCCATGCTGCGCGAAACCGCACGTCCGGCGCACCCCGCGAATGTCGGCGACGTCGAAAGAAACGCGGTGCGGCAATCGGCACTCGAAAGCGGCGTCGACAGGCGGTAAGCTCCGCGGGCAACAGGTCGATCCCCATGACGACACCTCCCAACTCGGGCCGGACCCCACGCGGCTCCGGATCTCCCCCAAGAAACGTGCTGCTCGGCGTCACCGGCGGCGTCGCGGCGTACAAGAGCCCGGATCTCGTCCGCCGGCTGATCGAGCGCGGCTGCGACGTGCAGGTCGTGATGACCCGCGGCGCGGCCGAGTTCGTCACGCCGATCACGTTCCAGGCGGTCTCCGGCCGGCGGGTCCGCAACGACCTCTGGGACGAGGCCGCCGAGGCGGCGATGGGCCACATCGAGCTCGCCCGCTGGGCGGACGTCGTGCTCGTCGCGCCGGCGACCGCGCACTTCATCGGCTCCCTCGCCGCCGGCCTCGCCGGTGACCTGCTGACGACGGTATGCCTCGCGACCGAGGCGCCGATCGTGATCGCGCCCGCGATGAATCGGCAGATGTGGGCGAACGCGGCCGTGCAGGCGAACTGCAAGGTGCTGGCCGAGCGCGGCGTCCGCATCCTCGGCCCCGCGGCGGGCGAGCAGGCCTGCGGCGAGCACGGCATGGGGCGGATGCTCGAGCCCGCGGAGATCGCGGCCGCGCTGCTCGACGCCGCGGCCCGCGCTTCCGGTCCTCGGCCGCTCGACGGCGTCCGCGCGCTGATCACGGCCGGCCCGACGCGCGAGCCGATCGACCCGGTCCGCTACATCACGAATCGGAGCTCCGGCAAGATGGGCTTCGCGCTCGCTGCCGCGGCCCGCGCCGCGGGCGCCGACGTCGTTCTCGTCAGCGGACCGGTCTCGATGAAGACACCGGAAGGCGTCCGGCGCATCGATGTCGAGACGGCCGAGGAGATGTACCACGCCGTGCATCGCGAGGTCGGTAACGCGGACCTCTTCATCGCGTGCGCGGCGGTCGCGGACTACCGGCCGCAGACCGCGGCCACTGAGAAGATCAAGCGCAGCGAACCCGTGATGCGGCTCGACCTCGTGCGCTCGCCCGATACGCTCGCAAGCGTCGCGGCGCTGCCGAACCCGCCGTTCACGGTCGGCTTCGCCGCGGAGACCCAGAACGTCGCGCAGCACGCGCGCGAGAAGCTCGAGCGAAAGAACGTGGACATGATCGCAGCGAACAAGGTCGGCCCTGACTGCGGTTTCGACCGCGAGACGAACGAGCTCACCGTGTTCTGGCGCGGCGGCGAGCTGCATATCGGCGAGGCGTCGAAGGACGTCCTCGCCGAGCGCCTGATCGCGCTGATCGCCGAGCGCTACCGCGAGCACGGAAAGCGCGATGCGGCCGGGCCGGCGGCGGGCGCGGCGTCCGCCGGGGACGCGAGGGCCGAGGAGCGTCGCGAGTGACGGCGCCGGCGCGGCGCGTCGAGCTCAAGATCCTCGACGAGCGCATCGGCAAACAGATTCCACTGCCGACGCGGGGCACGGCGGGCTCGGCGGGCGTCGACCTCCGTGCGTGCCTTGATCGGCCGTTGACGCTCGACCCTGGGGATTGCCGGCTGATCCCGACCGGCATCGCGATCCATCTCGGCGACCCGGGCCTCGCGGCGATGATCCTTCCGCGGTCGGGACTCGGGCACAAGCACGGTATCGTGCTCGGGAATCTCGTCGGGCTGATCGATTCCGACTACCAGGGCGAGCTGATGATCTCGTGCTGGAATCGCGGACGCGAGCCGTTCACGATCGAGCCGGGCGAGCGCATCGCGCAGCTCGTCGTCGTGCCGGTCGTGCAGGCCGAGTTCGAGATCGTCGAGGATTTCGCTGAAAGCGAGCGCGGCGCCGGCGGGTTCGGCCACACGGGCACGAAGTAACGCGCTCGCGCGCGAGCGGTCAAATGCCCTTCAGCTGCTTGAAGCGCTCGATGTCGCTGTCGAACTGCGCCTTGAGCTTCGCCTGCTCGTCGCGCGTGCGCTCGATCCTCTGCTGATAGCTCGCGATCGACGCCTCGGTGCTCTCGATCTCGCGCGCGAGCTGCTCGGGCAGCTCGGGCGCGTCTTCGCGGTCGCTATACGGCTTGTAGCGCGCGGCGTCCGCGCGAAGCTTCGCGAGGCGCTCTCCGAGCTCGGCAAGATAGAGCTCCGTGACCGTGACCTGCGACTCGAGCATCTCGAGCCGGCTGTCTCGCAGGCGCTCGATGTCCGCGACGGACAGATACGTCGCGAGGAGCATCCGGTCCCGGCGCGCGATCTCGGCCCTCTCGTTGAGCGTGGCCGCCTCCTCAGCACGCTGCCGCTCGAGCGCTTCGAGCTCGTCGCTGGTCAGCGCGCCTTCTTCCCTCGCGATCGGGATGCCCTGGGGATTGAGCACGGTGCGATCCCGGTCGGCGTATTCCGGCGGGACGCGGTCGCCGTAGTGCACGACGCCGTTCTCGTCGACCCATCTATAGAGCCGCTGCCCGAATGCGCCCGTCGCCGGAAGCGCGGCGGCTGCGAGCAACAGGATTACGAGCCTGGCGTTCACTTATGTCAAACCGTGCATCCGGCGAGTTGCCACCACGTATACCAGATTTCGGGGGCGGTGGAAGTGCCGGGACGCGGATTTGCTATCCACGTCTCTGTCCTCCCGGCGCGAGCCGCACCGAGCTCGGGCCGAGTCTCGATCGCCGCACGCCGATTCCGCGCCGGCCGAGCTCGCTAAGGATCGAATTTGGCGCCGTATCGGTTCCGGTACGATCTGAGCGCCGGCAAGAATGACGCGTACTCCTTGTCCTCCTCGAGATGATCGACGAGGTCGGTCAAGGTCACGATGCTCCTGATCGGCACGCCGAGCTCGGCGGAGAGCTGGTCGACGGCCGAGATGCGGCCCTTCGTGCCGACCTCCTCGCGGTCGAGCGCGACGAGCACACCGGCGGGCGTCCCGCCTGCGTCGCGGATCACGTCGAGCACCTCGCGGACCGCGGTGCCCGCGGTGATCACGTCGTCGATGATCAGCACGCGTCCCGAGATCGGTGCGCCGATCGTACGGCCGCCTTCGCCGTGATCCTTCACCTCCTTGCGGTTGTACGCGAACGGATAGTCGAGGTCGTGGTGCTCCGCGAGCGCCGCGGCCGTCAGCGCGACGAGAGGGATCGCCTTGTACGCCGGGCCGAACAGCATGTCGAACTCGATGTCGAGGTCTGCGACCGCCGACGCGTAGCAGCGTCCGACTTTCGCCGCCGCGTAGCCGCTGTTGAAGAGGCCGGCATTGAAGAAATACGGGCTCACGCGGCCCGATTTCAGCTTGAACTCTCCGAACTGAAGGACGCCGAGCTCGAGCGCGAGCTCGAGAAACTCCGTCTTGTAAGCCCTCATCGATGCCTCGCAGCCTGTCGCGGCAGGAAATTCGTGTCAGACACCTTTTCTTGGACGCGCTTCACACCGAAGCGACGCTTTCGTGCGTCGGTGCGGCGGCGACGAGTATCATACAGCGCTCGGATGAACGCGCAGGCACAAACGTCGACGCCCGCGATCGCCGCGCCGCGGAGTCGGCCGCACGGCTGGCGAGACGTGCTGGTTTCGCTTCGGGAGCCGCGCGTGCTCGCGATGCTCGCGCTCGGCTTCTCCGCGGGTCTGCCGTTCCTGCTGACGGGCAACACGCTGGGCGCGTGGCTGCGCGACGAAGGCATCGAGCTCGCCGCGATCGGCTTCCTGTCGTGGGTCGGGCTCGCGTACTCGTTCAAGTTCGTCTGGGCTCCGCTCCTCGATCGCGTCGAGCTGCCGGTGATTCGCCGGCTCGGCAAGCGGCGCAGCTGGATTCTCCTCGCGCAGGCGGGCGTGATCGCGGGTCTCGTCGCGATGACGCTGATCGGTCCAAACGGCGGCCTGGTGATGTTCGGCGCGTTCGCACTCGTCGTCGCGTTCTCGTCCGCGACGCAGGATATCGCGATCGACGCCTGGCGCATCGAGATCTCGCGGAGCGCCGAGGAGCTCGGGCTGATGTCGGCGGCGTATCAGCTCGGCTACCGCGCCGCGATGCTCGTCACGAATGCGTTCATCTTCAACATCGCGGCGCGCACCGGCTGGGAGCTCTCGTACGCGGTGATGGCGGTGCTCGTCGGCGTCGGCGTCGCGGCCGCGCTTCTCGCGTCCGAGCCGCGCACGGAAACGTCCGCCGTCGCGCATCGGAGCGTGCTTCCGCAGGCGGTGGTGCCGATCTGGACGCTGCGCGGGCTCTACGACGCGGTCGTCAATCCGTTCGTGATGTTCTTCGCCGCGCACGGCGCGAAGGCGCTGCTGCTCCTCGCGGCGATCAGCCTCTATCGGCTGCCGGATTTCATCATGGGGCCGATGGTGAATCCGTTCTATGCCGATCTCGGCCTCTCGCGCGACGCGATCGGCGCGATGCGCGCCGGCGTCGGGCTGTGGGGCACGATCGCGGGCGTCGCCGCGGGCGGCTTCTGCGCGGTGCGGCTCGGATTCGTTCCGACGCTCGTGCTCGGCGCGTTCCTCGCGCCGGCGTCGAATCTCGGGCTGACCGCGATGGCGTTCGCGGGTCCCGATCTCGGCGTGTTCGCTGCGGCGCTCACCCTCGAAAACTTCTCCGAAGGCTTCGCCGGCACGGCGCTGATCGCGTGGATGTCGAGCCTCACGACATTCGGCTACGCGGCGACGCAGTACGCGCTGCTGTCGTCGTTCTACGCGATCCTCGGCAAGGTGTTGAAGGGGTTCTCCGGCGTCGCGGTCGAGGCGCTCGAACGGAGCCTCGATCTGATCCCCGCATACGGTGTCTTCTTCGCGTGCACCGCCGCGATCGGCATCCCGTCGGTGCTGGTCGCGATCGCAGCGGCCCGCGCGCACGTTCGCGCCCCGGGCGGTCACGCGACGACCGCGTGAAGCCGTCACGCGGCGCTTACGTCGCCGTCGGCAGGCGCCTGTAGAAGAGATCCTCCGCGACGTGCCCGAGCCGCTCGCCGCGGCGCTCGAACTTCGTCGGCGGCCGCTCGGCGAGCGGATCGCAGGCCACCGTCTCCGCCGCGACCGGCAGCAGCGCGGACGTTGCGAGCACCTCGCGCACGTGCTCGGCATACGGCGCCCAATCCGTCGCGATGTGGAGCAGCGCGCCCGGCTTCATGATCCGCTCGCATTGCGCGATGAAGCCGGGCTGCACGAGCCGCCGTTTGTGATGGCGCTTCTTCGGCCACGGGTCCGGGAAGAACACGTTGATCGCGTCGAACGATGCGTCGGGCAGCATCGCATCGATCACGTCGACGACGTCGCGCACGATGACGCGGACGTTCGTAAGCCGCGCGCGCTCGAGCAGGATCAACAGATGTCCGACGCCGGGCTCGTGCACCTCGACGCCGAGATAGTCGATGTCGGGGTGCGCAGCGGCCGTCGTGACGAGCGCCTCGCCGTCGCCGAAGCCGATGTCGAGCACGCGGGGCGCCGCGCGGCCGAACAGCGCGTCGAGATCGAGGCGCCGCGCTTCGAACGGCACGCCGTAGCGGGGCAGCAGCGTCTCGAGAGCGCGCTGCTGCGCCGCCGTGATGCGGCCCGGTCGCTTGACGAAGCTGCGGATCTTCCGGTGAGGCCGGGCGTCCATGTCGTAGCCCGACGGATCAGTCGACGATCGCCTGATAGACGAGCGCGCGGAGCTTGTCGTGATCGTCGATATCGCCCGCGGGGATGAGCTGCGTCAGGTATACGACGACGAGCTCCTCGGCCGGATCGACCCAGTAGGTGCTGTGATACGCGCCGCCCCAGCCGTACTCACCGACCGAGCCCGGCGTGCCTCGGAGCCCCAAATCCTCGACTATCGAGAACCCGAGGCCGAAACCCTGTCCCGGACGGAACTCGAGGTCGCCGAGGTGATCGACCGTCATCAGCTCGACGGACTTGCGGCTCAGGATCCGTACGCCGTCGAGCTCGCCGCCGTTCAAAAGCATCTGCAGGAAGCGCGCGTAGTCGGTTGCGGTCGACACGAGCCCCGCGCCGCCCGAGAAACTCTTGCGCGGACCGTCGACGTAATCGCCCTGGCCGTTCGGCCCCGTGCCGGTCGCGCGGACGATCGTGCCGTTCCCCGCCGCTGCGTACACCGCCGCCAGCCGGTTGCGCTTCGACTCGGGGACGTAGAAGTGCGTGTCGTTCATGCCGAGCGGACGGAAGATCCGCTCCTCGAGGAACCGGTCGAGCGGCTGTCCCGACACGCGCTCGACGATCACGCCGAGGATGTCGGTGTTGTAGCCGTAAACCCAGCGCTCGCCCGGCTGCGCATCCGCGGGCAGCGCCGCCATGCGCTTGACCGTCTCGGCAATCGGCTCGTTGCGGTGAGCGAAGTACCAGCCCTGGATGCCTGCCTGCTGCCACCGATCGGCCGCGACGCCGGTGCCGTAGCCGAAGCCCGACGTGTGCGTCAGCAGGTCGCGAATCGTGATCGGCCGGCGTGCCGGCACGACATCGTAGCCGCCGCCGTTGCGCGGTACCGCCACCGTCGTTTCCCGAAACTCGGGCAGGTAGTTGCCGACCGGATCGCCGATCAGGAGCTTGCCTTCCTCCTGCAGCATCATCACGGCGGTGCTGACGATTGCCTTCGTCTGCGACGCGATCCGGAACATCGTGTCCGGCGCCATCGGTGCGTTCGACTCGCGGTCGCGCTGGCCGAACGCGTGGAGATAAGCGACCTGCCCGCGCCGCGCGACGAGCGCGACGCCGCCGGCGAGCCGACCCTGCTCGACGTAGTCGTCGAGCGTTTGCGTGAGCCGCTCGAGCCGCTCCGACGACAGCCCGACGGCTTCCGGCCGGGCGCTCTCGAGGGCCGCCGCCGCGACGGCGAACGCGGCGAGCATGACGAAGGCGGACAGGCGCAACGCGTAGGCAATACGTGTCGTCATCGTTCCTCCGGTCAATTACGAGTCGGCTCGTGCCGAGCCGCGGCGCGCCGCCGCCGGGCGGCCCTGTCGCCCGGCCCGGCACCGCGCCGTGGCCGGGTTATCGTGACGGAGTTTACCGACCGCTGGAAGCCGTCCGGAACCGACGGGCGGATCAAGCCGGAGGCGAGCTGAGGAGCGGCGGTTGGCGAAGCCGCCGGGCGCTCTGTCGCATCGGCACTTTGTGCCAGGACGGCACCGAGACGGCCACAGGGCCTCACCTCGACGCCGTCTGGACGGTCGGGTGCCTCGGACGCGGGGGAGACTGCGCGGCGCCGCTCCATTGGCCGGCCGACGGAGGAGGCTGCCGAACCAGGTGTCGACGCATCGCCGCTTGACAGGTTCTCCCCGGCGTATATAAAGACGACTCGAGACTGAATAACGATAAAGACGTTCCCGCATTAAGAAATACTGCCGTGATCTAGAGCGGCAGCGCTTCGCATGCGCTCCATGCGATCGGCGCCAACGAGCTCGGGCGGCGTCGGCCGTTGTGAGGTTTCCGCCAAGATGTAATCGAGCCGGGGGACTCGATGTTCGTCGAAGACGAACGGCATAGGCACGAGCAGGATCGACAAGAGCCGAGGGAACACGCCGGGGAGAAGCGGACGAAGCTCGGTCTTGCGTTGTCCGGAGGCGGCTTCCGTGCCTCCTTCTTCCACGTCGGCGTGCTCGCACGGCTCGCCGAGCTGGGGCTGCTCCGGCACGTCGAGGTGATCTCGGCGGTTTCCGGCGGATCGATCATCGCCGCCCTCTACTACCTCTACGTGAAGCGCCTGCTCGAAAAGAAGCCCGACGACGAGATCGAGGACAAGCATTACGTCCTGATCGTACGGTGCATCGAGCGGCGGTTTCTCGCTGCCGTGCAGAAGAACTTCCGCATGCGGACTTTCGGGAATCTGCGCAAGAGCCTGCGCATGGTGTGCCCGAATTACTCGGAAAGCGACCGTCTCGGTGAGCTTTTCGACGAGCTTCTGTATCGGCCCGTGGCGGCGCGGGGTTCGAAAGATTCGATCGAGATGCGCGACCTTCGCATCCGACCGAACGGAGGGGGGCACGAGTTTCGACCGCGCGAACACAATCGGCGGCGTAAAGCGAAGGTACCGATCCTGATCCTGAACGCGACGTCGCTCAATACGGGGCACAACTGGCGCTTCGAGGCCTCGCGCATGGGGGAGCCGCCGCCCCGCAGGCCTCGAGAGCTCGACGCCGACAAGAACATGCGACTCATGCGCGCGCCATCCTACGAGGACATCGCCGAGCACCAGCAAAAATTCGAGCTCGGTCTTGCGGTCGCGGCCTCGGCGAGCGTGCCGGGTATCTTCGTGCCGCTCGCGATCAGCCGGCTCTACGAGGGCGGCGTTCGCGTCCAGCTCGTCGACGGCGGCGTGCACGACAATCAGGGCATTCAGGCGCTGCTCGACGAACGCTGCACGCACTTCATCGTGAGCGACGCGTCTGCCCAGCTTCCCGACGAGATCGACGTTCCCACGAGCGACCTCGCGGTCGTGCTCCGCAGCAACGACATCCTGATGGATCGCGTGCGCGAAGCACAGATGTTCGCGCTGTTCGAAGAGCACGGTGACAACACGGCTTTCATCCACCTTCGCAAGGGGCTTCCGGTCGATTACATCCCATGGCTCCGCCCGGACTGCAAACGGGTCGACGCACCGCCCGCCGCGGCGGAGGCCTCCTGCTCGATGTTCGGCGTGCACTGCGACGTGCAGGATCTGCTCTCCAGAGCGCGCACCGATCTCGACTCGTTCTCGGAAATCGAGGCGCAGTCGCTGATGCTCGATGCATATCTGATGAGCGGCCCAGAGCTGAGCTCGCTGCCTGGCGCCCGCGCGGAGCCTCTGGAGCGCAGGTGGAAATTTCTCGCGATCAAGCCTTGGATGGAGCGCCCGACCGAGCAGTACCTGCGGCACCTGCGGGTCGCGCAGCGACGTTTCGCCAAGGTGCTCGGCCTGAGCAGGGTGCTGCTCGTCACGTCGCTCGTCGCCGCTTTGGTGCTTCCAGTGCTCTTGTGGCGGCTCGCGCAGGTGCTGGCGGCGTGGATGGGGACCGAGATCGGGCTCGGTCGCCTGCTGTTCGCCGTCGCCGCCGCGGTGGGGTTCGGCCTGCTCCTTTCGGCAGCGGTGTCGGTCGCTGGACGCGCGACCGGAAGCCGGCTGTTCGCGCGCGTGCGCCGAGAGATCTATCGGGTCGTCGTGCGCGCTGCGCTGCCCGCGCTCGCATTTCCGTTCGTTTGGCTCGACCTGCTGCTGCTCGATCGGCTGTTCCTTCGTCTCGGCCGCGTGTCGGGGCTCGAGCCGCCGTTCGAACCGGAAGGCGGTACGGCGCCACTTTGTCGGCGGCACCGCGAATGCCGGCGCTATCGCGTTCCGGGCGCGCGATGTCCCGCCAACCGCCCGTCGCCGTCATCGACAACGACTGTTTCACCTGGAGATACGCCATGGCCAACGACGCAATGATCATCGCAGTCGACCGCATCCGGTTCCTCTGGCCGCGCGCGAAGAAAATGACCCTTTACGCGGTCGGCATCGCGGGCGACAACCGCGGCAAGGTCCTCGTCACCGAGCCGCCGAGCCTCACGACGATCAAGCACGTTCCGCGCGCCGCGAGACCCGCCGTCTGGGAATTCGGCGGTGACGGCTATCCGATCTATCAGCGCACGGGCGGGTTGCCCGATATCGTCGTCGCGCACCTGCTGATCGTCCGCTCGCGTTCGCGGACTCGGCGGGCCGGCGAGATCGTTTCCGCCGTCGCGAAGAGCGACGAGGCGAAATCCGTCATGGAGACCGCGAGCAGCGCGCTGAAGACCGCGGGCGGGCTGGCGGGAGCATCTCCGCTCAACCTCGTGCTGCCCGTGGTCGATCTGATCGGCCGGCTCATCTCGGGTAAGAAAGACAAGGTGCTGCAGACGATCTCCGGCTCGCTGTTTCTCGATGCTGCGCGGAAGAGCCAGGACAGCTTCTCGGACACGATCCTGTCGGCGGACGGCAACATCGCGGTCGATGCGGATGCGTTCCTGTTCGACGCGGAGGAGGACGAGGACAGCGTAGCCGAAACGCGCGAGGCCGAGACGCAATTCGAGGCGGACGGGTTGCTGGTGAAGGCCGGCGTGTGACGGGCGATACCGGGGCCGTGCGTGTCGCGCATCGCGATTCACGCGGTGCGCTCACGCGCCGAGCCGACCGGACGCTGCCAGCCGCATGCGGCCGATCCAACAGGTTCGACAGCGTTATATGGGGCTCAAGGGATGAAGAGTGGAGCGGGTGATGGGAATCGAACCCACGTCATCAGCTTGGGAAGCTGAGGTTCTACCATTGAACTACACCCGCTCGGAGGACTTACCTCGTCAGACCGGGCTGACGGGCCGATTTTAAGCAATTCTAGCGCGGAGCGCACCAGCGTCCCGCCGTCGGCCGAGAACGGCGGCCGTCGCCGGAAGGAGACAACCGGGCGCCGGCGAGGTTCCCCGCGGCGCCCCGGCCTCGGCCGCCGGCGCGGCTCGGACGAGCCTCGGGGCGTACGCTATGGCCCTTCCGTTCTCTTTGCGAGATACTTGCGCGCCTCAGAACTTAGAAGCGCGCCGCGCGGCCAGCACAGGCTCGATGCGAAACTTGGATGCGCGCAGTGACCTTCGTTTCAGGCGTGCGCCGGCCGGCGACGCCGGCATCGACGGCCCCGACGTGGACGCATGCCGCAGAGCTGGATTTGAGGGCTAACCGTGGAGCAGCAAAGCACCCGACCGCGTACGGTTTTCATCATCGACGACCACCCGATCGTCCGGAAGGGCCTCGCCCAGCTCCTCGACGAGGAGCCGGATCTCGTCGTGTGCGGCGAGGCGGCGGACGTGCACGAAGCCCGCATCGGGCTCGAGCGTACTCGCCCCGACGTCGTGATCCTCGACCTGTCGCTCCGAGACAGCGACGGGCTCGAGCTGATCAAGGAGATCCGCGCGAAGTACGGCCAGCTGCCCGTGCTCGTGCTGTCGATGCACGACGAGACGATCTACGCGGAGCGGCTGCTCAGCGCCGGGGCGAACGGCTACATCATGAAGCAGGCGGCGAGCGACCAGCTCATCGCCGCGCTGCGGCGCGTCCTCGCCGGCGGCGTCTACGTCAGCGACCGCATCAGCGCGAGCATGATCGAGCGGTTCGCGGTCGCGCGGCGCAAGCACGCGATCGATCCGATCGAGCGCTTGAGCAACCGCGAGGTGCAGGTGCTCAACCTGATCGGCCGCGGCAAGTCGACCCGGGAGATCGCGAAGGACCTGTGCCTCAGCATCAAGACGATCGAGTCGCATCGCCAGCGGATCAAGAAGAAGCTGAGCCTCGACAGCTCTCCCCGCCTCGTGCAATTCGCCGTGAACTGGTACGCGCGCCAGCCGTGACGCGGCGTGGCGCGCCCGCGCAACACCTTTAGACTACACAAGTTCTCGGACACGTCCGCCGACCTACGTTAGGATGGGCGTTGCGACGCGCTTTCGGGCGGCGGAAGCCCGAAAGCGGCCGTGTGCGTCCGGCGCGATGCGGCGAACGCCCGAAATGCCGCACGCGCGTGACATATCACTGAGGAATACGCGATGGGACGACTATTCAAGCTGATCGGCATCGTCATCGGCGCCCTGGTCGTGCTCGTGATCGCGGTCGCGGTCGGCGTGGCGCTCTTCTTCGATCCGAACGACTACAAGGATCAGATCACCGCCGCGGTCGCGAACGCCACCGGACGCGAGCTGACCCTCGAAGGCGACCTCGAGCTCAGCGTCTTCCCGTCGCTCAGCATCTCGCTCGGCCCGGCACGTCTCAGCAACGCGGAAGGGTTCGGCGACCAGCCGTTCGCGGAGATCGAGCGCGCGTCGCTCGACGTCGAGCTGCTGCCGCTCCTCTCCCGTCGGATCGAGGTCGGCGAAGCACGGCTCGACGGCCTCGTGCTCAATCTCGCGCGGGACGCGCAGGGCCGGAACAACTGGCAGGATCTCGGCGGTGATGGTGCCGCGGCCGAGGAGACGCCGTCCGCGGAGCAGGGCGGCGGCGCGCCGAACGTCTCGCTGAACGTCGACGTGATCCGCGTGACCGACTCCGAGGTGCGCTGGAACGACGCGGCCACCGGCAGCAGCTGGACGCTCGGGGCGTTCAACCTCGTCGCGTCGAACTTCGGACCGAGCACGGCGTTCCCGGTCGAGACGAGCTTCACCGTGTCCAGCGAGGACCTGCGGGTCGCGGTCGCCGCCGAGACGCTCGCGACGCTGTCGCTCGAGGAGAACGTCTATCGCCTCGAGAACCTCGTCGTCCGGCTCGCCGGTGAGGGCGCGAGCTGGCCCGGCGGGCAAGGGGAGGCGCGGCTCGCATTCGCGGCGCTCACGGCGAACCTGAACGACGAGACGCTCGATCTCGACGATCTCACGCTCGAGATGCTCGGCGTCACCGCACGCGGCTCTCTCGAGGGCCGCGCGCTATTCAGCAACCTCGCGCTCGGCGGCAGCGTCGCGATCGAGCCGTTCGATCCGAGCGCGCTGCTCCGCGTCTTCGACATCACCCTCGAGACGGCGGACCCAAGCGTGCTGAAGCGGGCGAGCGCCGAGGCGCGCTTCGCCTACGACGCGAGCCGCATCGGCATGGAGGACATGCGGCTCGCGCTCGACGATTCGACGCTGACCGGCAGCGTCGCGCTGCAAGGCGAGTCGCTGCGCTTCGATCTGACGGTCGACCAGATCAACATCGACCGTTATCTGCCTCCGGCGGCCGAGGGCGAGGCCGCATCCGCGGAAGAAGGCTCGATCGACGAGGTGGATCTCCCGCTCGATGCGCTGCGGACGCTCGATGCGTCGGGCCGGCTCGCGTTCGGCACGGCTCAGTTCGCCGGCGTGACGCTGAGCGACGCGAGCTTCACGCTGACCGCGGGGAACGGCCGCGTGCGCCTCGAGCCCGCCGCGAGCCTCTACGGCGGGACGCTTGCCGCGAACATCCTCCTCGAGATCGAGCAGGACGCGGCGCGCGCGTCGCTCATGTCCGAGCTCAAGAACGTCGATCTGCTGCCGCTCGGCCGCGATCTGCTCGACTCGGAGATGGTGTCGGGGCGCGGCGACCTGACGCTGAACCTGACGACGACCGGCTCGAACGTCGGTCAAATGCGCCGTGATCTCGACGGCGACGTCGCCTTCACGCTGTCCGACGGCGCGTGGGAAGGCTTCGACCTCTGGTTCGAGCTCGTGCGCGCGATGGCCGTGTTCGAGGGGCAGGGACGGCCGGAGCGGCCGGAGGGCGCGCGCCGCACGCCGTTCTCGTCGGTATCGGCGACCGGCGTCGTCGAGGACGCGATCCTGACCAACCGCGACCTGAACGCGACGCTGCCGTTCATGCGGGTCGACGGCCGCGGCACGGTGAATCTGCTGACCGACGCGCTCGACTTCGATCTCGTCGCGACGTTCGTCGACGGTGAGTGGCTGCAGTCCGAGCCGCTGATGGCCGGCCTCGCCGGTGACCAGCTGCCGCTTCGGGTCGGCGGCACCGTCGCCGAGCCCTCCGTCCTGCCCGACTTCGGCGCGATGGTGCGGGCGCGCGCGAGCGAGGCCGTGCAGCAGCGGGTAGAGGAGGAGCGCAGCGAGCTGCAGGAACGTGTCGAGCAGGAGCGCGAGGAAGTGCGCGAAGAGCTGCGAAACCGCTTGCGAGGGTTGTTCCAGTGATGCGTTCGAACAGGGCCATTGCGTTCGTCTCCGTGCCGGCGCTCGCGGCGAGCGCCGTGGCGTCGGCGGCGGAGCTTCATTCGCTCGAGGTGACGCGGCCCGAGCCCGGAAAGTTCGAGCTCGTCGCCGAGACGTTGCTCGAGGCGGACGTCGAAGCGATCTTCGACGTGCTGACCGACTACGAGGACGGCGCGTTCGGCCGGATCTCGAGCGTCTACAAGGAAAGCGATTACCTCGAGCCCGCGCCGGACGGCACGCCGCTCGTCTACACGCGGATGGAAGGCTGCATGCTGTGGTTCTGCAAGAGCCTCACACGCGTCGAGCGGCTCGAGACCGAGCCGCCGCACTTCATCCGCACGGTCGCGCTGCCCGAGCAAAGCGACTTCGAGTTCGCCGTCTCCGAATGGGAGCTCCGTCCCGTCGCAGGCGGCACCGAGGTCAAGTACCGGCTCGTGATCGATCCCGACTTCTGGGTGCCGCCGGTCATCGGTCCGTGGGTGCTGAAGCGAGAGCTTCGTGCCGGCGGCGAGCGCGCGATCTACCGGATCGAGCGGCTCGCGCGCGGCCTGCCGACGGGGCTCGAGCGGGGAAAGGGCATCGACGAAGAAGAGCTCGCGAGAGCGGACTGACGGCCGCGTCCCGTGTAACGGCGTCGTCGTCAATGGCGCCGCTCATTGCAGCGCATTGCGGACGAATTCCGAATGACCGATTTTGCGGCCCGACTCCTCGAGTGGTACGACCGCTCGGGGCGGCACGATCTGCCGTGGCAGCGCGACCGGAGGCCTTACACGGTCTGGGTCTCCGAGATCATGCTGCAGCAGACCCAGGTCGCGACCGTGATCCCGTATTTCGAGCGCTTCGTCACGCGCTTCCCCGACGTCGCGGCGCTCGCCGCGGCACCACTCGACGACGTGCTCGCGCTCTGGGCCGGTCTCGGTTACTACGCGCGCGCGCGGAACCTGCATCGTGCGGCGCGGATCGTCGTCGAACGGCACGGCGGCGAGCTCCCCGCGACGCTCGAGGCGCTGATGGCGTTGCCCGGCATCGGCCGGTCGACGGCCGGCGCGATCCTGGCCCAAGCGAGGGGGCTGCGTTATCCGATCCTCGACGGCAACGTGAAGCGGGTGCTCGCACGCTACCATGCGATCGAAGGATGGCCCGGCGAGCGCGCGATCGAGGCGCGTCTCTGGGCCCTCGCCGACGCGCACACGCCGGAGATCCGCGTTGCCGATTACACGCAGGCGATCATGGATCTCGGCGCGATGCTCTGCGTGCGCCGTCGTCCCGCGTGCGCGGTCTGTCCGGTCGAGCAAGGCTGCGCCGCTCGCAGGCTCGGGATCGAGGCGTGCGTGCCGGCGCCGCGGCCGAAGCGCGAGCGGCCACAGCGGCGGCGCGCGATGCGCGTCGTCCGCGACGCCGAAGGACGCGTGCTCCTCGAGCGGCGTCCGGAGCGCGGGATCTGGGGCGGGCTCTACAGCCTGCCCGAGCTCGACGACGGCGACAGCGCGCACGAGTGGTGCGTGCGGCGCCTCGGCGCGAGCCCGGTCGACGAAGTCGAGCTCCCGGTGCTCTTGCATTCGTTCACGCATTTCGATCTGACGATCGCGCCGCGTCTCGTGAGGCTCGCCACCGATTGCGGAGCCGTGATGGAATCGGAGAGTCTCGTTTGGTATAACGCCGCGGCGCGATCGAACCTGGGGATAGCAGCGCCGATTCGTGCGTTGCTCGATCGACTGCCTGCGCCCGGCGAGGAGACAGCGTGGCCAGAACCGTCCATTGCGTAGTGCTCGGCACCGAAGCCGAAGGTCTCGACAAGCCGCCGTATCCGGGCGAGCTCGGCAAGCGGATCTACGAGAACGTGTCGAAGATCGCGTGGCAGCGGTGGCTCAGGCATCAGACGATGCTGATCAACGAGTACCGTCTCACGCCGATCGAGCCGAAGGCGCGCCAGTTCCTCGAGCGCGAGATGGAGAAGTTCTTCTTCGGCGAGGGATCGGAAGCGCCGCCCGACTACCGCCCCGAGTAGATCGTCACTCGGCGAGCCGCGCGGCGAGCCGCTCGCAACGCGCGATCAGCCGCTCGCCGCCGATCCGTTTCGCGAGCTCGGGGAACTTCGGTCCCGGGCCGCGCCAGCGAAGCTCGTCGACATCCGAGAAGAGATCGACGTCCGTGCGAAGCGTCGCGAGCGTCTTGAAGAGCAGCGCCTTGCTGCGGTTCGGCTCGCGGAGCACGGACTCGGGGATATCCTCGATCCGGCCGTAGCGGCGGAGCAGCCGCGTCGCCGTGACCTTCCCGTAGCCGGCAAGGCCCGGATAACCGTCGGCCGCATCGCCGACGAGCGCGAGCCAGTCGGGGATCAGCTCCGGCGGCACGCCGAACTTCTCGCGGATCGCGTCCGCATCGCGGATCTCCTTGCTGCGTCGATCGACCTGCACGACGCGGTCGCCGCGCACGCACTGCGCAATGTCTTTGTCCGTCGTCCAGATGCAGACCTTCTCGACGCGCGCGTCCGCGGCCGCGATTCGCGCGGCGCACGCGAGCGCGTCGTCGGCCTCGAGCTCGACCATCGGCCACACGACGACGCCCATCGCGGCGAGCGCTTCCTCGAGCGGATGGAACTGCGCGAGCAGCTTGGGCTCGATCCCTTCCCCGGTCTTGTAGTCCGGCCAGAGCTCGTTGCGGAACGACTCGATCACGTGATCGGTGGCGACGCCCAAGTGCGTCGCGCCCTGCTCGATCATCTCGAGCACGGTGCCGAGCACGCCGACGACGGCCCCGAAGGGCTGCTTTCGGCCTTTCTCGAAGCGCTGAAGGCCATAGAAGTGCCGGAACAGCTCGTATGTCCCATCGACGAGGTGGACGATCATTGACGATCCTGCGCGAACGAAAGTGCTCCATGATGCCTCGCGCGCACGCCCCGCGCGTGCCGCTATACTGATGCGCGCGCCGCGCCGTTTCCGCGGGCGCCGGAGGGGGGGACATGTCCGCACGTCGAAGCATTCATCTTGCTCTCGGTATCGCCGCGGCCGGCATCGCGGCCTGCGACTCCGACACCGTCAGCCAAAGCACGGCACCGGTCGCCGAAGCGGAAGCGCCGCGCGCGGCGGCCGTCGGCGCCGATCGCCTCGTCAACGCGGAGCGCGAGCCCGGCCAGTGGATGTCGCATGGACGGACCTACTGGGAGCAGCGCTATAGCCCCCTCGCGCAGATCACGAAGGAGAACGTCGGCGAGCTCGGGCTCGCGTGGTATGCCGACTTCGACACGGCCCGCGGGCAGGAGGCGACGCCGCTGATGGTGGACGGCGTGATCTACGTGTCGACCGCGTGGAGCAAGGTCAACGCGTACGACGCCGTGACGGGCGCGCTCCTCTGGAGCTACGACCCCGAGGTGCCGGGCGGCTGGGCCGTGCACGCGTGCTGCGACGTCGTCAATCGCGGCGTCGCGGTCTGGGAAGGCAAGGTCTTCGTCGGCACGCTCGACGGGCGGCTCGTCGCGCTCGACGCCGCGACCGGAAGGGAGCTCTGGGACGTCAACACGATCGACCGCACGAAGCCTTACACGATCACCGGCGCACCGCGCGTCGTGAAAGGGAAGGTGCTGATCGGCAACGGCGGCGCCGAGATGGGCGTGCGCGGCTATGTCTCCGCGTACGACGCCGAGACCGGCGAGCTCGTGTGGCGCTTCTACACCGTGCCTGGGAACCCGGCGGACGGCTTCGAGAATCCGATCCTCGAGCGCGCCGCGGAGACGTGGAGCGGCGAGTGGTGGACGCTCGGCGGCGGCGGCACGGTGTGGGATTCGATGGCGTACGATCCCGAGCTCGATCTCCTCTACATCGGCACGGGGAACGGCTCGCCGTGGAACCACACGTTCCGCAGCAACGGCGAAGGCGACAACTGGTTCCTCGCGTCGATCGTCGCGCTCGATCCGGACGACGGCTCGTACGTCTGGCACTACCAGGTCTCGCCGGGCGAGACCTGGGACCACACCGCGACCCAGCAGATCACGATCGCGGACCTCGTCATCGACGGCGAGACGCGGCGCGTCGTGATGCAGGTGCCGAAGAACGGTTTCTTCTACGTGCTCGACGCCGCTACGGGCCAGCTGATCTCGGCGGAGAACGTCACCGAGGTCGCGTGGGCGACGCATATCGATCTCGAGACCGGACGCCCGGTCGAGACGCCCGAAGCACGCTATAACGTGACCGGCCAGCCGTTCGTGTCGACGCACAACCCGAACGGCGTGCACACGTGGCATTCGATGTCGTACAGCCCGCAGACGGGTCTCGTCTACATTCCGATTCACGGCTCGCCGTTCGTGTACGCGCACCCCGAGTCGTTCACGCCGGTCTCGATGGCGGCGAATCAGGGCCTCGACTTCAGCGGCAACGCGATGCTCGATCCGGACGAGGTGCTCGCGAACACCTACGGCCGGCTGATCGCGTGGGATCCGGTCGCGCAGCGTGAGGTGTGGCGCGTCGAGCGCGCGGGTCCGGCGAACGGCGGGGCGCTCGCGACGGCCGGCGGGCTCGTGTTCCAGGGCACGGGCTCTGGGCAGTTCACCGCGCTCGACGCCGAGACCGGCGAGGAGCTCTGGTCGACGCACGTGCAGACCGGTGTGATCGCGGCGCCGATCAGCTACGAGGTCGACGGCGAGCAGTACGTCGCGATCGTCGTCGGCACCGGCGGCTCGTGGGGCGTGATTGCCGGCCCGACGAACATGAAGGGCTTCGCGCTGCCGAACGTGTCGCGTCTGCTCGTCTTCAAGCTCGGCGGCACGGCACAGCTGCCGCCGGCGCCCGAGTTCCAGCGTCCGTCGATGATGCCGCCGCCGCTCGAGGCGTCGCCGGAGACCGTTGCGATGGGCGCGCCGCTCTACGAGACGCACTGCGGCAGCTGTCACGGCGCCGGCGTCGTCGGCACCGGCATCCTGCCGGATCTGCGGCGGAGCTCGTATTTGCATGATCCGAACGCATGGGCGCAGGTCGTGATCGGCGGCGCGCTCGAGCCGAGGGGCATGGCCTCGTTCGCGCCGGTGCTGAACGCGGAGCAGGCGCAGGCGGTCAGAGCTTACGTCGTCATGCGCGCGAATCAGGACGCGGCGGCGGAGGCGGCTGCGCAATAGCACCGACGAGCGACGTCGACCCCGTGATCCGCGCGGCGCGGCGCGGGGTGATCGTCTGCCCGGTCTGCGGAGCGCCGCTCGACGCGGACGAGCGGACGCTCCGCTGCGGCAGGCGACACGCGTTCGATCGGGCACGGGAGGGCTATTGCCATCTGGCGCCCGCGGGGCACGGCAAGACCGCGATGCGGGGCGATACGCGCGAGATGCTGCGTGCGCGGCGGCGCATCTTCGAGCGCGGATTCTACGCGCCCCTTGCCGAAGCGCTCGCGGAGCGGATCCTCAGGGAACCGATCTCGCCCGGATTCACCGTGCTCGATGCGGGCTGCGGCGAGGGGTATTACATCGGGCACGTCTCACGTGCGCTTGCCGAGCATGTCCCCGACGCGGCGTGCTGCTCGATCGGCGTCGACGTGTCGAAGGACGGGCTCAAGCTCGCGGCGCGCGCGCATCACGACGTGTGCTTCGTCGTCAACGACGTGACGCATCGGCTCACCGTCGCCGATCGGTGTGTCGACGTGCTGCTCGATGTGTTCGCACCGCGGAACGCGGCGGAGTTTGCGCGCGTCGTGAAGCGCGGCGGGCTGCTCGTCGTCGTGATCCCGCATGCGCGGCACCTCGAGGAACTGCGTGAGCGGCTCCCGCTTCTCGGCATCGAGCCCGAGAAGCGGGAGAGAGTGATTGCGAGGCTCGGCGAAGCCTTCAGGCTCGAAGCGGAGCGGGCGCTCGATTACCGCCGCGCGCTCGACGCGGAGGACGTGCGCGATCTCATCGGGATGACGCCGAGCGCTTGGCATCTCGACACTGCGGACATCGAGCCGGTGCAATCGTGGCAGCGCACGGAGGTCACGTTCGCGATGCGCTTGCTTGCGTTTCGCCGCGGGCGGGATGCTTCAGACACGTTTTTCGGGCGCGAACACGGTGTCTGACACAACCGGTCACACCCGCACTTAGGTCGCTGCTCCGGCTCCGCGTTTTTCCATCGCTGCCTGCCCGTGCCGCCCTTCCGCGAACTCCTCGATCATCTTTTTCGTGAACGCAGGCAGATCGTCGGGCTTCCGGCTCGACACGAGCCCGTTGTCGACGACGACCTCCTCATCGACCCACTGGGCGCCGGCGTTCTTGAGATCCGTCGCGATCGACGGATACGACGTGATCTTCCTGCCGGAGACGACGCCTGCGTCGATCAGCGTCCATGGGCCGTGGCAGATCACGGCGACGGGCTTGCCCGCGCTGAAGAACGACTTCACGAAGTCGAGCGCGCGCTGATTCATCCGGAGCTTGTCCGGGTTCATGACGCCGCCGGGCAGCACGAGCGCGTCGTAGTCTTTCGGGTCGGCGTCGTCGAGCGGCGTGTCGACCGGCACCTCGTCGCCCCAATCCTTGAAGTTCCAACCTTTGACTTTGCCCTTGACCGGCGAGACGACCTCCGTCTCCGCGCCCGCTTCCTCGAGCGCCTTGCGCGGCTCGGTCAGCTCGACCTGCTCGAAGCCGTTCTCGACGAGCATCGCGACGCGCTTTCCTTGCAGTGATTTGGCCATCGGGGATCCCTCCGTGCTGTCGTGTGCGGGAGGAGGGAGCAGGATCCGTGCCAGTGAAAAGACGAAAATCGGGGTCAGACCCCTTTTTCCGAGAAATTGGGGTCAGACCCCACTGCGCCTTTTGCGAAAAAGGGGTCTGACCCAATTTCTCGTGCGCGCGAACCTGGCGGTACGTCGCTACGTCGCCGCAGGCAGCTTTAGCATCGGCACGAAGCCCGGCAGCGACTCGATCCGCCGCAGCCACGCCGCGATGCTCGGGTAGGGCGTCAGCGAGATGCCGCCTTCGGGCGCGTGCGCCGTGTACGTGTAAAGCGCGAGGTCCGCGATCGTCGGCGATGGGCCGGTCAGGAAATCGCGCTCGCCGAGGATCTTCTCGAGGATGCCGAACAGGTTTGCCGACACGGCCTTCGCGCGCTCGTAATCGAGCGGCAAGTTTCGCACCTTGATGATGCGCGCGGCGGCAGGACCGGCCGCGAGCTCGCCCGCCGCGACCGAGAGCCAACGCTGGACCTGTGCGGCGGCCACGGGGGCGTCCGGATACCAGCTGCGGGAGTCGTCGTAGCGCTTCGCGAGATAGACGAGGCAGGCGTTGCTGTCCGCGAGCACCACGTCGCCGTCCTCGAGCACGGGAAGCTGCCCGAAGGGGTTCTTCGCGAGGAACTCCGGCGACTTGTGCTCGCCGTTCGCGAGATCGACGTCGATCAGCTCGGCCGGAATGCCGAGAATCGACAGGAACAGCTGCACGCGATGCGCGTGCCCGGAAAGCGGGTGACGATAGAGGCGGACGGGACGAGCAGGCGCTGTCACGGCATTCTCCGGGACGACGTTCTCTCGGGTCTCGAGGGCGTCACCGATTCAGCCGATGATCGACCAGCTCCTGAACGACCGACGGATCCGCGAGCGTCGACGTGTCGCCAAGCTCCTGGTAGTCGTTCGCCGCGATCTTGCGCAGGATGCGCCGCATGATCTTTCCGGAGCGCGTCTTCGGCAGGCTCGGCGCCCACTGGATGAAATCCGGCGTCGCGATCGGCCCGATCTCGCGGCGGACCCAATCAACGAGCTCTTTTCGGAGCTCGTCGGTCGGCGCCTCGCCCGCGATCAGCGTCACGTACGCGTAGATGCCCTGGCCCTTCACGTCGTGCGGGAACCCCACGACCGCGGCCTCGGCGACCTTCGGATGCGCGACGAGCGCGCTCTCGATCTCGGCCGTGCCCATGCGGTGACCGGACACGTTGATCACGTCGTCGACGCGGCCGGTGATCCAGTAGTAGCCGTCCGCGTCGCGACGCGCGCCGTCGCCGGTGAAGTACTTGCCGGGGAACTGCGTGAAGTAGGTTTCGACGAAGCGCTGGTGATCGCCGAACACGGTCCGCATCTGACCCGGCCAGCTGTCGAGCAGCACGAGGTTGCCCGTCGCCTCGCCTTCGAGGAGATTCCCTTCGCCGTCGACGATGCCAGGCTTGACGCCAAAGTAGGGCTTCGTCGCCGACCCCGGTTTCTGTGCGATCGCGCCCGGCAGCGGCGTGATCAGGATGCCGCCGGTCTCCGTCTGCCACCACGTGTCGACGACCGGGCAGCGGCCGTCGCCGACGACGCGGTAATACCACTCCCACGCCTCGGGGTTGATCGGCTCGCCGACCGTGCCGAGGAGCCGCAGCGTTTTCCGCGAGCAGCGCTTCACCGGCTCCTCGCCTTCACGCATCAGCGCGCGGATCGCCGTCGGCGCCGTGTAGAGAATGTTCACGCCGTGCTTGTCGACGATTTGCCAGAAGCGGCTCGCATCGGGATAGTTCGGCACGCCTTCGAACATCACGATCGTCGCGGCGTTCGACAGCGGCCCATAGACGATGTAGCTGTGCCCCGTGACCCAGCCGACGTCCGCGGCGCACCAGTAGATGTCGCCGTCGTGATAGTCGAAGACGTGCTGGTGCGTCATCGAGACCCAGACGAGATAGCCGCCCGTC
>Ga0079224_100001258_pt1 | contig 28604 bp, 24 predicted proteins | sample Stecom2015_FD_80414 | JGI IMG/M metagenome (GOLD analysis project Ga0079224, IMG submission 80414) | Agricultural soil microbial communities from Utah to study Nitrogen management - Steer compost 2015 | ecosystem: Environmental > Terrestrial > Soil > Agricultural land | place: USA: Utah... | reverse complement strand
TGGTTTTGATGTGAAAGATGTACACATGACCGACCTGATTTCCGGTCGTGAAACCTTGGAAGATATTCAATTTATCGGAGCTGTGGGTGGATTCTCTAATTCCGACGTATTGGGATCTGCCAAAGGCTGGGCTGGTGCTTTCCTTTATAATGAGAAAGCGAAGAAAGCCCTGGAAGACTTCTTTGCACGTCCCGACACCATGTCGGTTGGTATTTGTAACGGTTGCCAATTATTCATGGAATTGGAACTTATAAATCCTGAACACGAAATACACGGAAAGATGCACCACAATACATCACAGAAACACGAATCCAATTTCGTGTCGGTAAAAGTGGAGGAGAACAGCTCTATCATGTTGTCTACGCTTGCAGGCAGTACCTTGGGGGTATGGATTTCCCATGGTGAGGGTAAATTCCACTTACCACATGCAGAAGAGCAATACAACATCGTGGCCAAATATGCTTACGAGGAATATCCACATAATCCTAATGGCTCCGATTACAACACAGCTATGCTGTGTGATAGCACAGGTCGCCACTTGGTAACCATGCCGCATATCGAGCGCTCTATCTTCCAATGGAACTGGGCACATTACCCTACGAACAGACAGGATGAAGTTTCTCCTTGGATAGAAGCATTCATCAACGCTCGCAAATGGTGCGAGACGAATAAATAAAATGAGAACGACCCCAAATGGGGTCGTTCTCATTTGCTAAAGATTCGAAATCTTTCGTATCTTTAGCAAATAAGTTATAAACCTTATGAGTCCTACGAAAAATATATTCCGGTTAATCTGTCTTTTATTTTTAAGTCTTGTTCTTTTGCAATCCTGTAAATTAGGTCGATTTGTATTCTACAACTTTGCGAACATTACGGATCATAAAATATTCCCATCTCGGACTGTGGAAGCACCAGAAACACCTTTTGTTTTCCCCTATGTCCAACAACCTAAAAGTCCCAAGAACATTACCATAGATGAAACTGAAGTTACCTTTGACGAATATCTTTCCCAAAACAAGACCGTCGCCTTCCTCATCATCCAAAACGATAGTATTCAATATGAAAAATATTTTAACAAATATGATGAGGAATCTATTGTAGCTTCTTTTTCTATGGCAAAATCTATTACTTCCATGCTTATCGGAATTGCTATCGATGAAGGGAAGATCAAGTCTGTAGATGAGCCAATCACCAACTATATTCCAGAATTAAAAGAGAATGGCTTTGATATAGTAACTATCAAGCACCTTCTTCAAATGACTTCAGGATTGGACTTCAATGAGAGCTATTCGAATCCATTCGGACATGCAGCTACTTTTTACTATGGAACAAATCTGCGAAAGGCTATCAATAAGCTCCAATTGAAAAATAAACCTGGAGAAAAATTTGATTATACAAGCGGAACGACCCAAATCTTGGGGCTGGTGTTGGAACGCGCACTGCAGGGGCAAACCATAAGCACTTATCTGGAAGAAAAAATATGGAAACCTATAGGCATGGAATTTGATGCAAGTTGGAGCCTTGACCGCAAAAAAGATGGTTTGGAAAAGACATTTTGTTGTGTCAATGCTCGTGCCCGCGATTTTGCGAAGTTAGGAAGACTGTATCTGAACAAAGGAAACTGGAACGGACAGCAAATTGTATCTGAACAATGGGTAAAGGAGTCAACTAGGCTGGACAGCAGCGATAACAGTGCTTGGTATTATCAATATCAATGGTGGCTTCCCAATGAAAATGGCACATTTTATGCTCAGGGGATATTAGGACAATATATCTTTATTGATCCTGAGAAAAAATTAATTATCGTGCGCTTAGGCGAGAAACATGGTAAAATAAGATGGAACAAGTTCCTTCCAGAGATTGCTGCAGCATATTAGCAATAAAAATACCTACTATTGGGTATTTTTTGCACCACATAGGGGTTGTATCTTTGTCTTAAAAGAACCTGTTTAAAATAAAGCTTTTGCTTATTGCTATAAGTTTTATATAAACTATACAGATGCTTACGCTTTATAGCTTACGGCTTAAAGCCACAAACTTTAAAATACAGTGCATGAATAAATCATTAGACACAGCTTTTACCGCCAAAGTAAACACAAGATGGGAAACTTTTAAGTTTTTTAAGAACCACGTTTCAGGCTTTTTGGTATTCTTGTACAAAAATGTAATCAAGCCTTCTTGATCAGGAGGCTTTCTTATTTTAAAGTTTCCCATTTAAACCTATAAGGTTTTTCCTGATACGGAGGTTTTCGAGATACTCCATTTTTCTCATGGATATATAACCAAACCTTATAGGTTTTATTTTAAACTCTCTTTCTTAAATCGTTTCCTTTTGTTTCACAATGAGCAACATATCCTTCTCCAAGGGAAGATAACCATATTCATATACAAAAAAATAAATCTGTCCTTTGGTGGTATGCAATTGATTGGTAAAATAGTTAAAGTCCATCCCTTTTGCCAGTATTTTTTTCCGATGCACCTTAATCATTTTTTCAGAACTTAAAGTCTCTTCCAAAATTCTTCTGTTCTTCTTTAATACGGCATTAATCTGTCGAACGAAATTATTAGGAATGCTATTCAATTTATTATTGTAGGTATTCCGACAACCATCATCACAGAAGCGTTTATCTGAACGACCGCGAATAGGTTCTCCACAGGCTAAGCAAAATCTATCTTCCATCTTATTATCCGTTTGTAAACGTTTAAAAACGATTATAATCGTATATAATTGATTAACTACCGATTAAGCATCTCTTCCCTTCTCAACTTTGTATCAAACATCAGCAATACATGTTGATGAATTGGTTTTTAAGTTAATAATTATTTGTGTACTATTAAAATTTAATGTTATGACAACTTTAGTAAATTCCGTACAATTGATTGGTCGCTTAGGCGCAGATGTAGAAATCAAAACTACCGCACGTGGTACAAAAGTATGCCGTATCCGAATGGCAACCAACGAATACAATAAGAACAGTATGGGAGATTGGAATGAAACAACGCATTGGCATACACTCATCGTGTGGGGGAAATTAGCTGAAAAATTAGAAAAAACTGGAAAGAAAGGTTCTCGATTGGCTGTGAAAGGTTCCCTTGCCTATCGCGAATATATCGATGCAAGCGATATAAAACGTGAGGTAACAGAAATCCGTGTGAATCAGTTTATGCTGTTGGATAAAGCCACAGAAACATTCCAAAACACGAAAACAACAGAAAGAGCAGACCTGCCGTTTTAAAAGGAACAGACTCAAAAGAAAAAGAGGGTGTCCGAAAAGTCAGCCGTCATCGTCATTGCGAGGAACGAAGCAATCTGATGACGGTAAAAACGCAGATTGCTTCGTCATTTTTCCTCGTCCCGAATGCTTTCGGGAACGCGTTTTTTTTAATGATTAATAACCTTTTCGGACATCCCTTTTTTTATGATATACAATCTTTATGCAATTAGTCCAAAGACCAACCGGCAACTTCTGCGACCTTTCTTGGAATATCAGTGTTTTCCATTTTGTGGGTGAAAACATCCGAACCAGCTCCGATAGCAAACACAGGGATATAGGCTGCGGAATGATTACCCGAAGCCCAAGAAACCGAACCAACTTTGTTCAATACTGTGATGACCTCTGTTGCCAACTTATCGTCCGTTGCATATAAACTTTTCGAAGTTTCCTCCTCATGTTTTACAAAGCTTTTCTCATAAATAGCAAAAAGATTTTCCTCATCCGATTTGTTGACTGTCACTGTCGTGAAAAGACCCGTATTCTCACTCAAAAGTTGTTTCACCTCATCCCAAGAAACTTCATCTTTAGACGTACGCAAATCAGAAATCAATTTTGATAACGCTCCCTGTGAGACTTTCTGTTCGGCCAACAATTTTACATTCAACCTGCTACTGCCGTTGCCAATAGCAATACCACCCGTTTCATGATCTGCGGTTACAATGATTAACGTTTCCTCAGGGTGTTTTTCATAGAATGCGTATGCTCGCTTAACAGCTTCATTAAAATCAAGAACTTCACGAATGGTCGTTGTTGCATCATTAGCATGCGAAGCCCAATCAATCTTTCCACCTTCAACCATTAAGAAAAAACCTTTATCATTATCTTTTGTCAATGACTCAATCGCCGCATCCGTGATTTCTGCCAAATTCAAATCACCAGTTTCTTGGTCGATAGCAAATTTTAAAGCGTCTTTCTCACTATCTTTTGTATTCATCAGAATAGTCTTATTCCCTTTATTTGCCAAAGATTTATACGCCGACAAACCGTACGCAAGCTGATAACCAGCCTTTTCAAACTGTGGGAAAAGTGACGGCACAGCATCCTTTTCGTAGTTTTTCTCAGGACTTAGAAAACTGGAACCTGCAAAAAAATCAAAGTTGGATTTGATTAAGTCTTGTCCAATCTCATAGTACATATTTCTGTTAGCACGGTTGGCATAAAAAGATGCCGGCGTAGCGTGGTCTATACTGACCGAAGTCGTGATACCTACTTTCAAACCAGCTTCTTTCGCGGCATAAGCTATGCTCTTGTAGGATTTTGTCGCCGCACTGTCCATTCCGATAACACCGTTTTTGGTTTTATATCCAACTGCCAATGCCGTACCTCCGGCTGCGGAATCCGTCACACCGTGCGAAAGTGAATAAGAAGTTGCGAAAGTAGCATGTGGAAAAGTAGAGAATACCAAAGGAAAGACAGTATTTCTATCTTCTTGTGCAGCTAAAAAGACTTCCGTTAGGTTAATCTGATTCAGTCCCATCCCGTCGCCAATCATAAAGAAAACGTATTTAGGCTTCTGTTGACCAAAAACAAGAATCTGGATAAATAAAAGCGAAATAATAAAAAGTGTTTTTTTCATATGTGTATTGTTTGTTTTTTTGACATATCATATGGAGTACTCATGTGTGACACTTGTGTGTTTGAAAACAGGAGTATTTCATTTTGAATTGATTTTTCGAAACAAAGTTAAAATCCTAATGTAAACCCAATGTTAACTCTTATAAGTTTAACAAATTGAAAAGATACGACTCTTTGTGCAAAAAATAAAATACAGAACGACAATACCCAAAATATGCCGTATGAAATGTATTTTTGTCCAGCATGACGACACAACAACAGGAAATGATTATCGGGGATTTCGAAAAGTATATGCGACACGCCATTGGACAACCCCAACCTTTTACCCTAGAAGGCTTTGTAGCTTTTGCGATCTCTTTGGTCAACTTTTATGAAGGTAGCAATCTTATCGCCAACAACGAGCGAGCTGCAACTGCGGAACTTCTTTTGAAGTCTTTCAACGCGGGTTTAAAAAACAGTATCACAGCTGCTGATCAGAAGGAGATAATAGAACTAATAATTTCTGATTTTTCACTTGATTATTCCATTCTAAGCCCTATATTTGCGTAACATCAAGGGGGATTAGCTCAGCTGGCTAGAGCGTTTGGCTGGCAGCCAAAAGGTCATCGGTTCGACTCCGATATTCTCCACAACAAATAAAGCCACTCTAAGAAGTGGCTTTTGTGTTATATCTTCCCCAGAAAACTCACCTATTTTTTTCAGCTTTTTACTACCTTTAACTGAAAAACAAAATCAAAAAACATGGAATATAAAAAATTAGGTGAAAGCGACTTATCTGTATCTGCAATTACTTTTGGCGCATGGGCTGCTGGCGGTTGGATGTGGGGTTCAACGGATCGTAAAGATGCTGTCGAGGCTATAAAAGCATCTTATGATATGGGTGTAACGTCAATCGATACCGCTCCTATCTATGGACAAGGTACCAGTGAAGAAATTGTTGGCGAAGCTATCCGTGGCATTTCTCGGGACAAAGTCCAAGTTTTGACTAAGTTTGGTATGCGTTGGGATTTAGCAAAAGGAGATTTCGCTATGCATAGCAAAAACAACGATGGTCAGGACATTGATGTTTATCGGTATGCAGGAAAGGAAAGCGTCATATATGAATGTGAGCAAAGCCTTAAACGCTTAGGAACCGATTATATTGATCTTTATCAAATACATTGGCCAGATACTACTACTCCTATCGATGAAAGTTTTGAAGCTGTTTCAAGATTGATAGAACAAGGAAAAGTACGTTACGCCGGAGTCTGCAACTATTCAAGCACACAGATGGCAGAAGCAGAGAAATCCGTCCCATTGGTGTCCAATCAAATACCTTTTAGCATGGTTAACCGCGACATTGAAGAGGAAACCGTCCCTTACTGTATCCGTCATAAAAAATCTATACTGGCTTATAGTCCGCTCCAACGCGGGCTACTCACAGGAAAAATCCATCGTGGATACACCTTTCAAGATGGTGATCACCGTGCTTCTTTACCACACTTCCAACCAGATTTTATTGAAAAGACCAATGCTCTTTTAGATAAAATCAAACCAATAGCCGAGAGCAAAGGGGTATCCCTTGGTCAACTGGTTCTACGTTGGACCATTGAGCGTGCAGGCATTACTATAGCTTTAGCCGGTGCCAGAAATGCAGAGCAGGCTATTCAAAATGCTAAAAGTATCGACGTGCAATTAACAGCCCAAGAAATCGAAACAATTAATAAGCTGGTTAATAGTTTTATCTAATGAAGTGGTAAAGTACCACTCATCACTTAAAAAATATCTTTTGCCTTTTAAAATATATATCCCTATATTAGATTCGTAAATAAGGATAAACCAAGTAGATAGCACAGAAAGAAAAGTTTAACAATAAATTTCCGTGCAAAAGGATACTTTCTTTTTAAACCTTGATTTATTGGCATCAAAATTGGTAAAATAATATTATAAATCTTAAATTTAATACTAATGAACAAAACAGACTTGATTAAGCATATTGCCAGCGAGGCTGGAATTACGCAGTCACAAGCAGAGAAAGCCGTTAACGGTTTTACAGGAGCAGTTTCTTCTTCTTTAGCTAAAGGAGAAAATGTAACGTTAATCGGTTTCGGTACTTTCGGAATTTCTGAGCGCGCAGCCCGCAACGGTAGAAACCCGCAAACTGGTGCTACTATCAAAATCGCTGCTAAAAAACTTCCTAAGTTTACAGCAGGAAAAGCTTTGAAAGAAGCTGTAGAAGCGCCTAAAAAAGGTAAGAAAAAATAAAATTGTCCTTTCGGACAAAAAGAAAAGGAGTCGTTCGCGACTCCTTTTCTCGTTTGTGATCAATTATAAATCAACGCTCCCGACACATTCCAGAAGCTAAAACTCGAACCTTCAGGCTCTCCCTGTGGAATATGCACACGGATAGTATGCTTACCTGCTTTCAAATCTCCCAGACTAATGTAGTTGGGATTCGTTATCGTACCCGGACACCAGTTGGAACGACTTAAATCCGATGAAGAGAGGCCATTCTGGAAATTGCCGGACACAGGATTGTACAATCTGTACGAACCGCAATCCGTCCGCCATGGTGTAAATTTGAATGCCAATTCTCCATTTAAGAATATGCTGTTCTCTTTTGGCACGAACTCATCTCCATTGCCCCATCCTCCATGTCCGGTAGTGATGTAACGCAATTGAACATCTTTGGCGTCTTCTGGTAACTCAAAGGTCACTTCCAAGCCCTTCTCCTGACTGAAAAAACGAGCATACGTCTGCCCTCCCATCTCCATCACATTGGTACTGTTAAAGATGGATAATACCTTCTGAAAGCCCATTTTGGAATATCCCGGGTGTATCGTAAGCTCCACACTCACTCTATGTCCACCGCCATCATAATTACCGATATACGTCCCGATATACACTTCCTTTCCAGACATTACCGACAGGAATTCAGAAACATCCTGACGATAGATCACAGAATCTTGCCATGTTTTTCCCATCAGGTTGGCTCTTTCATTGAAATGCGACACACCAAACGGTGTAAAGAAACGCATCAGTTCATATACAGGTGAAAAGCTATCGGTACGAACCATGCCCGGATACTCATCGCCATCACCATTAGTGTACATAGGCAGGGTATTCATGCCATTTTTCATACCATCCAAAAATGTCTGCGGCTGATCATCTGCAATCATAAATATAGAACCTGTTCTGTCGTAGGCATCACCGTTGGATTTTTCAATCAGCTGTATAAATGCCTGGCTTCCCTTATTGAGTACTGGAATTTTTACTTTTTTCAAAATCACCGTGCCATGAGCAAAACGTAGAACACTGTCTTGTTTTGGTGTCTCTACGAAATTAATCTGCTCATCCTGAAAAACCGGAATATGGATAAAGCGACTTTTCCAAACAGCATCCTGGTAAGCCACAGCATCTACAGTTTTCTCAAAGGAGCGTAAGGCTACATGTGTCGGGATATGGTCTATCGGCTCTATCTTATTGGCCGTAATCTTGGTATTTCCATTACGCACATACTCTAATACCAAACCTAAATTCTGCCCAAGTTCAGTTGGTGCGCCTTTTACACCCAATTCATCGGTATACCAGAGTTCAATGGTATTGGAATTAACCGATGTTGTTGCTTTTTTACAGGTATGCCCCAAGATAACCTTTGTCTCATCTGAAAAGGTATAGGTATTCCTATCCAAAATTGTAGCATCAACCGTAGCCAGTTCTTTGGTCGCTGAAAAAGAAGTCAAACGATGATAGAGATTACCTCTTCGCTCCACATAAAAAGTCTCATAAGGGTATTTCGCCTCCGATTGTACAATCTTTTCACTGCTTATGACCGTTTGCTCCGAATTCGTGTAAACCAGTAATGGATCTTGATTAGGACTAACCTGGTCATTATAGCTCCGTTGATAGGTTATTTTATAGGTATTTTGTGCCCATGATTGCAGGCAGAATATTGTTGTCAGCAGGAGAGAAAATAAATACTTCATATACTTTTAAATTAACTGCAAAAAAGAAAAAAAGTGTCTAAAAATTGCTTGGAGCAAATCTTTAGACACCTAAATTTATTATAATAGTTATGGAATCCGTCCAGATTACCCTTTAATACTCGGCACATCCACCACTTCGTTGGTGTCTGCATCGTAGTCTACGGAATCAAAGTTGAAACCGAAAAGGTTGAAGAAGTCATTTCTATATCCTGCAATATCTGAAATTTCCTCTAAGTTTTCCGTGCTGATTTGTTCCCAAAGTGCCGCAACCTCAGCCTGTACATCCTCGCGCATTTCCCAATCGTCTACACGGATTCTGCCTTTTTCATCCAACTCTACAGCTTTGCCGGAATACAATCTATCGGCAAACAGACGTTGCATTTGTTCGATTGTACCTTCGTGAATACCCTTTTCCTTCATCACTTTATAAAGCAAGGAAATATACAAAGGCACAACAGGAATAGCTGAGCTGGATTGCGTAACCAAAGCTTTATTTACAGACACATAACTAATACCATTCAGGTCTTTTAACAAGTCGTTCAGAACAGAAACAGTACCTTCTAAATCATCTTTTGCACGACCAATAGTTCCGTTTCTATAAATAGGATAGGTCAATTCAGGACCGATGTACGAATAGGCTACCGTCTTCACCCCTTCAGCCAAAACACCTGCGGCTTTTAATTCCTCTATCCAGAACTTCCAGTCTTCGCCACCCATAACGGCAACTGTATTTTCAATATCTGAAGGATTCTCAACTGGTTGGATAGAAATATCAGATACCACACCAGAGTGGAAATCAACCGTTTTATCCGTAAAAGGTTGGTCGATCGGTTTCAACACCGATGCATGTGCCACACCTGTTTTCGGATGTGTACGACGTGGAGAGGCTAAAGAATAAACCACTAAATCCACCTGTCCTAGATCTTGTTTAATCAAATCGATGGTCTGCTGCTTCACTTCATCCGAAAAAGCATCGCCGTTAATGCTCTTCGCATATAAACCTGCCGCTTGCGCTTCTTTCTCAAAAGCCGCCGAATTATACCATCCGGCTGTACCAGGCTTACCTTCTACTGCAGGTTTTTCAAAGAAAACACCGATAGTAGCAGCATCCGAACCGAATGCAGCGGTAATCCGCGAAGCTAAGCCGAAACCTGTAGAAGCTCCGATTACCAAAACTTTTTTCGGGCCATTCTCGATTTTGCCCTTAGATTTTACATAGTCTATCTGTTGCTTTACATGCGCTGCCGTACCTTCTGGGTGCGACGTCAGACAAATAAATCCTCTTACACGTGGTTGTATAATCATATTCTTATTTTATGCTGTTCCTAATTTTTCAAGATGCAAATTAAGTAAATTTAATAGAATAATATGAAATTTCCGTGATAAACTTCTACAACAGCACACTTGAAACAAAAAAATAAAAATATTTAATCTACCTATTTAATAGATTTTATATATTTGCACCGCAAACAAATCAAAAGGATTGAACATAGTGAAGATACCAAACCACAATCAACGAATGCGCTTAGGAGAGTAAGTAGACTTATTCTCCAATAACCCCTTTCTTTAGGAATTAACAACTTTTATTTATTGTATTAACACAGATGAACTTATGAATAGGAAAATTCATTACATACTTCTTATTGCCTTATTTTTGACCTGTCAACTGGCCTATAGCCAAGTCCAAATCCAAGGACAGGTCACAGATAACGCGCAAAATCCATTAGCCGGGGCTACTGTTACAGCTACAGGCACAACCACACAATCTGATGCACAGGGATACTTCAGCATCCAAATAGCAACGCTTCCAGCCAACCTGACTTTTACCCTGTTGGGCTATCAAAGACAGACATTGACGGTAAATTCGGCATCTCCATTGTCCGTTATCTTACAATCCACCGATCAGGAAATTGGCGAAGTAGTCGTTACAGCATTAGGCATATCGAGAGAAAAGAAAGCGCTGGGTTATGCTGTTCAGGACATTAAATCGAGTGAACTGCAAACCCGACCAACCAATGCGCTGAGTGCCATATCCGGTAAAGTTGCAGGTCTTCAAGTGGTCTCTTCAGGAGGAAATATGGGCGGTTCCAGTCGGATACTACTGCGAGGTATCAACTCGATTTCTGGAAACAACCAGCCTTTATATGTTATCGACGGCACACCAATAGATAATACGGACCCAAACAGTTCTGCGACAGTAAACGGCAGTGCGGGTAAAGATTTGGGTAATATGATCCAGGATTTAAACCCGGATGACATTGAAAACATTTCCGTATTGAAAGGACCTTCTGCAGCCGCTCTATATGGCTCTCGTGCAGCGAATGGCGTGATCCTGATCACCACGAAAAAGGGTGCAAAAGGCGAACATATCGATATTTCCCTAAATACAGGTTTGGACTTCGAAAATGTGGTTCGCCTTCCAAAGCGCCAGCAATTGTATGGTCAAGGGTATTCTACGATCTTCCAGACCGCGACTATCAATGGTACGGAATACAAGATTGTAGATTATGCCTCCGACGAAAGCTGGGGACCAAAATTAGACGGAACACCTGTGTTGCAATGGTACAGCTTAGATCCGGAAGATGAAGAAAACTATCTTAAATTGACACCGTGGGTATATCCTAAACACGATGTAAAACACTTTTTCAATACAGGTCTGGCAAATACCAACAATTTTTCCATCAGTAGCTCAAGTGGAAATACCAACTACAGGCTTTCCTATACCAACAAGAATGTTGGTGGAACAACGCCAAATTCCTCATTGAATCGAAATACCTTGAATTTATCTGGTTCTACCCGATTGGGCAAGATACAAGTGAGTGCAAATGTCAATTACATAAAAAATTCAAGTGTGGGTAAACCTTGGGTTGGGGCGACCAACCGAGGCATCATCCTAAATGCTTTCCAATGGGGAGGTGTGCAGGTGGATTTCGAAAAGCTTAAAAATTATAAACGTGCGGACGGCACGCAAATCTCCTGGAACAGGACAAGCCACCAAAATACCGCCGCCGGAGAGGCTACCCGATTTATCGATAATCCATATTGGGCAGCCTACGAGAGCTATGTCGAAGAAAACAGAGATCGTTTTTACGGTAACTTTGGGCTGACCTATGATGCGACTGACTGGTTATCCTTAACAGCGAAAGCCCATGGCGATATTTATGCATACGATACCCAAGACCGCATCGCTGTATATTCTCGCTCAGCATCACAGTATGAAGAAACAAGCCTTAAGCTGAATGAATACAATTATGAGTTTTTGGCCACTGCGAAAAAGAATTGGGACAATCTATCGTTGGTTGCAAATGTCGGCGCCAACCTTCGCGACCAGCAACGTCGTTCAGAGTATGCTATTACGCAAGGAGGACTAATCTTACCGAACTACTACAATCTGAAAAATGCATCCAATGTATTAATCAACAATTACACCTACCATAAGCGTGTATCATCTTTATACGCCAGTGCTTCATTGGGATATAACGACATTCTCTTCGTTGACGGTACAATACGCAACGACTGGTCATCGACCCTTCCTGTCAACAACAATTCCTTCCTCTACCCTTCTGTAACAGGAAGCTTCGTATTCAGTCAGTTGGATGCTTTCCGCCAAATCGATTGGTTATCTTTCGGTAAAGTAAGATTGGGCTGGGCGCAGGTTGGTAATGATACTGACCCATATCAATTGTACAAAACCTATGTGGCACAGCAAGCATTCGAAGGAAACCCCTCATATGCCCTACCAACAACTTTAAATAATGCAGAATTGAAGCCAGAGATCACTAGTTCGTGGGAAACAGGTATCAACCTGCAGTTTTTCAGAAACCGATTGGGATTAGATGTAACGTATTACAACAACAACTCCCGAAACCAGATTCTGCCGGTTCCTGTTTCAACCGCTTTTGGCTATGAATACAAAGTCCTGAATGCCGGCAAGATAAACAACAAAGGTATTGAAATTACGTTAACAGGAACTCCTGTCCGGAAAGACAATTTCGAATGGAACACCACTGTAAACTGGTCTAAAAATAGAAATACAGTTGTCAAACTAGATGATCTTGTGAACACACTCACGCTTAGCGACGGATTGGTTAATCTTGTGGCACGCGAAGGACAGACTTATGGACAATTCCTCGGCTATGATTTCGTTTATGCGCCGGATGGACAACGTGTAGTGCAAGACGACGGCACGTATATGCGTACTTCACAATTGGTGCCTTTGGGTTCTGTACTGCCTGATTTTTTAGCTGGTTTCCAAAACCAGTTCCGCTACAAGAATTTCACCCTGGGCTTCCTGATTGACAGCCGTTTTGGTGGTAATTTCTTCTCCCAAACCTATAAAGTGGCAATGTATGCCGGTATTTTGGACAAAACTGCTGCAAACAATATACGCGAGACAGGCGTAGTGTTGGATGGTGTTACCGGCGATGTACAATTCCATTCGGATGGGACGTATACCGTAACCAATACAGCAACGAACGACAAAAACATTTCCGCTTTGCAATGGGCGCGGAATGAATACAGCGGACCTACAACGTTCAGCATCTTTGATGCAACATTCATCAAGCTGCGCGAAGTGACTTTCGGCTACAATATTCCGCTTAAAAACACCTCTCTTGTGAAAAACCTAGGAGTATCTGTCTATGGACGAAACCTATGGAATATTTATACAAAGAGCAAGTATATAGATCCTGAAGTGACCAGTAGCGGTGGAAATGTACAAGGTATTGAAGGCGGAAATATCCCAACGCCAGTATCTTATGGTTTTAATGTCAACGTTAAATTTTAATCTGTACTCATGAAATTATTTAAAAAATCCTATATAGCCCTGATTGGTCTTTCTATAACGGCTTTTTCAGCCTGTTCTGACCAAATCTTTACGGAGATCAATACCGACCCCAACAATCCTACTACAGTAGCGACTACAAGTCTGTTGGTTTCGGGTCAAAAACAAGCGTTGAACGCTATACGCAGTGAAAGCATACATTTACGAGGCGCACAATTATTTGCGCAATATTATGCCCAAAATATCTACACCGACCAATCGCGTTATCTGATTCCTGTAGATTATGCAGGCTCTTTCTGGAACAGTGCTTACCTATCGTTGAACACGTTCAACGAAATCATTAAGTTAAACAGTGACGAAAGCACCAAGGCGATTGCCAGCGCCGGAACGGCAGGTACTAACGCAAATCAGATTGCTATTGCACGGATTTTAAAATCCTACGTTTTCCATAATTTAACGGATGTTTTCGGCAATATTCCGTATGAATCATACGGCAATAAGGATGCTGATTTTGAAGCACTGCAACAAGCACCGGATATTCTGACACCAAAATATGCAAGCCAGCAAAAAATATACGCCGACATCCTGAACGAACTGGATCAGGCTGCTGACACCTTATACAAATATCAAACGCAACGTACTTTTGGGGCCTCAGACATCATCTATAAAGGAGATAACAGCAAATGGTACAAATTCGCGAACAGCTTACGCCTACGCTTAGCAAATCGTATCCTCGCAAAAGAACCAGCTGTGGCAAAACAGCATATCGAAGATGCTTTAGCACAAGGTGTGTTCACAACAAACAGTGATAATGCTGTTTTTAAATACTCTACTAACTCGCCAAATGAAGCACCTTTATTCCGTGCCACGGTCATCGCTAACAGAAAGGATTTCGCCGTGTCCAATGTTATTGTGGAGGCTTTGAGCGGTCGTCGCGGACCTTTCACCCATGCTGACCCTCGTTTAGAAAAATACGCAAACCCGAATGAAGCTGGCGACTACGTAGGACAGCCTTACGGCCTTCCACTGGAAGCAGGCAATATCTTTCCTTACAATAGAATTTCGTTACCGGGTTCGATTTTGAATGCAGCAGATTATGCAGAGGTATTACAGGAATATGCCGAAGTGGAATTTTTGATTGCCGAATACAAAAATTGGGATCAAAGCCATTATGAAAAAGGAGTTAAGGCATCCTTGGAAAAATGGGGCATAACCGCCGCTGCTTTTCAGGATTATATCAACAGCCTTCCTTCGGCGAACCAAGAAACAGTATTGACGCAGAAATACTTCGCCCTGTATGGACAAGGTATCGAGGGATGGTCAGAACTGAGAAGAACCGGTTATCCGAATTTTATCGTGAAAAAAGGTGATTTACTGTGGAGCGGAACAGTAGGCGGCACACCAAAAACTTATTATTTTGAACCGGAAGTAGGAAATGCTGTTCCAAGTCGATTGACTTATCCGCTAAAAGAACAAAGCACCAATAGAAGTAATTATCAACAAGCTTTGTCCGAACAAGGTGATGATATTATCAATACCAAAATCTGGTGGAACAAGTAGAATAAAGAGCGGACAGCTAATTAGTTGTCCGCTCTTATTATTAACGTCCTTTCTTAAAGATAAGGTAATCCAAGCTGTATTTTCCTGGGCCTTGTATAAGAATAGCTAAGTAACCTATAAAAAAAGCTGTACCTAACTCATACTTCCCAAAAATCTGCCAATCGTGCACGGAAAGAATAACCAAACTCGTTATCAGTAAGGATAATGCTGCAAATCGTGTAAATAGCCCAAGTACCAATAGAATAGAACAGAAGAACTCGGCAAATACAGCCAACCCTAAGGATAGCGTGCTTCCCAATCCCATAAAGTCTACAAATTGACCTTTTAGCTCATTAAATCCTACTAATTTGGCATAACCGTGTTTAGGTATCATCAATATCCCAAAACCCAAGCGTAAGACTAATGCTGTTAAGTTGGAAGTTGAAGTACCTTTATTCACCGAAAGAAAAAATCTTTTTATCATATTATTTGTTAGTTATTTGTTTCAAAAATAACAAAAAAGCGAAAGAGTTCTTCTTTCGCTTTTCTAATATTTACGTGCTTACACTACTATCTCAAATGTGCACGTAGCATCCAGGCTGTTTTTTCATGCTGCTCAACAACACCGCTCAGAAAATCTGAAGTACCTTTATCACCATGTTCTTCAACGACATCAATATCGCCACGGATAGAAATAATCAAACTTTCAAAATCATTTAGTAACTCACTGATGTATGAATTTCCATCATTCTTACCTTTCTTCGCTTCGGTCAATTGTGTCAATTCTAAATATTCTTTTAATGTACCTGCCGCATAATGCCCAATAGTACGTACACGCTCAGCCACATCATCCACCACAATGGCTAGTTCATTATAGATAGTCTCAAAAAACAGGTGCAATTCGTGGAAACCAGGGCCTTCAACATTCCAATGTGCATTTCTTACTTTTTGGTAAAGCACACTTTCATCTGCTAGCAATTTATTCAAAATTACAGCTACTGCAGCGGTATCTTTTTCTTTTAATCCAATATTTGTTTTCATAAAAATTATTTTTTGTTAAACGATTAATTCCATAACAATTTTCAAGGCAGCTTGTTTGCTTTTTTCTTAAAATTACTACGTATACAAGATACGAAAAACATCTCGCTATAGCTGTCATAACATCCTCCTTTTACTGTCATATAATTCAAAAAACCTTCCTATTTTTGCGTAGACATTTAACAACAGCGACAGGATGAGCGGAAGCCCTATTTTTTTTCATGATTTCAATCAAGATATTTCCCATATCGCCAAGCCCGAAAAATTCACCTTTCCTTTTTCCTATACACCGCATGCGTTAAGTATTTTAGCTGCAGAAGAGCTGCAACAGTATTTGGAAGCTCAAACAGATTTTGTCCATAATTTTGGTTTGCACCCCATGGAAGGACAGCCTATCGGTAAGATGTTCGGCGTACTGGTCGTTGAAAATACTGAAGGCAAATTGGGTTATCTGGCAGCGACATCCGGCAAATTGGCAAATTCCAACCAACATCGTTATTTCGTGCCCCCGATCTTTGATATGCTGACTAAAGACAGTTTTTTCCTCAAAGAAGAAGAAACGATCAATGCACTGAACCGTCAAATCAAACAGTTGCAGCTACAAGAACACATTCCAACATTGCAGAAACAAGCACAGCAGCAACAGGAAATCTCAGACGCTGAGCTAAAAGCTAAACGAGATGCCATGAAAGTAGCAAAAGCGGGGCGCAAATCCATTCGGGAAAGGGCCAAATCACAGCTGAATCCTATCGAATATACTGCGTTAGAACAAGACCTCATCAAGCAAAGCTATCGCGACCAACATGAATATGCGGTACTAAAAGACCATTGGAAAAATCAATTACAGACTTTCCAAAAGGCTATAGATCAGGAAAAAGAAAAGATTGAGGAGTTAAAACGCCTTCGGAAGCAGAAATCTTCTACTTTACAACAACAACTTTTCGAACGATATCAATTTCTGAATGCAAAAGGAGAAAGACGTTCCGTACTCGATATTTTTGAAGAGAGTTCACAAATGTTGCCTCCTGCTGGCGCAGGCGAATGTGCCGCACCAAAACTGCTACAGTATGCCTATGAGCATCAACTCCAACCTATCGCATTAGCCGAGTTCTGGTGGGGCGTATCCCCTAATTCCGAAGTCAGAAAACACAAGCTCTTCTACCCTTCCTGCAAAAGTAAATGTGAACCAATCCTCACTCACATGCTAAAAGGGCTTTCCGTAGAAACCAACCCCTTACTAGAGAATCCTGCGAAAGGACGAAGTTTTGATATTCTTTTTGAAGATGAAGACATTATTGTTGTCAACAAACCTGAAGAGTTCCTTTCCGTCCCCGGCATCCATGTGAAGGACTCAGTCTATACACGTATTTGTACCATGCGTCCGGAAATCACAGGACCGGTCATTATCCATAGACTGGATATGTCTACCTCTGGCATTTTGGTTTTAGCCAAAAACAAAGATGCCCACAAGTTTATCCAGGATCAGTTCATCCGCCACACTGTAGAGAAGCGATACACTGCGCTTTTAGACGGTTTGGTGGAAACAGAAGAAGGCTTGATAGACTTCCCGTTGCGTGTAGACCTTGACGACAGACCTCGCCAAATGGTTTGTTACCAATATGGCAAGCCTGCTCAGACAAGGTTCAAAGTCGTCGAGAGAAAGCAGGGACAAACAAAAATTCATTTTTTCCCGTTGACTGGACGCACGCACCAATTACGCATGCATGCAGCCCATCATCTGGGATTAAACTATCCAATCGTAGGAGATGATCTCTATGGACAACGGGCCAATAGACTGCATCTTCATGCCGGAAAGATTACCTTTATCCACCCCTCTTCCAAAGAAAAGGTAACATTTACCGTGGCCGATCCTTTTTAATCTTCACAACCTCAACATCAGAAAAATCAGCGAAAAGTCACAATCTGACTTTCTGCTATTTTAGGTATTCTTTATCATCCAAACTATACTTACATTTGTTCGTTTTTAAAATAATTGACTAAAAAAGAACAATAGTCAAAAAGATAGTTTGAATGATATGAGATATACCTTTACAACGAATTTTGGCCAACAACTCTATATAAGTTTAAGCATTTTATTATTCTTTATCTCCTCCATCGCCTCGGCTCAGAACATCCATCTGAAAGGAAAGGTCATGGATATCACTACCAAAGAACCTATTGGCTATGCCACTGTGGCTGCTATTGGTGCTAATAAGGTAACTTCCACAGACGAAAATGGAAACTATGCGATGGAAATCCCACGCAATTACTCCAAAATCAGAATATCTTATTTAAGTTACGAAACCCAGGAATTGTCCGTTACCCAAGAAGCTTTTCAGGAGGTGAACATCTATTTAGTTCCTGAGGAGAATACGATCGAAGCTGTTGTTATCAAAGCACCAAGAAGAACAAAGTATTCCAACAAAAATAATCCAGCTGTAGAATTGATACGCAAAGTTATAGCGCATAAAGACGAAAACCGTCTCAGTGCTTACGACTATACAGAATATCAACAATATGAGAAAGTTTCCTTGGGACTAAGCAACCTTTCAGAAAAATTCAAGAATAGAAAAGTTTTCAAAAACTATCAATTTCTATTTGAAAAAGAGGATGCAGAAGAAGGTAGCCAAAGTAGCAGTTATGCACTGCCCGCCTATATCGAGGAGCGCTTATCCCAAGTTTATTCCCGCAAAAAACCAAGCAAAACCAAACAATTGGTGTTAGCTGAACAGAAAGCGCAATTTGATCCAAAGTTCGTTGATAATGACGGTTTATCGGCTTATTTTAACAAGTTATATCAAGATATCGACATCTATGAGAGCAATATCGAATTGGTGACCAATCAGTTCCTCAGCCCTATTGCTTCCTCTTCTCCGACTTTCTATCGCTTTTATATCACAGATACTGTAAAAACAGAAAGTCCATATCTCGTGGAATTAAGTTTTTTCCCACGCAATAAAGCCGATATGTTGTTCCAGGGCAAACTTTATATCACTTTGGATGGCAAATACGCTGTTAAAAAAGCCGAACTGGCGGTTTCGGACGACATTAACCTGAACTTTGTACGGGATTTGGATGTAAAATTAGATTTCAGCACCGATCCAAATGGAAAATATTATCTGGAAACCAGCTCCTTAGGACTGGACTTCTCCCTGACCGACAAAGGTACTGGGATACGGGGAAATCGGACAGTTACGTTTAACGACTTTAAAACAGATATTGTTCAACCAGACAGCATTTATGCCGGACCTGCAATGGTCTATGTCAAAAAAGAAGAAACAAAACAAGATCTGGAGGAATATTTTGTGCAAAACCGCCCAATTCCTTTGCGTAAAAACGAACAGAATATTTACCACAATATAGATACCCTGCAGCTAATTCCTTCTTTCCAACGCTTTATGGACATCAGCGCGTTGCTACTTTCAGGATACAAGCAGGCTGGTCCTTTGGAAATCGGCCCTGTCAATACTTTCTACAGCTTCAATCCTGTGGAAGGTTTTCGGTTACGTGTAGGGGGACGTACGACCGATAGGTTAAGCAAAAGGTTCTATGCAGAGGGCTATACGGCCTATGGTTTCAAAGATGAAAAATGGAAGTATTTCCTCAGTGGAACCTACTCTTTAAACAACAAATCAGTATATACTTTCCCACAGCATTACCTGCGTGCTTCTTTTATGCGCGACACCAAAATTCCGGGGCAAAACCTGGAGTTCGTACAAGAAGACAACTTCTTACTTTCTTTTAAACGAGGAGAAAACGAGCGTTACCTCTACAACGATATTTACCGTTTGGAATATAAGCGGGAATTTGAAAATAACTTTTCCTACACACTGGGATTCTCCAAATGGCGACAAAGCCCAGCCGGAATTTTGACCTATCAGAAAATTGACAACCAAGGCAATAGTCAAATGTTCGATGATCTGAACACGACAGAATTATCCTTGAGTTTGCGTTACGCTCCGCATGAGGAATTTTATCAGGGGAAACTGTACCGTACGCCTATTTACAACAAGTACCCTATTTTCTATCTGAACTATGTGGCAGGACTGAAAAATGTGTTGCAAGGTGAATATAATTACCACAACTTTACTTTAGGGGTAGATAAACGGTTTTATTTCTCGCAGCTTGGCTATGCAGATGTCAATGTAGAAGGTAATTATATTCTGGGTGACAATATTCCTTTCCCTTTCTTGAATATACACCGGGCAAACCAGACGTATGCTTATCAGCTACGCTCATACAACTTGATGAATTTTTTGGAATTCGTGAGTGACCACTCGGTATCTGCGAATGTGCAATATTACATGAATGGGTTCATTCTCAACAAAGTACCTTTGATCAAGAAGCTGAAATGGCGTGAGGTGTTCAGTGCGAAGGCGATTTATGGTGGTCTGCGTGATGTCAATAACCCGGCGTTTACAGATGATGTCTTCCAGTTTCAGAAAAATGAAGATCAGGAAGCTATTACCTATGGCTTAGGCAGCAAGCCTTATGTGGAGGCCAGCGTAGGATTGACAAACATATTTAAGTTTATCCGCGTGGATTATGTCCGACGGTTAAACTATCTCGATCAGCCGGATGTCCCTAAACATGGTGTTCGTGTCCGTGTAAAATTTGATTTTTAAAATATCACTAAACAACAACAGCAAAAGCTCTGTTCCGTAAGGAATGGGGCTTTTACCATTTTATGAGACAAATAAACTAAACGGTATCTCCAAGCTGTTTTTCGTTATCCCCATTACCACGACCGTGCGAAAACGCTTGATGTTTTCATTGCTGAAAAATACTTTTCGGGTAAGCTGTTCATAATATGCCATGGAGGGAACAACCACTACAAGAAAAAAATCAGATTCCCCTGTAACGTAATAACATTGTTGAACTTCAGGGATTTTTTCAAACTCCCTTTTTAAAGTATCGATTTGTTCAATCTTTTCGCTATCAAGAAAAATTTCGACAAGCAAGGTAACATTATTGCCTATCTTCTCCCGATTAACAATAGTAATATCTTTCTCAATGATGCCCAACTCACGCATTCTCTTTATTCGTCTTTGAACCGCAGCAGCAGATAATCCTATTCGCTCTCCAATATCTCTTTGAGGCGTTAAATTATTCTTCTGAATAATCTCTAAAATCTTATGGTCAAAAGTATCAAGCATACTAAAACAGTCTTTCGATGAAACAAAATTGCAAATCAACAATCCAATTTAATGAAAAAACAATTTTATTTTGATGCATTTTTGCAAAAAATGATTAATTCTAAATGAACACAGAAAGTAAGAAAGGGATATTATTAGGCATTATCGCAGCTGCACTTTGGGGAATATCAGGAACATTGGGACAGTTTTTATTTCAGCAAAGAGGAATAAATGTAGAATGGCTCATCACACTTCGATTATTACTTTCCGGATTTGGGCTTTTACTGCTTGCAAAAAGTATGAAGAACAATATTTTTACCATCTGGACGAATCAAAAAGATGCTATTCAAATCGTCATTTTCAGTATAATGGGAATGATAGGTGTGCAGTACACTTATTTTGCTGCCATCAAACATTCAAATGCAGCTACCGCAACAGTTTTGCAATTTGCAGGACCTATTTTTATTGCAATTTATCTGGCGTTGAAATACAGAAGATTACCTAAAAAATTAGAGCTGTTAGCTATTTTATTAGCTGTGACAGGCACTTTTTTACTGGTAACCCGTGGAAATTTTAACAGCCTTTCCATTTCGGGAACGGCTTTGTTCTTTGGAATTGCATCGGCTATTACCTTAGCCATCTATACCCTACAACCCAAAACACTACTCTCAAAATATAATTCTGCATTGGTTGTAGGTTGGGGAATGCTTATTGGTGGAATTATATTCAGTTTTGTAAAAGCTCCGTGGCAAGTAGAAGGAGATTGGGATATAAAAACAGTTCTCAGTGCTGCATTCATCATCATTTTTGGCACATTGATAGCTTTTTATGCTTATTTAAATGCAGTTAAGATTATCGGTGGACAAAAAACAAGTTTACTGGCATCAGCAGAGCCTCTTGTAGCTGTTATTTTATCCGTAATTTGGCTAAAAACTCCTTTCTCTATCATTGAGGGGATTGGAAGCCTTTGCATTATATCAACCGTATTTTTGCTAACAAAAAAAGAAACAAAATAATATTTTGGAATATTACAGCTATTAGTAATTCGATATATAAAAAAAGTTAAGCAAAAGCTCTGTTCCGTAAGGACTGGGGCTTTTATCATTTTGTTTGTTTTATTACGGTTGATATTCCCTAAATTTATTCAATGGAACACGACGTTTTAAGACAAGTTTATCAACATCCCCTTTTCCAACAGCAAGATTTGGAAATGCTATTTGCTACCCATGAAAAAATAAGCTGTCATAAGGGTGATTTTTTACTTCGTAAAGGACAGGTGTCCAATACGTACTATATCGTTGAATCCGGCCTACTTCGTTCCTTTGTGTATGATTACGAAGGTCATGAGATTACCACGGATTTTATGTGCAATAATGAATTGGTCATTGAGGTTGCTTCCATTTTTCATCGTATCCCTACGAATGAATATATACAATGCTTAACAGATTGTACACTCTGGAAAATAGATGTTGATGCTTTCCAAAGCCTTTTTGAAACTATTCCAGCACTTGCCGAGTGGGGACGTGCATGGATGGCCTATCAACTTTTTCTGGGCAAAAAACGTTCTTTGGAAATGATTAGCCTTTCCGCATCGGATCGCTATCAACAGCTTTTGGATGAAAAACCACAGATTTTGCAACAGGCACCTTTAAAACATATAGCCACATATCTCGGCATAACTGACACCTCGCTGAGCCGAATACGGAAAGAAATAGTGAACAAGCCTTAAAACTTCAGTATATGAAAACCCATTCGACGAACTACTATAAAACCTTGATTACTCCTGCACCGGATTGCAGTGCGCAACAAGGTACCGTTCCGCCAGAGAAGGCGGATAAGAAGACTATCGCCAACTATCAGTTTGAGTGGATAAGCCAACATCCCCTCCAATACACCTCCGACGATATTATATTCGAGATTTATGCTTTAAAGCAAGATTTACTTCCTACGGAAAAAGAAGCTGCCCGACAGCAGTTTTTCTCCAAAGGACAGCCCTGCTTACGGACTTCACCCCTTACAAAAACCTATGGTTGGGGCATTTATGCTGATGAAGACGGGAAAATAAAACTCATTGACTCAGCCTCTACCGAATTTCAGGAAATGTTAAGCGATGAACAAATCAAAAAGGTTTCAGCAATGAAATCTAAAAAGTAAAAGGAACTTATGGACAAATAGAGAATAAAACATCTAAACAGACATGAAACCAAACAGCGTTGACGAATATATCGCCCAATTTGACACAGCGGCACAAAAGCTTCTGGAAAAACTCCGCCAACGCATCCGAAAGGCTGCCCCCGAGGCAACGGAAACCATGAGTTATCAGATGCCAACCTTTCGTCAAAAGGGAAACCTTATCCATTTTGCTCTATCCAAAAACCACTTAGGCGTATATCCCGGCCCAGAAGCCATTGAAGCCTTTCAAGAGCAACTACATGAATTCAAAACATCCAAAGGCACCATTCAATTTCCCTTGGACAAGGAGATCCCCGACGAAATAATTGAAGCTATTGTGCATTTCAATCTTGAACGTTTCAAAGATAAATCAAGTCCGGATTGGAAACGGTACAACCAACAATGGAAAGAAGCTGCTGAAATTGTTGAGCAGATTATTAATGAACTTCCGTTGACCAAAGAATTTAAATGGGGTGGCGACATATACACCTATCAGGGTAAAAATGTTGTCGGGTATGGCGGATTTAAAAACCACTTTGCTATTTGGTTTTATAACGGCGTATTCTTGGAAGATAAATACAATGTATTAATCACAGCTTCAGAAGGAAAGACCAAAGCATTACGGCAATGGCGTTTCTCTTCGTCAGATGAAATCGAACCCGACAAAATAAAAACCTATATTCAGGAAGCGATACAGACGGTTATCGATGGCAAGGAAATCAAACCAGAAAAATCCCAAACTCCAGTGCTTGCAGGAATCCTAAAGAAAACTTTAACCCAAGATAAACAGCTGAGCGAAGCTTTTAAAAAGCTAACACCAGGCAAACAAAAAGAGTATATCCTGTACGTCGATGAAGCGAAACAGGAAAAAACAAAATTATCACGCATAGATAAAATAAAATCGCTGATTTTAGAAGGAAAAGGACTACATGATAAGTATAAAAAGTAAAACCGATTATTAGCCTATCTTCTTATCTTTGCTCTTTAATTTTTTGAATTAACATATGTCAACAAAAGAACAGAAAATAGCAACTTTCGATCCATCCCAGCCCGGCTTGGCAGAAGGCAGTATTTATGGCTTGCCCTTTACAGCGGAGGAAAGTGAAATCATTATCGTACCTGTACCATGGGAAGTAACCGTAAGTTATGGTGCTGGTGCTTCAGATGGCCCGGAAGCCATTTTTGAGGCTTCTTTTCAAGTAGATTTGCTTCATCAAGATTTCCCTGACCTATGGAAGCTGGGTATCTATATGGATGAGGTTCCTGAAAATTGGAAAAACAACAGTGTAAAGTTCAAAGCACTGGCTCAACCCATTATTGAAGCTTTGGAAGCCGGTGAAAATATAGCCGACCACCCTGCGCTCCAGGCAGATTTGGAAGCAATCAATGAAGCCTGTGCACAGCTGAATGCAACATTAAAAGAAAAAGTACTGCATTGGACAAAACAAGGTAAGAAAGTTATCCTTTTGGGGGGCGACCACTCTACACCGTTAGGTTATTATCAGGCTTTGGCATCCCAATATGACAACTTTGGTATCCTACATTTTGATGCACATATGGATTTGCGTATAGCTTACGAAGGTTTTACCTATTCGCATGCTTCCATCATGTACAACGCGATTCAATTGCCGCAGGTAAGTAAATTGGTACAGGTCGGCATCCGCGATTTCTGCGAACAGGAAGTTGAGGTTGTACGCACATCAGGTAAAGTAAAAGTATTTACGGATGCAGATTTGAAAAAAGGACAATTTGAAGGCCGTACATGGCAACAGCAGGTAGACGAAATGCTGGATTTATTACCTGAGCATGTTGCGGTAAGCTTTGACATCGATGCACTTTACCGTTGGTACTGTCCAAATACAGGGACCCCCGTACCAGGAGGTTTATCCTACGAACAGGCTGTTTATATGTTGAATAAATTAGCAGCTTCCGACAAAAAAATCATTGGTATAGATTTAGTAGAAGTCGCTCCTGGCGAACACGACGAGTGGGACGGAAATGTAGGAGCTCGTTTGTTATTCCACATGTGTGGTACATTAGCTAAGAACAACGGTTTGACTACCGGCGAAAGAATTTATTTCTAAATAAAAAATAAAAAAGGGCTGTCTAAAAAGGTCTATAAAACGCAAAACGCGTCATTGCGAAGAGCGTAGCGAGGAAGCAATCTGCGTTTTTGACATCATTCCCGCCTCAGGCGGGACTTCGTTACCTCCACCGCCAGAGGCGTGGCACAGCGCAATGACGATGATGTTTAGCTTTTTAGACACCCTCTTTTTTCTCAATACCCAATACGAACTACTCCATACTATTTCTTTGGCGTCTCCTGCAATATTGCTAACAGAAAACTCCAGAATTTCTGAACTGAGCTTATAGACACGCGTTCTTGTGGTGAATGTGCCCCCAGAATAGTTGGTCCAAAAGAAATCATATCCATACCCGGATAATTGCTGCCCAAGATACCGCATTCCAGTCCTGCATGACAGGCCACTACTGCTGGTTCTTCATTGAACAAACGGGTATAGGTAGAGGTGAGCACTTTCAGAATAGCTGAGTCAGCATTCGGTGTCCAACCTGGATAATCTCCCGAAAAAGTCACTTCAGCTCCCATCAATTCAAATGTCGCACGAAGTGCTTGCGCCAAGTCCATTTTAGAAGATTCCACAGAAGAACGTGTAAGACATTTTATCGTGATATTCCCCTTTCCTACTTCCACTCGCGCTACATTATTGGATGTTTCTACAAGCTCATCAAAATCGGCACTCATACGGTACACCCCATTATGTGTAGCATACAGTCCTCGAATCAATTTATCCTGTACGGTCTGTGGAAGAACACCCGAAAGTGTATCCGCTTGTTTCAGTACAATTTGTAAACCGGAGTCCACAGTGCGGTATTCCTGTCGAATAGCCTGAGCAATATTTTCTACTGCGGTTTGCAAATTATCATCTGCATTTGCCACAAACCAAGCTCTTGCTTCCCGTGGTATAGCATTACGCAAACCTCCCCCATCAATTTGCCCTAACCGAATACTGTATGGCTCCAATTCAAATAATATACGCGTCAATATCTTGTTGGCATTTCCCAATCCCTTGTGGATTTCCATTCCCGAGTGTCCGCCCTGCAAACCTTTTACCTCTAAAAGATAAGTTCGTCCGTTGGCAGGCAATTGCTCTGGTTCATAACTCAACTTAGCCGTCACATCCACACCTCCTGCACAACCAATATCTATTTCCGTATCCTCTTCCGTATCCAGATTCAACAGAATATCACCTGTTAAGATCCCTCCTTGCAAACCTTTGGCGCCAGTCATACCGGTCTCCTCGTCAATAGTGAATAGTGCTTCCAATGCCGGATGAGGAATATCCGTTGAAGCCAACAGCCCCATAATTGCAGCTACACCAATTCCATTGTCCGCACCTAAAGTTGTACCATCAGCCTTTACCCAATCTCCATCCACAAACATCTGTATACCTTGTGTGTCAAAATTAAAATCGGTGTCGTTGTTTTTCTGGTGCACCATATCCAAATGCGATTGCAAAACAACCGTTTTACGGTCTTCCATGCCCGATGTTGCCGGCTTACGAATAATCACATTACCGACAGCATCTTTTTCCGTCTGTAAACCTAAATTCTTCCCAAAATCTAAGGCAAATTGAATAACACGCTCTTCTTTTTTGGAAGCTCTTGGTACAGCATTAAAATCATCGAAATGCTGCCATATAGCTTTCGGTTCTAAATCTCTAACATTCAAACTCATTCTTTCTTTATGGATTTTTACAGTTCAAAGTTACCTATTTTATACGACAAGAGGCGCTGAAAAGCGCCTCTTGTCGTATTTTACATATCGTCTTTAATTCAAAAACATTATTTATCCCACATCTCCGAAAGCAATTTCATATAGAACCCTCCGACAACACTTCTTGCTTTAAAATTTTCACGTATACCGCTCGTACTATCGTAGAAATCATTCAACGGTACACGTGTAGGACCCTCTAAAACATGTCGAAACACGGGTTCTATTAATTTCTCAAAAGTCTCCGGATTATCTGCCAGGGTAGCCGTCCATACTATCCAGTCATTTTTCGTATAATTCTTTCGACTATCCAATGGCAAGCCGTAACGGTTGATACGCGGGATATAATAAGCAAGTTCCGTATCGATGACCTCTTTGGGAAATAAGTTGAACGCCAACACCTTGTCCCAAATCAAGTTATATTTTTGACTCCATGTATTTGGATCATCAAATGTCAATGCATAATGATCTCCTGCGTGCGCCAATACCAACCACTCTTTTGCCATTTCCTCCGCAATCTTCCGATACCGAACAGCTGTCTCTTTCAAATCCAACATATCGGCCAGCCTGGCATAACTCGCTACACCCATAATGGCCTTCAACGAAAGGTTAGCATTCCGGGCAAGATGACCTGCAAAATCATCTGTGCAAAGCTGTTCCTTGGGATCAAGTCCTTCCTTTGCTAAATAATCAGCCCATTGTGTCAAAATTTTCCAATGTTTCTCTGCATATCGTGCATTCCCTTCCGCTCGTGCTATAGCAGCAGTCAGAATCAGCATATTACCTGACTCTTCTACCGGCATCGGTTCGCCATAAGTCTGCCCGTTTGCTAAAGGATACGTACCCAAATCATGGGCAGCCCACGGATAAGGATATTTGCCACTTTCGCTAAAGTAAAAAATACCATTCAACATCCCTTGCAACAAGGTAGGATTGTAGATCAAATATAATGGAGAGGATGGATAGGTCACATCTACAGTATTAATAAAACCACCGCTGTTATTTTCCTTAGAGAGCCACAAAACCTCTTTTTCCGGTCCTTCAACCAAGGTATGCGCGGCTATACTCTGTCTATAGGCCAGCACACACAAGTGTGCATATTTTTCACCTCCTGCCTGTTCAACCCGATGCCACAGGGATTTGTCAAAATCAGTGCATTGTTTCATCAATTTTTCATAGTCCTTTACGGCTGCATGCAATTGCGATTCGAAGGTAAGGTTGCCCTCTTTATTCCACCAGGGGCGTAAATCATGATTGAAATACTGGATAGCATATACTTCGTCATAGCCAAGACATAGAAAGCGACGAACAGGCGTATTACCAACATTT
>Ga0079224_100001256_pt1 | contig 28625 bp, 24 predicted proteins | sample Stecom2015_FD_80414 | JGI IMG/M metagenome (GOLD analysis project Ga0079224, IMG submission 80414) | Agricultural soil microbial communities from Utah to study Nitrogen management - Steer compost 2015 | ecosystem: Environmental > Terrestrial > Soil > Agricultural land | place: USA: Utah... | reverse complement strand
AGGTAGACGATGGACTCGTCGAAGCCGTACATCAGCTGCACCAACGGCAGCAGCGGGTTGCCCGGCTCGTCGATCTGCCGGGCGGGCAGGGTCACCTTGATGCCCTTCGGCCTGCCGGTGGTGCCCGACGAGTACAGCATGTCCGCACCCGCGGGCTGGTCGGAAGGACGTTCGGGGGAAGCAGCCGCCAGCACGGCGTCGTAGTCGTCGTATCCGGCCGCCGCACCGCCGTAGGCCAGTTTCACCGGCACGTCCACGAGTTCGGCGACGTCGGTGACGAGCGGGCCGAGGGTGGCCGAGACGACGAGCGCCCTCGCCCCGGAGTCGGCCACGATGTAGGCCACCTCGTCGGCGGTGAGGTGACTGTTGACCGCCGTGATGTAGAGCCCGGAGCGCACCGCGGCCCAGTACACCTCGTAGGCACGCAGCGCGTTGTCACTGAGCAACGCCACGGTGTCGCCGGTACGGAATCCCTTGTCGCGCAACGCGTTCGCGAGCCGGACCGAGTGATCCTCGAGCTCGGCATAGGTCAGCCGATCGCCGGAGCCCGCCATGATCACGGCTGGCTTGTCCGGCTGGGTGGCGGCGAAAGTGCCCGGATACATAACGGCTCCTCCTTGAACCGAGACGTCCCCCGTGAGCCTGCCCTGCGCGCCAGCCGGCAGTCAATGCCGACTGTTCTTCGCCGGCCCGCGAGCTTACCCTGCGCAGATGGCCCACCGTGCCGCACGTCCGGAGAGCACAACAGGTCCGGAGGACACAGCGGGTTCCGCGCCGCGTACCCGCCAACAGCGCAGTGCGGGCAGTCGCGAACTCATCCTCGACGCCGCCGTGGACTGCCTGGTCGAACACGGCTACTCCGGGGCTTCCACGTTGGCGATCCAGGCCAAGGCCGGGGTGTCCCGCGGCCGGCTGTTGCACCACTTCCCGTCCAGAGACGGGCTGTTGGTCGCCGCGGCCCAGCATCTGGCGAACCGGCGGCTCGCCCAGACGGAGGCACGGGTCGCCGCAGCCCTGTCGGACGAACCGGCCGGGCCCGAACGCGTCGCGCGCTGCATCGAACTGCTGTGGGCGACGTTCCACGAACCGCATTTCTGGGCCGCCGTCGAGCTCTGGACGGCGGCGCGCACGAACGACGCGTTGGCGAGTGCGCTGCGCCCGGCCGAACGGCGCCTCAGGGAGTCCATCCGCGCCGTCACCGACCGCATCTGGGGCACGGAGATCCGGGCCCATCCCCGCTACGACGAGGTGCGCGAACTGCTGTTCACCAGCATGCGCGGCGCCGCACTGCCGTACGCGTTCGAGTCCCGCGATCCCGCGAAGGATCGGCACATCCGCGGCTGGACGTCGGTGGCCACCACGATTCTGTTCGGCGAACAGGGATGAACACGTCAGCTTGACCGGCGTCGCACCCGCGGGCGACGATGACGTCCGTCACGGGTCGACGTCGACCGGTTCCGTTCCGTCACCGACGGTCCGCACACCGGTGGCGGGATCTGGCGGGAACAACGATGGCGAGGTCAACGATGTCCGCACCGTCCGCAGAATCCGCAGGGTCGACAGGGTCCGCAGAATCCGCAGCAACTCCGGCGCCCCGTTCGGCACCCGAGATCCCCCGCATGCTCGGACGCGGCATGACCATGGGCGATCAGCTCGCGCGGCACGCGCGCACGATCGGCGAGGAGGTCGCCGTCGTCTTCGAGGGCACCTCCCGGACCTACCGCGAGCTCGACCGGCGGGTCAGCAGGCTCGCCAACGCGCTGCGCGACCGCGGGGTCGGCAGGCGTGATCGGATCGCGGTGCTCGGGCTGAACACGCTCGAGGTGCTGGAGGCGTTCTTCGCCGCGACGCGGCTGGGCGCCATCTGTGTGCCGGTCAACTTCCGGCTCGTGGCCGGGGAGATCGCCTACGTGCTGGAGGACAGCGGCGCCGCGGCGGCCGTGGTGCACGCGCCGTTGGCCGCGACCTACGCCCAGGCCCGGCAGCAGCTCGACGACCCTCCGGTCTGTCTGGTCCACGGCACCGACGCGAGCACCGGAACGGACGCGGACATCGCCGCGGTTCCGGGTGCGGTCGACTACGAGACGGCACTGGCCGCCGCCTCGCCGGAGTTCGACGAACTGACCGTCGACGAGCACGAGCCGGCGTTCATCATGTACACCTCGGGCACGACCGGTCGCCCGAAAGGCGCCGTGCTGACCCATTTCAACCTGGTCATGCACGCGTTCAGCAACATGGCCACGATCGGCGTCACGAGCGAGGACCGCGTGTGGATGGCGGCCGCTCCGCTGTTCCACATCGCCGGCATGTCCGGACTGCTGCCGACCCTGCTGTTGGGCGGGCGGATCGTGCTCGCCCCGTCGGGCCGGTTCGACCCGGCCGCGGTGCTCGACACGTTCGAGCGCGAACGGGTCTCCTCGGTGTTCCTGGTTCCCGCGCAGTGGCAGGCGATCGTGTCGGTGCCCGACATCGACCGGCGCGACCTGTCGTCGCTCAAGCACATCTCGTGGGGCGCCTCGCCCGCGTCGACGACGCTGCTGCGCACGATCATGGAGAAGTTCCCGCAGGCCGAGCTGTCGACGGCGTTCGGGCAGACCGAGTGCAGTCCGGTGACGACACTGCTCAAGGGAGAGGACTCGCTGCGCAAGATCGGCTCGGTGGGCAGGCCCATGCTCAACGTCGAGGTGCGCGTGGTCGACGAGGACATGAACGACGTCCCGCAGGGCGAGGTCGGCGAGATCGTCTATCGCAGCCCCATGGTGATGACCGAGTACTGGAACAAGCCCGCCGAGACGGCCGAGGTCTTCCGCGGCGGATGGTTCCATTCCGGCGATCTGGTGCGCCAGGACGAGGACGGCTACTACTACGTCGTCGACCGCAAGAAGGACATGATCATTTCCGGCGGGGAGAACATCTACTGCGCCGAGGTCGAGGACGTGCTGGCCGGACACCCCAAGATCGCCGAGATCGCCCTCATCGGGATGGCCGACGAGACGTGGGGCGAGACGCCCCTGGCCGTCCTGACACCGCGCGACCCGGCCGATCCGCCCAGCGGCGCCGAGCTCGAACAGTGGTGCACCGAACGGCTCGCCCGGTACAAGCGGCCCCGCAGGATGGCCGTGGTCGACGCACTGCCACGCAACCCGAGCGGCAAGGTCCTCAAGACCCGGCTGCGTTCGGACCGCGACGAGGGCACGCTGCCGATCGAGCCGGTGTGAGCCCGCACGCTCCCGCGGCGCGTGCGGCGCGGGTCGGCGGCCCTGCGGTGATCGGGAACTCGAGAAACCCGCCCGTCTTCTGGAAGACTGGCCGGTGTGACGGATCTGGCGAACCACGACCGCATCCTCTGGCTCGAGCTCGACGGTGCGGTGAACATCAGGGACGTCGGCGGTATCCCGACGGCCGACGGCGGCACCACCGCCCGCGGCCGGCTGCTGCGCGCCGACAACCTGCAGGACCTGTCCGAGGCCGATCTGGGCCTGCTGGTCGACACGATCGGCCTCGACACGGTCGTCGACCTGCGCACGGCCCACGAGATCGAGTCCGAGGGACCCGGCCCACTGCGCGCCTACGAGCAGGTCCGGCACGTGCACCATTCGCTGCTGCCGGAGGCGGGTGGGGACGCCCTGCTGACGCGGGACCGGGCGCGGGACCCCGAGACCGACGCGGACCTGGGCCGCATGGTGTCGCACTACCTCGGCTACGTCGCGCACCGCCCGGACAGCATTGTCGGGGCGCTGCGGGCCGTGACCGAGGCCCCGGGCGCCGCGCTGGTGCACTGCGCGGCGGGTAAGGACCGGACGGGCGTGGTCACGGCCTTCGCCCTGGAGGTGGCGGGCGTCGACCGGCAGGCCATCGCGGCCGACTACGCCGCGACCGCCCAGCGGATCGAGGCGATCATCCGCCGGCTGCGCGGGTCGGAGACCTACCGGGAGGACGTCGAGCGCAAGAGCATCGACGAGCACCGTCCCCGCGCCGAGTCGATGGACCGGTTCCTGCGCGAGGTCGACGTGCGCCACGGCGGCGTGCACGCCTACCTCGACGCCCACGGGTTCGGTGCGGACGAGGCGGCGAGGCTGCGCACCAAACTGCGCGACTGACCCCACTCGGTGGCCGCCCGGCGTCTGTGCTCAGAACCGCGCGCGGGCGAGCAGCCGGGTGGTGGTCTCCCCCGCCGCCTGCCACGCGACGGTGAACCGATCGGGCAGCAGGCGCGCCGGCTGACCGTGCGGAACGCGGTACGGGTGCGGCGCGTCGCGAGACGGCTCGTCCGGGGCCCGCAAGGCCTCCCAGGCGAGCAGTCCGCCCGGCGCCACCGCGCCCGCCGCGGCGGTGAACACGCCGGCGTCCCAGAACAGGGTCGCCAGCACCATCGCCCACGGCCCCGCGTGGGCACTGAGGGCCGCGCCCGCGTCGGCGCGCACGCACGTGAGGCGCGCGGCGAGTCCGCGGCGTTCGGCTTCGGTCCGCAGTTGCTCGAGTGCCACGTCGGAGACGTCCACGGCGGTCACGGCGCGCCCGCCCGCCGCCAACGTCAGGGCACTGCCCGACGGGCCGCAGGCCAGCTCCAGCACCGGCCCGGAAGGCAGACCGGCCTCGGCCGCGTGGGCCACGAGCGGATGCGGCGTGAACGACGGCGTGCGCTGCCGGTACCGCCCGTTCCACCGGACGCGGTCCTGCTCGGCCGTCACAGCAGGTCGGAGAAGTACGTCCAGAACCGCTGCACCACGAGGAACACCACGAGCGCCAGCCACAGGGCCAGTCCCCACACGTGGTGGCGCACCTCGCGCGGTGCGACACCGGGCAGATGCCCGGCCGCGACGTTGTGCACGGTCGTGTACCAGAAGATCGGGATCATCACGGCCCACACGACGAGGCAGTACGGGCAGAGCGCCCCGATCTCGTACAGGCTCTGTGTGATCAGCCAGTGCACGAAGCCGACCCCGAACACGGTTCCGGCCTGCATCCCAAGCCAGAACCAGCGCGGCAGCCGCGCGCCCGCGAGCAGCGCCACCCCGACCGTGACCACCACGGGGAACGCGGCCACACCGATCAACGGGTTGGGAAACCCGAAGGCCGCGGCCTGGTCGCTCTGCATGACCGACGTGCACGAGATGGTGGCATCGAGGGTGCAGCTCGGCCGGTAGTCCGGGTTCTCGAGCAGCGCGAGCCGTTCGAGGGTCAGCACGAACGCGGCGGCCGTGCCGAACAGTCCGCCGATGGTCAGCACCCAGCCGACCACGAGACGGAGCCTGCGCTCGACGAAGCCGGTGCCGCCGGTCGGGACGTCGCCTGCCAGGTGGGCGCCCTCGGCCGCCTCGTCCCTGTCGTGCCTGTCGTCCCGGTCAGGCCGGTCGGCCCTGTCGGCGCTGTCGTTCACGGGTGCGGACATACCCCCAGTGTCCTCCATCGGCACCATCGGTCGGCCGGGTCCCTGCGGCCGTGCGGTCGGCTACTGCGCTTCCACGGTAGGCCGCACGCGGTACCCCGCATGTGAAGGGCACCGTGAACGACAGCGTGAACGACACCGTGAACGGCACCGCGAACCACACCGTGTGAAAGGCACCGCGCCGCAGAACGTGATCCATCGCTCGTTGAGCGCGGCGCGTCCGCGAGATATCTTCGACCGGCAGTTGTGGACGACAACCGTCTAGGAAAGCCGGTGAGTCAGTGCCGACGAACCACGCCCGGTCACGGAGTCACGCCGGAGCGACGAACCACGCCGGACCGACCAACGGGTCACCGCCGCCGGAGGGCATCACCGTCCTCGGCACGGCGCAGCGAGAGGCGTGGCTCGAACGCCGCCTTCCGCCGGTCGAGCGGGTCCACGCCGGGGTGTGGTCCGTTCCCGTGCCGATCCCGCACAATCCCCTGCGCTACACGCTCTCCTACCTGATCGCCTCCGACGACGGGCTGCTCGTCGTCGATCCCGGATGGGATTCGCAGGAGGGCTGGCAGGCGCTGCTGGCCGGACTCTCCGAGGCGGGCGCCTCGCCCGGCGACGTCCACGGCATCCTCGCCACCCACATCCACCCGGACCACCACGGGCTGTCGGCCCGGCTCCGCGAGACGTCCGGGGCGTGGATCGCGATGCACCCGGCCGAACGCGACACCCTCCCCCAGCGCATGACGCACGTCGTCGGGCCGCACGAGACGATCACCGACTGGCTGCGGCACCGCGGGGCGCCCGCCGACGAGGCCGCCGCCCTCGGCGGCCCGCTCGACGCGCGCGACCCCGACGAGGCCGCCATGGCCGACCCGGACGTCCTGCTCGAGGACGGCGACGTGGTCCCGCTGCGCGGCCGCACGCTGCGCGCACTGTGGACACCCGGCCACACCCCCGGGCACCTGTGCCTGCAGGCCGTCGAGGAACGTCTGCTGCTCACGGGCGATCACGTGCTGCCCAGGATCACGCCGAACATCGGTCTGTACCCCGGCGGCACCGGCTCGCCCCTCGCCGATTTCCTCACCTCGCTCGAGCGCACCGGCGAGTTCGACGACCACGACGCGCTGCCCGCACACGAATACCGCTTCCGCGGGCTCGGCGAGCGGACCCGGCTGCTGGCCGAACACCACGAACGGCGCTGCCGCGAACTCCTCGACGTCGTGGCCGACCTGGGCACGCCGACCCCGTGGGAGGTCGCCACCCATCTGAGTTGGTCGCGGCCGTGGTCGGAGATCGGCCGCATGCGCATCAGCGCACTGGCCGAAACCGAGTCACATCTGGATCATCTCGTCCGACAGGGCCTGCTCACCTGGCACGGGCAGGCCTCCGGCGACGAGCGGGCCTCGTCGCCGGACGCCGGGGGTGCCAGGGTCCGTCTCGCCGCCACCGCGACCACAGGGAGCACGTCATGACCGTGAGTTCGAACGCCGGCCCCGGCACCGCCCGGCAACCGGGGAACGCGTCCGCGGAGCTCGATCCGCGCACGCCGGTCCTCGTGGGTGTCGGCCAGTCCGCCGAGCGCATCGACGACGCCGACTACCGCAGGCGTTCGGCCGTCGAGCTGGCCGCGGACGCCGCCCGCACCGCGATCGCCGACACCGCGGCCGGCGACGATGCCGCCGTGGCGGCCGCCGTCGACACCGTGGCGGGGATCCGCCAGTTCGAACACTCCATGCCGGGGGCGTTTCCCCCGCTGGGCAGTTCCGACAACTACCCCCGATCGGTCGCGGGCCGCGTCGGCGCCGACCCCGGGCGCGCGATCCTCGAAGTGGTCGGCGGCCAGGGGCCGCAGCACCTGGTGAACGAGTTCGCCGCCACGATCGCCGCGGGCGAATCGGAGGTGGCGTTGCTGTTCGGCTCCGAGGCGATCTCCACGGTTCAGCATCTCGCCTCGGCGGACGACAAGCCCGACTTCACCGAGCACGTCGGTGGCCAGCTCGAGGACCGCGGCCGCGGCCTGCAGGGCCTGATGACGCAGGAACTGCTCGCGGCAGGCCTCGCCGATCCGCCGAGCCAGTACGCCCTGTTCGAGAACGCACGGCGCGCCAGGCTGAAGGCCTCGCGTGAGGAGTACGCCCGCGCGATGGGCGAGCTGTTCGCGCCCTTCACCACGGTCGCCGCGCGCAACCCGTTCGCCGCCGCCCCGGTCCGGCGCTCGGCCTCCGAGCTGACGACGGTCACCGAGTCGAACCGGATGATCGCCGACCCCTACCCGCGTTACGTCGTCTCCCGCGACAAGGTCAACCAGGGCGCCGCCATGCTGATGATGTCGGTGGCGGCCGCGCAGCGCCTCGGTGTGCCGCGCGAGAGGTGGGTCTTCCTCCACGGCCACGCCGACGTCCGCGAGCGCGACCTCATGGACCGTCCCGACCTGTCGGCCTACCCCGCCGCCGTCGCCGCGGTTCGGCACGCCCTCGACGTCGCCGGCATCGGACTCGACGAGGTGTCCGCGTTCGACCTCTACAGCTGTTTCCCCGTCGCCGTGTTCGCGCTCTGCGACGGTCTCGGGCTGGCCCCGGACGACGCCCGCGGCCTGACGCTCACCGGAGGGCTGCCGTTCTTCGGCGGCGCCGGCAACAACTATTCGATGCACGCGATCGCCGAGGCGGTGACGTTGCTGCGCGAGCGGCCCGGCGAGTACGGCCTCGTGGGTGCCAACGGTGGCATGCTCAGCAAGTACTCCGTCGGCGTGTACTCGACCGCACCGACACCGTGGCGCGCCGACGGCAGCGCCCGCGTGCAGGCCGAACTCGACGCCGCGGAGACGCCGGGGCACACCCGGCACGCCGACGGCTGGGCGACGATCGAGACGTTCACGGTCCTGTACGGCAGGTCGGGGTCGCGGACGGGGGTGGTCGTCGGGCGCCTCGAGTCCGACGGCACCCGCTTCGTGGCGAAGGCCGAACGCGGCGACGACGAGCTGCTCGACCTGCTGGCGACCGGAGACCCCGTCGGCACGCGGGTGTTCGCGCGATCGTTCGGCTACGGCAACCGCGTCACGCTCACCGAGGAGCGCATGGCCGAACTGCACCCGTACCGTGCGCCCGCCCTCCGCGACGGGTACGAGCACGTGCTGGTGCGCCGGGACGGCCACGTGCTCGAAGTGACCATCAACCGCCCCGAGGCGCGCAACAGCCTGCACCCCGACGCCAACGCCGAGCTCGACGAGATCTTCGACGCCTACTTCGCCGACCCCGACCTGTGGGTCGCCATCCTCACCGGCGCGGGCGACAAGGCGTTCTCCGCGGGCAACGACCTCAGCTACACCGCCTCCGGCAACCTGCCGTGGACCCCCAAGAACGGATTCGCCGGACTGACCAACCGCGCCCATCTCCCGAAACCGGTGATCGCCGCGGTCAACGGCTTCGCCATGGGCGGCGGACTCGAGATCGCGATGGCCTGCCACCTGATCGTCGCCGACGAGACGGCACGCTTCGCGCTCAGCGAGGTGAAGGTGGGGCTGATCGCGGCGGCGGGCGGCCTCGTCCGCCTGCCCCGGACGATCCCGCCGAAGCTGGCCAACGAGATGATCCTGACGGGCAAACGCATCGACGCCCACGAGGCCGCTCGGCACGGCCTGGTGAACCGCGTCGTGGAGGCCGGGACCGCCGTGGAGGGTGCCAGGGCGCTGGCCGAGGAGATCCTCGCCGGCTCACCCACGTCGGTGCGGGCGTCGCTGCGGTTCATGGCCGAGACGGCGGGCATCGCCGACACGGTGGAGGCGGTGAACCATCCGTCGTCGGTGATGGACCATCTGCTCGTCGCCGAGGACACGACGGAAGGCATCATGGCCTTCGCACAGAAGCGGACCCCGCAGTGGAAGAACCGGTGACGGCCACTGCCTGAGGGGCATCGCGGAGCCGAGACGAACGCGGGTGGACGCCATGCAACCACGAACCGGGCAGGCGACGCAGGCACAACAGAGACAGGCACAACAGACACAGCCACAGGCGCAGACAGAGCCGCAGACCCAGACCCAGACGGGGCGGCCACGCGATCCGGAGGTCGACCGGCGGATCGCGCTGGCCGCGGTCGCGGTGTTCGGCGAGGCGGGCTGGGCGGGTTTCAGCGTCGAGTCCGTGGCGCGGCAGGCAGGCGTGGGCAAGGCGTCGATCTACCTGCGGTGGCAGACCAAGCAGCAACTGCTGCTCAGCGCACTGGCCGAACACGTCGCGCCGGTCGTCGACGCCGACACCGGCTCGTTGCGCGGTGACCTGGTCGCGTTGGCCCGGCAGCTGCTCGACCTCTACGCCGGGCCGAGCAGGCAGGCGGCCCTGCGCATGCTGCTCGAGGCGCCGATGATCCCCGGGCTGGCGTCCCGGTGCGACCAGCTCCGCCAGGCCCAGGTGAAGGCGGCACGCGCCATGGTCCGCCGCGGTATCCGCCGGGGCGACATCGACCCGGACACCTCGGTGACGTTGCTGCTCGACACCCTGTGCGGCGGCGTCATCGCGCACATCCTGTCCACACCGGACCATCTCGCCGACACGGTGCACGCCCGCCTCGACGAGTACGCCGAGCACCTCGTCGGGTTCCTGCTCGGCCCGTCGCTCGGCCAGCGCCCAAGCTGAGGACGGCCGCCGAGCCGGCCGGCTCAGCGCTGCGGTGTGCCGCGGAGCTGGCGGGCCAGGTCACCGGCCAGTCGCCTGCCGGTGGCCGCGTCGACCGGCGCATGACCGATGAGGATTCGGTACCACAGCACGCCGTGGACCTGGTCCACGGCGAGGTCGGCGTCCAGTTCCGGGTCGAGGTCCGGTAGCCAGCGCTCGATGAGCAGGTGCAGCTGTTCCCTGCGGTCCGCAGTGAACTCGGCCAGGACGGCCGAGGCGTGCTCGTCGCGCAGTGCCTCCGACACGATGCCCCGCAGGGTGGCCGCGTACTCGGGGGTGCCTGCCGCCTCGAACGTCGCCGCGAGGAACGCCTCGAGGTCGCCCTCCAGCGATCCCGTCGACGGCGTCGGCGCGAGACTCCGTGCCCTCTCGGTGATCGCCTCGAGGACGACCGCGCCCTTCGACGGCCACCAGCGGTAGATCGTCTGCTTGCCGATCCGCGCCCGCGCCGCGATCGCCCCGAGCGTCACCGGCGAGCCCTCGGCCAGCAGTTCGGTGGCGGCGCTGAGGATCGCGGCCCTGGCCTCGTCGTTCCGGCGTCGTCCGGTGTGCGCCCGCATGAGCTTGACGGTACCAAGAGTCTCGACTACGGGCGGGGTTCAACCGATCCGGTCGCTCGCCGGCCGGGGTCACTGCGCGGATTCGGCTCCCGCGGGGTTGCCGCGGTCCACGCGCTGGCGCTGGGGGACGACGACGTACTTCGGATCGCGGGTCGACTCGACGCCGGCCTCGAAGATCCCGAGCCGTTGCAGCGCGCTGCCAGCCAGCAGGGCCAGCCCCGACGCCACCGCGACCCCGCGGCTGCGCCCGGCCAGCAGACTGCCCAGCGCCCCGCCCGCGGTCAGGTACTCCGACCACTGCCGCAGTCGGTGCGCGCGGCCGGTGCGATAGGCCTCGCTGACCACACCCAGGCGCTCGTCGAGCTGACGGGAGGTCACCAGTTCGGTCACGGCGCCGGCCGCGGCCAGCCGCCGCGCGGGGCCTGCCTCCTCGACCGGAGCGCACACCATGCCGAATCCGCCACCGCTGGCCGCCGCCGAGCCGGTGAACACGAACGGCAGCCAGTCGCGCGCCTCGTTCCACGCGGGCACGGCGGTGTGGGACAGCAGCACCGCGGTGTACGAGGCGACCCCGGGAGCCACCGCGGCCGACGACAGTCCGGCCGGCCGCGCCAGCTTCCCGACGAGTTTGCCCAGCATCGTGCGCCGCAGCCGCTTCGGCATGAGTTCGGCGACCGCGGACACGCCGACGCCCGGCCCGTAGGCGACGAGGATCCACGTGCCCACGCTCATCGGCGAACTGGGCTTGGCCACGCGAAGCATGTGATGGAAGCGTTCGGGCCTGCCGAGGTCGGCGATGAGGAAGTACATGCTCGCGCCGAGGCCACCCAGCGCGCCCACCCGCGTCACCTTCCGCAGCCGCGGCCGCCGGGTGAGGTCGGCACCAGCCGCCAGCTCGGCACACGCGGCCGACAGTCCGCCCGCGAACAGGTACGCCGGCACGAGCCACTCCCAGACCGGCTGTTTCAGCACCGGCCTGCCGTAGTACGACCGGAACGAGGCCTTCGGGACGGCCCGCTCCTCCTTCGTCCCGTCGCCACCGGCCACCCGGTTCAACGCCCGGCTCATCGACCGCTCCGTCCGAAGAAGACGGACACGGCGGCCGCGGCGAACGCGGCGGCGGCCATGCCCGCACGGGTCCACATCGATCCTGCATCGCGCGTGGGCACGACCGGGTCCGGCGGCAGGCCGTAGACCTCCGGCTCGTCGAGCAGGAGGAAGAAGGCACCATCGCCGCCGACCCCGTCGTTCGGGTCCTCGCCGTACAACCGGGCCTCGGTGACGCCGCGCTCGTGCAGCGTCTCGACGCGCTGCCGGGCGCGTTCGCGCAACTCGTCGAGCGGTCCGAACTGGATCGAGTCGGTCGGGCACGCCTTGGCACACGCCGGTTCGAGGCCGTCGCGGAGGCGGTCGTAGCACATCGTGCACTTCCACGCCCTGCCGTCGCCCTCGCGGCGGTCGATCACGCCGTACGGGCAGCCGGAGACGCAGTAGCCGCAGCCGTTGCAGATGTCGTCCTGCACCACCACCGTGCCGAACTCGGTGCGAAACAGCGCTCCCGTGGGACACACGTCCAGACATCCGGCGTGGGTGCAGTGCTTGCACACGTCGGAGCTCATCAGCCACCGGAAGTCGGTCCTGGTCTCCTCCCCCGTCTTCGCGCCGGGAAGGTCGAACGACGGCAACCCCAGGTCGACCGCGGTGGCCTCGTCCGTACGGCGCTCCGGGGCCGGCTGTTCGATGAACGCCACGTGCCGCCACGAGTTGGCGCTCAGCTCGCCCGTGTTGTCGAACGACATGCCGAGCAGGTCGAACCCGTCGTCCGGGATGAGGTTCCACTCCTTGCACGCCACCTCGCAGGCCTTGCACCCGATGCACACCGACGTGTCGGTGAAGAACCCCACCCGCTCCGGGTGCTCGGTGTAGCCGGCGTCGCCGGAGACGTCGTCGAGCGGGCCGTAGAAGCTCTCGCGCGAGACGGTCATGCGTCCTCCTCCCGATCGTCCGTACGGCTGGCCGAGGACTCGGCGGCCGTGGTCAGCACGTGGGTTCCGGTGTCGACGGTGACGCCCGCACGCCTGCGATAGTCGTCCAGATAGGCCAGCAGCTCCCGGCCCCGCGGCCTGCGGCCGGGGCGGATGTCGCACGTGGCCACCTTGCTCTCCTGGATCAGCGTGTTCGGATCCAGCACCACACCGAGCAGGTCGTTGACGATGTCCCCGTCGACCTTGCCGCTCGGACCCCAGTGGTACGGCATCCACACCTGGTGCACCACCCGGCCCTCGAGCCGCAGCGGGCGCATCCGCTCGGTGACGAGCACGCGGGCGTCGACCGCGGCCCTGCTGGTCACCACGTGGGCCCAGCCGAGGTGCTCCAGCCCCCGCTCGACGGCCAGTTGCGGCGACACCTCGACGAACAGCGACGGCTGCAGCTCCGACAGGTAGGCCAGCTGCCTGCTCATGCCGCCCGCCGTGTGGTGCTCGGTGAGCCGCGCGGCGGTGAACACGAACGGGAACACCTCGCCGCCGGCTTCCGGCGGAGCCGGGTTCGACGGGTTGTCCGGCCGTCCGTACACCTTGCGCACCGGGCTGCCCTGCTGGCCGTAGAGCAGGTTGCGCATGGGCGACTCGTGCGGCTCGTAGTGCGTCGGCAACGGCCCGTCGACCACGCCGCTCGGCGCGAACAGCCACGCCTTGCCGTCGGCCTGCATGATGAACGGGTCGTCGCCGGCGAGTGCGTCCGGGCCGGCCTGGCCCAGTTCGGGCTGGTGGTCCGGCGGCGTCGTCCTCGGGAAGTCCGGCACGTCGTGCCCGGTCCACTCCCCGCGTTCGGCGTCCCACCACACCAGCTTCTTGCGTTCGCTCCACGGCCTGCCCTGCGGGTCGGCGGAGGCGCGGTTGTAGAGCACCCGCCGGTTGGCGGGCCACGCCCAGCCCCATTCGAGGGCGACCTCGTCCTGCTCGTCCCGCGAGGTGCGGCGGCGTGCCTGGTTGACGCCGTCGGCGTAGACGCCGCTGTAGATCCAGCATCCCGCGGCCGTGCTGCCGTCCGACTTCAGTTCCAGGTAGCTGTTCACCGGCTCGCCGGTGCTGAGGTCGACGCCGTTGATCCGGCGCAGCACGTCGTCGGCCGACGGCTCGGCGAACTCCCCTTCACCCTCGGTCGCGTAGTCCCACGCCAGGTCGAGCAGCGGACGGTCACGTTCGTCGGTCGAGTCCGCCAGCTTCCTGCGCACGAGGCGCCCGAGGTGGTAGGTGAACCACAGTTCGGAACGCCGGTCACCGGTCGGTTCGAGCGCCCGATCACGCCACTGCAGCATGCGCTGGGTCTGCGTGAACGTGCCCTCCTTCTCCACGTGGGACGCGGCGGGGAAGAAGAACACCTCGGTGCGACACTGCTCGGGCACAATCTCGCCAGTCTCGATCTCGGGCGCGTTCCGCCAGAACTCGGCACTCTCGATCATGGTCAGGTCGCGGACGACGAGCCAGTCCAGATTGGCCATGCCGAGGCGCTGGAGCCTGCCGTGCGCCGAGCCGACGGCCGGGTTCTGCCCGAGCAGGAAGTACCCGAACACCTTGCCGTCGATCATGTCCATGACGGTGCGGTAGATGCCGTGGTCGCCGTCGATGCGCGGCAGGTGGTCGAAGCAGTAGTCGTTCTCGGCCGTCGCCGCCTCGCCCCAGTACTCCTTCAGCAGGGACACCAGGTAGTCGTCGGCGTTGTGCCAGAAGCCCTTCTGGTGCGTGCCACGGATCGACTCGACGTAGTCGTGCTTGTCGGCGTGCTGCGCATCGGGCATCGGCAGGTAGCCGGGAAGCAGGTTGTACAGCGTCGGGATGTCGGTCGAGCCCTGGATGCTCGCGTGCCCGCGCAGCGCGAGCACACCACCGCCCGGCCTGCCGATGTTGCCCAGCAGCAGCTGGATGATCGCACCGGCCCGGATGTACTGCGCACCCATCGAGTGCTGCGTCCAGCCGACGCTGTAGACCAGCGACGCCGTCCGCTCCCGGCCCGAGGCCTCCGTCCACGCGCGACAGACCTCGAGGAAGTCCTCGGCCGACACACCGCAGATGCGTTCCACCATCTCCGGCGTGTAGCGCGCGAAGTGCCGCTTGAGGATCTGGAACACACACCGCGGGTGCTCGAGGGTCTCGTCGGTCGCGATGCCGGTGCCGCTCTCCAGCTTCGGCCCGCCCGAGCCGTGCTGCTCGCCCGCGGACTCCTCCCGGTGCCGGTGTCCCTCGACCGCGTTCTCCGGGGCACCGTTCTCGTACTGCCACGTCGAGGTGTCGTAGGTGCCCTGCTCCGGGTCGTAACCCGAGAAGAGACCGTCGAGGTCCTCGGTGTCGGCGAAATCCTCATGGATGAGGAAACTCGCGTTGGTGTAGGCCCGCACGTACTCCCGGAAGTCCAGGTCGTTGGACAGGATGTAGTTGATCACCCCGCCGAGGAACGCGATGTCCGAGCCCGCGCGCAGCGGGACGTGCTTGTCCGCGAGCGCGCTCGTCCTGGTGAACCGCGGGTCGATGTGGATGACCTTGGCGCCACGCGCCTTGGCCTCCATGACCCACTGGAATCCCACCGGATGGGCCTCGGCCATGTTCGAGCCCATGATGACGATGCAGTCGGCGTTGGCCAGGTCCTGCTGATAGTCCGTCGCGCCACCGCGACCGAAGGAGGCTCCCAGACCGGGAACCGTGGCGGAGTGTCAAATACGCGCCTGGTTCTCGATCTGGATCGCGCCGAGCGCGGTGAAGAGCTTCTTGATCAGATAGTTCTCTTCGTTGTCGAGCGTCGCGCCGCCGAGGCTGGCGATCCCCTGCGTGCGCCGTAGCTTGCGGCCCTCGGCGTCGGTCTCCTGCCATCCCTTGCGACGGGCCTCGAGCACCCGGTCGGCGACCATGTCCATCGCCGTCTCGAGATCGAGCTCCTGCCACTCGGTGCCGTAGGCGGGCCGGTACAGCACCCGGTCCTCGCGGTGCTCGCCGGTGACGAGCTGCTTGCTCGCCGAACCCTTCGGGCACAGCCTGCCGCGGGAGACCGGACTGTCCGGGTTGCCCTCGATCTGCAGGACGCGCTCACCGTGTTCGGCCGTCTCGTCCTTGCCGACGTAGACCTTCTGGGAGCAGCCGACGGCGCAGTACGGGCAGACGGAACTGGCGACGTGGTCGGCCTCGACGGTCCGGGGCTGCCGCTCGCGCGAGCGCGGGGACGCCGCGGCGTCTCCCCTCCCGAGCCGGTCGGCCCCGGTGAGCTGGCGATAGACCGGCCACGACCGGATCCAATCGCTCACACCCATGGGCGGCCTCCCACTCGACTCGTCGGCGTACCCGACACCGTACCTCGCGGCGCTCGCCGCGTCATCGCGAGATGATCACACGAGTCCGCGAATCACGTGTGCGGGGGGCTTGTCCCCCTTGATCACCGCCACCATGTCGAGCGCCTGGCACGTCTCGGCGACGTTGTGGGCGCGGAACACGGCCGCACCCTGCCACGCGCACACCGCGGTCGCGGCCAGGGTGCCGTGGAGCCTGCGGTCGACGGGCAGGTCGAGGGCCTCCCCGACGAAGTCCTTGTTGGACAGCGCCACCAGCACGGGCCAGCCGGTGTCGACCAGCCGGCCCAGGTCGCGGGTCAGCGCGAGCGAGTGCCACGTGTTCTTGCCGAAGTCGTGCGTCGGGTCGACGAGCAGTCCCTCGGCAGGCACCCCGAGGTCCTGCAGCTGCCGTGCCCTGCCGGTCACTTCGGCGATCACGTCGGCCACGACGTCCGGATAACGCACCCGGTGCGGACGCGTGCGCGGCACGGCCCCGCCCGTGTGCGAGCAGACGTACCCGGCGCCGAACTCCGCCGCGACCACGGCGAGCTCGGGGTCGGCTCCCGCCCACGTGTCGTTGAGCAGGTCCGCACCCTCCTCGCAGGCGCGTCTGCCGACCTCGTGCCGCCACGTGTCGACACTGATCGCGATGTCGGGGAACCGGGACCGCAACTCGGCGACGAACGGCACCACCCGGCGGGTCTCCTCCGCCACGTCGACGTCCGTGCCCGGACCCGCCTTCACCCCGCCCACATCGATGATGTCGGCCCCCTCGGCGACGGCGCGCTCGGCGGCTTCGAGGGCCTCCTCGGTGCCGTAGGTGGCGCCGCGGTCGTAGAACGAGTCGGGCGTGCGGTTGACGATCGCCATCACCAGCGGCCGGTCCCGGCGCATCGCCCTTCCTCGGAAGCGGATCGCGGGCGCCGCGGGAGTCTCACCGGTCTGCACGGGTCCAGTATCCCGTGGACGGCCACGGGCCCCGGCGTGCGGGCCCGCGCACCGGTGGTCCGCCGTCAACGCGGTGGTGCCGGCGCGTCGATGCCCGCGGCCCGGCCGTTGCTCGGGGCGGTCGGGGCTGCCGGATCGGCCGGGTCGGCTCCCACATCGGCGTGCCCGCCCAGTCCGTAGCGGAGCCGGTCCTCGTCGGTCAGCGAGTCGGTGATGCCGCGCCGGGCCTCGGGCGGCAGCGTGTGCAGGATCGACATCACCCGGTCCTTGCGGCGCCGCACGCCCCGGCGTTCCGGCAACCCGGGGGTGGGCTGCAGCTGGGGCACGACGCCCCGCACGTCGTCGACGGACCCGTCGTGATGGCCGGCGGCGGCGCGCGCCTCCTCGAGCGCCATCTGCGCCGAGTCCTTCTCCTCGCTCATGCCGATCGGCCCGCGGACCCGGCCGTTGAGGAACTGCTCGACAACCGGCTCGTCCGAGGTCAGCAGCACCTCGCGCGGGCCGAACATCACCAGCTCCTTGCGGAACAGCATGCCGATGTTGTCCGGCACCGTGCGCGCCACGTTGATGTTGTGCGTGACGATGAGGATCGTCGCGTCGATCTGCGCGTTCAGATCCACCAACAGCTGTGAGATGTAGGCCGTGCGCACCGGGTCGAGACCGGAGTCCGGCTCGTCGCACAGGATGATCTCCGGATCCAGCACCAGAGCACGAGCCAACCCCGCACGCTTACGCATACCGCCGGAGATCTCCCCGGGGAGCTTGTCCTCGGCACCCGAAAGACCCGTCATGTCGAGCTTCTCGAGCACGATCCCTCGGACCTCGGTCTCTGACTTCTTCGTGTGCTCGCGCAGCGGGAACGCCACGTTGTCGTACAGGTTCATCGACCCGAACAGCGCGCCGTCCTGGAACAGCACCCCGAAGAGCTTGCGCGTGTCGTAGAGCCTGCGCTCGGAGCACCGCACGATGTCGGTGCCGTCGACCGTGCACGACCCCTTGTCCGGTTTGAGCAGGCCGATCATCGACTTCAGGAACACCGACTTACCGGTACCTGACGGCCCCAGGAGCACCGACACCTCACCGGGCGGAAGGGTCAGGGTCACGTCCCGCCAGATCGGCTGTCTCCCGAACGACTTCGACAGGCCCTCGACGACGACTTCAGCACCCATGCTGCCTGCCGGCCACGCTCCACCTGCCGGCGTCCTCGCAGGTCCGGTGAAACATGTTCTAGCGTGACAGTGTGCCACCGGAGGGTCAAGCACGGGGATCGAGCACGAGAGGTCACGGGTCAGGGCCGAGCACGAACGACGATCAGCGCCGCCCGGGCGCCGCACAGGTGGCGGGCGAGGCAGGCCTGCCGTCGGCGGACGCGTCGGACTCGCGCGCGGCCCGGGGCGCCGGGGTGATCGCGGCGATCACGCACGCGAGCGCGCCCGCCCCTCCGGCGATCAGGAAGATCACCGTGTAGGCGTCGATGCCGGGCAGCACCGTGCCGTCGATCCGCACCACGATGCCGGCCGTGACGGTCGCGACGACGGCGCTGCAGCTGGACGTGCCGATCGAGCGGCACAGGGCGTTGAGACTGTTCGCCGCCGCGGTCTCCGACTGCGGCACCGCGCGCATGATCAGCGCGGGCACGGCGCCGTAGGCCAGCGCGGCACCGATCGCGGTCGCCGTGACGGCGGCGATCGCCGCGACCAGCGGATCGTGCACGACGGACCGGGCGAAGTTGCCCGCCGCGAGGACGCTCGTGCCGACCATGACCGTCACCCGCGGTCCCCACCGCCGCGAGATCACGGCCGACAGCGGGGAGAACACCACCATGGCCCCACCGACGGGCAGCAGGGCGAGACCGCTCTCCATCAACGAGAGGTCGAAGCCGTATCCGGTGGAGGCGGGCGCCTGCAGCATCTGGGCACTCACCATGAACCCCGCGAACATCGCCACGCCGATCAGCACCGAGGCCACGTTGGTCAGCAGCACGGCCGGCCGCGCCGACACCCGCAGGTCCACCAGCGGCGCGGAGGGCCCGCGCAGCTCGTACCAGCCCCATCCCACGAAGATCACCACGGAGGCGGCGAGCAGGCCCAGCACCAGCGGACTGCCCCACCCCCATTCGCTGCCGCGCGACACCGGCAGCAGCAGGCACAGCAGCCCCGCCGACAGGCCCGCGGCTCCACCCGCGTCGAACCGGCCGCCGCTGCGCACCGGCGATTCCGGCACGAGCAGGACCACCAGCACCATCTGCACCAACCCGAACAGCGCCGAGCCCCAGAACAACCAGTGCCAATCGGCCTGCTCGGCGACGAATCCGGTCAGCGGCAGTCCGACCGCACCACCGGCGCCGAGCGTCGAGCTCATCACCGCGATCCCCGTGCCGACGCGTTCGGGTGGCAGTTCGTCGCGCATGATGCTGATGCCGAGCGGGATGACCCCGATCGCGACACCCTGCAGCCCGCGGGCCACCAGCACGAGTGCGACCTCGCTCGACATCGCGCCCACGGCGCTGCCGACCGTCATCGACGCGAGCGCGACGAGCAGCATGCGCCGCTTGCCGTACATGTCGCCCAGCCTGCCGAGGACCGGTGCGCACACCGCGCCGGTGAGCAGGGTGACGGTGATCAGCCACGCAGCGGTGGACGGTGTCGTGTCCAGCAGCCGCGGGAACTCGGGCAGCAGCGGCACCGCGAGCGTCTGCATGAGCGAGACCGCGATGCCCGACGTGGCGAGGACGGCGACCACGGACCGTGAAGCGGGTGTTCGGGCCACGGTCCGGGCTCCCCCTTGCTCCATGTTCGACCAGCACGGGCGGTGCGCATACGGCTGCACACGCAGCCTAACCCGGAAGCGGGACGGCCGTACAACACAGTGCGGTATCGACCACCCGCCATAACCATGTTCATCATCCCGACAGTTGCAGCGAAACCCTGGACGCCGCATGGCTTACAGGTGAACCTGACAGGGAACACTGGACAGACGGCGCCGTGGACCGCGTATCGTTGTGTTAATCTATCATCACCATTCGCATAGAGGAGACGACATGGCGACTGACACCGTCCCCTCCGGCGCGCAGCCGCTGACCGGTGTACGGGTGATCGAGCTCGGATCGATGTACGCGGCACCGACGGCGGGGCGCATGCTCCGCGACTTCGGGGCCGACGTCGTCAAGGTCGAGGATCCCACCGCGGGCGACTTCGCCCGCCAGTGGCAGCCCTCCCACAACGGCACGGCGATCGGCTTCGCGCGGCTGAACTCCGGTAAACGGTCGGTGGGCATCGACCTGCGCACGCCACGGGGGCGGGACGTCGTCACGCGGCTGATCGACGAGGCCGACGTGCTCATCGAGAACTTCCGCCCGGGCAGGCTCGAGGACTGGGGCATGGGCTACGCCGCGCTGTCCGCCCGCAACCCGCGCCTGGTGATGACGCGGGTCAGCGGTTTCGGCCAGACCGGGCCGTACCGCACCCGGCCCGGATTCGGCACGGTCGCCGAGACCGCCAGCGGCTACGCCTTCCTCAACGGCTGGCCGGACACCCCGCCGACCGCTCCCCCGTTCGGCTTCGCCGACTCCATCGCCGGCATCTCCGCGGCGTTCGGCACGGCCATGGCGCTGTACCGCCGCGAGCTGTCCGGCCACGGCTCCGAGGTCGACGTCGCGCTGTACGAACCGCTCATGTTCATCCTCGGCGACGCGGTGCTGAACTACACCTCGTCGGGCACGATCATGCAGCGCCACGGCAACAGCTCGGGCGCGGCCTCCCCACGCGGCATCTATCAGGCGTCCGACGGAGGGTGGCTGTCCATCGCCGGCTCGAACCAGGCCATCGCGATGCGGCTGTTCGACGCGATGGGGATGCCCGAGCTGAAGACCGACGAACGCTACGCCACCAACACGGCGCGGATGGCCAACAACGAGGCACTCCAGGAGATCGTGCGCGGATGGGTGGGCAGCAGACCGCGCGACGAGATCCTCGCCGTGCTCGACGAGTACGAGGTCGTCTCCGCTGCGGTCAACGACGCCAGCGACATCGCCCGCGATCCGCACTTCCTGCAGCGCACACTCGTCGACCTCGCCGGAAGCGCGCTCGGACCCGCACTGATGCCGGGCCCGGTCCTGCACGTCAGCGACTGCCCGCGCCCGGTCTACGACGGTGTCCCCACCGTCGGCGAGCACACCGGGGACGTCCTCGCGGGCGAGCTCGGCCTGCCCGCCGACGAGCTCACCGCCCTCGCCGCCGACGGCGTCATCGGCGTCATCGGCCCCACCAACAGCGGCGCCCCAGGGAACGCGGCGGCTCCGGCAACCGCGGACACAGCGGGGAATCCGGGGACTGCGGGGACTGCGGCAACGTCGGAAACCTCGGACACCGTGCCGGAGACCGGGGCGGCGTGATGGTCCAGCCTCCGCTTCGCCCGCGGAAGACGGCGATGCTCGTCGCGCAGCGCATCGTGGCCGACATCCACGAACGCGGGAACACCGTCGGGGAACGGCTTCCGCCGGAACGGGTCATGCTCGACGAGTACGCCGTCGGCAGGGGCACGCTGCGGGAGTCGCTGCGCTTCCTCGAACTGCAGGGCGTGATCTCGCTGCGTCCCGGCCCGGGCGGCGGGCCGGTCGTCGAACAGCCCGACGCCTCGAGCCTGGCGACGGCGCTGACGTTGCTGCTGCAGTTCGAGAACGCCCCCTTCCGTACCATCGCCGAGGCGCGCACCGGACTGGAACCGATGATGGCGCGGCTGGCGGCGGAGCGGATCGACGACACGGCGTTGGCGCAGCTCGCATCGAGCGTCGAGGCGATGCACGACGGGCTGGACGACCAGCACGTGTTCCTCGCCGAGAACAAGCGGTTCCACGACATCATCGCCCACGGCAGCGGCAACGCCATGTTCGGTTACCTCGTGGACGCGCTGCTGGGCATCCTCGACGGGTCAGCCATCGGCATCGACTACCCGCAGGTGCGCCGCACCGCCGTGCACAAGGCGCATCTGCGGATCTACCAGGCGATCGCGACCCGGGATCCGCAGGCCTCGGCGGAGGCCATGGCCCACCACATCGAGGAATACGTCAAGTACGCCGAGCGCAAGTTCCCCGACGTGCTGGCCGCGCCGATCACCTGGACCCATCTCGGCACGGTCTGACTCGCCCTTCGAATCGCCGTCCGGGTCGGCGCGGGTGGTGTCCGGCACGCTCCGCACGCGCAGTCTCACGCCCACGGCGAGGCGATTCCCAGCACGCGCGCCAGCGTCCCGCCCAGCACCGATTTCGTCTCGCCGTCGGTCAGCCCCAGCGCGTCGATCGCCGCGATCTCGGCCGCGGGGTCGGCCATCGGCCAGTCGGAGCCGAACACGATCCGTTCCGCACCGTGGTTGCGGATGAGCCTGCGCACCCGCTCGGGGCGCAAGGTGTTCAGCCCCGGCGGCCACGACGTCTCGAGGACCACGTCGGCACCGGAGAGCATCTCCTCGGCGTCGTCGAGGATCTTGTAGCCGCCGAAGTGGCAGGCCATCAGCCGCAGAGCGGGGAACTGGCGCGCGATGTCGGCGATCATGCGTGGGCTGGACAGGCTGTTGGTGCGGGCGTCGGCGCTGCCCGCACCGACGTGGGTGATCACCGCGATGTCCGAGCCGAACGCCTCGAGGATCGCCCACAGCCGCGGGTCGTCGAGCGCGTAGTTCTGGAACAGCGGGTGGATCTTCACGGCGCGCAGGCCGTGCCGGTGCAGGCTCGCCAGGTTCTCTTCCACCGGCAGGTCCACGTGCACCGTGCCGACGGGGACGTGCCGGTCGCTGGCGGTGCCCGCAACGAACCGGTTGACCGAGTCGACGTGCCGCGCCTCGGCGGCGATACCGAGGCAGCAGCTCATGTCGACGCCGGTGCCCGCCATCGTGGCGGTCAGCCCGCCGACGGTGCCGTCCCCGCGCGGGGTCAGTCCGGGCAGCCGGTTACCGGCGAGCGCCGCGGCGGCGATCTTGTCGGGCCAGACGTGGGTGTGGGCGTCGATGATCATGTCGGTCACAACTTTCCGGATTCGCCGCCGTCGACCACGAACACCGCACCGGTGGTGAACGGCGACCGCGCCGAGACGAGCAGGCAGACGAGCGGCATGAGTTCCTCGGCGTCGGCCATCCGTCCCGAGGGGATCTTCTTGACCCGGCGCGCGAGCAGTTCCGGCGATTCCAGGACGGCGCTCTGGGCGTCGGTCGCGAACGCGCCGGGTGCGATGCAGTTCACCTGCACGCCCTTGCCCGCCCATTCCGCGGCGAGCGCCTCGGTCATCCGGACGACGGCGCCCTTGGAGGTCGAGTACCCCACGAGGTGCGGTTTGCCGCGCACGCCGGTCGTGGACGCGACGTTGACGATGCGGCCGCTCCCCTGCGCGATCATGTGCCTGCCCGCGGCCTGGGCGAGCAGCATCGGGGCGAGCACGTTGACCGCCATGGTCTCCTTCCACACCGCGGGGTCCTGATCGGCGAACCTGCCCGCCGGAGCGATGCCGGCGTTGTTCACCAGGGCGTCGATGTGGCCGTGCCGGGCCACGACGTGCTCGACGAGCGCCGTGACGGCCTCCTCGTCGCGCATGTCGACGGCCTCGGTGGTGATCCGCCCTTCGCCGCGCGCGGCGACCTCCGCGAGGGAGTCCTTGCTGCGTGCGGCGGCGACGACCGTGGCGCCCTCGGCGGCCAGCGTCGTCGCCATGGCGGCACCGAGACCGCGGCTGGCACCGGTGACGAGCACGACGGTTCCGTCGAGTCCGAGGTCCATTCAGGACACCTTCTTCCCTGCCGGGTCGACCGCGGCCTTCTTGCCCAGCCGCCTGGCCAGCGAGTCGAGCAGCACCTCGGTCGCACCCTCGTACACCCGCAGGGGCCGCGCGTTGCGGTACAGCCGCTCGATCTTCGAACCCCGGACGAGCCCGAACCGGCCCATGCTCTGCACCGCGCGGTCGGCCGCGCGCCCTGCCGCCTCGGTGGCGACGACCTTCGCGATCGACGAGTAGTCCAAATGCGACAGCGGGTCGGTACGGGCGAGGGATGCGGCGCGGTACGTCATCGCCCGCGCGCTCTCGACGTCGGCCCACGAGGACGCCAGGTTCTGCCCCACCGCACCGAGTTCGAGCAACGGCCTGCCGAACTGGGTCCGGGTCGTGGCGTGCCGGGTCGCCTCGTCGAGCGCGGCCTGGCCGAGTCCGACCCCGGATCCGGCGACGGTCACGCGGAACACCGCGAGGGTCTGCAACATCAGCGAGAATGCCTTGCCCGGTTCACCCAGCCGGTTCGCCTCGGGCACGACGACGTCGTCGAAGGCCAGCTCCCCGAGGATGTGCGGGGCGATGATGTCCGCACCCCGCTCGGCACGCAGGCCCGGCGACGTCGCGGGGACCAGCACCATCGAGTAGCCGTCCCCTTCCCTGCCGAGCACGCAGTAGAACGACGCGGCGCCGCCGTTGGTGATGAACGACTTGCGCCCGCGGACGACGAGTTCACCGCCGCGGCGCTCGATCGTCGTCGTGATGGCACGCAGGTCGGAGCCGACGTCCGGTTCGGTGAGCGCGAGGCCCGCGATCGCCTCCAACGCCGCGACGCGGGGCAGCCAGGCGCGTTTGAGCTCGGCGGACCCGCCGACGGTGAGCGAGTAGCTGCCGACGCCCTGCATACCGAACAGCGAGTCCAGATGCGCCGAACTGTACATCAACGCCTCCCGCACGACCGCGATGGCCAGCGGGTCGAGCGTGTCGGCGGCGCCGCCGTAGTCGGCGGGCACGACCTGGCGGGCCAGTCCGGATTCCCGGAGCAGCGCCGCGGTTCGTTCGTGCACGTCGGGACATTCGTCGGCCTCGGCCGCGAACGGCTCGACCGCCGCGGCGAGGTCCCGTGCGGCCTGCTGGATCGTGCGATGCCCCTCGGACAGGTCGAACAACTGCTCTGGTGCCACCATCTCGCCTTTCGGTCCGGATCGGAGGTTCGGTCAGCGGCGCTGGTCGAATCGGCGGCCGAGCAGTTCCGACACGATGCGGGTGCGCTGCATGGCGGGGGTTCCGCCCGCGATCGCCCAGCCGTGCGCGTCCCGATGCAGCCGTTCGAGGCCGTACTCCTCGGTGTAGCCGTTGCCGCCGTGCAACTGCATGCCCAGATCGGTGACGCGCTTGGCCATCTCGTTGGCCGTGCACTTGGCGAGCGAGACCCGCAACGGGTCGGGCAGTCCGGCGCGCGCGGTGTCGGCGGCCTTCTCCAGCAGCGCACGTGCACCTTCGACCTGCAACACCATGTCGGCCAGCACGGTCTGGACGCTCTGGAACTCCACGAGCGGTTTGCCGAACTGCTCGCGCTCCTGCACGTAGGCGATCGTGCGATCGAGGGCGGCCTGCGCGACGGCGAGACTCATCGTGGAGTTGCCGAGCCGTTCGATCGAGAAGACCCCGAACAACTTGCCGAAGCCGCCGGCGGGCACGACGACGTCGGCGGCCGGCGCCACCACGTCCTCGAGGATCACGTCGGCGGACGGGATCCCGCGGAAGCCCATGAGTTTCTCCTGCGGGCCGAAGCTCAGGCCCGGAGTCCCCTTCTCCACCACGATCGCGCCGATGCCCTTCGAACCGGGCGCGTCGGACAGCCGGGTGTAGACCAGGTACAGGTCGGCCTCTCCGCCGTTGGAGATCCACCGTTTGGTGCCGTTGATGACGTAGGTGTCGTCGACGGGTTTCGCGGCGGTGCGCATGTCGGTGGCCGCCGAGCCCGCGTCGGGTTCGGAGATCGCGACCGCCATCGTCCGCTCCCCGGCGACGATGTCCGGGAGCCAGCGCCTGCGCTGCTCGTCGGTGCCGAGGTGGTTGATCACCTGCGCGGGCCCGGTGTTGGACTCGAACACTTGGAACGCGGCGGGCCTGCACACCTTGCCGAGCTCCTCGATGACGGCCAGCGCGTGGGCGATCGGGGCTCCGGATCCGCCGAACTCCTCGGGCAGCGCGATCCCCAGAAAGCCCAGCTCGCCGAGGCGCCTGCGCTCCTCGACCGGAAGGGGCCTGCGCTCGGCGTCCAGCTCGGCGGCCATCGGGGCGTAGACCTCGGCGGCCACCTGCGCGGCGAGCTGCCGGATCTCCCGGATGTCATCGGTCATCAGCGACCTCCTTGGTTGTAATCATTATCCTGGTTTATCCACCACGGTTGTCAACAGGCGGCCGGATGATGCGGCGAGAATGGGGGTTTCGGTGGCGCCCTTCAGGCCCCGGCGCCGCACGCGAGCATGGACCTAGACATGCATATCATGATAAGTAATTAACCATGATTCCAGCGCGGGAAATCAGCGACGCCGTCATCGTCGACGCGGTACGCACCCCGATGGGCAAGGGAAAACCGGGCGGTGCCCTGTCGAGCGTGCATCCCGTCGACCTGCTGGGACAGACCCTGACCGGCCTGCTCGAGAGCACCGGCGTCGATCCGGCCACCGTCGACGACGTGCTCATCGGCTGCGTGTCGCAGGTCGGCGAACAGTCGGCAACCCCCGGCCGGATGGCGTGGCTCGCGGCGGGCCTGCCCGAACACGTGCCGTCCACGACGATCGACCGCAAGTGCGGTTCCGGCCAGCAGGCGGTGCACTTCGCCGCCCAGGCGGTCATGGCCGGCTCCTACGACATCGCCGTCGCCGGGGGTGTCGAGTCGATGAGCCGCGTGCGGATGGGCTCGGCCCGGCTCGACGCCGATCCGTTCGGCGAGGGGGTGCGCCAGCGGTACCGCCCGGGGCTCGTCTCGCAGGGCGTGGCGGCGGAACTCGTCGCCGCACGGTGGAAACTCGACCGCGCCGAACTCGACGAGTACTCGGCACGCTCGCACGCGCGCGCGGCTGAGATGCGCGCGTCCGGGGCGTTCGACCGGGAGATCGTGCCCGTCACCACGCCCGAGGGCACCGTCACCGAGGACGAGACGATCCGCCCGGGAACCTCGGCAGAGAAGCTCGCCGCACTCGAGCCCGCGTTCCGGGACGCCGCCGTGTCGGAACGTTTCCCCGAGATCGGCTGGCACGTCACGGCCGGAAACTCCTCGCAGATCACCGACGGGGCGAGCGCCGTCCTGGTGATGAACGCCGAGACCTGCGCGCGGCTGGGCCTCAGGCCCCGCGCACGCATCCGGGCGATGCACGTCTGCGGTGACGACCCGCTGTCCATGCTCACCGCCCCCATCCCCGCGACCCGCCGGATCCTCGAACGGTCCGGCATCGGCCTCGACGAGATCGGGCACGTCGAGCTGAACGAGGCGTTCGCCCCGGTGCCCCTGGCCTGGTTGCGCGAGTTCGGCGACGCCGGCGCCGACGAGGCACGGCTCAATCCGCGTGGTGGCGCGATCGCCCTCGGCCATCCGCTGGGCGCCTCCGGCGCGCGCCTGATGACCACCCTCCTGCATGCACTCGAGGACGGCCGCCACCGCTACGGCCTGCAGCTGATGTGCGAGGCGGGCGGCATGGCCAACGCCACCCTCGTCGAACGCCTCTGACCCGCACCCGTCCCGGCGGACACGCGCTGCCCGCACCGCCGGTGGCCACCGCACCACCGACCCCTCCACACCACCGACCCACCCACACCACCAGCCAACCCGCGCCACCCAACCAGCCCGCGCACCCAGCCGACCCGCGCAAGGAGAAGGACCGTGGATCTCACCGACAGCTCCGTCGTCGTCACCGGCGGCGCCTCCGGACTCGGCCTGGCCACCGCCACCCGGCTGGCCGCACGCGGCGCGCACGTCGTCGTACTCGACCTGCCCTCCTCGGACGGCGCCGCGGTGGCGGACAGTTTCGCCGGCACCTTCGCCCCGGCCGACGTCACCGATGCCGACACGGTCGACGCCGCGCTGGAGGCCGCCGAGCAGGCGGGCCCGCTGCGCGCCGTCGTGCACTGTGCCGGACGCGGCGGCGCGGTGCGACTGGTCGACCGGGACGGCAACCCGGGATCGATGGACATGTTCGACACCGTCGTGCGGACGAACCTCTACGGCACGTTCAACGTCCTGCGCCTCGCCGCGGCACGGATGGCACGCAACGAGCCGGTCGACGGCGAACGCGGCGTGTGCGTCCTGACCGCGTCGGTCGCGGCCTACGAGGGACAGATCGGACAGTTGCCGTACGCCGCGTCGAAGGCAGGCATCGTGGGCATGACCCTCGTGGCGGCCCGCGACCTGGCCTCGAAGCAGATCCGGGTGACCACCATCGCGCCGGGCCTGTTCGACACGCCGATCCTCGCGCGACTCCCCGAGGAGGTCCGCGACTCGCTCGGCAGGTCCATCCCGAATCCCAGCCGCCTCGGCGTGCCCGGCGAGTACGCTCAGCTGGCGGAACAGATCATCGACAACCCCATGCTCAACGGCGAGACCATCCGGCTCGACGGCGCCATCCGCATGGCGCCACGCTGACCCCGAGCCGAACACCCAGTGCATTGCAGAGCCGATCCGGGAGCGCCCATGACCGACCCCGCAGCCGACGAACCCGAACTGCAGGTCAGCGAACGCGGCCGGGTTCTCGTCCTGACGATGAACCGGCCGAAGGCGAGGAATGCGATGTCGCTGGCGATGTCGCGGCAGATCGCCGAGGCCGTCGACGAGCTCGACCGCAGGCCCGACCTGTCGGTCGGGGTCATCACCGGCGCGGGCGGCACCTTCTGCGCCGGCATGGATCTCAAGGGCTTCGCCCGCGGCGAGCTCCCGGTCGTCGAGGGACGTGGTTTCGCCGGACTGGTGCAGCAGCCGCCGGCCAAACCGCT
>Ga0079224_100001255_pt1 | contig 28658 bp, 24 predicted proteins | sample Stecom2015_FD_80414 | JGI IMG/M metagenome (GOLD analysis project Ga0079224, IMG submission 80414) | Agricultural soil microbial communities from Utah to study Nitrogen management - Steer compost 2015 | ecosystem: Environmental > Terrestrial > Soil > Agricultural land | place: USA: Utah... | reverse complement strand
TTGAATCGCTTGGCCCACCAGATCATCAAGGGCGGATATAGGAAATAGACCGCACCCCCAAGCAGGGAAGCCAACATATAGGAAAAACCGTTGATGACCAAGGTCAGTACAATGGAGGTCAATGGGACCAAAAACATAATGGCAACCCTTCTTTTCTGTGCCCGGGTGTAAAATTGCTCAAAATCGTTGAGCTGCAAATGTGTCTTTAGTCCAAGGGCCCTGCGGTAGAGCAGGTAAAAGACAAAATAAAGGGCAAAGGCCACAAACCCATAGTAGACCATCAGGTAGGGCACTTGTTGGTCCTGAATATTGATCTCAATGTCAGTACTGAAAAAAAAGTTGGTCAGGAACATGGTAAGGAACCTAAGGGGATACACGTAAAAAATGACCAGGGCAATAAAAACGGTGTTCAATACCTTGAACCAAGTATCGTCCAAGGTATATCTCCTTGAAAATTCCAAATGTTCGTTCCAGATCAACACGATAAAGGAAATGCTGATCAAAAAGGCGGGCAGGGTCTTGGTAAAGGTCAACAGGTCCTCATAGGAGTTCGGATTGCTCAGATTGAAGATCAACAGGGTAATGGCAATGCCGAAGACCGCATCGGTCAGGTTGTCGATTCGGGAAGCCTCCGCACCCCGATAATTTATACGGGGGTCGCGCCTTGCGTTCCTAAGAATTTCATTTCTCATGGTGGGCCGGTCTATAAAGGGTTGCAACTAAGGTACATCAAATTTAAAAACCAACGGAAGTCGAACGAAGCTCCCGAGCTTCTTACAACCGATCACCGTACCCCTTCAACGACCCCAGACCCATTCGATCCATCAAAGGCCAAAGGCCTCCCGGACCTGATCCACCTTATCGAGTTTTTCCCAGGTAAAGAGTTCCACTTCCTTTTCGATCCTCCCGTTATAGGGGGACTCGAACACCTTTTTAAGGATTCGGGGCTCTTTGCCCATATGCCCGTAAGCGGCGGTTTCCAAATAGATGGGATTTCGAAGTTTGAGGCGTTCCTCTATGGCAAAGGGCCGCATGTCGAACAAGGCTGAAACTTTCTTGGCGATTTCCCCGTCCTTCAGGCCCACCTTGGAGGTCCCGTAGGTATCCACAAAGATGGAGGTGGGCTCCACCACCCCGATGGCATAGCTCAACTGTACCAAAATCTCATCGGCCACGCCTGCGGCCACCAGATTCTTGGCCGCATGCCGGGCGGCGTAGGCGGCGGAACGGTCCACCTTACTGGGATCCTTGCCGCTGAAGGCACCTCCCCCATGGGCCCCTTTTCCCCCGTAGGTGTCCACCACGATCTTCCTCCCGGTCAGTCCGGTATCCCCATGGGGGCCCCCGATCACAAACTTTCCTGTGGGATTGATATGGTATTTGATCTCCCCTTCAAAGAACCTTTGGATGTCCTCGGGCAATAATTTCTTCACTTCGGGAATAACGATTTCCCTGATATCTTCCTCGATCTTGGCCAACATCACGGCATCGGGGGCAAATTCATCATGCTGGGTGGACACCACTATGGTATCTATGCGCTGGGCCAGGTTGTCGTCCGAGTATTCCAGGGTCACCTGGGCCTTGGCATCGGGTCTCAGATAGGGAATCCTGTCCCCTTCCCGTCGCAATCGGGCGAGGACCTGAAGGATCTTATGGGAGATGTCCAGGGCCAAGGGCATATAATTTGCCGTTTCCCGGGTGGCATAACCGAACATCATCCCCTGGTCCCCGGCCCCCTGTTCTTCCTTGGAGGCACGGTCGACCCCTTGGTTGATGTCCTGGGACTGTTCGTGGATCAGGGAAATCACCCCGCAGGAATCCCCGCTGAATTGGTACTCCCCCTTGGTATATCCAATGGTATTTATCACCTCCCTGGCAATGCTCTGAAGGTCCAGGTAGGTGCGGCTCTTCACCTCGCCGGCCAGGATTACCTGCCCTGTGGTCACCAAGGTTTCACAGGCCACCTTGCTTTCGGGATCAAAGGCCAAAAAGTTATCCAATAGGGCATCGCTGATCTGATCGGCGATCTTATCCGGATGTCCTTCACTAACGGATTCTGATGTAAACAAATACGCCATGGTTCAAATTTATCGGAACGATTTTGACCTCAAGGCCCAAGGAGTTCACATCTTCAGGGGAAGATGCCCGAACATACATTCAGGAGAAACTGCTTTAGCATTTTTCTGGTGCCGCTCCCAAGGGAAACAGCTGAGGTTGCAATCAGTCAAATCTTTCCTCGTTCTGGGGAACAAAAGTACGGTTTTGGATCATATTTCAAAACTTTGTGACCTTCCATTTCCACCCAATTCCATTTCATCCACTTTTTTTTCTTTGAGCAGATATACTTTGTATATTGCGCACAATGGAACCCCCCAGGTCCCGGAACACTGACAAAACAAACCCCATTGACTATGCATATAGCGGTAGCAGGAAACATCGGCGCCGGCAAGACCACCCTGACCAACTTACTCGCAAAACACTACAGGTGGGAAGCGCACTTTGAGGATGTGGTGGACAACCCCTATTTGGATGACTTTTACACCCAAATGGAACGATGGAGTTTTAACCTGCAGATCTACTTTCTCAACAGCCGCTACCGCCAGATCCTCAAAATCAGGGAAAGCGGGAAGGACGTAATCCAGGACAGGACCATCTATGAGGATGCCCACATCTTTGCGCCCAACCTGCACGCCATGGGCCTGATGACCAATCGGGACTTTGAAAACTACCGCGGGCTCTTCGAACTCATGGAAAGCCTGGTGGAGCCCCCGGATCTTTTGATCTACCTCAGGAGTTCCATCCCCAATCTGGTGAACCAGATCCACAAAAGGGGAAGGGAATATGAAAACTCCATATCCATCGATTACCTCAGCCGCCTCAACGAACGTTACGAGGCCTGGGCCAATACCTATGGAAAAGGAAAATTGCTCATCTTCGATGTGGACCGGCTCAATTTTGTGGATCGACCCGAGGATTTGGGCGAAGTGATCAACCGCATCGATGCGGAGATCCACGGCCTGTTCGAGTAGATTAAGAATCCCCATATAGGGCTCCCCATCCAAAAGATGGGCCCCGTATTCGCATTCCCTCACCCAAGGGGAGCATTCCCTCATTCCCCCTTTTCTGGCCCCCATTTCCATCTTAGCTTGGTCATGAGATGAACCCCTAAACCCTAGAATCATGGAAACCAAGAAAAATCAACGCATGGATGTCGGTCTTAAAAGCTCCCTGTATTTCACAGTGGGCCTATGCATGGCCATGTTCCTGGTCTATTTGGCCCTGGAGTGGAAGTCATACCCCCAAGAATCGGAATGGGCCATAAACCGCCTCAATCCCGATATGATCGATGAGGAAGTTCCCCCTTTGCTCATGCAAAAGCTTCCGGAACCCCAAAAGGTCCCGATCAAGACCCCTCCGGTCATCGAGATTTATGATGATGACGAGAAAGTCATAGAGACCGTGATTGCCGATACCCAGGTAGATCCGGATACCGAAATAGCCCCCATTGGGGACATTGCAATGGATGATGGGGATCCTGTGGAGTCCGTGCCTTTTGTGCTGATCGAAAATGCCCCGGTCTTCCCCGGATGTGAACGGGAAAAAAGTGAGGAGGACCGAAGGGAATGTTTCCAGGAAATGATCATGAAACACATCAAAAAACATTTTGAATACCCCGAACTGGCCCAAGAATTGGGACTGGAAGGCCGGGTGAACACCATGTTCACCATCATGGAGGACGGAAGTTTGGGGGAACTGAAGATGCGGGGCCCCCACGAGAGCCTGGAGGCGGAATCGGCACGCATCCTTTCAAGACTTCCTAAAATGACGCCCGGGAAACAAAGGGGACGGACCGTTAGGGTCAGTTACTCCATCCCCATTATCTTTAGGTTGCAGTGAACCGTGGGCAATACTCCCCAGAAATTGGACCATCGGTTAAGTTTGAAATTTATTAACTTTAATCGATGAGCATGAAGAAATCCAAAAAAAAAAATCACAGCTGCCTTCAAGGCGCAGGTTGCCATTGCGGCCCTAAAGGAACAGCAGACCCTGGTCGAGCCGGCCAAGCGTTTCGAAGTGCACCCCTACCAGATCGGGAAGTGGAAGCGCGAGTTCCTGAGAAATTCCTCCAAGGCTATTGAGGGCAAGAAGGACGCCGAACCCGAGGTCGCGAAGAAGGAGCTTTTCGCCAAGATCGGAAAGCTTGAGATGGAGAACGACTTTTTAAAAAAAAAAGCTTATTGAAAACCGAACTGTGAAGCAGCGGAAGTCCTTGGTCGACAAAGATCATTCCCTGAGCGTCAGAAGACAGTCGGAACTGCTGGACCAGCTTCTTAAAGGAGAACGGTGTAAAGATCGGCATGGATGGGAAGGGCAGGGCCACCGACAATGCCTTTATCGAAAGGTTCTTTCGCACCTTAAAGCAAAAGTATGTTTATTACACCCGGCAGAAAATGGAACGGAACTCTTCAAAGGAACAAAGGAGTTCATGGAATATTATAACAACAGGCGACACAGGGGCATCCAACGCCACAGGCCGTCACAATTGTACTTTAATGCCGCATGAAGATCTTGAAAAACACCTTATTCCTAAAATCGGTGGCCTAGCAAATAGGGAGTACTACAGTGAGATGGGAATCCGACAGTTGGGCATATTGTTTGTTTCACTGGTCTTACTGTCTTCCTGTAAAGAAGAAAAGAGAAGCATTGTCCCCCAAGGATCGAAGCCTGACAAAGTGGTCCTGATTGCCGTTGATGCCCCGTCCAAGTATTTCCATTTGGTTCGCCAGGACAGTGTGGGAAAAACAATGGGGGACAGTCTGGGTCCCAAATCCTTTTTTGACAACAACGGCTTCACCTATTTGGACCATAGGGGCAATGTTCAGACCTGGCTTCCCAGACCCAATGTCCGGGACACCCTGACCATTAAATGCAATACTGGATTCCTTGAATTGTCCACACACAACTTTTTCACCCTGATCAAGGAAACATTTTTAGTGAAAAATGGGGATACCGTGGTGTTTGAGTACGAACATGGTATCCCCAAAGCCCATATAACCAATAGGGCCGTAAGTGATGTGGCCCTTAACTATAACAGCTATAGACTCAAGAACCTATTTGACAACAAATATCCAAGTCATTATTTGGTCGTTGGAAATCTGTTCCTGACGGAGGACATTGACAATTACGAGCAAAACTCCTTGGCCTTTTATATCAAGGCCAAGGCTGATTATTTACGGGAAATTGAGTTTTTGGATTCTTTGAGGAACACCAATTTAATTTCCTTGGAGAACTATCGGTACCGAAAGGATGCCTTAGGGGTACTGATGGAGAAACACAAAAGAATTAAGAGCATAAAAAAATGGTTTGAACTGAACGGAAAATTGGAGGTGGAATCCATGAAACCCCCTTTTGTGTTCGATAAGTCCAAAATAGATTCCCTTATGATCTATACATTCTTTAGGGACCATTTGATTCACAATTCTCAGTATGGGCTGCAAACCATAGAGGAAAACCATGGAAATTCAGGAAGCTTTTATATAGATTCCAGAATCCGTTTCGATTCCATTGTTCAGGACAAACTCTTCAACCAAACCGCCAGGAATTTTCTCCTTTTGGACGCCTATCGTGGAATAGTCCGAAATTTTGGGGTGAGGGACAAAGAAGAATATTTTAATAAACTGGAACGATATGCTACTAACAGGGAGGAATTAAAAACCTTCGCCAAAAAACACAAACTGGATTTCGGGAAATCCGATGAATTGGTCCTGACCAAGGCAAACCGGGATACAATCACGTATTCCAAAGTTCTGGCAAACAATAGGGGAAAATGGCTCTATATAGACTTTTGGGCCAGTTGGTGCCAACCTTGCCGCAAATCAATGCCGGCTTCCAAAAAACTGAAAATGGAACTCGAAAAAGAAAATGTGGAATTCATTTATATGGCCTTGAACGACCAAAGGGATAACTGGATCGAGTCCATGGAGGCGGATGGGATATCCGATGGGCAAAATTATTTTGTCGAAAACGGAATCGCTTCAAAAGTGATTGAGGAATTGGGAATCAATACCATTCCCCATTATCTCATCTATGATCCAAATGGAAAATTGGTCAATGGATATGCCGATCGACCCGGGAAAGGTGCCAAGGAACAATTGATGGCATTGATCGGAGCTGTTTCCCAAGGCGATCGATAGGAATCGGAAGAAGCCCTTTGAGGGCTTCACAGCTTGGATTTTTGACCGAATCTTTAATCTGGGATTCACCCCTATTCCGCCCTGTACCTCATTTCACCATTGAGGTACAAGGTGGAATCCTCGGTGTCAAACTTCCAGGAATCCTTTTGATAGGTACCTGTACCATCCTGTTCCAGAACAATGGTTTTCTTTTGATCGGGCAAAAACAGTTCGAGCTTGGATCGATCGTCGTTGAACAGCACAAAGGCACTGATGATCGCCTCGCCCCCGTCGGTTTTGATCGGATTCAAACCTTGTCCGATTTCAAATATCTTTACACAATCTTGATTCACCTCACTCCAGGTTTCCCCTGCTGCCGTCAAACATCCGTGCTGGTCCTTGGCGCCTCCAACAAGAGGGCCTTCCCCACCAATTTGTTCTTGTGAATTTTTCATGGAATTGTCTTTACGGTCGTTGCAGGCGGTCATTGCCAACAAGGCAAATGACAACAAAGCTATTTTCTTCATTCCTTTTCTTTTTTCCCTTTACCCCAATTGAGCGGTTCTGTCGGCGGTTACCTGCCCACCAAAATCTCAAAATCGGATTCGGAAATAAATATACCAAAAAATCAAAACACCCCTGGGTATGCCCCATAAACCGACATTCCTCCAGACAAAAAACCACGCCTTGGCGTGGTTCTTGTTCATTGATTTTAAATCCTGCTATAATTTGGCCAGGGTCTTTTTGTAGGCCTCTATCTGCTTTTCGATCTCTTCCTTGGTCTCCCCGATGAATTCCTTGCTGTCCTGGACCAATTTCCCATTGACCTGGGTTGAAGTGGTCACCAAGGCCTTGAAGGCCCCGTCAGCAGTATTGCTCAGTTCCACTTTGATCTGCTTCTCAAGGGATTGACTGGCTTTGATCCCATCTTCCGAAATGGTGATCACGGTTCCGTCCTCCTTGGTGATCCCCACTTCATCTCCCGAGGAAAAGCTCACCAGGGTCGGAGCGATGACCAGGGCAACGACCGACATCAATTTGATCAGGATGTTCAAGGAGGGTCCCGAAGTGTCCTTGAAGGGATCCCCAACGGTATCCCCGACCACGGCGGCCTTATGGGCCTCACTGCCTTTTCGGCCTTCGCTTTCAATGGTCTTCTTGGCATTGTCCCAGGCCCCACCGGCATTGGATTGGAAAATGGCCATGAGCACCCCGGTCACAGTAACTCCGGCCAAGAGGCCTCCCAGCATTTCAACGCCACCGATAAAACCAACGGCCACGGGCACCAATATGGCCAATAGCCCGGGCAGTACCATTTCTTTAATGGAGGCCTTGGTGGAGATGTCCACACATTTGTCGTACTCGGCATAGCCGTCTGCGGCATCAAAGGTCTTTCTATCCTCCTCGGAGGCCTTGGAGATGTCCGAATCGTATTTTCGCATTACGTCGAGGGCGGCCTTGAGTTGGGGGATGTCCCTGAACTGTCGGCGTACCTCCTCGATCATGGCCATGGCGGCCCGGCCCACTGCATTCATGGAAAGGGCCGAGAAGACAAAGGGCAGCATGCCCCCTATGAAAAGTCCTGCCATGATATCGGGTTTGGAAACGTCAATGGAACTGATTCCAGCGGTCTGCATATAGGCCGCAAAGAGGGCCAGGGCGGTCAAGGCAGCGGATGCGATGGCAAAACCTTTTCCGATGGCGGCCGTGGTGTTTCCTACGGCATCCAATTTATCCGTGCGCTCACGTACTTCTGCAGTAAGTTCGGCCATCTCGGCAATTCCCCCGGCATTGTCCGAAATGGGCCCGTAGGCGTCAACGGCCAACTGTATTCCCAAATTGGCCAACATGCCCACGGCAGCGATCGCTATTCCGTAGAGTCCGGCAAAGTGATGGGAGACCAAAATGGCAGCTGCGATCAACAAGATCGGAATGGCCGTGGACATCATGCCCACACCCAGGCCCGCTATGATATTGGTGGCCGAACCCGTTTCGGATTGGCGCACAATGGAAAGAACGGGTTTTTTTCCGGTTCCGGTATAATATTCTGTGATCTTGCCCACCAAGAGGCCGGCAACAAGACCGGCAATGGTGGCCCAGAAGACCCCCATGGCGGAATACTCCCTTCCGGCCACGCTCCAGGATTCGGGCAACATGGCGGTAATTATGAAATAGGAAGCCACCAACATCAGGATGGCGGAGACCAGTTCCCCGAAATTCAGGGCATTTTGTGGATTGCCCCCGTCCTTGACCTTGACAAAGAAAGTGCCCACAATGGACATCACAATTCCCACAGCGGCCAATACCATGGGCAAATAAACGGCTCCAAGGCCGTCAAACGCCCCTTGAAATTCCGGAAGGGTGACAAAGAGTCCCCCCAATACCATGGTACCGATGATCGATCCCACATAGGATTCAAAAAGGTCGGCACCCATTCCGGCCACATCCCCGACATTGTCCCCCACATTGTCCGCAATGGTGGCGGGGTTCAGGGGGTGATCCTCAGGAATACCTGCTTCCACCTTGCCCACCAGGTCCGCTCCAACGTCGGCGGCCTTGGTGTAGATTCCCCCGCCCACACGGGCGAAAAGGGCTATGGAGGATGCCCCCAGGGAAAAGCCCGAAAGTACGTTCAAAACTTCGGTCAAGGCCCAGCCCTGTCCGCTGTAGATCATAAAAAGTACGCTCAGTCCCAATACCCCGAGACCCACGACCCCAAGGCCCATTACGGCTCCACCGGCAAAGGCCACTTCCAGTGCCTTGCCCAGGGAAGTCCTGGCCGCTTGGGTGGTCCTTACGTTGGCCTTGGTGGCCACCCGCATCCCGATAAAGCCAGCCAGGGCGGAACAGATGGCACCGACAACAAAGGATACGGCCACCATTCCATTGGATCCGGCTTCACTGCTGCCGTTGATATACAATAGTATGGCCACCGCAACGACGAATACACCAAGTATCTTATATTCGGCCTTTAGAAAGGACATGGCCCCTTCAGCGATGCTCTTGGCAATCCGGGCCATTTTTTCATTCCCTACTTCCTGTTTGGTGATCCATATGTTCTTCACAAAGACAAACAGCAGGCCCAAGACCCCAAATAGGGGCAAAAGTGTTATGATCAAATCCATAGTTTGAGTTGTTTAAGTATTTTTTAGCGGCAGCTAAAGTAATGAAATAGGATATAATAAAAAAAATACCCCCCGATTATGGAAGGTACAAATTCAAAAGGGGGGTCCGACTATATGGTAAAGGTGCGCTTCTTTTTGTGATCGCTCGTCTGATAGCGTTCGACACATTTGTGGTAAATCTTGATGGCCTCCGCTGCATCGCTCCAACCCCCGGTGTCCACTTTCTTCTTTTCCAGATCCTTATAGACTTTGAAAAAGTGCTCGATTTCCTTGAGCCTATGGGGGTTCAGCTCGCTCAGGTCATTTACCTTGCACCAAACGGGATCGGATATGGGCACGCAAATGATCTTTTCGTCCGGCCCCTTCTCATCGGTCATATGAAAGACCCCAATTGGTTTTACCTCCATGACCACCATGGGATAAGTGGGTTCGGTCCCCAAGACCAGAACGTCCAGGGGATCCTGGTCCAGGGCCAGGGTTTCCGGGATAAACCCATAGTCCCCGGGATACATCATGGAAGAAAACAGGGTACGGTCAAAACGGATCTTGTGCAGGGTAAAATCATATTCGTATTTGTTCCTGCTCCCCTTGGGGATCTCTATGAGCACGTCAAAAGTGACATTTTGCGAATTCGCCATTGTGGGTCTGTGATTTTTTTGCAAAAGTAAACGCTATTGATGGATCGGCCCAAGAAGCGGGGCCTAAAAATTAAATCCAAAGCTGCCGGTGACCCCAAAGGCCCGTGCATCCGGATGGTCCAGATAGTTCCCCCTGAAGTTGAAGTCGATCCGCAGGATCTTGAAAATGTTCCCCACCCCCAGGGAATACTCCCAATAAATATGGTCCTCGGGGGCCATCAATGGGATGTTCGTAGGGGCACTCAGGGCAATGTTCTCCTCGGAGAGCTGCCCCCAGGCGCCCCTCAGGCCCACAATTTCCCGTAGGTTCAACTTTCGCAGGAGGGGAATCCTCGAAAAGATACGTCCATTGAAATTGTGTTCCAGGTGCACGGTGGCATAGGTGTCGGTGACAAATTCATAGAAATCCAGATTGGGGAACACATTGTAAAGGGAGAACAGGGTCTGGTTCCCCGGGATGACACTCAACAGGCCCAGGGGCACTTCCCCATAGGTCTTTCCCAATTCCACCGAACCGGTCAGGCGGCCAAAACCGCCCAATTGCCAGGGCTGTCTATAGGAAAACTGCAGCCGCCTGTAATCGAAATCACTTTCCAAAAACCCTTCGATCCCCTCGGTGTAGGTCAAGATCAAAGTGCTGTGGTCGTCATTGATGTCGGAGCGGTCCACCCCATAGCCGATGGTCCGTTTTCCCGGGGTATAGATCAGATTGGTCACCAGGTCGAACTGTTTTATTTCAGAGGCTATGCCCCCGGGTGCCGTCGGATCCAGATAATCCAGGCTGAAGACCTCCGGCAGGGCCGATCCCAGGGTCCGTAGGGAAGCGCCCACCGTGACCCTGAAATTCCTCACGGGCTCCACCTCCAGGTTCAGGGTGGAGAGGTTTATGTTGGTCAGGCGGTCGTTGGATCCCACCGTCACCAGGGAAGAGGAGGCAATGCTCCTGCCCATCACATCGTTGGTACTGCTCAGGCTGAGCCCCAATTGTTCGATATCCCTGCGGTGCCCGCCGGAGAGCATCAGACGGCTCTTGCGGTCCAGGAGGAACTTGCCCGAAAAACCGTGCTTGAACTTTCTGTCGGCAAAGCCGTAGGCCATATACCCCTCCAAGCGCCAGGTATCGTTCTGGCCGAAATAGGTCCTGGCCCCGGCCCTGAGACGGATGCCTTCCGCATCGTTGTATCCAAAGGTGCTGTAGAGGTCCCCAAGATCGATGTTCCATTTGTCGATCTCCACATAGCCCGAGCCGAGTATGCTCACAATGTCGTAATAGGTCCTGAACTTGGGCACGGTCTTCAGGGTATCCAGCAGTTCAAAGATCCCCTGCTCGTCCTCGCTCAGGCCCTCGAGCCGTGCATTGGTCCAAAAGATGGAATCCCGATCAAAGACCTTGGGGTCATAGGGATCGGAATGCGTCCTGTAGAATTCCGCGGGCCTGGGGTTGTTGAAACTATGGTTGTCATAGACCGTGGTGCGTTTTCCGTATACCCCCCGGGATTCCTCTTTTTTGGAAAAGCTGAAATCACTCAGCATATAATCCCGTTTGAGCAAAAAGACCGAATCGTTGACCACTTCGAAATCCTGTTCTATATAGATTTCTTTCACCCAGTTGATGTTGGCGCTCTTGGTGACCTGCAGATTGATTTTTTTGATGGCGTAGGTGGTGTCGTTCACCCAAAAATCCCCCTTGAAGGTGAGTTCGTTGGGTCTTCTGGGATAATAGATGATGTTGTAACACCATTTGCCGTCGATAAAAGTGCTGTCGGAGAGCACGTAATTATAGGTGTCCACCCCGGTCCTGGACAGCGGGCTGGTAAAACTCTTGTCGAAGAACTTCAGGTAATTGTCATAGACGTTGTAGTCGGAATACAGGTCTTCCACAAAGGCCGTTATGGCCTGGTTTCCACTGAAACCCGAACTCTTGTTCCCCAGCACATCGGTCTTTTCCCTTTTGTTCACATTGTCCCCATAGACCTTGGAAAAGGTCTCGTTCAGGAACATCGGAAGGTAGGTCTTCCCGGTGATCCGCGAGGTATCGAGCTTGTCGAACATGAACTCCAGTCCCTTGAACAGCCTGCTATTGATCATGGCGGAATCCACCGTGTTGAGATCGAACTCTATTTTCTCGTATTTGTCGTATTCGTAGCGGTCGAACATCCGTAGGCCGTTCCTGTGCTTCTTCTCCCAGATCTTCCGAAGGATGTCAATGGCGGGATTGTCCTTCTTGGATTGTTTTCCGGAATGGACCACAACCTCCCGCAACTCCTCGGCGGATTCCTCCAGCACGATCTCAAGGCCGTAGTTCACCCTCCCGGGCAGCGGAACCTCCAGGGTCCGGTAGCCTATAAAGGAGACCTGTATGGTATCATAGCTGCGTTCCGATTCAAAATAGAAGCGTCCGTTGTCGTTGGTGATGGTGCCCTGGGTCGAATTCTTGAAAAGGATATTGGCAAAGGGGATGGGGGATCCAAATTCGTCCTTAACGATCCCCTCGATCTTGGTCTGTGATCGGGCGCTGAAGAAAAGTAGGCAAAAAAAGCATGACAGGAATATTCTCATATTCGGATAAATGGGACGGTGGGATCGGGTCACTGGTGCATCGCCTTGGTTTAAACTCAGTTAAAAGTTGGTCCAATCCGGTTTCCAACCAAAAAAATGTTCCCTAAAAAAATGCCCCGAACTCTCGGATGATCGGGGCCAAGATACCGTACCAGAAAGAAACTATGCCCTATATAACACTTTCTTAACAGCCTTGATCACATCCTGGTGATTGGGCAGCCACTCCGCCAAAAGCACTGGGGAATAGGGCGCAGGGGTGTCGGCAGTGTTCAATTTGATTATGGGCGCATCCAAATGGTCAAAGGCTTGGGACTGCACCTGATAGGTGATTTCGGTGGCCACGTTGCCAAAGGGCCAGGCCTCTTCCAGGATGACCAGCCTATTGGTCTTTTTCACCGAATCCAAAATGGTCTTGTGGTCCATGGGACGCACGGTGCGCAGGTCGATGATCTCACAGGAAATATCCTCTTTTTCAAGTTCCTCTGCGGCCTTGAAGGCCTCCTTGATGATCTTGCCAAAGGAGACAATGGTCACGTCCCTGCCCTCCCTTTTGACGTCGGCAACCCCCAAGGGGATGGTATAATCCCCCTCGGGCACTTCCCCCTTGTCCCCGTACATCTGTTCGGATTCCATAAAGATCACGGGGTCGTCGTCCCGGATGGCGGATTTCAGGAGTCCCTTGGCATCGGCCGGATTGGAAGGTACCACCACTTTGAGCCCGGGGGTATTGGCATACCAGTTCTCAAAGGCCTGTGAGTGGGTGGCGGCCAATTGGCCCGCGGAGGCCGTTGGGCCACGAAACACTATGGGACAGTTGAACTGTCCGCCGGACATCTGTCGGATCTTGGCCGCATTGTTGATGATCTGGTCGATTCCCACCAGGGCGAAGTTAAAGGTCATGAACTCGATGATGGGACGGTTTCCGATCATGGCGGATCCGACACCGACCCCGGCAAAACCAAGTTCGGAGATCGGGGTGTCCACCACCCGTTCCGGGCCAAATTCATCCAACATGCCCTTTGATGCCTTATAGGCACCATTGTACTCGGCCACTTCCTCTCCCATCAAATAGATGGAAACGTCCCTTCTCATTTCCTCGGACATCGCCTCGGCAATGGCTTCCCTGAACTGTAGTGTCTTCATTGTATCGTGTTATGGGATGCAAAAATAGACAATAAAAACATTTGGTAAAACTATTGGTGCCAATGCGGCCCCTAATTTTTATTGACCGATCGGGGCAATCGGGGCGGAGATCTAAAAGGGGGAACGCAAAACAGCGTATAACCCAATGAGATCCAGCCAAAGTTTTCGGAATCGACTCCAAAATCCGGGGATTCCAACCCGGGGCAGGTCCAAAATGGAACAGGATACCCTGGGCTTGAAGGACACCCAAAAGAACGTCCAAAAAATGGAAATCCCCACCCGACTCCTGGATAACCTTGCCATGGACCGCAAAAATTCCGGTTTGTCCCCCAACAATAAAATGTATTTAAAACCCGGCCAGATATATTATGCATGCATAGTATTTTTACAATTTAATGGTTATATTTGAGGCTCAAAATAAAACGATATATGAAGATTCTAGTCTGCATCAGCAATGTACCGGATACCACCTCCAAAATCAACTTTAGCCCGGACAATACCGAATTTGACCCCACAGGGGTGCAATTTGTGATCAACCCCAACGATGAATATGGCCTGACCCGTGCCATGTGGCTGAAAGAAAAGCAAGGGGCAACGGTCCATGTGGCCACCGTGGGTGGGGCACAGACCGAACCCACCATACGAAAGGCCCTTGCCATTGGGGCCGACCAGGCCATCCGCGTGGATGCCGAGCCCAAGGAAGGCTTTTACGTGGCAACCCAATTGGCCGAACTGGTCAAGAACGGGGAATACGATCTGGTCATTGCGGGCAAGGAATCCATAGATTACAACGGGGGCATGGTCCCCGGCATCATGGCCACCTTACTGGACATGAACTTTGTCAATGGTTGCATCTCCTTGGAAGTGGAAGGGCAAACGGCCACGGTCATCCGTGAGATTGACGGTGGAAAGGAAAAAATAAGCGCTCCCCTGCCCCTGTTGATCGGAGGGCAAAAAGGCCTGGTCCAGGAGAGCGACCTTCGGATTCCCAATATGAGGGGGATCATGATGGCCAGGCAAAAGCCCCTCAATGTAGTGGCGGCCGTGGAGGCAAGACAGCCCACCCGGGACCAAAAATTTGAAAAGCCGCAGCCCAAGGGAGCGGTCAAATTGGTCGACGCCGGAAATGTGGGGGAACTGGTCGAACTCCTTCACAAGGAGGCCAAGGTCATCTAAACGCCCAAAAAATTCAATTTAAACTAACCCTTAAAGAATCAACAATGTCAGTTCTAGTATATGCGGAATCCCTGAACGGGAAATTCAAAAAAAGTGCCTTTGAGCTCGTCTCCTATGCCCATGGGGTCGCCCAAATGCTCGGAGGGGGCGTGACCGCCGTCTGCATCAATGCGGAGGCCGCGGCCGAATTGGGAACCTATGGGGCCGGCAAGGTCCTGCAGATCAAGGACCCCAAATTGGAGTCCTTCAATGCCAAGGCCTATGCGGACGCCCTAACGCAGGCCGCCAAGGCCGAGGGAAGCACGGTCGTCATATTGGGTTCCAGTGTGGATTCCAAGTTCCTGGCCCCCATCCTCGGTACAAAAATACAGGCCGGCTATGTCCCCAATGTAGTGGCCCTCCCCTCGTCCACCACTCCCTTTGTGGTACAACGTACCGCCTTCTCGAACAAGGCCTTTGCCCATACCGAAATCGACTCGGACATCAAGCTGATCGGCTTGGCCAATAACGCCTTTGGAGCCCATGAACAGGCCGTCACTGCCCAAGTGGAGGCCTTTGCCCCACAACTGGAGGAAGGGGACTTTTCCATAAAGACCCTCGAGGTGGACCGGGTGGTCGGGAAGGCCACCATAGCCGATGCCGACATCATCATATCCGGCGGCCGAGGGCTGAAGGGTCCGGAAAACTGGGGCATGATCGAGGAACTCGCCGAGGTCCTGGGAGCTGCCACCGCCTGCTCCAAACCGGTGTCGGACCTGGGATGGCGCCCCCATAGCGAACACGTGGGACAGACCGGAAAACCCGTGGCCAGCAACCTTTATATCGCTATAGGGATATCCGGGGCCATCCAACATTTGGCCGGGGTAAGTGCGGCAAAAACCAAAGTGGTGATCAACAACGACCCGGAGGCCCCCTTCTTCAAGGCGGCGGATTACGGTATCGTGGGGGATGCCTTCGAGGTGGTTCCCAAACTCATTGAAAAATTAAAGGAATTTAAGGCCCAAAACGCTTAAATTTTGTTAATTTGCCCGATGCAATGGGCTGTTCGAACAATGGCATTGCCAAGGATTTGAACAGCCCTTTTGGGTTTTAGGAGGTGATTATGAGCTTAGTACGATTAAAAATAAAGGGGATATCCTATAGTCAGACGCAGAATGGAGCCTATGCCCTGATTTTGAATGAGGTGGATGGAGATCGAAAGCTCCCCATAGTCATAGGGGCCTTTGAGGCACAGTCCATTGCCATAGCCCTGGAAAAGGAAATAAAACCACCAAGACCCTTGACCCATGACCTGTTCAAGAATTTTTCAGAGCGGTTCCAGATCGAGATCAAACAGGTCATCATCCACAAATTGGTGGACGGGGTCTTCTATTCCAGCATCATCTGTGAACGCGACCAGGTCGAGGAAATCATCGATGCCCGCACCTCGGATGCCATTGCCTTGGCCCTGAGGTTCGACGCCCCCATATTCACCTACAAGACCATTTTGGACAAGGCGGGCATCTTTTTGAAATTCTCCTCCAAGGAGGAAGGGGAAAAGGATTCCGACGAAAGCATTGTGGTGGATGAGATCCTCCAAGAGGGAGAGGCCGTGGAGATCGAATCCGGCGCCTCCACCCACGGATACCGTGAAATGTCCCTGGAAGAGCTGCACAAGGAACTCGAAAAGGCCGTGGCCAACGAGGACTATGAAAAGGCGGCCAAACTCAGGGATGAAATCTCAAAGCGCAAATAATATCAGATGGTGAGAAAGGCCCGCGGTTCCCTGTTCATCCCCTTGATCCCCTTGATTCTTTTTTTGATATTTTTCCCATGTGCCACAGTCCTGGGCCAGAGCGTGGATTCCGCAGAGGTCATGCAGCCCCTGGCAGAGGCAATGGCCGGCGAACCGATTCCCAATCAGGGATTTTCGATCAACAGCCTATGGCGGGGCTGCCTTGGAATGGCGGCCATGGTCCTTATCGCCTTTATATTCAGCACAAACAGAAAGGCCATCAACTGGAAAACGGTGGGGATCGGTCTGTCCCTGCAGCTCTTGATCGCCATTGGGGTCCTTAAGGTACCCTTTGTACAGTACCTCTTTGAAATGGTGGGCCAACTCTTTGTAAGCGTATTGGAATTTACACGTGCGGGCAGTAGGTTCCTCTTTGAGGGCCTGGTGGTGGACATGGACAAATTCGGGTACATCTTTGCCTTCCAGGTCCTGCCAACGATCATCTTCTTTTCGGCCCTAACCTCGGTACTCTTTTATCTGGGGATCATCCAAAAGGTGGTCAAGGCCCTGGCCTGGCTGCTCTCCAAATCCTTGGGAATATCCGGGGCGGAAAGTCTTTCCGTGGCCGGGAACATCTTCCTGGGACAGACCGAGGCCCCCTTGCTGATCAAGGCCTACCTGGAAAAGATGAACCGCTCGGAGATCCTCTTGGTGATGGTGGGGGGAATGGCCACCGTGGCCGGGGCCGTATTGGCCGCCTATATCGGCTTTTTGGGCGGGGACGATCCCCTGTTGCGATTGGTCTTCGCCAAACACCTTTTGGCCGCTTCCGTCATGGCGGCCCCGGGGGCCATAGTGATTTCAAAGATGCTCTGCCCGCAGACCGAAGCGGTCAATACCGATGTCAGGGTCTCCTCCGAAAAAATAGGGTCCAATTTTTTGGATGCCATTGCCAACGGCACCACCGAGGGCCTCAACCTGGCCCTCAATGTGGGGGCCATGCTGCTGGTTTTTGTCGCCTTTATCGCCATGATCAACGGCATCTTGGGCTGGGTGGGCGATCTGAGCTCCCTCAATGCCTGGGTCGCGGCCCATTCCCCCTACGAGAGTTTTTCCCTGGAGGCCATTCTGGGCACCCTCTTTGCCCCCATCATGTGGTTGATCGGGGTGGCCGATGAGGATGTGATGCTGATGGGCCAATTGTTGGGGGTCAAGCTGGTGGCCAGTGAATTTGTGGCCTACATCCAATTGGCCGAACTCAAGGATATGGCCAGTGGCATCCATCTGGGTTACAACAAATCCGTGATCATGGCCACCTATATGCTCTGTGGCTTTGCCAATTTCGCCTCCATTGGGATCCAAATCGGAGGGATAGGATCCCTGGCACCCGGCCAACGCAAGACCCTATCGGAATTCGGAATGAGGGCCGTCCTCGGGGGCTCCCTGGCCTCCCTGCTCTCGGCCACCATCGCCGGAATGATCCTGGGTTAAGCGATCTAATTCCCCAAGATCCTCTTGCCCAGCTCCCGAAGAAGTTTTTTGGCCTCCCGTGGATTTCGTTCCACCTCCTCAATCTCAATTTCCCCGGCTTCCTCCACAATCCGGTAACTGAACACAAATTCAGGGGCCTCGGCATCCGCATTCAGGAGCCCGAAGCGCAGGTCGTTGAAAAACAAATTCCCATCCCGCCCGGTGATGATGTACCAACCATTTGCAATCCCGATCAAACGTCGGATCTTGTCGCGGGAGTCCAATTCCCCCAATAGGTGGTGGTTCTTTTGATAACGCCCAAAGGAAATTGGAGCGGAATCAAAAAAGGAATAATCCCCGATCAAATAGGCATCCTGAAGTTCCACATGGGCCATCCACAGAATGTTGTTCATCGGGGAAGGCCTGGTCTCCAATTGGAGGTAGGCAATGCCCCCTTCTTCCAAGGCGGACTTGAACTTTTGGTAGGCCAGACCCTTCAGGCACACGCAAAGCAGCAGGTAACAACTGCTGATCAGCAGCCCCAATCGATTGAAGCGTTCCCTTTTTTCAGATCCCCGCTTGGAGCACATCGCCAAGATCAAAAAGGTCAGAAAAGGCAGGGTATATAAGGGGTCTATGACAAAAATGGTCCTGAAATCAAGCCTGAGGTCCAGGGGCCAAAAAAGTTGGGTTCCCCATGTGGTCAGGGAATCGAGCAGCGCATGGGTCAGAAAGGCCCAAAACACCAGCTTGGACCAATCCTTCCAACCAATCCCCGACCTGCGTTCGATCTTGGAAATCCCCCAACCGAGGATCGGACCAAAGAGCAGTGCAAAAACCAGGGAGTGGGTAAAACCGCGATGTATTTCCACGGCGGAGACCACATCCACAAAAGAGCTTGCAAAGGTATCCAGGTCGGGGATGGTACCGGCAATGGCCCCATAGATCATGGCCTTGTTGCCCGCTTTTTTGCCCAGGACCGCTTCCCCGACGGCCGCTCCCAATACAATCTGTGTTAGTGAATCCATGCTTTGAATCGGCTTTGCGCCAAAGATAAGCTTATGGAAGGAACGTGTATCCCAAATCAAAGGGAAAGCATTTCCGACCGTTGATAATATCTTTATAAGTCAGCTCCGCCCCTTTTGGAAACCGCCCGCTCTGATGTACCTTTGTGAAATCGATTTTGGTCCCCTGTTGGGACCTGAAAATGGCCCTTGGGGCAAAGGAGATGAAACAGTACCACGACCTATTGAAGCACGTATTGGAACAGGGCACCCAAAAAGGGGACCGTACCGGCACCGGGACCCTCAGCGTTTTTGGGCATCAAATGCGTTTTGATCTCTCCGAGGGCTTCCCCATGGTGACCACCAAGAAACTGCACCTGAAATCCATCATATACGAACTGCTCTGGTTTTTAAAGGGGGACACCAATATCGGATACCTGCAGGAGCACGGGGTGCGCATTTGGAACGAATGGGCCGATCAAAAGGGCGATCTGGGCCCGGTCTATGGCCACCAATGGCGCAATTGGAACTCCGAGGAAATCGACCAGGTCAAGGAAGTGATCCACAGCCTGAAACACAATCCCAACAGCCGAAGAATGCTGGTTTCCGCCTGGAACCCCTCCGTGCTGCCGGACACCTCCATATCCTTTGCCGAAAACGTGGCCAAGGGCAAAGCGGCCCTTCCCCCCTGCCACGCCTTTTTCCAATTCTATGTGGCCGAGGGAAAGCTCTCCTGTCAACTATACCAAAGGTCGGCCGATATCTTCCTTGGAGTGCCCTTCAACATTGCCTCCTATGCCCTGCTCACCCTGATGGTGGCCCAGGTTTGCGGGTACAAACCCGGAGAGTTCATCCACACCTTCGGGGATGCCCACATCTACAACAACCATATGGAACAGGTTCAGCTGCAATTGGGCCGGGAACCCCACCCCCTACCCCGAATGGAACTCAACCCGGAGGTCAGGGACATCTTCGAATTTGAATTCGAAGACTTCAAACTCCTGGACTACGACCCCCACCCCCACATCAAGGGAGCGGTTGCGGTATAGGCCTCCAGCCCCAATTCAATCCTTTGGTCAAGGTAGCCTGGCCGGAATTTCTTATGGACCTAAATTCCCGTTAAAATCAAAGTATTGAAAAATCCCCTTATCGATGGAATACGCGATATACTTTTTGTCTCCTGACTTCGACACTTTTTTTAGGGTCATTTTTTAACGATCGCAATATCAATCAGATATGGATTTCGAGTCACCGATTTGGGTGACGCGGGCACAAAACCCACTTTTTTTAGGCATGTCTCCTGACAGGGAATGGATCTTGGAGCACTCCGGCAAAGTGGACATTTTCAAGGATCACCAAAGGGAACAGGAGGAGAAGCTGGTGAGCCACCAACTTTTGTCGAATTTCGGGAAGGCCTAATAGAAAGCTTTCCAAAAAGCTTTTCGGATTACCAAGGGAACCTTGGAACTGCACCCATTGTTCCATTTTACCGAGCATGGAACAGAGGCCCATGTATGTATATGATTTGTGGCCCATAAAGTATACAAAGAACTCGAGCGGATACTCAAAACAAACCGCGTCGGCCTGAGCGCGGACAAAGTCTTGAGTATTGCAAAGACCATAACGACGATCCGAATGAAACTGACGATCAGTGGCCAAACGGCGGACAGGACAATGTTCCTGCCCGAATCCCTCAATGAAATAGCTTTCCTTTTTGATGATGATTTCTGGGAAAATCATTTAGGGTGACACATTGTCGAAGTCAGGAAAAAGGATGAAAAATTATCTTCTCTTGGACCCCGGTTCGAAAATCATACTTCAAAGTGGAGAAATGCTTGCACAGGGTAAAATTGCTTTTGGGGTCCATAGGTCACCTTGGGACCTCAAATAAGATTAAAGGGGAATTTTTTAAAAAAAGAATTGGTTGTAACAGAGCTTACGGAGAAAATCCAGGATTCCGAACAACGACCTGAAAACCCTTTAGAGATCCAGTACCCCGTTCTCCGTTCCGCCATAATCGTTCCATTGCAAACGATCGGCCTGCCCGTCGTTGGTAAAACTTCCGTCCACCAAGTACCTGAACTCATAACTGTTTCCCGTGGGCAGGTTGAAATTGCCCTTAAAAGTCCCGCCTTTGAGTTTCTTCAGGGCCCCTGCCTTGGGGTCCCAGCCATTGAAATCGCCCACGACGGCCACCTTCCCCGCCTCAGGGGCGTCCAGACTGAAGGTCACCTTGCAAATGGGCTTGCTCTTAAGAAATTGTTTTTTGATCGCCATCTTACCGGTATTGTAATCCCAATGCAAAGCAAGTCAATATATCCCTTATGTACAATAGTTTACCTATAATTTGACATTTTGGTATAATATTGGGAACTTTAATAACCACTTTCACAGTTTGGACCCCTGTTTTTTTGATTTACTTTGAAGTCCAACGCTTTAGCAACTTTGCAATATGATCGATCTCCTCCATGGTATTGTAGAAATGGAAACTCAATCGTATGCCCCCACCCCTGGGGGAGGCCACCACACCTTCCTCCCTGAGCCTATTGAAGCGCTTTTCATCCCCTTGGATCAGAAATATACTGCTGTGCCTCTTCCGCTTGGGGACATAGGGTTCCAAAAGCCCGAGTTCGGAAAAGGCCTCCATGGCCCTTTGGGAGAGTCCCTGCACCTTTTCCCCGATGTTGTCCTGCCCGATATCGTCCAAGAACTTCAGGGAAAATTCCAGGCTTCCAAAGTTCAGGGAATCCAAATGCCCGGGTTCCAAAAGTTTACAAAAGGGAATACTGTCCCGTTTTGAGGCATCCCCGTCCACGGAACCGTGTCCTATCCCCTTGAGCTGAAACTGTTCCTCAACACCGTCCTTGACCAGGAAAAACCCGTTCCCATAACCCGCCAACAACCATTTATAGGCCGAGGTTCCCAAGATATCGATTCCGGATTCCATGAAATTGAAGGGCTCCATCCCGCAGAACTGGGTCCCATCGGCCAGAATCAACAATTGTGGATACCGCTCCTTCAAATCCTTGAGGAATTCCAGGTCGATCCGAACCCCGTTCACCCACTGTACCAGGCTCAGGGCGAGGACATCGATTTTCCCACCCGCGATCTGCTTCTCGATATTCCCTTCCAGGTTTTCGTCGATCTGGGCGTATTCACATCTAAAGTTACGGCTTTCAAAGGGCCAGTTTACCGAGGGGTAGTCGTTTTCCAAAAGGAGTATCCTTTTATCCTTGGAAAGCCCTTCCAACAAGAGGTTGAGTCCCAGGGAAAAATTGGGTACCAAGGCCACCCGATCTCCCTTGCAACCAAAGAAGTTCCCTACGGTATTTTTGATTTCGGGCATATGGGCATAGCCCTTGTTCTTCATATCCGAGCCCCCGATCAAAAAATCCAGGTCGTGTCCCTGCCTCCATTCCAAAAGATCCTCACTCAAAAGCCCGGAGGAAGCGGTATTGGCATAGAGGTACTGTTTCAGTACCGGGAACTTTTTTCGAAGTTGTTGCATAGGGAATAATTTTGGTTCCCCCACATCTACGGTGACAAGCTGCGGGGAATTCCATTATATTTGCCTATAAAGATAGCCATTCCATGTTTCCGTTCAAGAAAAAGAAACAAACCAAAATTGCCCTGGAAGAGCACGAGCTCTTGGAGAATGCGCAACGGCGCATTTCACAAAGGAAGCGGCTCTACACCCACTTTGTGGTCTTTCTGATCGGAAGCGTCTTCATGGTCCTCATCAACAAGGTCTTCAAATACGGGGTGGCCTACGATTGGTTTGTCTGGGCCATTCTGGGCTGGAGCTTTCTCTTTGCCATCCACGCCTTCAATTTCTTTGTCACCCAAAAGTTCATGGGACTGGATTGGGAACGCAGGCAACGGGAGCGCCTGGTGGCCCAACAAAGGGAGCGGATCTCCCAGATCCAAAAGGAGATCGAGACCGAGTTCCCCCTATCCTCGATCAATAAAAAAAAAGAGGGATGAGGCGATTGGTCCTCATAGCCGCGGCCGGGGAAAACAATGCCCTGGGGAAGGACAATGATTTGGTTTGGAGGCTTCCGGACGATTTCAAACGCTTCAAGGCCCTGACCACGGGACACAAGATCATCATGGGACGCAAGACCCTGGAGAGCTTCCCAAAGGCCCTTCCCGACCGCCAGCACATTGCCATCAGCCGGGACAAAGACTATATTCCAAAATTTCCCTGTACCCTGGTCCACTCCCTTGAGGATGCCATTGCCCTTGTCGGGGAAGATGAAACGGCCTATATCATCGGAGGAGGGGAAATCTATCGCCAGGCCATGGCCTTTGCCACGGATATGGAACTCACCCGGGTCCATGGGACTTTTCAGGCGGATACCTTCTTCCCCGAGGTCGATCCCGATCAATGGGAGCTGATCGGGGAACGGTACCACCCCAAAGACGAAAGGCATCCCCATGCCTTTACCTACCTGAGCTACAAAAGAAAAAAAGGAGGGCCCAAGGCCTTATGCCCATCAAAAGTCCAATTGGGACACCGCCACCCCAGGGCCATCGACCAGATCTTTCAAGACCCGGGAATCCCTGTTGATGTAAAAACTGTGGCGCGCCTCGCCCTTGGAACGCAATAAATCGTACCGCTCCAAAACGGCTTTGGTCTGTCGGGCAACGGCCTCCCCAGAGTCCATAATCTTGAACCCAGGGGGTAGAATATCCCTCAGAAGGGGCAGCAGGTAGGGATAATGGGTACAGCCCAGGACCAGACAATCCATGCCCTGGTCCAGCATCGGTCGCAAATACCCTTCCAACAGCAAACGGGCTTCCCTTCCCCCGGCCTTCCCGGCCTCAATGAGTTCCACCAGGCCCGTACCTTCCTGTTCCAGGATGCTTATTCCCGCGGCATACAATTTGGAGGTACTGTGGAAGAGGCTGCTGGCCAGGGTGCCCTTGGTGGCCAGGACCCCCACCTTCCCACTCACGGTCTGCAGGGCGGCGGGCTTGATGGCGGGTTCGATCCCGATGAAGGGAAGGTCGTAATTGGCCCGTAAATGGGCTATGGCATTGGTGGTGGCGGTATTGCAGGCCACCACAATGATCTTACAGCCCCGATCCACCAAGAACTCGGTGTTTTTGATGCTCAGGCGCTGAATGTCCCTAGGTGATTTTTCCCCATAGGGGGCATTGGCACTGTCCGCCAGGTATAGGGTATCCTCATGGGGCAGCAGCTTGACGATTTCCCTCCAAACGGAACTGCCCCCCAGCCCGGAATCAAAAATGCCTATGGGTCGTTGCATGTCCAAAAATAGGGGATTGGGCCACTAGGGCAAAAAAAAAACCGCCTTCCCTTGTGAAAAGCGGTTTCTTTATAAGGTAAATTCATGGATCAGAAGCCCAATTCCTGCTTGACCTCAGCCAATAGGTCCTTGCCCTTGGCCACGATCACACTGCCTCCGGGACTGGAATCGACCACATATTCGAAACCCTGGGCGGCGGCAACCTTTTCAATGGCAGCCTTGGCCCTTTCGGAAATGGGTGCAAAGAGTTCCTGCTGTTTTTTCTGCATGTCCTGCATGGCGGCCTGCTCGGCCTGTTGAATGTTCTCGTTGAAACCTTGAAGTTCCTGGGCCCTTTTTTCGTTCTCCTCGTCCGTCATGGTGGTCGCTTCGTTCTGGTATTGGGTGTACTTGTTCTGAAGCTCGGTCATGGAACTCTGTATCTCTGCCCTATAAGACTGCTGCAATTTGTTCAATTCTGCCTGTGCGGCCTTCATCTCGGGCATTTCGGACAAGAGTTGCTGCACATTGATATGGGCAATCTTGTTCTGTGCGTTCACAAAACCGGTGGCCGCAACAAACAATACCAGGGCAACCGCAATCCTTTTTACATTTCTCATGTTCTTAACTTAGAATTTTGACGTTAAATTTAGTGGTTCAATTTCCTTGATCGATTGAATCCTTTTGTTCATCCTGCGCTTTTTTCCGTTCCTCCAACTTGGCGTCACGTTTGGCCTCGCGCTCTTCCAATAACTTTTGTCTCCTGGCCTCATAGGCCTTCTTTCGCTCCTCCCTGAGCCGCAGTTGTTCCTGGCGCCGGTCTTCCGCTGCCTTGGCATTGGCCTGAACCAGGGAGTCCGCCCGCTGCTGCCGCTCCAAAAGGGCGTCGCTGATCTGCTCTTCCTCCTCCAGATCTTCCTCCATAAAGCGGTCCAACCTGTTCTGCTGCTCCTGCTTTCTGTCCGAGGGACTGATTCTACGGGTCCTGGCTATTTCCCTAAGGACCAAGTCGCTGACATCATGCCTTTTTTCGGAATACAACATTACGACATCTGCCGATTTATCAAAAATAAAATCGTATCTTTTATTGGCCCCAATTTTTTGTATCTCATTGAAAACTTGGTCCTGTATGGGTTGGATCAGCAATTGTTTCTGCATCACCAGATCCCCTTGCGGCCCAAAGCGGTCCTGTTGGTATTCCAGCATTTCTTTTTCCAGAAATTGGATTTCTTCTTCCCGCTCGGCGATCAGCTCATCGGTCAGCAGCACCTTTTCCGCCATCAACTCCTTTTTGAGCTGTTCGATGGCACTCTGTTTGAGCTCGATCTCAAGCTTCCACCGCTGTACCCGGATGTCCAATTGCTCGGTCGCCTCCCGGTACTCCTCCACTTGGTCAAGGATGTACTCCATATCGACATAGCCTATGCGCACCCCTCTTTGGGAAAACCCGTAAAGGGAAGTCAACAGAACGGCACATGCCATGAGAACCTTTAACTTCATCTTTGTTTCCGTTTTTATACAGAAAATATCGTGCCAAATTTAACAATCCATTTGAAATGAACAGCTTATATATTTATGAAACGGTATTTTCGGTCCATTAAAACTGCTGCCCGATGATGAAGTGCGTTTGCCAGCCACTGGGTCCCCTGGATCCGGGCCTGGCATCCGTATCGAAACCATACCCAAAATCAATCCCCAACAGACCGAATGCCGGCATAAATATCCGTAGCCCCACTCCGGCAGATCTTTTTAGTTCAAACGGATTATAGTCGTTAAAATTGTTGAAGGCGTTCCCCGCTTCCAAAAAGGTCAGTCCATAAATGGAGGCCGAGGGTTTCAGGGTAAAGGGGTAGCGGAGTTCCAGGGAGTATTTGTTGTAAATGGTCCCCCCGTCCGCTTGTTGTCTACCGGTGATCGCATTGTTGCTGTAGGGGGACAGGGATTGGTTCTCATAGCCTCGCAGCTGTACAATGTCCCGACCGTCCAGGGTAAAGTTCCCCAGGCCGTCCCCGCCCACATAGAACCGTTCGAAGGGCACGTCCCCGATATCGTGGTTGTAGGCCCCCAAAAAGCCGAACTCGGCATTGGTGCGCAACACCAGCTTTCCGGTAAGGGTAGTGTACCAATCCCCCTTGAACTTGACCTTGTAGTACTCCAGCAGTTTAAAGCGTTCCTCCTCCAGGCGTTCTACCTCCTTCTGTAGTTCGGCGGCTTCCAGAGCCAGTTCGGGAGTGCTGGGCTGCCCGATCTCCCTCAAGCGTTCCGATGCCTGGTTCACGTCCCTTTTGATCTGTGCAAAGTCCTTGGAACTGAACAAGGAATAGGGTGGGGTAAACTTGGCCGTCAACTCAAAATTGGAACCCGAGGATGGAAAAATCCTATTGGGGCCCTGGGAACTCCTGGAAATGCCCAGGGTATAGCTGATGGAGTTAGCGGTTCCGTTCCCGAAATTGAACAGGCCTATATTGTAATCGTCGAACTCGTATCGCTGATAGCTCAGCCCGTGGGATAGGGTGAAGAAGTCATCGGGCCACTGAACCCTTTTGGCCAGGCCGGCCGAGATTCCCGTGATCGCAAATCCCCGGTCCTTGTCCACATCGAGCCTCCCCCTATTGTCATAGCCGGTCCCAAACTGCTGGGTCCTTGAGAGGGAAAGGCTGAAGCGCACCGGTTTTTTTCCCCCGAGCCAGGGTTCCGAAAAGTTCAGGGAATACACCCTAAAGGTCCTACTGGCCTGAAGCCTTAGGGCAAAGGTCTGCCCATCCCCCATGGGAACGGGCCTGTAGGCCTCCTTGTTGAAGATGTTCTTCAAAGAAAAGTTGCTGAAGGAGAGTCCCAGGGTCCCGATGAACCCTCCACCGCCAAAACCGCCCTGCAATTCGATCTGGCTGGATCCGGCTTCCACCAGGCTGTAATCGATGTCCACCGTTCCGGCATTGGGATCGGCGTTCTCGATATTGGGCACGATCTGTTCCGCATCGAAGAACCCGAGCTGCCCGAGTTCCCGTATGCTCCTTACAATGTTTTCCTTGCTGTATTTTTGACCGGGCCGGGTATAGAGTTCCCTGAAGATCACATGGTCGTTGGTCTTGTCGTTCCCCCTTACGGTCACATGGTCCAAAAAGGTTTCCTTCCCCTCGATGATCCTGATTTCAAAATCAATGGTGTCGTTCACCGCGGAGACCTCCACCGGATTGATCCTGGAAAAGAGGTAGCCGTGGTTCTGGTAGGCGTTGGTCAGGTCAATGGCGTCCGGCTTGCTTTCATCGGCCACCCGTTCCTTGAGCAGGACCCCGTTATAGGTGTCCCCTTTTTTGATTCCCAAGATCTGGGCCAATTGACGGTCCGAATACACGGTGTTCCCGACAAAGTCGATATCCCCGAAATAATACTTGTCCCCTTCTTCCAGTTTGATCCTCAACTCGATATTGTTGTCGTCCACCTTGGTGATGGTATCCGAAATGATCCTGGCGTCCCTATATCCCCTTTCGGCATAGGTGTCCATCAGGTTGGTCAGGTCCCCCTCATAGTCCTCGGGGATGTACTTGGATTTCTTCCAGAAGCGGTAGAATTTCTTTTTCTTGGTCTTTTTCAAGGACTTTGCCAGCCTTTTGTCGGAGAGTTTGTCATTGCCCTCAAAGACAATGTTCCGGATTTTTACCTTTTCCCCCCGATTGATGTCGATTACCATGTTCTGTACATTGACCCCGGAGGTATCTGCCACCGTGGCGATGTTGACCTTGGCATTGAGGTAGCCCTGGTCCCTGTATTTGTTCTGCAGATAGTTCCTGGTATTGGCGATCAGGCTCTCGGTGATCTTTTTGCCCTTTTTAAGGTCGGTATCCTCAATGATGTCCTCCACCTTTCGCTTCTTGATCCCGAACACGGTGACATTGTTCAAGGTGGGACGCTCCTGGATGTGGAGCTCGAGGAAGATCTTGTCCCCTTCGATCTTGGTGTAGAACATCTCCACATTGCTGAACAGGTCGAGGTTCCACAATTTCTTGATCACCTCTGAAATCTCACCCCCGGGGACCTGTATGGGCTGGCCTTCCCTCAGGCCGGTATAGGAGACCACGGTCTGTTCGTTATAACTTTGGAGGCCGGTGACGGTAAGCCCTCCCAGAATGTACTGTTTTCCATTCTCAAAGGAAGTTTCCTGGGCATGGCCCTGGACGGTAAGCAAAAAAAATGGGAGGAGTAATCTTAGGTATAATGGTATAGCGTTCCTAATTCCTTTATTTGAGTTGTTCGCTGGTCTTTCCAAATCGTCGTTCTCTGTTTTGGTAACTTAATATTGCCTCCACCAAATGATGCTCTCTAAAATCCGGCCAAAATACATCAATAAAATATAATTCGGCGTATGCAATTTGCCAAAGTAAAAAATTACTGATCCTACATTCC
>Ga0079224_100001254_pt1 | contig 28663 bp, 28 predicted proteins | sample Stecom2015_FD_80414 | JGI IMG/M metagenome (GOLD analysis project Ga0079224, IMG submission 80414) | Agricultural soil microbial communities from Utah to study Nitrogen management - Steer compost 2015 | ecosystem: Environmental > Terrestrial > Soil > Agricultural land | place: USA: Utah... | reverse complement strand
CGCCAAACTTCCCAATGAACGCCCAACCGAAGCGACTTCCAAAGAATGTGTCAGTCGGTTGTGCACAAAAACACTGCCCGGCAATGGAAAAACTTGGGTTTTGTTTTGCAAACGTCGAAATGCCGATGAAAATATAATCCGGTCAAAATCGCGCTGGTATTCGGTTCGCGTGTCTTTGCTGTCATCTTTCCCAAATCGTTTCGGGGAATAAATCAAATTCAAATCCGTCATAGGACAAAGATAGGTTTTTGGGGAAAGAAAATATAGAATTTAAACTACTAAACCACAAAGAGAAATCCTAAACATTTGTGTGTATTGTGGTAAAATTTATTCTGAGCGAATTTAGCCGATAAGATTTATTGATTTTATTTAAAATTAAATTCTCCTTGATTGCTACCAAAAAATCACTTCAAATTCTTTTCCAAGATATGCTGCAAACCATTTCGCCCCATTAAAGTACGATCGGAATTTGTATAACCAATGCTTTGATACAAATGAATTCCCAACGGATTATTAAAGTTTACACCCAAAATAATTTTCTTTATCTCGGGAAATTTGTTCCGAATGAAATCCTCCAAAAGCAACATCGATTTCTTTCCGAATCCGCGACCTTGAAATTCGGGATTCAAAGAAAACGAACGGAATAGGATTTCATCTTGATTTTTGGCAAATTCCAATTTGTCATCCGACAAATCCAATACAAAAAAACCAATCGGTTTCTCATTATAGAAAATGGAAATCGGATATTTGCGTGATTGAGTTTCAATTTTTCTATTGACGATATTTTCATAAACAGAAGCTGTGAACCCGGATTGAATTTCATCTAACTGATAAGCATTCAATTCATCAAAATGACTAGAATGATAAGCTTTTAACTGAAGCATAAATATTTAACTTGAAACCTTAAACTTCAAACTTGAAACAAATAAGAAGTTTACCAACTTCCGCTTGCACCGCCGCCGCCAAAACTTCCGCCACCGAATCCTCCGAAGCCGCCTCCACCAAATCCACCACCTGAGCTTCCACCGCCGAATCCGCCACTTCCCCAAGAACTCATTCCGCCACTGGTAAAAATCACATCGCCCCAGTTAAATCCACGACGGGAACGGTTGCCTCCGCTTCCACCACCACCTTTGCTGGCTATAATGATGAAGAGTATAATAATGAAAAGGAAAACTAAAAAAATGAGAAAGCCACCTCCTTCGTCAGAAGATTTGGGTTCAGCTTTATATTTTCCGGCTAATTGTTGTTGAATTGCTGTAATGGCATTGTCAACGCCCTGATAATAATTCCCTTGTTTAAATTGGGGAATCATTTCCCGATCGATGATGAGTTTTTCAATGGTGGGCGGCATTTTCGCCTGAATTCCGTATCCGCCGCGCAAAGTGACTTTCCGGTCTTCATCACTCACAACAATCACAATTCCGTTGTGCTTCCCTTTTTGGCCAACGCCCCATTTCTCACCGATTTCATTCGCCAGAAGTTCAATCGGATAACCTTCTAATTTTTTAAAAGTTACCACGACAATTTGTACCGAAGTCGAATCGTCATAAGCCACTAATTTACTTTCCAATTGAGTTTTTTCGACCGAATTGAAAATATTCCCGAAGTCGTGAACCAATTTGACATCAGGTGTATAATTCTTTCCGGTAACATCATAAGGTGTTTGGGCAAAAATAATTTCACCTAAAAAGAAGGCTATCAGCAATAAAAATTTAACCCCAACTGATTTCATCCGGCAATTCATTTCTATCATCATCTTGGTAAGGGAAATGTTTTTGAAGCGCAAAACCTGTCATTTCAATTCCTTTGATAAGGCCCTTGGCATATTTTCCTTTTTTGAATTTTTTGATTACGGTTTTCTTTATTTCGTCCCAGAAATCATCGGGTGTCACAGCATCAATTCCAATATCTCCAATTACCGTAAAGTTATGGTCTTGGGGAGAAATATGAAAAAGAACTCCGTTGCGATCCCGAGTTTCATTCATTTTGAGTGAATGAAAGACCGCAGTGGCGACTTCAAAGTGATTTTCGGCCACGTCTGCATCAATATGTACGCGTATCTCACCGCTTGTGCTCTGCTCGGCCGACTGAATCGCTCTGATAATCTTTTCTTCTTCTTTTTGGGATAATGAAAATTCTTTCAATTTAATTAGTTTGAAAAATCTATAGTGGGTGCTACATCTGCTCCTTCAGCTGATTTGAAATATCCTTTTTCATCAAATCCGCCAAAATTGGCTACCATATTATTCGGAATTTTCTGAATATAGTTATTGTATAGTTCTGCCGTTTCATTGAATTTCCTTTGTTCAAAGCGGATTTCGTCTGCCATACTTTCCAAACTCGTTTGTAAAGCCAGAAAATTTTGGTTGGCTTTCAAATCAGGATAGCGTTCTACCACTACCATTAATCTTCCTAAAGCATTGGATAAACCATCTTGTGCCTGTTGGATTTCCGCTATTTTTTCGGGTGTTAAATTGGTCGGATCCACAGTAGTTTGGGTAGCTTTTGCTCTGGCTTCAATTACTTGGGTCAAGGTTTCTTGTTCAAAATCCTTTGCTCCTTTGACGGTTGCCACCAACTGATCTGTAAGATCGGTCCTTTTTTGATAAGCAGTTTCCACATTTCCCCATTGGGATTTTACCGCATTGTCTTTGGGTATGATTCCGTTATAAATCCCTACTGCCCATATTACGAAGATTACGACTAAAGCCAATAGGCCTAAAATTCCTCCGATTAAACATCCTTTTTTCATCTGTTTTAAGTTTAAATTTGAATGTAAATGTAATTATTTTTTAAATTCAATCAGGGATGAATTTCATGAAGCTGTGTTCGCATTGAGTAAACCTCCAACCCAACTTTCTGAAAGGGGTAACTCCCAGCCTTCTTCAAACTCCCTCAAATTGGTAATTCCATTATGAAAAACGCTGGCATGTTCAGGAATTTCGCCATTTTTGACTTTTTGTTTGAATTCGTTCAAAGGCAAGGTTGTAATTTCTTCATCAATTTTGTAGGAAACCAACATTCGGTTCAGCAATCCGAAGTTGTATTTTTCTTCCAGAGCTTTGATTTGTCGCGTCATACTGTCGATGGAGCATCCCGAAGCCGGTTCTACATTTTCATCGACCGCTAAGACGATAAATCGGTCATAAGGAACGGCGTAAGCGGCTGTAAGTTTTGCTCCGTGCGCATTCCACTCATTCATAAAAGCGTCTAAAACCTTTTCGATTTCATTGATTTCCTCTGAATTAAAATTTCGTGTGGATTGGAAAATCCATATTTTGGAGTTTTGTGATAAATTCATTTCTGATAATTTAGATTACAAATATCGGGAAAATCTAGCGAATCAATTCTTAAATTCAGATTCTCTACTTGAAGAAAGTTTGAATTTATTGAGGTTTCAGTCGAAAATATTTAGCATTTATCACATAAAAAACAAAATCAATTTCCATGTGGAATCGGTCGGAAAAATAATTGCCCCATTCCGGATTTCCTATTGCCAAAAAACGCATTATTCCATTTTTGTGCGGAATATAAAAATCGGAAATCTGCTTATGGTTATAATTGTATTCAAATCCCACTCCTTGGGTCAGGGGAATCGGCTCAAATTCAAATTCAGGCTTTTGAATTTCGTTTAAATAAAGGTTCGGATAATAAAATCCGATAATGTTCAAATAGTTGGAAGTGTCATTGTGAAGAAATAAAATCTGTTGATTTTTACGTGATTTTAAAGTAGATTTTTTCAGGTGTTTCAATTCTTTCGAACTGATGTAAACCATATCTAAATCAATCGTATCGTAATAATAATCATTGTAAGCATTGAATTCTAAAGTATCTTTTTCAATGGGCATTTTAAAGGCTCTGTACATTTCTTTTTCTTCTGTAAGGGAAGAAAATTCATAAAAATTGCTACAAGAAAGCGTCAGAAAAGGCAATAAAAGAATAAACAATTTTTTCATCAGTTCATTTTTTAGATTAAATACTCAATTGAAAATGTAAGATTCCGGAACGAATTGATTCAGAATTCATTATCCTAAATATTTCATCTTTCTAATATAAAAATAGAAATGATTGGGTAGTGTTAAAATTCTCAAAATTGAATCATTTAACCTAAAAAATTTTGCAAGATTATTTTAAGAAAAAATCCATGAACCAATTATAATTAAAGCCATCAAAATAACTAAAATCAAGCAACAACCGCCGCTATTTACATTTTTAACTTTGTTAGAAACTTTACCGACTTTTGAACCCAAAACGTATTTCTCTTCATTTATCAAAATTGTTGAAATCAATAAATCTTTTGAGGTAAACAGATATTCTCTGTTCCTCACACTTACTTTGAAAATTTGCCCTGTATTGGGCAATAATCGTATTTTATCTTCTGTAATTGATGTTGAAATTTCTATTCTCTCGTGTGTCAAGAAAATAAAATCCTCTAATTGAACAAAGAGTATATTTTGGGTTTTATTCCAAATTTTGACGTTTAGATTTGGATAATAATTTTTAGGATTTTCAACCGAAACAATTTTTAATTGGACGAAATTATTTTCGGAGATTAGTTCGTTGTAATTAAATTTTTCAATCATTTCGAAATCACAAATCCTGCGCTTCGGCAATCAATTCCGCTAAATCTTTGACCAAAACTTCGGTTTCTTTATTTTTATTTTTGATGCCGTCGGTCATCATCGTATTGCAGAACGGACACCCCGTTGCGATGATGTTCGGCTGGGTTTCCAAAGCTTCTTCGGTGCGTTCGATGTTGATGTCTTTGTTCCCTTTTTCGGGTTCTTTGAACATCTGTGCGCCACCGGCTCCGCAACAAAGTCCGCGCGTGCGACAACGTTTCATCTCGACCAGTTCGGCATCTAATTTCTCGATAAGCGAACGCGGCGCTTCATACACATTGTTTCCTCTGCCCAAATAACAAGGGTCGTGAAAGGTGATTTTCTTTCCTTTGAATGCTTGATTTCCTTCAATCGTCAATTTGCCTTCATCGATTAATTTTTGCAAATATTGCGAATGATGAAGCACTTCGTAATTCCCGCCAAGTGAAGGATATTCGTTTTTCAAGGTATTGAAACAATGCGGACAAGCCGTTACGATATTTTTAACTTCGTAAGCATTCAGCACTTCAATGTTCATCATTGCCTGCATTTGGAACGCAAATTCGTTTCCGGCGCGTTTTGCCGGATCGCCCGTACAACCTTCTTCGGTTCCGAGAACGGCAAATTCAATTCCGACTTTATTCAATATTTTAACAAACGCTCTTGTGATTTTTTTCGCTCTGTCATCGAAGCTTCCGGCACAACCTACCCAAAACAAAACTTCGGGTTGTTTGCCTTCTGCCATATATTGTGCCATTGTTTTTACTTCCATTTCTCTAAATTTAATTCCGATTAATCATTCGCCCAATTCAACCTGTCTTGTTGGTTGAATTGCCAAGGTGCGCTGTTGTTTTCAATGTTGGACATCATCAGATTTAATTCTTGCGGCGCGGCAGATTGTTCCATCACCAAATATCTTCTCAAGTCAATGATAATCGACAATGGGTCAATGTTTACCGGACAAGCTTGTGTACAAGCGTTACAAGTCGTGCACGCCCAAAGTTCTTCGGCTGAAATGTAGTCGTTGACCAAAGTTTTTCCGTCATCTTCCCATTTTCCTTTTTCGTCGATAATTTTGCTCACATCTTCCAATCGGTCGCGGGTGTCCATCATAATTTTTCGAGGCGAAAGTTTTTTCCCTGTAATATTTGCCGGGCATTCAGAAGTACATCGGCCACATTCGGTACAAGTATAAGCATTCAGCAATTGAACGGAATTCAAATCAAAAATATCTTTTGCGCCAAATGTTTCGGGTTCTGCAACCTCAGTTCCTTCTGCCGGAGCGGCGAATGGGTCAGCGTTTGGATCCATCATCAATTTTACTTCATTTGTAACGGATTGCAAATTGTTAAATTCTCCTTTTGGAACTAATTTGGAGAAATAAGTATTTGGGAATGCCAAAATGATGTGCAAATGTTTGGAATAATATAAATAATTCAAAAAGAATAAAATTCCGACAATATGGAACCACCAAGCAATTCTTTCAATTAAAATTAAACTCGATTCACTCAAACCACTTAATAAGGGTGCGGTCAACCAACTGCTGATTGGGAATCCGCCGGCCTGGCTGTAATGCACGCTTCCCATTTGTTGCAAAAGCGAATCTGCACCATTCATCGTCAGCAAAGCAACCATAAAAGCGACTTCCATATACAAAATATAGTTTGCATCTTGTTTGGGCCGTCCTTTCATTTCGGGTTTCAGGAATCTTTTTACTTTGACGATATTTCTTCTGATGAGGAAAATAACGCAGGCAATCAAGGTCAATAATGCAAGAACTTCGAAGAAGCCAATCATTCCGTTGTAAAAACTTCCCAAGAAACTCAAAACACGATGTGTCCCGAAAAGTCCATCTATGAGGATTTCCAAGACCTCGATGTTGATAAGTAAAAATCCGATGTAAACAAAGAAATGCAGAATGGCCGGAATCGGGCGAACGCCCATTTTTCCTTGTCCTAAAGCTACACGTGCCATTGTTCGCCAACGTTCAGCCGGACGGTCAAAACGAGTATTGGGTTTTCCAAGTTTTATGTTTCGGATGAGTTTTTTGATGTTTCGGCTAAAAAACCAAACAGCAACTCCGAGTAAAATCGCAAAAATAATATTGTCTATGTACTGCATAAACTATTCTTCTTTGGGTGGCTTTTTCCCAAAGATAGAAAATTGCACGTATCTGTTGGGATTTTCTTTGAAATCTGCCAAAAGTTCGTCGAGTGTTTTGGATGTTTGTGTGAGATTGTCATAAAGTTCTCTATCGTTCATCATCGCTCCCAGCGTACCTTCGCTATTGTTTATATTATCCAAAGTTGCATTCAGTTTCTCAGAAGCAGATTCAAAATTGGTCATAATTTTTTCTAATTCTAAATTGTCCAATTTGGTTGCTACCGTTCCAAATTTATCCATGGTTTGTTGGGCTGAAGCCAAAGTTGCTTTTAATTGTTCATTATTATTGGCTATCATTTGATTGGCTCCATCAGAAGTTTTGGTTAATGATTTGGAAGTTTCACCGAATGCAACCAAAGTTGCGTCAAGGCTTTTCAAAACTTGTTTCAGGTTTTGACGGTTTTCTTCATCCAGCATTTTGTCTACACTTCCCATAGTTGAATTAAAGGTAACCAAAAGCGAATCCAATTTATTTTTGGTCGGACCTAATTCTTTTGAAAAAACGTCTGTCAAAGAAGATTTCACAGTACCACGAAGCGTATCGCCGCTTTCTGCTTTTCTACCTTCATAATTCAATAATAATCTTATTTCTGAACCTGACATCAATCCGGGTTCGTATATTTCTGCCAATGTTTCGGTAGAAAAATCAATATTGCGGTCTAATTTTACGGTTACAACAAAATAAATGGGTGTAACGTTGTCAACGATTTGGATTTCGTCTACACGTCCTATTCTCAATCCATTTACCGTAACAGGTTTGGACGGAGCTAAACCGCTTACGTTTTCATATTTAACGTAATAGGTATTTCCGCCTGAAAAAAGGTTTTTGCCTTTCAGAAAATTATATAATGCATAAAAAGCTACGAGTGTAACAATTACGACAAATCCTGTTTTCACTTCTTTTGTGATCCTCATCTTCATTTAAATTTGCCCCAAAAATAGACAATATTTCCGGGTTGTTATTCTATTAATTTTTGTCCGTCAAAGGTGACAATAAATGCCGACTTAAAGCCTTTATCTTGAACTAATTTCAAATCTTTTTGCGCTTCTTCGTAGGTTTTGGTTGACCCATAGAAATACAAGTGCATATTACCTTTTTTGACTCTCAGCACGTCTTTGAGTCCTCCGAATTTGTTGTCCCGGTCGCGGTATTTTTTATTGGACGCCAAGAACTGAATTCGGTAATTCTGATTGCCTTGTAGTTTTTCATTGTTTACAAATTCGGCTACAAATGCGTCTTTGAATCCTTTTCGTTTGGCATAATCCAAAAGTTCATCTCTTTCTGAAGCTAAATTTGTATTGCCATAATAATATTTATAAACGTCTCCAACTTGTACAACTTCAACTTCTGTAAGCCCGTTGAGCTGTTTTGCGCTTGGACTATATTTGTTTTTGGAAACGAGTATTTGGATTTTAAAAGTTTTACCCGGAACCGGTTTTTCTACTTCTTTTGGTTTTTCGTCTTCCGGTTCAACTTTTCCATTTTTACGGTCATATTCGGCTTTATATTTGTCAAAAGCTTTCAGCATTGCTTCTGCCATCTTTTGTTTTCCGTTTTCGCCTGCCAGATAAGTTCCTTCGTCTTGATTAGAAATAAATCCTAACTCTACAAGGACTGAAGGCGAAGCATTTTCTCTCAAAACATGAAAAATTGCTTGTTTCACGCCCCTACTCGAACGTCCATTTTTGACAAATTCATCTTCTACCAACTGTGCAAAACGAATACTTTGTTCCTGATAAGCGGAATGCATGATTTCAAATGCAATAACGGCTTCTTCGTCATTCGGATCAAATTTTTGGTAACGTTCTTGGTTATCTTCCAATAAAATCACACTGTTCTCTCTTTGTGAAACTTCAATATTTTCCTGCATCCTGCGCAATCCCATCACAAAGGTTTCAGAACCGTAAGCACTTCTGTTCCCTGCAGAATTACAATGTATGGAAACAAAAAGGTTGGCGTGATTTTTATTAGCAATATTGGCTCTTTCCCATAATTCGAGAAAAGTATCGCTGTTACGGGTATAAATGACTTTTACGTCTTTATGATTTTTCTCAATTAATTTTCCAAATTTCAAAGCAACATTCAAGACAATGTCTTTTTCATTTTCTACAACGCCCCTTGCGCCAGAGTCCTTGCCACCATGTCCGGGGTCAATGACTATCACAAAATCCTGCTTCTTTTGAGCCTGCAATAAAGCCCCTGCGAAGAAAAAAAATAATATTCCGAATAAAATTTGTTTGTTAATCCTTGTTAATCTCATTATACAGCCACAATTTTTGATTACTTTTGACACGATTTAGCGCAAAAATAAGTTTATTACTTTGCATAAAAGATTTTTTAAATATCTATTTGCATTATTTTTTCTACTGCTTTTCAACAGCCAGGCTTTCTCACAAGTCGAACCTGAACCAATTGAAAGAGCTGATAGTGGCATTGCCGTGGTTGATACTATCAAAATTGATACCGTTCGGGAAGAAAGGCTGGAAGATATTCTGGTTTATAATTCAGATGACCAAATCCATCAATGGCGTAGCAAGATGAGTTACTTGCTTCGAAATGCAGTAGTTCAATACACCGATATGGAAATTCAAGCCGATTATATTGAAATCAATTGGGAAACGGGTGATGTTTATGCAGACGGAAAAAGAGATTCATTGGGCATAATTACTGAGCCTACTATATTTAAACAGGCAGGAAAGGAATATGAACAACACAGCTTTAAAATAAATTTTAAAACCAAAATCGGGGTTGCCTATAATGTGAGAATTATGGAAGGCGAAGGCGTTTTGGTGGGTGATCGCGTAAAAAGAGCCAATGACAGCACGATGTATGTACGTGGAGCGGATTATACCACCGATACTTATTTCATCGAGAAAAAAACAGATGATCCGGATTATGTTTTGCGCACCGGAACCGCCAAATACATTGATGGTAAAAACAAAGCCATGGTAACCGGACCTATTAATATGCGGATTTATGACATCCCGACACCGCTGACACTTCCATTTGCTTATTTACCTATGGGTGAAAACCGTTCTGCGGGAATCATCATTCCGTCATTTGGGGAAAGAAATGATGTAGGTTTCTTCTTGGAAGGCGGTGGGTTTTATCTGCCAATTGGCGATTATTTGGATTTGGCTGTGACCGGTGAAGTTTATACAAAAGGAAGTTGGGGAATTCATACCAATTCGACTTATAGAAAACGTTATAAATTCAATGGTGGGTTTAGATTTGATTATGAAAACCGGGTAACAGGCATAAAAGGTTTGGATGACTACAGTAAAATGACCAATTACCGTTTGAACTGGAGCCATTCTCAAGACCCCAAATCAAATCCTAATCTGATTTTCTCTGCCAATGTGAATCTGACGAGTTCTCAATATTTCAGAGAAAGTATCAATAATGCCAATATTATAAATGGTGATGTTTATACAAATTCGACTTCATCTTCGATTTCCGTTAATAAAACATTTCCCAATTCACCTTTTTCTTTATCGGTTGTAGCTTCTCACCACCAAAACAACAACCGTAGCACAAATGAAGCCGCTACCATGCAGTTTGTTTTACCGCAATTGACTTTCAATATGAGCCGAATTTATCCGTTTGCGCCAAAAGCCGGTAGCAAAAAGGGATTGTTTAAAAATTTAGGCGTAGGATATAATTTAAATGTGGTAAACAACATCAACACCAACGAAGACAATGCCTTTACCGAACGTATGTGGGAAGATGCCAAAAATGGTGCACGCCACAGAGTTGATTTAAATACGGGTGTAACACTTGGGAGTTATTTCCCCGTCTCATTCAGTGCTTCTTATGATGAAGTTTGGTACTTAAAAACATTTGATAAGGAATACGATCCGGTTGAAGAAACAGTAGTAACAGAAGACATCAATGGATTTGATTCTTACCGAACTTTTAATGTGGGCGGAAGTATTTCTACGAATTTATATGGAACTTATTTAGCTCCGGAAGGAAAAGATGTAACCATCAAGGGAATCCGTCACGTGATTTCACCAACAGTCGGATTAAGCTATCGCCCGGATTTTGCTTCGGAAGAATGGGGTTATTATGATTATTATCGGGGCGCAGATGGTAGAAAAGTTTTGTATTCAAGGTTTCAAGATGGGGTTTATGGTGCGCCTTCAAGCGGACAAAGCGCATCGGTAAATTTCGGTTTACGAAATAATTTGGAAATGAAAGTCCGGTCCAAAACAGATTCTACGGGTTATACCAAAGTCAAAATTTTTGAATATTTGGATATTTCTTCTTCCTATAATATGGCGGCAGAAGAATTCAGATTGGCTCCTATAAATGTTTCGGGGATGACAAGATTATTTAACCAAAAATTAAATCTTCAGTTTCGTGCAACTTTTGATCCTTATAAAATTGTTTTTGAAGAGGGTCAGGAAATCGGTACAAGGATTGATGAATTAGGCGGTTTTCGTTTATCGAGTTATAATGTAAATTTCGGCTATAATTTTGACAATAAAACATTTGGAGGAGGCGATATTGATTCAAAAGATTATAAAAAAAGAGGCGAAGTAAGAAATGAAAATTTCTATTTTGATGAATATGATTATGCACATTTTACCATTCCATGGAAATTGGGGCTTTCATTTAACCATAGTTATTTCAGAAACAATACGCGTACGGGGACCAATACAACGGTTTTGGCATTGAATGCTTCTGTTTCGCCCTCACCTTACTGGAGTTTGAGCACCTCTACTTCTTATGATTTTCGTTCCAAAGAATTTTCTCAGGCCCGAATTTCTTTTAACCGCGATTTGAGAAGTTTCAATATTTCATTTTCCTGGGTTCCGTTTGGACGGTATAAAACCTGGGATTTTTTCATTGGTATAAAAGCCAATATTTTGAAAGATGCCGTGAAATATGACCAGAACGCATCTACCCAATTGAGAAATGCCAATTTCTGATGATTTAATTTATACGAAATTAAAAAAACCGGAAACTTAAATTCTCGGTTTAATTTTATTTTAATTGTGATTATTTCAACTTAATAATCAATAAGTCAGAAGAACCTTTGTTCTCTGTGATATCGCCATTGTTACTTTCAGAATTTCCAACTGCAATAATGGTATTATCCGGCTTTTGAATCGCGTCGTAGGCAAAATCAAAACCTGAACCGCCTACGCTTTTTTGCCAGAGCATTTCGCCTTCACTATCTGTTTTGATGATCCAGGCATCATTTCCTCCTTTGTTTTCGGTAACGTCTCCATTGGAACTTTTTGTACTTCCAGAGATAAGAAAACCGTTGTCTGAAGTTAGAATAACAGAACGGGCAACATCGAAATTACTTCCTCCAAAAGATTTTTCCCAAATCAAATCGCCATTGGGTGTAATTTTCATCATCCATAAATCGGCAGACCCTTTGTTTTCTGAAACGAATTGGTCATCGCTTCGTGTGTCTCCCGTAATGATGAAATTCCCGTCTCCGGAAGCGGTAATTGCTCTCGCTTCGTCGATCCTTGCGCCTCCGTAATTTTTGGTCCAAACCAATTCTCCCGTTTGAGAAATTTTAATAATCCAAAAATCATAAGTTCCGAGATTATTGAAAATATCGGTTTCATAGCTGTCTGAAGAACCGACGATTATAAATCCGTTGTCTTCAGTTTGAACGGCTCCATAGGCTGTATCTGTAAAGAATCCACCGTAATGTTTGCTCCATTGTTTGGTCCCGTCTGCACTAATTTTGATCATCCAATAATTTCCTCCCGGATGAAGTTTTCCTTCACCGCCAGATGCAAAAGCATCCAAAAGTCCGGTCAATAAAAATCCGCCATCAGCTGCAGGAGTTATAACAAAACCTGTATCGCCTCCTTCAAAACCAAATGAATTTTGCCAAACTAAATTTCCTTCTGAATCCAGTTTTGCTACCCAGGCGTCAGAGAGTCCGTAGTTTTGAGTGATATCTCCATCAGAACTTTGACTATAGCCCAAAATTACATAACCTTGGTCTGAAGTCTGGACAATATCATAACCGTGGTCATTGGAACTTCCGCCGAAAGTTTTGTTCCATTCCAGTTCATCGTCTGCATTGAATTTGAGCACCCAATAATCAAAACTTTCATCGGTTTTGTCTGTAATATCTCCATTCATACTTGAAGTAGAGCCAATAATAGCATACCCTCCGTCCTGGGTAAGAATTATGGATCTTGCTTCTTCATATTTATTTCCGCCAAATGTTTCTGTAAATTCAACTAAGTTGCTGAAATTATCCTCTGAACCATTCTCCGATTCATCATCTGTGGAACATCCACTAAAAAGTGCCAGAATGATTAATGTTTTAAGGGTTGTTTTCATCGGATTGTTTTTAAGGAATTTATTATTTAACCAATAACTTTTTAGAAATTGAATTATTAATTTTCACGACATAAACTCCTTTTGGTAAATTACTTACGTCAAGTTGAAAATGAGTCTGATTGATTTTATTTTGAGCAAAAACCTGTTGCCCTACAAGATTAATCAATTGAACACTTTCCAGTTTATTTTGATTTCCAGTTCTAATTTGAACTAAATTGCTCGCCGGGTTCGGAATGATTTGAATTAAATTTTCAGCTAAATCCTGAGTTCCCAAAGTTTCGCTTTTTTTCAATAAAAAGAATCCACCCGAAATATCACTTACAACTATATTTTCACTTTCGAAATAAGGATAAACACTCCAGGCACCATCAAAATCGGCAAAATCGTTATTGGGATAAGTATCAAAGTAAGCTATTTCTTCCAAACTATTTGTATTGGAAATGTCGATTATTCTTAATCCGGCGGTATAATTAGCCAAATAGAATTCGTCACCTTTCACATATCCGTTATGGTCAATAGCTGGAGTTGGACCATAATATACGCTGTGAACTTGAGGGTTGTCCAAATCCTGTACGTCAAATACAAGAGTTCGGGTATTGATTCCGAAATCCATTTCATCTAATTCGTCTCCTAAAATAAAATAATCCTGTGTCTCAGTCATCCAGCCTTGGTGGGTATAACCTGGCGTATCGTAGGAAATATCTGAAATAAATTCAGGATTTGAAGCATCTGTCACATCTAAAAATACTACATAATTGTTTGATCCGAAGTTTCCATTACTCGCAATTAAAATTTGCTTTCCTTGATAATCCTGATCCGGCCCCGAATAAGTAACAACTTGGGCATCATGTGTATACCCTCTTTCCGCATATCCACCCGCCTCAAAAGGTGCCAATGGATTAGAAATATCTACAATCGTAGGCCCACCATTGTAATTGTCGCAACCCACTAAATAAGCATAAGGTTCTGATTCGTTGATGACAATGTTATGACAACTTGGAACGCCATGGTAAACATGATCCGGCGAAAAAACCTGTGGTGAGGTAAGACCTCGCAAGCGCGTCAGATCAAAAACTTGCATTCCATGGCTACCAGCAGCATCTGCGACTATAAAAGCATGATTGTCATAAACTTTAACGTCTCGCCATACACTGTCAAAGGTTTCTGTTTCAACTCTTCCCAAATAAACCGGATTGACAGGATCTGAAATATCTATAAATGCAGTGCCTGAACTATAACAAACGATGGCGTATTCCTTTCCTGAATCAGGATCGGTCCATCCCCAGCTATCATTACCATCCACATTGATTCCGCCTGAAAGTACGTTTAATGGAATATGTGCAACCAAATCAATTCCGCTACATGGATAAGACCCGGCAAAACCATTTACGCATGGCGTTTGTCCAAATAAGCTTATGGCACCTGCGCCAAACGTTAAAAGTAAAAATATTCGTTTCATTTTTTTCTTGTATATGTGTTAATTTTAAGCTTGAAAAGATAATGAACTTCACTAAATTATATTAAAAAATAAAGTTTTGTTTAAAATTAAAATTCCGAATATTCAGGGTTATTCAAAAAATTCTCATCTGATAATGTATTGAGAAAAGCCGTCAAATCCTGCTTTTCCTGTTCGCTCAGCGGAATTCCAACCATTTCCCCGTTCCTCAGCACCGGATCCAGTCTGGGATTATCCTCTACCCCATTTGAATAAAAATTCAATACCGCTTGCAAAGAAAGAAATCTTCCGTCGTGCATATAGGGTGCCGTTTTAGCTACATTGCGTAAACTCGGAACCCGAAATTTCATAAAATCAGCCGAGTCAAGGCTTACCCTGAATAATCCGCCATCAGCTAATTCCGCATTGTAATACATTCCCGTATTTCTGAAAGATTCATTTGTTTGAAGTGAACCAGCATGACAGACACTGCATTTTTGTTCAAAAATCAATCTTCCATTTTCTTCAGAATCGGTTAATTGAACCTGACCTTGTAAATATTTGTCAAATTTGGATCCGTCTGAAATAATAGTTGCCATAAACTGCCCCAATGCGGCTAGAATTCTGTCTGCATTAATTTCAGGGTCTCCATAAGCCGAACGAAATAAATTTCTATAATCTTCTTCTGCGTTTAATTTTTCTATAATTTCAGGAAAGTTGGAATCCATTTCTTCATGCGCGGTAATCGGACTGATGGGTTGCTTGTCCAATTCATGGATCACGCCATCCCACATAAACCGCGTCATAAATGCCAAATTCTGCAAAGGGGGTGCATTGCGGATTCCGATACGGTTGTCTATTCCATGGCTGATGCCATGTCCATGGTGAGTAAATGCAAATTCCTGAATATGGCAAAATCCACAGGAAATCGTATTGTTTCTCGATAGTTTTCCCTCATAAAAAAGTTTCTTACCCAAATCGATTTTATTTTGGGTCAAGGGAAGAGATTCATAGGTAAGTTCCGGAAAATAATTTGGATAAGACAAAGTAACCACCTGATCCACAGGCACGCCCTGCTCAACTTCGTCGTCACAAGAAATGATCAGCCAAAGACATGAAAGAATAAAAAACCGATGGAAAATTCTGAGCACCTTTGTTGTGTTTAATTATTATGGATATGATCTACGCTAAACATTTTGCTCAAATTATTGGTCACGTTCATCAAATGTTGGGAGGAACCCTCTTCATCATGGTTTGATGAATCCAGTATCAAATTTGTTTCACCGCTCAAGTATTGGTTTAAATCGGCGATGATGTGAATAGCCGGAAAAGCCTGAGTCGATACTTCCATTTGTGTTGGGAATTCCAGTTCGATTTCCCGATATAAATCCGGAGTTCCGTTTTGGGTCACATCGCCCATATTTCCTGTGTGGTTTAAGAAATTAGTGTCAGGAATCGCTGTGCCATACATTCCTTCCAATACAACAAAGACATAGCCGGTCGCCCAACCCCAAGCCATTCCTTCTTGGTTTGCATCTGCCCAAAATTCACCTTGACTTTCTCCGCCAAGCAAATAGGCTTCCGGACTGATTCCGAGTCCAAATTTTACTTTGGTGTAATTACCGGCAGGAATCGAATCCAAATCAATGATAATTTCATTTACAACCGCATCGTTTTGGTCAATGATGAAGGCACCTTTATCTGGGTCATTAAAATGATAAGTATATTCTTGCCCGGTCTGATTGGTAAGCGTAAAATTACTCACTATGTATTTCAATGCAGAAAATTGATGGCTTTGACCGCTGGAAGAAGTTTGAGTGGTTTGGTTGAGAATAATGGGACTTAAACCCTCGAATCTGTTTTCAAATTTGACTTGTATGGCACCCCATTCTTCGCTGGGGGGCGGTGAACCCCCATCGTCCGATGAGCAATTCTGCAATAATAACGGAAAAGCTACCATTGCAATCTTAAAATTTAGTCTCATGTGTTGTCTGTGTGTAAGTTATTCCCCAAATGTATGACAAAAATACATTTTTAAATTGAATTATTTTCTTTATAAATTTGGGTTTAGTTTACCTGCTTTAATTCCCAACTGATTTCCTCAGTATAATAATTTCTAATATTTGAAACTTCAATATATTTGCAATATGAAAAAAATTATACACACAGAAAATGCACCCCAAGCAATCGGTCCTTATAGCCAGGCGATTTCTTTCAATAATTTATTGTTTATTTCGGGACAGATTCCTGCAAATCCGCAAACCAGAGAAGTTCTAACAGAAATCTCAGCGGCTACGCATCAGGTTATGAAAAACCTGGAAGCAATTTTGACAGAAGCAGGTGCCAGTTTTTCAAATGTTGTGAAGACCACAATTTTCCTAAAGGATATGAATGATTTTGCGGTGGTAAATGAAATTTATGCTTCTTATTTTCAAGAAGGTGTTTATCCGGCAAGAGAAACAGTTCAGGTGGCTAAATTACCCAGTGATGTCAAGGTTGAAATCTCAATGATTGCACATCTTTAATTCGTTATGGGTACGTTTTTAAGAAATTTCTTTGCTGTAATTCTGGGATTGGCTGTTGCAATGCTCATCATCACGTTTGGGATTACATTAAATGATAATTGGATCGAATACGATTATTCGCGATTTCCTTATGAACATTGGAACCGTGTAATTAGATACGCTGCACGCACACCTGAAGTCCGCGATGAATTTTTTCTGGCACTTTTATTCTCCAATGGAGTCGGTGCTATTTTTGGCGGACTGGTTACGGCAATCATCGTAACAAAAGCCAAAAAAGCCTATGCGGTATTTGTAGGGTTCATATTGTTTATTATTGCTTTGTTGGATGTGATTTTCACACCTAACCACCCTACTTGGTATGAACTTTCCATTATGCCCGTCTTATTTTTCTTTTCCTGGTTGGGTGGACTTATTACCGATCTGATGTCGAAGAAACTGGCTCCTTAGTTGTAACAATGGGATTTTCAGCCAGTCTGATTCCATCTTCGATCAAATGCGAAATTTCTCTTTGTTTTTGGGATAAAGCAATTAAATATTCTTTGATTTCTTGTTGCAAAACAAATTTATTGAGGAATGAAAGTTCGTATAATTCTATCGTCAATAACCATTCAGTCGGATATTCCGATTTAAGGATTTCAAAAACATGAGAAACCATTTCTTCTTTTACCAAATTATTTTCCCGCATACTGCGAACCTGCTCGTATAGTTCTCTTAGTTTCTGTTCTTTAATGGGAATTTCCAGTTTTTTCACTTTGGTTTCCAATTGATGGGTAATCATATCAAAAGAAGTAAAATCGGCCGGTCCAGCATAAGCAGAAACGATAGATTTTCCGATTGCCATGTCATAAACACCCCAATCCGGGTGGAATAATACTTCGTCATAATGTTTAACCGTACAGTTTTTAAACGAAACGATCAGCACTTTTCCTTTGCGGTTTCTAGTTCCTGTGATGACTTCTCCTTCCACGGTAATTCCACCTTCAAATTCCAATCGGGTCATTTCGCCTTCTTTGATTTTATAGGCTTCGAGATCATAAGGGGACATATTTTCGATGGCGATGTTGATGTTTTTTAATTTGCCTACCGGCGAACCAAATCCATGCGCATGATAATTCGTTCCATGTCCGATGAGTTCGTATTCGTGGTACGCAAGCGCTGTCGGGCCGTCGGTCTGGATATAAACCGGATTGTCGTGACTGTCGGTAATCACCCGTTTGAAAACACCCGAAACTTGGATTCCGGTATTGTATTCAATCGTTCCTAAATTTTTGGATTCAATCAATTGTTTTATGCCTTCGGTTCCTCCGGTTCTCAATCCCATTTGACCTGCAAATTGTTCCAAAACGAAATTCAAATGTGCAAAATCGGGCGTCACAAATAATTGAGGTTGTGGTTTCGTAATATCAAAGGAAACGTCTGCAGCTGAAATATCATACGGCAATTTCTTGACCTCATCTGTCATACACCATTTACTTTCACCAATTGATGAGAGAAGTCCGGCACCATAGATTTTAGGATTTTTCAAATCACCGATTAATCCATATTCCACTGTCCACCAATGTAGATTTCGGATTTTAGCCATTTCCGATAGTTCGGTCATGGAATTCTGTAAATCCAATACTTTTTGTTCCGCACGGTCAATCACTTTCGGATCGCTTTCCCGGTCTTCTTTCACGATGGATAAATGACGAATGGCTTCGTACATTTCATAGTCCATAGCAGAGGAAATCGCTTTACTTCCGATTTCGCCAAATCTTCTTAAATATTCGGCATACTCAGGATTGGCAATGATCGGCGCATGTCCGGCAGATTCATGGATGATGTCGGGTGCAGGCGTATATTCCAGATTTTGAATCTGTCTGATGTCCTGGGCGATTACCAAAACATTGTAAGCCTGAAATTCCATAAAAGCAGTCGGTGGAATGAATCCGTCCACCGCTACCGCAGCCCAACCGATATCTTTCAAGATCCTGTTCATACCGTACATACTGGGGATATTTTCAGTTGAAATTCCGGTTTTCTGAAGTCCTTCTACATAGCTTCCATGTGCCACAGTTTTCAGGTAATCTACATTTTTGCGCATCACATAACGCCAAACCGCTTGGTCAACAGGCGTATAGGATTCATAATGCTGGTCATTGATAAATTGTTTCAAATGTTCCGGCAAGCGCCTCAATACTTCATTTTCTTCGTAAGTCATTTTTGCGTGTTTTGGATTAGCTAATTTACGGTTTTAATTTGGGATTAGGAAAATAGGTTCATCTAAAAAAGAATTAATAATATGTGAAAAAATCCCTTTCCGAAAACGAAAAGGGATTCAAAACGATCTCAATTTTGTGAAAATTATTCAGATATCAGCAACCTAAATCCTTCTCCATGGATATTGACAATTTCCACATTGGGATCGTCTTTTAAATATTTTCTCAGTTTGGCGATGTAAACATCCATACTTCTGGATGTAAAGTAGTTATCATCATGCCAAATCCGGGTCAAAGCGACTTCTCTCGGCATCAGATCATTTCTGTAAACAGCTAATAATCTCAAAAGTTCACTTTCTTTTGGGGAAAGTTTATGCGAAGTGCTTCCGATCTGCAATTGGCGAAGTTTTGCGTTAAAATGAAACTTCCCAATTTTGAATTCGTCTTGCTCAAATTTTTCTTCATCAGCCGAATGTCTTTGCAGCACCGCTCTGATTTTGTACAATAAAACCTCTGAATCAAACGGTTTGGTGATGAAATCATCAGCACCGATTTTATATCCGTTCAACACATCTTCCCGCATATTTTTGGCTGTAAGAAAGATGATGGGTTGTTCGCTTTTTAGTTCTTTTATCTCTTTTCCTAAAGTAAATCCGTCTTTTTTTGGCATCATCACATCGAGGATGCATAAATCAAATTCCGCGGATTTGAATTTTGACAAACCATCTTCTCCATCAATCGCATGTGTTACATCAAAATCATTTATAGCAAGATAATCTTTCAATACGGCTCCGAAGCTCGGATCGTCTTCCACTAAAAGTAGTTTTTGCTTATCGTTCATGTTCTGTTTTATTTAAGGGGCAATTTGATATAGAAAGTGCTTCCTTTTCCGGTTTCACTTTCAGCATACACCTGCCCTTTGTGTAATTCTACTATTTTTCTGACATAGGCCAACCCTAAACCATGTCCTTTTACGTTGTGCACGTTGCCGGTTTCTTCCCGATAGAATTGGTCAAATATTTTTTTCAAAACCGTTTTGGACATTCCCATTCCTTTGTCTTTGACTTCTATGACGATATTTTCATCTTCATTGTAAGTTCTCACAAAAATCTGCGGATTGCCTTGTGAGTATTTACGGGCATTGTCCAAAATATTATTTATTGTATTTTCCAAATGAAACGCATCTCCATCCACAACAGATCGGCTCGCATTGTATTCTTCAAAAATAGTGCCATTCAAATTATCTATGATGAAACGCATGGTAGACACGCTTTTCCCCACTAAATCATTGATATTCAATTCCTGAAGATTTATGTCGACCTGATTTCGTTCTAATTTAGCCATGCGCAAAACCATTTCCACCTGGGTGTTCATTCGTTTGTTTTCCTGCTTGATCAAATCGGCATAGTAACGGATTCGGTCATGGTCAGAAATGATTTTATCATTTTTCAAAGCATCTGAAGCTATGTTAATCGTAGCGATAGGCGTTTTGAATTCATGCGTCATATTATTGATAAAATCAGTTTTGATTTCCGAAATCTTTCGCTGTAATTGCATATAATAAATCGCCAAAGAAAACACCGAAATGATGATAATGGTAAAAATAATCGTCAACATCACAATGGGTATAATCGGCCCGAGGATGGACAATTGTTTATCGGGAAAATAAGTCGTAAACAGGTATTGGGGTTTGTCATTATTGTCATAAAAAATCGGGATGGTATATTCTGAGTCTTTTAAATCAAATTCAGAAGTTGCTACTTTGGTAGCTGCCGAATCTTTTGTTAAAACAGCCAATTGTGGATGTGACTGCACACCGCGCTGTCTGAGTTGTTTGGTGAAAATTGAATCTAACACATTTATGTCAAGCCGCTGACCAATCGGACGGTTACCCGCATCTAATCTCGCCAATCTTTCAATGGTGTAAGTAGAGTTTTTAAAATTCTCTTCTGTGTCCAAACTTAAATTCTGGATCATATTGGCACCGGAATCTTTGGGGATTCTGACAACTTTTTCCTGTGAATATAAATTGGCACTGATCAAACTATCATCATACTCTTCAGAAAGCGGCACTACGGAACGTTCCAAAATATAGCGTGTAAGTGTAATATAAGTTGTACCGGCTGAATCCTGAATCAATTGGGACGACATCACCTGAGGCTTATCAGCAGAAGCTTTTAAATCATTGTGGACAGTTTCAAACCTTTTGTAATAAAGCTGTAATTCCTGTTGGTTAATTTCTTCAACCGTGGCATTCATTGCCTGGTAAACCCGACCATTAAATTCTTCCGTATGGGAGACAAAAACCTTTTGTGTCCAGTAAAACTGAATAATGATGAGTCCGATGAGCGCGACACTCATCAATATGATTAGTATTTTATTGAATCCTTTTTTCATAGATTTCTATACAAACATAGCATTTAGTAAAATGTTAAAATTCGGTTTAACACTGAATTAACTTGAACGTATATGCTTTAACAATTTATTATATACTTTGTCGAATTCTTGCCTTAATTCTTCCAAATCAGAATTATTAAAAATTACAAAGTCAGACTTGGCAATTCTTTGTTCATCTGTCCACTGGTTATTGATTCGTTTTTGAATTTCTTCCGCTTCGGAATTATCGCGTTTTTGAACGCGGTTTATTCTTAATTGCTCATCTGCTACAACAGAAACAATCCAATCACAATCTTTGTAAGAACCGCTTTCAAACAAAATCGCCGCTTCTTTTACCACAAACAATGAAGTTTGATTTTCCTTCCAATTTTGAAAATCTTTGAATACGGCAGGATGTACAGTCCTGTTCAATTTTTCCAATAATGCTTTGTCATTAAAAACTTTTGAAGCTACAAATTTGGAATTATATATACCATTTATATAAGTTTCCGGTCCAAAAAGATGGCTGAGTTCCTGAATGATTTCAGGGTTTTCGTTCATCAGTCTTTTGGCTTCCAAATCAGAATTGTAAACCGGAATTCCTTTTTCCTGAAACCAATTTCCGATGGTCGTCTTTCCCGAACCGATACCGCCTGTTAGTCCTACTGCTTTCATTCCGTTTGAAATGTTAAAATTATTCAATTTAATCCAAAAAAAAGCCGAAGTTAAAACTCCGGCTTAAAAAAATAGGATTTTTGTTAATCTTTTTTCTCGGCTCCGGCGGAATAACGAGCTGAACTCAATTCTTTGGAAATCGCAGCACGTTCAAATTTAATTTTCCCTGCTCCTGTTTCCAAAACCACAGTGTCATTGGTCAATTCAAAAACTTTCCCGTGAATCCCTGAAGTGGTAACTACCCAGTCGCCCCGTTTTAGTTCTTCTTGGTATTTTTTTTCTTGTTTTTGTTTACGCATATTGGGGCGAATCATCAAAAAATACATGATGATGAACATTCCACCAAATAACATCAAAGTTGACCAACCACCACCGGCACCGGGATCTGCTTGTAATAATATAAATGCTGTTTGATTCATTCTTACTGATTAAGATCCTGATAATGGATTGATTGAATTATTTGCTGCTCCCGCATCATTTGGCAAAGTAGCCGTAAACGTACAAACCTCTTTTCCTTTAACGGTATTTGTAGTTAACGTAACTGTTTTTTGCTGTCTACCTTTTTGGGAACCTGCATCATAAGTGATTTTGATAGAATCGGTCACTCCGGGCGCGATAGGTTCTTTTGGAAATTCAGGAACGGTACATCCACAAGATCCTTTGGCATCTTTAATGATAAGTGGTGATTTACCGGTATTTGTAAATTTGAAATAATGGTCAACCTTTGCACCTGCCGGAAGATTTCCGAAATCATAGGTTTCAGATTCAAAAGTTAAAACCGCTGCAGTTGCCGGGTCTACAACTGATTCTGCCTGTTGTTGCTTTTCAGCATCTGTAAAAAGATTGGACGCCTTTTCCTTTTCGCAGGAAGTCAATGTGAAAACTGCCAAGATTCCGGCAGCAAAAATTGTATTCTTCATCGTTTGCTATTTTTATTGTTCTGATTAAAGCCCATAAAATTACTAAAACTATTTGGTTTAGCAGTTTAAATTTGTATTAAATTCCTTTTAATTCTTTTAAAGAACGATCCAAAATCCCATTGACAAAGATTTTACTTTTTTCTGTGGAATAAATTTTTGACAATTCAATGTATTCGTTCAAAGTAACTTTTGGAGGAATATTAGGGAAATAATGAAATTCCGTCAATGCCATTTGCATCAACACCAAATCCAGTGCGGCAATCCTGTCCAACTCCCAGTTTGTGGCCTTTTCTTCAATCATTTTAAGCGTTTCTGCACTGTTTCGAAGAGTGGTACGAAATAAATTTACAATAAATTCCCGGTCTTCATCATCTTTGTAAACTTTGAAAAGTTTGATTTTCCCCGAACTTTTGGGCACAAATGATTTCAAGGTAGTCATCACCATGGAATTCCCGATGTGCAAATCATCTGCCCAATAAAGATTTTTTTCTTCCAGCCATTCATGAAGATTTTCGTTGGTAGCGATAAATTTTTCATAAATATCCATTACAAAAGCTTTATCGGCATCAAAAAAGCTTTTTTTATCTTTCATGTAAGTGATGTATTCCTCACTTACAATTATTTCTTTGTAAATCGAATTGGGGTAAGTATCCAATAAATCCCAAGAAAGTTGTTTATTTTTAGATGTATAGGCATTTAATTCTTCATTTTCATCAAGAATTTTGAAAATGGAATTCTCTACAAATTTCCGGTTGGGATTTAGATCTTGCTCGGTGGGGAAGTTTTTTTTCTTGGCAAGCTCTATTTTATTTTCGGCAATTGTTTTCTGAAAATTCAAAAGATTTAATAAATAAATGTATAAATCATAAATTTCATCAACTCCCTTCAGCATATTCTTCTCAATGGTTCTTTGATCTGAATCTTCTCCTGCCATTTTCCAGGCATAAACCGCTTGCATGGCTTTTTCCCGAAGTTGTCTTCTTCCCAGCATATTTTATTCTCTTAAATTTTCAATGTAGAATTTTTGGCTGAATTTCTAATTTCAATTGCGTTAATTCTACTTTAGCGACTGCAAAGGTAATCAAAAAGACGTAACTTTGCGCGGTGAAAGAATTACTATCATTAAATAAATTTTTGTGGAAATACCGTTGGGAGCTCCTCGCGGGATTTGTCATGATTATTTTGTCCAATTTTGTATCGGTCCTCTCCATTAATTATGTAGGAAATGCCATCAATGGGATCGAATCTCTTTTGACCCAATTCAGCTCGGGAGAGATTCAGGAGATTTCCGATGTAAAGAAAGGTTTGATGAAGGCTGCGCTACTTTTCATCGGGCTAAAAATCGTAGCGGGTTTATTTTTGGTTGGTGTACGGCTTATGATAATTGCGACTTCACGTCATATTGAATATGATTTGAAAAATGAAATTTATTCCCACTATCAACAACTTTCACTTTCATTTTACAAACAAAATAAAACCGGTGATTTGATGAACCGAATCACCGAAGACGTCGCTTTTGTGAGACAATATCTCGGTCCCGGAATTATGTATCCCATGGATCTTATTTCCCGCGCCACCATCATCTTGGCTTTTATGATCAATATTGACCCAATGTTGACACTTTATACTTTGGGTCCCTTACCTATTCTTTCTTTTTTAATTTATAAAGTAGCTTCTACCATCAATAAAAAAAGTACAGATGTGCAAAAACAACAATCAGAAATATCTTCGATTGTTCAGGATACCTTTTCAGGAATCCGTGTCATTAAATCTTTTAATACTGAAAATTCCACACAGGAAAATTATGCAAAGGAAGCCGAAACTTATGAGAAAAAGGCGCTTTCACTTGCCCAAACCGAAGCTTTCTTTTTCCCTCTGATGGTTTTAATTGTAGGAATCAGTAATTTATTGATTTTATACATGGGAGGCGTCAGGTATTATGAAGGTAAACTGAATATTGGCGTAATTGCCCAATACTTTATGTACCTGAATATGTTGATTTGGCCATTTACGAGCTTAGGTTGGGTAACAATGCTTGTCCAACGGGCAGAAGCCTCAATGGCGCGCATCAATGAATTTATGAAACAAAAACCTGAAATTCAAAATGCAATTACGGAGCCGACTCCGGTTTCAGGTACTGTTGAATTCAAAAACGTAAGTTATACTTATAAAAATACGGGAATTCAGGCTTTAAAAAATGTTTCGTTTAAAGTAGAAAAGGGGAAATCCTTGGCCATTATGGGTAAAACCGGTTCGGGAAAATCTACCGTTGTTTTATTATTGGCCCGCCTTTTACAGCCAACTTCCGGACAAATCTTGGTTGACGGCGTTCCTTATGAAAATTTAAATTTAAATTCACTCAGAGAATCCATAGGTTTTGTACCGCAAGAAGCTTTTTTGTTTTCGGACACTATTCAGCACAATATTTTATTTGGTTCTCCAGATGAAAACGACCTGAAAGCCGTTGAAAAATATGCAAAAAAAGCGGCAGTTCACAAAAATATTGAAGGATTTAAAGATAAATACCAAACCATATTGGGCGAACGGGGCGTAACACTATCAGGTGGACAAAAACAAAGAATTTCTATTGCAAGGGCGTTGATTAAAGATCCTGAAATTTTAGTTTTTGATGATAGTTTATCTGCTGTAGATACAGAAACCGAAGAAGAAATTTTGAAAAATCTCCAAAGCGAGCTCAATCAAAAAACTACTTTTATCGTCACACACAGAATTTCTTCTGCAAAAAATGCTGACCATATTTTGGTTTTAGATGAAGGAAATGTTGTGGAGCATGGTACTCATTCTGAATTGGTAGCCAAAGAAGGAGCCTATTTTTCACTTGTCAAAAAACAATTGGTTGAACAAGACTGAGTCTGATTTTTCAAATCTTAATTGGAAATTATTCAGTCAAAATTTCAATTTTAAAGAAATTTTTATAGATTTGTTAGCAAAGTATTAACACTTCTTAATTTAACACATGATGAGTGAAAATGAAAATTTAGAAAGGTCGGAGCCGGACGGAATATACTCCAAAGTGCTTAGAGCAGGCAGAAGGACTTATTTTTTTGACGTAAGAGAAACACGTGCGGGTGACTATTATCTTACCATCACAGAGAGTAAAAAGAACACAAATGAGGACGGTTCTTTTTTCTACAAAAAACACAAAATCTATCTTTATAAAGAAGATTTCGGGAACTTTAAGGATATTTTGGACGAAATCACGTCTTATGTGGTAGATGAACGGGGCGAGGAAGTAATCTCTGAACGCCATCAGAAAAATTATGAAAATTATTCTGAATCATCGGTTCAAAATGGTGAGACAACTAAATCCACTACAGAATCCTTTACAGACGTGGATTTTGATGATATTTAAAAGAATTCAACAGAATATATCTTCTTTTCTTATCAAATAAATCAGGTTTTTACAAATACAAAAACCGTTTCTTGAAGGAAACGGTTTTTTTATGGGGTAGGGAATTTAATTTATCCTTTCAATAAAGCATCAATTTTTTCTTTTTCTTCTTGTGCCAATTCGGCATCTACCAAAATACGCCCACTGTGTTCGTCCGAAATAATTTTCTTACGCTGCGCAATATCCATCTGTCTTTGCGGTGGAATGGTAAAGAAAGAACCAACCGAAGCATCTCTATGAACCGGAACAACCGCCAACCCGTTTTTCATATTGGTACGAATTCGGTTATAGGCTTTAAAAAGTCGTTCGTCAAGCACAGCAGAAAATTCTTCCGATTTTTTGATCAAGAATTCCTCTTCTTTTTCTGTTTCCTTGATGATAGCGTTTATTTCAGATTTTTTATGATCCAAATGACTTCTCATTGAATCCAATTTAGTATTAATCTCTTCCTGAACTTGTTTTTTATGCTCAATTTTCGTCTGGAATTCTTTGATTCTCTTTTCTGATAACTGAATTTCCAGCTCTTGGTATTCAACTTCTTTTGCCAAAGAATCAAATTCACGGTTGTTACGCACATTGTCCTGCTGCTTTGTATATTTTTTCATCAAAGCTTCAGAATTTTTAATGGCTTCTTTTTTCAATTTGATTTCATCTTCCAATTCTTTGATTTCATCTTCAACCTTTTGGATTCGGGTTTCCATTTGTGCCACATCATCGCTCAAATCTTCAACTTCCAATGGTAATTCACCACGGGTGTTTCGGATTTCATCCAAACGTGAATCAATTAACTGTAAATCATACAATGCGCGCAATTTTTCTTCTACGCTCATTTCTTTTTGCTGATCTTTTTTTGCCATATCTTATGTGTAATGAACAGGATTCGTATTAATCTCTGATTTTTGGACTGCAAAATTAGGAAATTTTTCTGACAGATAAGCAGTTAATAAATCTTTTGTGAATTCTTCCGATTCATAATGCCCGATATCGGCCAGTAAAATATCATTTTCTGCCCTGAAAAAATCATGGTATTTCAAATCTGCGGTCACAAAAACATCGGCGGCTTTTCGTTTGGCATCTGCAATTGCAAAGCTCCCGGAACCGCCTAAAACCGCTACTTTTTTGATTTTTTTGTTTAATAATTTCGAATGGCGAATTATTTTGGCATTCATATTTTTTTTCAATAAATCAAAAAATGCCTGCTCAGAAATTTCCTTTTCCAATTCTCCTATCATTCCGATTCCGATGGTTTGATTTAAATTTTCGACTGAAAAAATTTCATAAGCTACCTCTTCATAAGGATGATTTTCTTTTAATGCTTTTAAAATAGAATTTTGAAGATGTTTATTAAAAATCAAACTGATTCGGATTTCTTTTTCAAAATGGGTTTCACCGATTTTTCCAACGTAAGGATTGGCGTCTTTTCCTGCCCGGAAAGTTCCCGTTCCTTCCAAATTGAAACTGCAATTGTCATAATCGCCAACTGCGCCTGCACCAGCTTCAAATAAAGCATTCCTCAATTTTTCCGCATCATCAGTCGGAACATAAGTGACCAAATGGCGCAAAGTATTTTTCTGCGGAATGAGAATTTTTGTGTTTTTTAAATTTAATTGTTTCGCAATCTGAAAATTCACACCAAATTCGGAATTATCTAATGCTGTATGCGTTGCATAGATATTGATGTTGTGTTTAATCGCCAATTGAACTGCGCGCTCTACATAAGTTTTTCCCGTCAGTTTCTTCATTCCCGAAAAAATAATCGGGTGAAAGCTGACGATGAGATTTGCATCTTTTTCGATAGCTTCTTTGACGACTTCTTCGGTTGTGTCAAGCGTGACCAAAACTTTTTTGATTTCAGCATCGGCATCACCGACCAAAAGTCCTACATTATCAAAATCTTCTGCGTATGCAAGTGGCGAAAGTTTTTCTAATTCGTTTGTGATTTGGGTTAATTTCATAATTAACAAAGATATTAATATTGGGGAATTTGGGATTTGTGAATTTGTAAAGTTGTTGATTTGTTGGTTTGTTGGTTT
>Ga0079224_100001252_pt1 | contig 28697 bp, 24 predicted proteins | sample Stecom2015_FD_80414 | JGI IMG/M metagenome (GOLD analysis project Ga0079224, IMG submission 80414) | Agricultural soil microbial communities from Utah to study Nitrogen management - Steer compost 2015 | ecosystem: Environmental > Terrestrial > Soil > Agricultural land | place: USA: Utah... | reverse complement strand
GGATCGGGCGCGTCCAGGCAGCCCATGGCCTCGGCGGCCAGGATCGGGTTGGTGACCGGCTTGGCGTGGTCGACGATCGGCAGCCCGTCGAGGGCGGCGACCAGGGCGTCGACGGTGGCCCGGTTGGCCGGGTCGGTCAGTTTCTGGCCCTCGGGCGCGGCGATCACGTAGGTGCCGGTGACCGCGTCGAGTTCGAAGGCCGAGGACGCGCCGGGGAAGTGCTTGTCGAGGATGTCGGTGGCGCGCTCGGAGGGGAGCGCGGGCATGCTGAAGTCGTTGCTCATCGGCTTGCCCAGCTGCCCGCCGAGGGCGGCCAGCACGCCGAGCAGGACGAGCCAGACGGGCAGCACTATCCATTTGCGGCGGAAAGCGAACTTTCCGAATCGGTACAGATAGACGGACACGAGTGGGTTCTCCTAGCGAATGACTGGGACGTGCTCGTTCATGGCCTGCGTAGACAGCACTTCGCGGGGCCTCTGCGGCGCGCCCCGCCTCCACAACGCTCCTGCCTACCGTGCGGTAGGTAGACTAACCGGCGACTAAGCGGAGGAACAACCTCAGTTTTCGTGACCTGGCCGACACGCACCGGCCGGGGTGAGAGGATCAGCCCATGGCTCAACCGTATCCAGGCCACGACATCATCGCAGGTGGCGGCACGAAAATGGCGATCAGGGACGCGGCGGTCAAGCTGTTCACGAGCAAGGGTTTCGAACAGACGAGCCTGCGCGAGGTCGCGGATGCGGTGGGAATCACAAAAGCATCGCTCTACTATCACTACCCCTCCAAGCTCGATCTGCTGCTGGCGATCATCGAACCGGTGGTGGAGAACATCCGCCGGGTCGTGGCCGAGGTCGACGGCCTCGGCCACGACGCGGACACCGTGCGGCGGGTGTTACGCGACTATCTGCGCGGCATGATCCGCCATCGCGACGCCGGTTCGATGTGCGTGCGCGACACCGTCGCGATCTACAACGCGCTGTCGGAGCGGTACCCCGATGTGCTCGAGTCAGGCAAGGTGCTCGCCGATTGGCTCGCCGGACCGGACGCGAGCCACGAGGCGCGGGTACGCGCGGCCGCCGCGCTGTCGGTGATCACCTCGGCCCTGACCACCGACGAATACGTGCCCGGCGTCTCCGACGAGGTGCTGGAGAGCACGCTGCTCGACGCGGCGACCTGCGTGCTGAACATCCACGCGACCGCGTAGATTCGACCTGCCGCCCGCACGCGTGTCCTCTCGGGCCGCTCGGGTCGGTAGGGATTCGGTCGAACAGCCAGGGAGTCGCACGTGCACATCACCGCGAAGGTCGACTACGCGGTGCGCACCCTGGTCGAGATCGCCCACGCCGCGCCGCCATCCGCCCCCGCCGGGCCCGCCGCCGCGCCGGGTGAGTCGGCGCAGGTGAAGGCCGAGACCATCGCCTCGGCGCAGGGCATCCCGCCCAAGGTGCTGGAGACGGTGCTGGCCGAGCTGCGCCGCGGCGGCCTCGTCACCTCCCGGCGCGGCCCCGACGGCGGCTATCGGCTGGCCAGGCCCGCCGCCGAGATCTCCGTGGCCGACGTGATCCGCGCGATCGAGGGCCCGCTGGCCTCGGTCCGCGGGCAGCGGCCGGAGGACGTGCGCTACGCGGGCTCGGCCGAGCCGCTGCAACGCGTGTGGATCGCGCTGCGGACGAATATCCGCGCGGTGCTGGAGAACGTCTCCATCGCCCAGATCGCCCGCGACGGCCTGCCCGAGTTCGTCGGCGAGCTCACCGCCGATCCGGGGGCCTGGTCGCGGCGGTGAGCGAGAGAAGCTGTGGGCGAAACCCGGGGGCTCGGCGCTGGTTTTGCCGGTAGCCTGCCCCATCATGTTGATCAGACTGCTCAGGACGTTTCTGTCCCCGTATCGCGCCCAGCTGGCGGGGGTCGTCGCGCTCCAGCTGGTCTCGGTCATCGCCATGCTGTACCTGCCGAGCCTGAACGCCGATCTCATCGACAACGGCGTGACCAAGGGCGACATCGGCTACATCTGGAACACCGGCCTGTGGATGCTCGCGGTCACGGTGGTGCAGATCGTGGCGTCGGCGTCGTCGGTCTATCTCGGCGCCCAGGCTGCCATGCGCGCGGGCCGTGATCTGCGGGCCGCGCTGGTGCACCGCGTCGGCACCTTCTCCGCCCGCGAGGTGGGCATGTTCGGCGCGCCCTCGCTGATCACCCGCAACACCAACGACGTGCAGCAGGTGCAGTTGCTGGTGGTGATGTCGGTGACCGTGCTGGTGATGGCCCCGATCATGTGCGTCGGCGGCATCGTCATGGCCCTGCGCGAAGACCTGCAACTGTCCTGGCTGCTGCTGATCGCGGTGCCCGCGCTGGCGCTGGCCATGGGCTTCGTCGTGGTGAGGCTGGTGCCCGGCTTCCGGCAGGTGCAGGAGCGCATCGACGCGGTCAACCGGGTGCTGCGCGAGCAGATCACCGGCATCAGGGTGGTGCGCGCGTTCGTCCGCGAGCGCCAGGAGATCTGGCGGTTCAGCCTGGCCAACAACGACCTGACCGAGGCATCGCTGCGGGTCGGCAGGCTGATGGCGCTGATGTTCCCGGTGGTGCTGCTGATCAGCAACCTGACCACCGTCGCGGTGATCTGGTTCGGCGGGCATCTGATCGACCGGGGCGAGCTCCAGATCGGCGCGCTCAGCGCGATGCTGGCCTACATCCTGCAGATCCTGATGGCGGTCATGATGGCCTCCTTCATGGCGGTCATGGCCCCGCGCGCGGCGGTCTCGGCCGACCGCATCGGAGCGGTGCTCGACACCGAGTCCTCGGTGCGTGAGCCGCTGGCCCCGCTGCCGTTCGCGGGCGATCCAGGCGTGGTGGAGTTCGACGCCGCCGAGTTCGCCTACCCGGGCGCGGAGAAACCGGTGCTCAGCGGCATCAGCTTCCGCGTCGAGCCGGGCACCACCACCGCGATCGTCGGTTCCACCGGCGCGGGCAAGACCACCCTGGTCGCGCTGGTGCCCCGGCTGATCGACGTCACCGCGGGCGCGGTCCGCCTCGGCGGCACCGACGTGCGGGAGCTGGATCTGGAGATCATGCGCGGGCAGATCGGCCTCGTCCCGCAGAAGGCGTACCTGTTCTCCGGCACGATCGCGAGCAACCTGCGCTACGGCGATCCCGACGCCACCGACGAGCAGTTGTGGCAGGCCCTGGAGATCGCCCAGGCCGCCGACTTCGTGCGGGCCATGCCGGACGGGCTGGACACCCCCGTCGCCCAGGGCGGCACCACCGTCTCCGGCGGTCAGCGTCAGCGCCTCGCGATCGCCAGGGCCCTGGTGCGCAGGCCGCGCGTCTATGTCTTCGACGACTCGTTCTCCGCGCTCGACGTGGCCACCGACGCCAGGCTGCGCGCGGCCCTGCGGCCGGTGACCAGGGACGCCTCGGTGATCATCGTCGCCCAGCGGGTGTCCACCATCCGCGAGGCCGACCAGATCGTGGTGCTCGAGGACGGGCGCATGGCCGGCATCGGCACCCACGAGCAGCTGCTGCGCGACTGCCCGGAGTACCAGGAGATCGTGGCGTCGCAGCTCGGCGCGCAGGAGGAGGCCCGATGAGACCGGGTGGACCGCAGCCGGGCGCCCCCGGCACCAAGCCCAAGTCGTTCAAGCCCTCCCTGAAGCGTCTGCTTGCCAGGCTGGCGCCGGAACGCTTCTACGTCTGGTGCATCACCGGCATGGTGGTGGCCTCGGTGGTGCTCAACACCCTCGGCCCGTACCTGCTCGGCAAGGCCACCAACGTGGTCTTCGACGGCGTGGTCGGCAACAACCTGTCCGAGATGAGCGGGCTGACCAAGGACGAGGCGGTCCAGCGGCTGCGCGCCGCGGGCGACGACACCCTCGCCGACATGCTGGCGGCGATGGACGTGGTGCCCGGCGTCGGCGTCGACTTCGAGGCGGTCGGGCGCATCCTGCTGATCGTGCTCACGCTGTACGTGCTCGCCGCGCTGTTCAGCTGGGGACAGGCCCGCCTGCTCAACGTGGTGATCAACCGCACCGTCAAGCGGCTGCGAGCCGACATCGAGGACAAGATCCACCGGTTGCCGCTGCGCTACTTCGACTCCCAGCCGCGCGGCGACGTGCTCAGCCGGGTCACCAACGACGTCGACAACGTCTCGCAGAGCTTGCAGCAGACCATGAGCCAGCTGCTGACCTCGGTGTTCACCGTGGTCGGCATTCTGATCATGATGTTCTGGATCTCGCCGCTGCTCGCGCTGATCGCGTTGCTAACCGTGCCCGGCGCGGTGATCGTGACGGCCATGATCGCCAAGCGTTCCAAGCCGCACTTCGTCGATCAGTGGAAGTACACCGGCCTGGTCAACGCCCAGGTCGAGGAGGCCTACACCGGCCACGAGGTGATCACCGCCTTCGGCCGCAACCGCGAGGTCGGCATCGAGTTCGACAAGCGCAATCACAAACTCTACGAGTCCAGCTTCCGCGCCCAGTTCATCTCCGGGCTGATCATGCCTTCGATCATGTTCCTCGGGAACGTGAACTTCGTGCTGGTGGCCCTGGTCGGCGGCCTGCGAGTGGCCACGGGCCAGTTGTCCCTCGGCGAGGTGCAGGCCTTCATCCAGTACTCGCGCCAGTTCAGTCAGCCGCTCACCCAGATCGGCTCGATGATCAACCTGCTGCAATCCGGCGTCGCCTCCGCCGAGCGCATCTTCGAGATCCTCGACGCCGAGGAGCAGACGCCCGACCCGGAGACGGCGCCGGTGCGGCCGCTGGACCGGGGCCGGGTGGAGTTCGAGGCGGTGTCCTTCGGCTACGAGCCGGGCAAGCCGGTGATCGAGCGGCTGTCGCTGGTCGCCGAGCCCGGTCACGTGGTGGCCATCGTCGGCCCCACCGGCGCGGGCAAGACCACGCTGGTCAACCTGCTCATGCGCTTCTACGAGCTGGACGCGGGCGCCATCACCATCGACGGCGTCGACATCACCGAGATGACCCGCGAGAGCCTGCGCTCGCGCATCGGCATGGTGTTGCAGGACACCTGGCTGTTCCGCGGCACCATCAGGGAGAACATCGCCTACGGCAACCCGGAGGCCACCGAGGAGGAGATCCTCGAGGCCGCCCGCGCCGCCTACGTGGACCGCTTCGTGCACGCCCTGCCCGACGGCTACGACACCATGATCGACGAGGAGGGCGGCGGCGTCAGCGCGGGCGAGAAGCAGCTGATCACCATCGCCCGCGCCTTCCTGGCCAAGCCGTCGATCCTGATCCTGGACGAGGCGACCAGCTCGGTGGACACCCGCACCGAACTGCTGGTCCAGCAGGCCACCGCCGCGCTGCGCCGCGACCGCACCAGTTTCGTGATCGCGCACCGGCTGTCGACCATCCGCGACGCCGACCTGATCGTCGTCATGGAAGCGGGCCGGATCGTCGAGCACGGCGACCACCAGCGCCTGCTGGAGGAGCGCGGGGCCTACTACCGCCTCTACAACGCCCAGTTCGCCGCGGCGGCCGCGGAGGCCTGAGCCCGGGGCGACCCCGCCGGGTGCCGGCTGAGATCGTCATGCCCACCGGGGCCGATCTCGCCATCGCCCGCCAGGGCGGACCGCCATCGCCCACCAGGGCGGGATCGCCATCGCCCGCCCGGCGGGATCGCCACAGCCTGCCGGGGACGGGTCGCCCCAGCCTGCCGGGGCGTCGACGGGGACGTCCGACCTGCCCGGGCGGGCGGCGGCCCTCGGCGTGGTAGAGGATGGTCGGCGTGGAAGCCGCCCGAGCACAAGAGTCGTTCTCCTTCACCGTCAAGACCCGTCTGGACGGCGGGCGCGCCGGACGCACCGGTGTCATCGACACCCCGCACGGGCAGATCGCCACGCCCGCCTTCGTGCCCGTCGGCACCAAGGCGACGGTCAAGGCGGTGCTGCCGGAAACCATGCGCGAGCACGGCGCGCAGGCGTTGCTGGCCAACGCCTACCACCTGTATCTCCAGCCGGGGCCCGACATCGTGGACGAGGCGGGCGGGCTCGGCCGGTTCATGAACTGGCCGGGGCCCACCTTCACCGACAGCGGCGGCTTCCAGGTGATGTCGCTGGGCGTCGGGTTCAAGAAGGTGCTGGCCATGGAGGCGGTCGGCGTCGCGAACGACGACGTGATCGCCAAGGGCAAGGAGCGCCTGGCCACCGTGGACGACGACGGCGTGACCTTCCGCAGCCATCTCGACGGCTCGAAGCACCGGTTCACCCCCGAGGTGTCGATGGGCATCCAGCATCAGCTCGGCGCCGACATCATGTTCGCCTTCGACGAGCTGACCACCCTGCTCAACACCCGTGGCTACCAGGAGAAATCGCTGCGACGCACGCACGAGTGGGCGCAGCGCTGCATCGACGAGCACGAGCGGCTGACCGCGGCGCGCAGTCATCGCCCGTACCAGGCGCTGTTCGCGGTGATCCAGGGCGCGCAGTACGAGGACCTGCGCCGCAAGGCCTGCCGCGATCTGGAGGCCATCCGCGGCGCCGAGGGCGGCGAGTTCGACGGCTACGGCATCGGCGGCGCGCTGGAGAAGCACAATCTCGGCGCCATCGTCGGCTGGTGCTGCCAGGAGCTGCCCGAGCACAAGCCGCGCCACATGCTGGGCATCAGCGAGCCGGAGGACATGTTCGCCGCCATCGAGAACGGCGCGGACACCTTCGACTGCGTCAATCCCTCCCGGGTGGCGCGCAATGCCGCGATCTACCGCGAGGACGGCCGGTTCAACATCAACACCAGCCGCTTCCGCCGCGACTTCACCCCGATCGACGACGAGTGCGACTGCTACACCTGCGGGCACTACACCCGCGCCTACATCCACCACCTGTTCAAGGCCAAGGAGATGCTGGCCGCCACGCTGTGCACGATCCACAACGAGCGCTTCACCATCCGCATGGTGGACCGGATCAGGGACAGCATCGACGGCGGTTACTTCGACGCGTTCAAGGAGGAGTCGCTGGCGAAGTGGCGGGGCGGGCGCTGACCCGCCCCGCGAGCCGGGGGTGCGAGCGGCTCAGGCGTGCAGGGGGTCGGCGGTGACGGGCGCGTAGTTCGGTTCGCGCTGTTTGAGGATCGCGATCACGCGATAGGTCACCGGCATGAACACGATCTCGCACAGCGTCTTCCACAGGAAGCCGACGATCACGAAGTTCACGAACTGCCCCGCGGTCTCGATGCCGATCGCGCCCGCGGCGATGGAGCAGAAGATCAGGGTGTCGGCGAGTTCACCGACCACGGTGGAGCCGATCAGCCGCGCCCACAGGTGTTTTTCCTTGGTGCGTTCCTTGATGAGCACCAGCACCGCGGAATTGAGCAGCTGGCCCACCAGATAGCCCGCGAGCCCGGCCAGCACCAGGCGCGGCACCGGGGCGATGACGCTGCGCAGCGCGTCCTGGTTGTCGTAGAAGCCCGCGGCGGGCAGCGCCAGCACCACCGCGAAGCACAGCACGGTCAGCACCAGCGCGGCGAACCCGCAGTAGATGGCGCGGCGGGTGGCGCGAAAGCCGTAGACCTCGCTGAGCACGTCGCCGAGGATGTAGGCCAGCGGGAAGAGGAAGAAGGCGCCGTCGGTGACGATCGGCAGGATCTGCAACGGGCCGAGCGAGAGCGATCGGTCGCCGAAGAACTCGACGCCCTTGGTGGCGCAGATGTTGGAGATGACGAGCGTCGCGGTGAAGAGCGCGACGATCTGGGGGTAGTAGCCCCGCGCCACCTGCGCGTATGCCGCATGAACGGGCGCGGGGCGTCCAGACCCGTCGGGCCGGGGCAGCTGCTGGGAATCCTGTTCGGAATGACTCACGCGGACCATCCTCGCAGGTGTGGAATACGCTGTATCCATGACGAATCCCGGCGATTCCGACGAATGGTGGAAACAGTACAGCGGTGAAGGCGTTTCGCCGGATTCGGGCGGCTCGACGCCGCAGTACCCGCAGCAGCCACCGGCCTACGGTGCCCAGCCCTCGGCGCAGCCGCCGCAGGGGCAGTACCCGCCGTCGGGCCCGTCGCTGTACAAGTCGTCGGATTCGTCGGCTCCGTCCTATCCGCAGCAGTCCCAGCCCAGTTATCCCCAGCAACCGCAGCCGGGCTACGGCCAGCAGCCGGGCTACCCGCAGCAGCCGGGCTACGGCCAGTCCTACCCGCAGGGTTACCCCCAGGGCGGCGGCTACCAGCCCTACGGCGTCCAGCCGTCGAACGGGATCAACGGCTGGGCGCTGGCCTCGCTCATCACCTCGCTGGTCGGCCTGGTCACCTGCTGCACGGTGATCCTGCCCGCGACGGGCCTCGTCTTCGGTCTGGTCGCCCTGAACCAGATGAAGTCCACCGGCGACGAGAACGGCAAGGGCATGGCGCAGGCGGGCCTGTGGATCGGCGTGGCCGGTGTCGCGTTCAACCTGCTGTACTGGGGCCTGGCCTTCGCCGGGGCCATCTCGTCGAGCTTCACGACCTACTGATCGCGCCGTCCGGCGGATGCCCGACGGCCGTCACACACGAAACCTGATCACACACGAAAAAGGCGCTCCCGCAGCGGGAGCGCCTTTTTCGTGTGGGCCGGGAGCCCGGATCAGGCCTTGACGACCTGGGTGCCGCCGGCGAACTTGTCGTGCCAGCCCTGCTTGTTCGGGTCCTGCTCGATGGTGATCGCGATGTAGATCACCAGGCCGATGGAGATCAGCCAGCCGAGGCAGGGGATCAGGCTGGCGGCGTAGAACAGATTGCGCTTGAAGGAGGTGGCCGGGTCGAGGGCCGCCGCGCCGCCGGGCGCGACCACGCGCAGCCCGAGCAGCTTCTTACCGAGCGTCTGCCCGTTCTGGGAGACCTCCATGCCCACGAAGTAGCCGATGACCGCGGCGGTGGAGATGATGCCCGACAGGGTCTGGCCGATGAAGCTGTTCGGCATGACGAACGCCAGCACGATCGCGACCGGGATGCCGACGATCAGGTTGTCGATGATGCGGGCGGCCAGGCGCGGCCACAGCTCACCGGGGACGATGCCGAACTGGCCGTAGGGCTGCTGACCGTACTGCTGCTGACCGTAGTCGGGCTGGCCGTAGGGCTGCTGCTGACCATAGGGCTGCTGACCGTACTGGGGCTGCTGACCGTACTGCGGCTGGCCGTACTGCGGCTCACCGTAGGGCTGCTGACCATAGGGCTGCTGACCGTAGGGCTGCCCGCCCTGGGGATTCTGGTTGGGGTCGTACCCACCGCTCGTCATCGCTACGTCCTAGTCGTCGATCGGGTGAACCGTAGTCCGGTCATTTCGTACGTTACGGACTCTCGCAGCACCGTAACAACCCATCGTCGGTGAAGATCGAGGGTTTGCGGGGAAGGATAGCCGGATCGAAACGCGCCAGGGTGTCCGCCGCGCTGGCCGGCGGGAAGCCCAGCGAGGCGATCAACCGGGCCGTGACCTCCTCCGCCGAGACGCCGAGGCGCAGCTGATCGGCCAGCGTCACCGAGCCGTCGCGCTTGGCCAGCCGCTGTCCGTGCTCGTTGAGCACCAGCGGCACGTGCGCGTAGCGCGGCGCCGGAAGGCCGAGCAGGCGCGCCAGATACGCCTGGCGCGGGGTGGAGGGCAGCAGGTCGTCGCCGCGCACCACCTGGTCGATGCCCTGTTCGGCGTCGTCGACCACCACGGCCAGGTTGTAGGCGGGCACGCCGTCGGCCCGGCGCAGCACCACGTCGTCGACCTGGCCGGTGTAGCGGCCGTGCAGTTCGTCGTCGATGGTGAACTCGTGTACCCGCGCGCGCAACCGCAGTGCGGGCGAACGGCCTTCGGCGCGCCGGGCCGCCCGCTGGGCCTCGGTGAGATCGCGGCAGGTGCCCGGGTAGGCGCCCATCGGGCCGTGTGGCGCGCTGGCCGCCTGCTGGATCTCCCGCCGCGTGCAGAAGCACTCGTAGGTGCGACCCTGTTCGCTCAGCCGGTCGATCGCGGCCTGGTAGCGCGCGATCCGCTCCGACTGGCACACCACCGGGCCGTCCCAGTCCAGGCCGATGGCGGCCAGATCGGCGAGCTGGCGCTCCCGTGCGCCGGGACGCACCCGGTCCAGATCCTCCACGCGCAGCAGGAAGCGCCGCCCGGTGGACCGGGCGAAAAGCCAGGCCAGCAGGGCGGTGCGCAGATTGCCCAGGTGCAGATCGCCGGACGGGCTCGGCGCGTAGCGGCCCGCGCCCGCGGATTCAGATGTCGGCACGCCAGTCATGGTAGGGGCGGGGTTCGCCGCAGTGCGGTCACCAGGTCGGCGTCGGTCAGCGGCTCGCCGCGTTCCAGCGCCGCCAGCAGCCGCCGCGCGTGCGCGATGATGCCGGGGCCGTCGATCCCGTGGGGCAGGTCCGTCGCGGGTGCGTCCTCGGGCGGCCCCGCTGTGATCCGCTCCGCATCCCCTGGCGATCTGTCCGCGGCGGGGGAGTCCGCCGAGCTATTTCCTCGCTGATGGCTCTCCAGCCGTCCGATCGCGCGGGTGAGCAGGGTGCGAGCGCCCTTCGGATTGCCGCGCTGGATGTGTGTGATACCCACCGCGTATTGCGCGAGACCCTGCCACAGCATCTTTTCAGCGAACGGCCCGTTCTTCCATGCCGCTTCCAAAACCTCGTGTGCGTTGAACGCAAGACCGTCGTTCAAAAGTTGCTGGGCGAAGGTCAAGGTTTGCTGGGGCGGCAGATTCAGGTCGTCTGGAATTCGTGGAACGCCGACGCTTCCGATCGGAAGCGGCCGGCCGAGGCGGTCGCGTGGACGTGGATTTCGTGCGCGACCTGCCTCGTCGCGTGGACGTTCGACCATAACCCTCATGATCCCCGGCCTGCGCGCGGATTGTCACCCCGGTGTGGGATGTGGAACACCGCCGAGTGCGATCACGGGACAATCACGACGGCCCGCGACCGCGCTCGAGTGGGTGTTTGCCGGGCCGAATGTCGTCGGCAATGATTCGGCAACTCGGTATCTTCGCAAGCTTGGCAAACTTTCGGAGCCCAATTGGCAAGAGGCGGGCAAACTCTCGGCCGAGCTGCTACTGTCGGGAACGCGGGGGTCGCCCTCGCCAGGTGTTCTCACCTCGAGCCCGACGGCGATGACAACGCACAGGAGAGTGGCGCGCTACCACCAGGCGCACGGCGGGAATCGGAAGTTGGTCACCGCATTCCGGTGCTAGTCAGACGATCCGGGAATCAGTTGTCTCGTTTTCGACGCAGCAAAGGAGCTAGTGCCGTGGAAGTTGATGTGACGGGAGCTGTGTGGCGGAAGAGCTCATACAGCGGCCCCGACGGGAACTGCGTGGAAGTCGCGTTCCTCGACGACGGCAATGTAGCGGTTCGCGACACGAAGGACGGGGGAACGGGCCCGGTGCTCGCCTTCACGCCGGGCGAATGGGACGCGTTCGTCAACGGCGTTTTCGCGGGGGAATTCCACCGCAGCTGAGAACCGCCCGCGCCGAACGGTGAGCAGGCGGCCCCGAGTCCGGCGTGACGGCTCGGGGCCGAGCGTGCTCGACGTGCCCATCTGCCCCGAACAGGTGAGTTCGGGGGCGGTCAGTTCGGGGGACAGGAGTTCGGTGCAGCCGGGTTCGGGGGAGTGAGGTTCGGACGGGCGGGCCGGTGCCATAAATTCGGGTCATGGATCGGATGGCCGCGCAGGACGCGACGATGTTCTGGTTGTCGACGCGCAGCCACAACGACCTGTTCCTGCTCTACGCCTTCGCCGATCTCGGCCGCCCGGCCCGCGAGTTGCGCGCCCTGGTGCGCGACCGCGCCGCCGGTGTTCCCGACCTGCGCGTCCGCGTCCGCGAGGTTCCGGGTGATCTGGCCTATCCGGCCTTGGCGCCGTGCGATTTCTCCGACGAGCAGTTCGTCGAACATCCGGCCCCCGGAGACTGGGCAGGACTGCGCGCGGCGGTCGGGGGACTGCTCGGCACCGGCGTGGACGCGACCGTCAGCCCGTGGCGCGTCCACGTGTTCCGCGGGGTGACCGGCGCGCCGATGTGCCGCACACCCGGCGAACCAACCACCGTGGCCGTGCTCCAGATCTCCCACGCCCTGGTCGACGGTCGGCGCGCCGCCGAGGTGGCCAGGCAGTTGTTCGCCGCCGCAACCGAATCCGGGACCGCCGCCGCAACCGCACCAGGCGCGCAGCCGCCCCCTCGGCCCGTGCCCGGCAGCCGGCGCGATCGTGCGGCCGCCGTCCTCGGGGCACTGCTGCTCCCGGTGTCGATCGCCCGCACGATCCGCCGCGGCCTGCGGGCCAACCGGGCGCGCGCGGAACTCGCCGCGGCCACCGCCGCCGGGGAGATCCCGCCGCCCGGTCCCGGTTTCGCCCCGGTGGCGGTGAACGACCCGGCCGCGCCGCCGGTCGGTGCGCACGCCGTGGAGATGCTGGTCTTCGACAGCGCCGACCTGCGCGTCCCCGGCCACACCGTCACCGTCGTCGTGCTGACGGCGGTGTCGGTGGCCCTGCCGGAGTATCTCGCCGCGGCGGGATCACCGGTGACGGCGCTGGGCGCCCAGGTGCCGATGGCGCTGCCCGGCGGCGGAAAGGGCAACGCCCGCAACAACTATCGCAATCTTTCGATCGACCTGTTCCTCGACGAGCCCGCATTGCGCGCCAGGGCCGACCGGATCGCCGCCGCGCTGCGCGCCCGCGCCGAACGCGCCCGCCATCCGCTCATGGCCGCCCAGGACCGGGTCACCGCCGTCACACCCGCGCTGTTCTTGCGCCGCGACGCCGACAGCTGGCCGCTGGATCTGGTGCCGGACTCGATCGCGGGCAACACCGTGGTCTCCAGCGTCGACCGGGGACCGGCCGATCTGGACTTCGGCGGGCCGGTCCGCTTCACCGCCGGCTTCCCCGCCATCGGCTCGGTCATGCGCCTGACCCACGGTGTGCACGGCCTCGGGCCCACCGTGACCGTCTCCCTGCACACCGATCCCGGCGTGCTCACCGATCTCGACGGCTACGCCGCCGCCCTGCGCGCCGCGGTCGCCGAGGTGGTCGCGGCGCTGCGCTAGACAGGCTCAGACGTTGTCGAGCACCTGCTCGCGGTCGGGCTTGGGCAGATCCTTGAGCGCCTCGATGCCCAGCTCGGCACGCGTGGCGTTGACCAGCGCGCGTTCCTGCTCGATCGCCTTGCGAATGGCCTTCTCCCACAGCGAGTTGATCTCGGTGAACTCCTCGCTGGTGGCCTCGTCGTCCAATTGCAGCTTGAGGTATTGCAGGGTGATGTTGCGCGCGGCCCCGAGCGTGCTCACCAGATCCTCGCACTGGTTGGGGATCTTCGGCGCGGCCAGCAGGCGCAGCCGGTTGATGGTGCCGTTGCAGCCCCACAACGCCTCGTGGATGTCGCTGCCGACGCGGTCGAGTTCGAAATCGTCGTCGACCTCCCAGCGGTGATAGGACCACAGCTGCTGGCGCACCGAGTTCGAGGTCTCTAGCACCGTCGAGACCGCGGCGACCACGGCCTCGTGCCGCCAACGGTCGTGCTCGCGGCGCCCGCCCGCCTCCAGGGCGAGTTCGGTCGCGCGCCTTGCTTCCTCGAGCGTCTGCTGATGCCGCGCGTCGGCGGCGTCGATCGCCTGCCTGCTGGTCGCGTTGTTCACCAGGAATCCGACGAGCGCCGCACCGGCGACGATCAGCGAACCGAGCACGGGAAGCCACTGAGTCACTCCGGCATCATCGCACCGTTCTGTGTCGATCGTCTCCCCGGAGTACCCGGTTTCCCCGCTCCGACCGGGGGATCAGCCGATGCGGCTCTGCGATGTGCTGCGAAAACGACTCGGCCGCAACCTGGTTCGATATCCGATCGATACGTGATCGCTATCCGCGCGGCGTCCCGCCGTGCGGGAGGGACTGCCTCCTCCCGCACGGCGGAACCTCATGCGCCGCGGGCGAAATCCGCGAGCAGCCCCGGCACCGCCGCGTCGAACCCGGCGACGTCGAGCATGCCGGCGTCGGAGGGATCGGCGATCGTGAAGCCGGTGGCCGTCATGCCGACGACCACGAGCTTCGCGGCCGGATTGATCCGCTCCCGATAGCGCCGCAGCGCCTGGTGCGGGTGCTCCTTCCCCGCCCAGGTCTCGTTGTCGGTGTAGACGGTGAACACGTCCACCTCGACCTCGTGCGCGAGTGCCCAGCGCATGGGCAGCGCGCAGTCGGTGGCGGCGAACGGCAGACCGGACACCGCCGCGACGGCGTCGTCGAGCCGCATCCTCGGGTTGATCGGCAGCGGCGAGACCACCGACTCGGTCCACGAGCCGACCTCGCCGGTGAACCCGAGCACCGTGTGCGCCGGCTCGGTGGCCGCCGTGACCAGAGCCAGCGCCGCCGAGGCCTCGCGCGCCGAGATCGGCAGGCCCGACACCGGGGCGGCCATCGACCCGGACACGTCAAGGGCGAGCAGGTGCCGCTTGCCGGTCGGCTCCACCGACTCGAACGCCGCGTAGAAGGCCGCGTCGAGGGCGTCGAGGATCGGCGTCGAGGGCGTCCACTCGCCGGCGCCGCGCGTCACGCGCCCGCCGCTCGCGTAGGTGCGCGACGCGGCCAACACCTGCACCGGGTGCACCCGCGACATGCGCAGCCGCGCCGGATCGGCGAGCCGGGCGGCGACGGCGTCCGTGCGGGCGCCGCGCGGCGCGAGCAGGCCGAGCCTGGTCAGCCGCGGCAACTGTCGCAGCAGCGCGGTCTGCGGCATGCCGTTGTCCAGCAGCGCCTCCCACACCGCGGGCTCGGCGAGCGCGGCGTCGGGCAGCATCTCCCACGACAGCCGGTACTCGCGCACCAGCTCCGGCACGGCGGCGGGCTTCGCCGCGGCGGCTCGCAGGAAGCCGTCGAGCAGGCGCAGACCCGCAACGTCCGCGTCGCGGCCGCAGATCCAGTCGAACAGCCGCTTGCGCTCGTCCTCGTCGGTCACCGGATGCGACAGCCGCAGCAGGTCGCGATGTGACCAGCCCTCCCGCTGCCGGTACTTGAGCACCTGGTAGGCCAGATCGTCCACCGGCTCGGCGATGTACCAGCCCGCGACCGCCCGCCGCAGTCCGCGGCCCCAGCCGCGGAACTGCTCGACGTAGCGCGCGAACAGGAACAGATGCGTGCCCGTGCGGGCCACCGAGGGCAGCGCGTCCAGCGCCAGCCGCCGTCCCGCCTCGTCGCCGAGCGCGGTCGCCGCCGCCAGCGCGAACAGCGCCGGGTTCTGTCGCGGCGCGCGGCCCCCGATCGAGATCGCCACGATCTCGGCCACCAGCTCCGCGCACCGCTCCTGCGCGAACCGCACGACGATTTCCGCGTTCTCCCTGGTCAGCTCACGCGCGTTCACGTAGTAGGTGCCGCCGTCGGCGCCGAGGGTCAGGAACCGGCGCAGCCGCGTCCGCGGCGTCACCGTGAAGGTGTAGCCGCCCGCGTTGTTGCGCACCTGCCGCGTGTCCGCCTGTTCGGACTGCGCGGTCGCGCGCCGGTCGAAGCTCGCCGGAATGTCCATGGATGCCCCCGGAGGATGTGATGGGCAGGGCGGGCATGTGTTCGCCGACCGGATGCGGAAGCCGTGGCTTCCGTCGGGAGTCGAACCCGAGATGCCGGATGACCGATCGATCTCCGGCCCGTCCTGCGACGACCCGAGGAGGCGGACGTGGTGTGCCGACCGGATGTTTCGGTGCTCTGCCGGACTGAGCTACAGGGGCGAGCCCCTGGCGGGAATCGAACCCGCGACCACCCCATTCGCAGTGGTAACCGACCGACTCCGGCCCGCTCCCCTCGAGTGCGTCGAGAAGGAATGTAAGGGTCCGCCGGCCATCCCGGCAAAGCATTTTCCGCCGCGGCGGGCGTCGACTCGGTAGCGGGAATCCCGGTCGTGCGCGGGGTTCAGGGTTTGTCGGCCTGGGGTGCGGTGAGGTTGCGGGTGAGTTTGCGCAGCAGGGTCTTGAGCTGAGCGCTCTCCTCGTCGGTCAGGCCGATGTCGGCGGCGAGGGCGGGCGCGACGGTGTCGGCGCTGCGGCGCAGAGCCCTGCCCTCCTCGGTGAGTGCGACATCGACCTGGCGCTCGTCGTCGGTGCGGCGCCTGCGGGTGACCAGGCCGCTGGTTTCCAGGCGCTTGAGCAGGGGGGTGAGGGTGCCGTAGTCGAGGTGCAGTTTGGCGCCGAGGCCCTTCACCGAGCACGGGCCGCTCTCGTAGAGCGCGACCACCACGAGGTACTGGGGGTAGGTCAGGCCGAGGTGGTCGAGCAGCGGGCGGTAGGCGCTGGTCATGGCGCGTTGCGCGGCGTAGAGCGTGAAGCAGGTGAACTCGTCCAGCCGCAGGAATTCCGGCTCGTCCGCCTCGGCGGCGGCTGCGGCGGGGGTGGGGGTGGCTGTCATGGCCGGGCTCCTGGTGATGCGGTAGGGCGTTTCCGCAGGTGAGTCTACTCGCCCGAGCTAATCTTGAAAAAGTAGCTTGCGCACAAGGTAATCGTGTAATAGTTTCTTGTAGCAGAGGGAAGACGCTCGACACGGAACGCCGGCCCTCGGAACACCGCCCCGAGAAGGAGAACCGTCATGTCCGGCCAGATCACCACCACCGAGAACGCGCTCACCATCCCTGTGCTCGAGCCCGCGGCGCAGGAATTCGTCACCGCGACCGCCGAGCCGCCGTACCTGTTCGACCTCGGTCCGATCGAGGGGCGCAAGACCGTCGACGAAGTCCAGTCCGGCCAGGTCGCCGCGCCGGAGATCGACGAGCGGTGGGTCACCGTCGAAGGCGGGCCCACCGGGCGGGTGCCGGTGCGGATCGTCCGCCCGGCGGGCGCCACCGGAACCCTGCCGGTGATCCTCTACATCCACGGCGCGGGCTGGGTGTTCGGCAACGCCCACACCCACGACCGGCTGGTCCGTGAACTGGCCGTCGGCGCGGGCGCCGCGGTCGTCTTCCCGGAGTACGCGCTCTCCCCGGAGGCCCGCTACCCGGTCGCCATCGAGCAGAACTACGCCGTCGCCCGCTGGGTGGTCACCGAGGGGGCGGCCAACGGGCTCGACCCCGCCCGCATCGCGGTCGCCGGCGACTCGGTCGGCGGCAACATGGCGGCCGCGCTGACGTTGATGGCCAAGGAACGCGGCGACGTGCCGCTGGTGCAGCAGGTGCTGTTCTATCCCGTCACCGACGCGAGCTTCGACACCGGCTCCTACCACCAGTTCGCCACCGGCTACTTCCTGCGCCGCGACGGCATGCAATGGTTCTGGGATCAGTACACCACCGACGAGGCCGAACGGGCGCAGATCACCGCCTCGCCGCTGCGCGCGACCACCGAGCAGCTGGCCGGCCTGCCACCCGCCCTGGTGATCACCGCCGAGGCCGACGTGTTGCGCGACGAGGGCGAGGCCTACGCCGCCAAGCTGCGCGCGGCGGGCGTCCCCGTGGTCGCCACCCGCTACCAGGGCATCATCCACGACTTCGTGATGCTCAACGCCCTGCGCGGGACCGACGCCGCCGAGGCCGCCATCGGCCAGGCCGTCGCCACCCTGCGCAAGGCGCTGCACGGGAACTGATTCCGATCACGGCTCACGAGGTGGGTGCCGTCGGCCGCTGCCGTCCGGTGGCGGGTGGCCCGAGGGACGCGGGAGTGCCGGTCCGGTGGCGGATATGCGGATGGCCGGGGCGGTGAGGTGGAAACCTCGACCGACCCGGCCATCCGTGGCGGAGGATAGGGGATTTGAACCCCTGAGGGCGTTAACCCAACCCGCGTTCCAGGCGAGCGCCATAGGCCACTAGGCGAATCCTCCGTGGAGCAGCATAGCGAATGGTTGCGGGTTCATGCCAAACCGGGTCCCGGGCGGGGGTGCGGGGGGAGGGGTGCGGCGGGGCGGGCGGAGACCCGCTATAGTGGGCGGCGGATCCCGCGCGGCGCGCATCCTGTGAACTCCCCCAGGGCCGGAAGGCAGCAAGGGTCAACGGGCTCTGCCGGGTGCGCGGGGTCCCCTGAATTCCGGCCGGTCCGGCCCGTCCCCTGCTTCACCTCTCCCCTGATTCCCGCTGCTACCAGCGGTGTCGTACGCCGTGGCGCTGCCTCGGGGAACGGCGAGCGGCACGAGGTTCCCACCGGCCGACGGTTCCCCCGCGATGTGCCGGCGCGCACCACCGCCGGGGCAGTCGCGGGCCGCGGCAACGACCCCCGTGATGTCCCGGCTGCGGGTAACGTGAACACCGTCTCCGGCGCGGGCCGCACGGCCGCGGCGGAAGTCACACCCTTTCCCCTCGCTGCTTGAAAGGCTGCCAAGGATGCCCCGGCAAACGCAGATCGGTTTGATGAGCCATGACGAGCTCGTGTCCGAACACGAGACCCAGTCCGCGAACTACGCGAAGCTCAAGGCCGAGAAGCTCACGCTGGATCTGACCAGGGGCAAGCCCGCGCCCGAACAGCTCGACCTGTCCAACGAGCTGCTCACCCTGCCCGGCGACGGCGACTTCCGCGACGGCGGCGGCACCGACTGCCGCAACTACGGCGGCCTGCACGGCCTGCCCGAGCTGCGCGCCATCTTCGGCGAGCTGCTCGGCATCCCGGTGGACAATCTGATCGCGGGCAACAACGCCAGCCTGGAGCTGATGCACGACACCATCGTGTTCGCGATGCTGCACGGCACCAACGATTCCGAGCGCCGCTGGGCGGACGAGCCGGTGGTCAAGTTCCTGTGTCCGGTGCCCGGCTACGACCGGCACTTCGCCATCACCGAATCGCTGGGCATCGAGATGATCCCGGTGCCGATGCTGGCCGACGGCCCCGACACCGCGAAGATCGCCGAACTGCTCACCGATCCGGCGGTCAAGGGCCTGTGGGCGGTGCCCAACTACTCCAACCCGACCGGCGTGGTGTTCTCGGAAAAGGTGGTGCGCGAACTGGTTTCGCTGCCCGCCGCCGCCCCGGACTTCCGGCTGTTCTGGGACAACGCCTACGCGGTGCACCCGCTGACCGACACCGCGGCGCCGGTGCTCGACGTGCTCGGCATGGCCGCCGAGGCGGGCAATCCGAACCGGCCGATCGTGTTCGCCTCCACCTCGAAGATCACCTTCGCCGGCGCGGGCGTGAGCTTCCTCGGCTCCTCCACCGAGAACCTGAACTGGTACCTCGGCCACGCGGGCAAGAAGAGCATCGGCCCGGACAAGATCAACCAGCTGCGCCACCTGCGCTTCTTCCGCGACGCCGACGGCGTGCGGGCGCACATGCAGAAGCACCGGGAGATCCTGGAGCCGAAGTTCGCGCTCGTGCTGCGCATCCTGGAGGACCGCCTCGGCCCGTCGAAGGTGGCGGCCTGGACCGAGCCGAAGGGCGGCTACTTCATCAGCCTCGACGTGCCGGAGGGCACCGCGAGCCGGGTGATCGCCTTGGCGAAGGAGGCGGGCATCGCGTTGACGGCCGCGGGCTCGGCCTTCCCGTACCGGAAGGACCCGGAGGACAAGAACATCCGCATCGCGCCCAGCTTCCCCAAGCTCTCCGAGCTGGAGGTCGCCATGGACGGCCTGGCCACCTGCGTGCTGCTGGCCGCCACCGAGAAGGCGCTCGGCAAGTAACCTGGACGAACCAGCGCGGCCCCCGTATCCGGTGTGGATGCGGGGGCCGTCGTTCGTCCCGGGGTGCTCAGGCGGGCTTGTGGGCGAGCACCGCGAACATGGTGACCGACAGGTGGATGTCGCCGGTGCGGGCGCCGCGTTCGAGGTCGGCCAGCAGCTGGGCGCGCTCGGCCTCGGTGATCGAGCCGCGGGCCACCGCCATCGCGGAGATGCGGTCGACCAGCGAGCCCGGCCCGGCCGCGCGGGTCTGCACCAGCGCCTGCGAGCCGATCTCGTCGACCACCAGGCCCGCCTGGGTGAGCAGGCCGGGCAGCCTGCGGCCGGACAACGGGTTGGTGGTGGCCGCGATGAGGGTCTCGATCACCTGGCGGGCGACCCGCCGGTCGCCGGGGTGCACGATGGCGGTCTCCCAGTCGACGTCCATCACCACGGTGCGGCCGCCGGGGCGCAGCACACGCGCGATCTCGTTGGCGGCGCGCGCCGGGGCGGTCAGGTGCTGGAAGACGCGCTCGGAGAGCACGGCGTCGAAGTAGTCGGCGCCGAAGGGGATCCCGTAGGCGTCGCCGGAGTAGAACCTGGCGGTGGAATCCTTCTGCGCGGCGCGGCGCTCGGCCGAGGAGAGCAGATTCGGGTCGGGCTCGACGCCGATCGCCTCGCCGGTCGGGCCGACCGCGTCGGCGAAGACGAAGACTTCCGAGCCGGTGCCCGACCCGATGTCGACCGCGCGTTCGCCGGGTTGCACGGCGAGGGCGTCGTGGGCCCAGGTGCGTAGCTGTTGGATGCCGGGCAGGGCTGCCTGCAGGTCGCGTACGTCGACCAGTTGATTCTGGCCCGCGCTGTCGAAGCGGTCCGGGCGCAAACCGGGAGTGTCCATGCGCGCATTTCCGTCCGTCGGGATCACCGTCGTCATGCGCCGAGCGTACGCGGCGGCAAACCCGGTCGCAGCGCCAGCCTGTGACCCGTGTCACCGCGATGTGGAGCGTGCAACGTCTCGCTCAGGCCGCGCAGAACTCGTTGCCCTCCGGGTCGAGCATCACCCACCAGTGCCCGGCGGGCCCCTGGTCGACCTCCTGCACCCTGGTCGCGCCCAGCGACTCGAGCCGCGAGACCAGCGCGTCCAGCCCCTCGTCACCGGCGTGGATGTCGATGTGCAGGCGGTTCTTGACCGTTTTGGGTTCCGGCACGTCCTGGAACAGGATGCGCCTGCCCTGACCGACGCCGCTGACCGGTTCGAACGGGTCCTCCGGGTGGCGGATGGCGGCGTACCCGCGGAAGATGCGGCGGCCGCGATGCTCGCCGACCATGTGCGCCGGCAACTGGCCCTGCGCCAGCAAACGCTCGATGAGCGGCTGCGGGTCCTCCACCACGTAGCCGAGGGCGGCGGCCCAGAAGTCGGCCAGCACGGGCGCGTCGCGGGTGTCGATGACGAGCTTCCAACTCGATGCCATGCCGGGAAGCTACACCCGGCCACCGACAGGGCAGGCGCCCCGGCACGCCCCGGCACGCGGCTGCGCCGGGGCCGTGATCCGCGTCGCGGCGGGAGTGGGATGATCGGAGACGGTGACTGCCCGGAAAAGGCCCGCGACCGCGAAGGGGACGATGGTGAGCGTGACTCTGTGCCTGGCCCAGGAACCCGAGGCGGACAGGTTGCTGTCGGAAAATATGTTCGCGCTGCTCACGGGCATGCTGCTGGATCAGCAGTATCCGCTCGAGCACGCATTCCGCGGGCCGAGGAAAATCGCCGAACGTATGGGCGGATTCGACATCCGCCGGATCGCCGAGGCCGACCCGGCCGAATTCGAGGAGTTGTGCGCCACCCCGCCCGCCATTCACCGGTACGGCCGGTCCATGGCGAGGCGCACCCAGGATCTGGCCAGGTACGTGCTGGAACACTACGACGGCGACACCGAGCGCATCTGGACCGACGGTGACCCCGACGGGGCCACTGTCCTGCGCAGACTCGAGGATCTGCCCGGCTACGGCACGCAGAAGGCCAAGATCTTCCTCGCCCTGCTCGGCAAGCAGCTCGGGGTGCGCCCCGCGGGCTGGGAGAAGGCCGCGGGTGACTACGCGGAGCCGAATTCCCGGCGTTCGGCCGCCGACATCACCGACGGTGAATCGCTGCTCGAGGTGCGCGCGTTCAAGAAACAGATGAAAGCGCAGGCCAAAGCCGCCGCGGGCGATTAGGGCGGGGGTTTTCGATCTCGCTGCGTTTTTCCCTCCCGGTGGAAAGCCGGTTGCCACATGCTTGCGACCGACAGCTTCACCGGATGAGAGATTGTGCAGCGCAGATGAAGAAGAGCAAGCTTGCCGTGCTCACGGCACTGGTGTCCATCGTGGCCGGCGTCGCGGGCGGCACCGCCAACGCCGCGCCGGCGCAGGTGCCTGAGGCGGTGAACTTCACCGCCCACGCCACCGACACGCAGTCGATCATCTCGATCGATTCCGGCTCGCTGGTCGTCGAGAACGCCGCCCTCGCGATCAAGGCCGCCGACGGAACCACACTCGCGGGCACGCCGCTGCGCTTCCGTATCGACGAGTTCGAGTTCCCGATCGCCGCTGAGGTCACCGACCGCACCGCCGTCCTCACCCCGCAGATCTCGGTCGACAAGGCCGTCTACAAGCCGGTCGCGCTCCCGCACGAGGACAAGGCCCCCTGGAAGAGCGAGTACGAGCGTGAGGTCGCGGCCTGGACCCGCCTGACCAGCACCATCTCCATGGGCGCCACCATCGGCACCCTCGTCGGCGGCCTCACCGGCGCCGCGGCCGGCTGCGTCCTCGGCGGCATCGCCGGCGCCACCGTCGCCTCGGCCACCATCGTCGGCCTGTTCGGGCCCTTCGTCCCCGCCGCCGCGATCGGCTGCATCGGCGGCATCCTCGCCGTCGGCGCGCTGGGCACCCTCGCCGGTCAGATCCTGGTGACCGCGCCTGTGGCCATCGGCGCCGCGATCCAGTACCTCACCACCGTCAACCAGCCCTTCACCCCGCCGGCCGCCAAGTGACACACGCCCTCGGCCACAGCGGCAGGCCGCGCACCTCCCGGCCCGGCGACACCACGGTGCGGTAGCCAGGGCAGTGCCGCGGCCGGGGTGGTGAACCGGCGCAATATGAGCCCCGCCCAGCGCGTCTCGCGCTGGGCGGGGCTTTGTCGTGCAGGGAGAACGTGCCGGAAGAGCCGGGAACGTTTGCTGTAGATTGCCTCACTCCAGGTGGCGGAAAGCTTGGTGCGAACGCACGATGGGTGTTACCTTTTGGTTATGTCTGCCGAACATCCCACCGCTCCGCGGGTCACCTATGTGACCGCCGCGCTGGGTCTTCGGCTGCCGCCGACGCGGGAACTGTGTTGTTCCCGCCGTCGGCGCTGAGCTGTCTTCCTCTGCTCACGCGCCACCGTCGCCGCACGTGTAGGCACATCCCGTCTCCCCGCGGACGGGCTCCAGCAAGGAACACAGATGTCTCTCCCCATCCTGGAACGCTCCAATTCCCGGGCCACCGCCGCGCGTCCCCGTACTCTCCGTCCGGTCGTCGCGCCCGAACTCCGCATCAGCGACAACCCCGCCGCGGCCGTCCTGCGCGCCGCGACCGGCGGCCCGGTCTCGCGTGACAATGCCGCCAAGGCAACGGGATTGAGCATCGCCACGGTGAACCGCCAGGTGTCGGCGCTGCTCGCCGCCGGCCTGCTGCGCGAGCGCCCCGATCTCACCACCCCCGGCGCGGTGGGCCGCCCCCGGGTGCCCTTCGAGGTCGACCACGACAGCTTCCTCACCCTCGGCATCCACATCGGCGCCGTCTCCACCAAGATCGTGGCCGCCGACCTGCGTGGACGCATCATCGGCGGGCTGGCCATCGCCACCCCGCAGACCGGTCAGGACTTCGCCACCACCACCATCGCCCGCAGCGCCAAGGCCTTCCTGCGCCGCTGGCACCGCCGCCGCGCCCTGTGGGCGGGCGTGGCCATCGGCGGCCGCGTCGACGCGGTCGGCGGCACCGTCGATCATCCCGCTCTCGGCTGGCAGGCCGCGCACCTCGGCGCCGTCCTCGCCGAGGTGCTCGAGCTGCCGATCTCGGTGGCGCCGCGCGTCGAGGCCATGGCCGCCTCCGAGCTGCTGCTGCCGGTCCCGCAGCCGGACCGCGCGCCCGAGCGTGGCGCGGGCCTGTTCTTCTACGTGCGTGAAACCGCCGGTGTCGCGGTCACTCTCGACGGCCGGGTGCACACGCCGAGCAGCGGCCCCGGTTCCATCGCCCACCTACCCACCGGCTCGGACGTGACCTGCTCGTGCGGCCGTCGCGGCTGCTTGGAGGCCACCGTCGGCGACCGCGCCCTGGTGGCGCGGGCGGTCGGCAAGGGGATCATCCCGGCGCACAACGGCACCGCGGGCTCGACCATCACCGACCTCTACAACGCCGCCGCCGAGGGCTCCGGCCCCGCGCACGACCTGCTGGTCGAGCGGGCCACCATCCTGGGCAACGCGGTCGCCCTGGTCAGCGACATGCTCAACCCCGACCGGGTGATCCTGGGCGGCCAGGCCTTCACCGGCTACCGTCCCGGTGTCGCACACGTGGCCAAGGCCTTCCGCAGCGCTTCGGCGCTGCCGCCCACCGACATCCGCATCAGTGGATTCGGCGGCAAGGTGCAGGAATTCGCCGCGGTGGTGGCCTCGTTGAGCAGCCTGTACGCCGATCCGCTCGCGGCCGTGCGCCGCCTCGCGGCCTCGGAGTGACGGCGATAGCGGTTCCGGGATGAGGTACGCGCGGCGACCGCGCTGAGGAACCCGGCCTTGTGTGCGGCCCGGTGCGAGATTCGCACCGGGCCGCACACATGCCGTCCGCCGGCTCGTCGCCGACCGGGGTCGCCGCGCGGGGCGCGTCCGCAACGCGCCCCCGGCGGGGCGTTGCTCAGTGCCTCGGCGGAGCGAACAGTCCCTCGACGGCGGTGATGAAGAAGGGGAAGTCGCCGGCGAACCGCTGGAGATCGCGATCGCGCTCGTAGCCGCCGAACCAGTACAGGCCGGGCTGGGAGTCGTCGCTGGGATCGATCCGGCGGAAGGCGCGGACCCAGCTGTCGACCCGGCCCGAGGCCACGGTGTAGGGCAGGGCGCGGGAGAAGACGGTCTCCTGGTCGGTGGCGGGGATGTCGTCGATGCGGACGGTGTCGAGGCCGCGTTGCAGGGCGCGCACGCGGCGGGCGATGTCGGTGCCGAGCGCGGTTCGTGCGGGCAGGTAGTTCGGCAGCAGCGCCACGGCCACGCCCGCGAGCAGGACGGCGACGCCGACCAGCGCGTAGCCGGAGGTGACGGCGAGGCCGACGGTGGCGATCAGGCCGGCCAGGGCCAGCGCGCCGCCGAACCAGTGGTAGGGGCCGGGACGCTTGCGGTCGACGAAGGTGCCGCGTCGCACCGAGTCGGCGATCATCGCGGTGCGCACCGAATCATGCTGCGCGCGACCGGAATCGCGCACTTCCTTCAGGGTGACCGCGTCCACGCCGTCGGGCAGCAGCGCGCGGTAGACGGCGCGCTCGTAGCCGCGCAACTGGTCGTCGGGGTCGTTGACCCTGGTGACACGCCAGTCGTCCTTGGCGATGCGGGTGATCCACAGGTAGCGGCGCACCGCGAGATCGACCACGGTGGCGGCGATGTCGATCGGGTCGACGTGCTCGTCGAGCAGCAGGCCCGCCTCGCCGGGCAGGACGCCCTCGGGGGAGACGAAGCGCACGTGCCCGTCGGCGCGATCCAGCGGGTCGAGCACCTCCGAGCCGGTCGCGGCGGACTCGTTCGCGCGCCTGGCCCGCCAGACCAGCCCGGCCAGCGCGGCGAGCAGCGCGGCCAGTGCGGTGAAGGCGATCACCACGGGGGTGCTGACCGAGAACGGGCCAGGCGCGTTGTGGTCGATGACGTCGGCGTTGGCGGGCACCGTGCCCGGCGGGATCTGCACGGTGAGATCGATGGCGTCGCCCTTGCGGATGTCGGTCTGCTCGAGGTGCAGCACGCCGATGGCCTCGGTGCGCACGTCGGCGCACGGGCGGGTGTTGCCGGGCGGGCCGAGGGTGCAGTCGACGATGGCCAGTTCGTAGCTCGGCGCGACGAGCGCCGCGCTGATCGCGGCGATGTCGGTGTCGACCACGCCGAGCCAGTGGAAGACCTGGCTGTTCGGGGCGTCGCCGACGGTGTTGTGCACCGAATAGCGGAAGGTGGACTCGCCGGGCGGGGCGATGACGGTGAAGCGGTCGTCGGCCGTGGTGGTGCTGCCGACGCCGGTGGTCTCGACGTCGGTGACCGCGAATCGGCGCTCGACGTCGGGCTCGACCTGTAGCCGCAGCGGCAGCGACATGCGGAACTCGTCCCCCTCCGGGACGGTCACCTTCTCCTCGACGCGCAGCACGCCCTCGCGATCGAGCACCAGGTCGGCGACGATGACGATGCCGTCGGGCTGCTCCGGCCCCGGTTGGGCGTGGGCGAGTGGCGCGACGACCGACAAACCCGCGGCAGCCGAAATCAGCGCGCCCGCAGCGGCCCCCCGAAAACTCAACATGGTCGCCTACTCTAGTCAGCTCGCCGTCCTCGTCCGGCGGCTGTTCTCCGGTGTGAGCTGACCCGGACCTGCACCACAAGCCCTGCGCGCTACGCTTTTCAGTCAGCGGCTGTCCCGCGTGACGGCCGGCGGCGATACGAGTAGGGAGGGGCAGGGGGAGTGACCCAACCACCGAACGGCTACGGACACGACGCATCCGGTGGCCGCCCGGTCCCGCCTGCCCACGGTCAGGGCGGATATCCCGGTTACGGTCAGCAGCCGGGCAATCGGCAGCCGTATCCCGGCGGGCCCGGCGGCGGATACCCCGGTTACACACCGCCGCCCGTGCCCGGCGGGCAGCCCGGCTACGCCCCGCAGGGGTACGGGCAGCAGCCGGGGTACGGGCAGCGGCCCGGCCACGCTCCGGCTCCCGGTCACGGCCGGCAGCCGGGATATGCCGCGCCGCAGGCCTATTCGCAGCCGGGCGCCTACTCCGCGCCGCAGCGCCCCGTCTATCCGCCCGGCCAGGGGCCGCAGCGGGCCTACCGTCCGCCGATGCCGCCGCCCGCGCCCTACGGCCCGCCCGGTCGCGGCCCGCAGCAGCCGACGCGCCGCGGTGGCGGCAGCCGGTGGATGGCGGCGCTGCTGGTGATCGCGATGGTGATCGTCGGCGGGCTGGTGCGCTCGGCGATCCGCGGCGACCTCATCGACCACCGGGCCACCGGTCCCGCCCCGAGCTTCACCTACGACCCGGATTCCCCGGCCGCCTCGGAATCGGCGAGCAACCCGCTGCTCACCGACTCGGACCTGACGCTGTTGCCCGCGGACTGCGACTACGCGCCGTGGAGCACGCAGGTCACGGCGGCGCGCGCGTTCTTCGCCAGTGCGGCGGACTGCCTGGAGGACGCCTGGCAGCCGGTGCTGGCGGCGGCCGACCTGACGTTCACCCCGCCCTCGGTCGAGGTCAGTGCCGACACCTCGGGCATCACCACGCCGTGCACCGGCACCACCACCAACTTCGCGGCCTTCTACTGCCCGGCGAACAAGACCATCTACATGCCGATCAGCCAGTTGCAGACCGAGCTGTTCGGCGACAACTGGGTGGTCTACCTGTCGGTCTTCGCCCACGAGTACGGCCACCACGTGCAGGCGGTGTCCGGCATCCTCACCAAGGCCAACCGGGAACGGCTGGAGGCGGGCGTGCGCACCGACCGGGGACTGGAGCTCTCGCGCCGGATCGAATTGCAGGCGCAGTGCTTCGACGGCATGTACCTGGGCTCATCGCGGGACGGCGGTGCGCTGACCGGCGCGCAGATCGATCTGGCCATCCGTGACGCCAACGGCCGCGGCGACGCCCCCACCGACTCGCCCGACCACGGCAGCCCGGAGAACAGCGGCCGGTGGTTCGAGATCGGCGTCGAGCAGAACCGGACCGCCCAGTGCAACACCTTCGCGGCCCCCACCGAGGCGGTCGGCTGAGCCGAGCCCGGCGAACCCCCGGCTCCCGGCCGCTTCGTCGGGGCACGGCAGTAGTCTCGGGTCGTGGCTCTGTACCGGAAGTACCGACCGGCGACCTTCGCGGAAGTGGTGGGGCAGGAGCACGTCACCGAACCGCTGAGCACCGCGCTGAACACCGGCCGGATCAATCACGCGTACCTGTTCTCGGGGCCGCGCGGATGCGGTAAGACGTCCTCGGCCCGCATCCTGGCCCGCTCGCTCAACTGCGAGCAGGGGCCGACGGCCACCCCGTGCGGCACCTGCGAGTCGTGTGTGGCGCTGGCCCCCGGCGGGCCGGGCAATCTCGACGTCATCGAACTCGACGCGGCGAGCCACGGCGGCGTCGACGACACCCGCGAACTGCGTGACCGCGCCTTCTACGCGCCCGCCACCTCGCGCTACCGGGTGTTCATCGTCGACGAGGCGCACATGGTCACCACCGCCGGTTTCAACGCGCTGCTCAAGATCGTCGAGGAGCCGCCGGCCCACCTGATCTTCATCTTCGCCACCACCGAGCCGGACAAGGTGCTGCCGACGATCCGTTCGCGCACCCACCACTACCCGTTCCGGCTGTTGCCGCCCGCCACCATGCGCGGGCTGCTCGGGCGTATCTGCGAGCAGGAGCACGTGGCCGTCGAGGAGGCGGTGTATCCGCTGGTCATCCGCGCGGGCGGCGGCTCGCCGCGCGACAGCCTCAGCGTGCTGGACCAGTTGCTCGCCGGCGCGGGCGAGGAGGGCGTGACCTACCGTCGTGCGGTGGCGCTGCTCGGTGTCACCGATGTGGCGTTGATCGACGACGCGGTGCACGCGCTGGCCGCCGGTGACGGCGCCGCGCTGTTCGGCACCGTCGACCGGGTGGTGGAGGCCGGGCACGACCCCCGCCGCTTCGCCGTCGACCTGCTCGAACGCTTCCGCGACCTGATCCTGTTGCAGGCGGTGCCCGACGCCGTCGAGCGCGGCCTGGTCTCAGGTCCCGGCGACATGCTCGAGCGTATGCGCGCCCAGGCCGACGGCATCGGCCCCGCGGGCCTGACCCGCTTCGCCGAACTGCTGCACGCGGGGCTGGGCGAGATGCGCGGCGCCACCGCCCCCCGCCTGCTGCTCGAGGTGGTGTGCGCACGCATGCTGCTGCCCGCCGCCTCCGACAGCGAGGCCGCCACTTTGCAACGGCTGGAACGGCTGG
>Ga0079224_100001251_pt1 | contig 28702 bp, 22 predicted proteins | sample Stecom2015_FD_80414 | JGI IMG/M metagenome (GOLD analysis project Ga0079224, IMG submission 80414) | Agricultural soil microbial communities from Utah to study Nitrogen management - Steer compost 2015 | ecosystem: Environmental > Terrestrial > Soil > Agricultural land | place: USA: Utah... | reverse complement strand
GGCGGCGAGCTCGAGAGCGTCGAGGCCGTGCTGAACGAGACCGAGAGCGTCACGGTCGCGACGGGCATCGTCAACATCTGGAAGACCGACGCCGTCGAGGCGGCAGCCGCGTTCCTGCGGATCGCGGACGAGCACCCGGGCCGCTTCGTGCTCGGCATCGGATCCGGCCACCGCGAGGCGACGCCCGAGCGCGTGCGCCCCCTGTCGGCGCTGCGCGCCTACCTCGACGTGCTCGACGCCGAGGGCGTGCCCGTCGAGGCGCGCCTGCTCGCGGCGCTCGGCGACAAGACGCTCGCGCTCGCCGCGGAGCGCTCGCTCGGCGCGCACCCCTACCTGACGAACCCCGCGCACACGGCGCACGCGCGCGGGATTCTCGGCGACGCGCTGCTCGCCCCCGAGCTCAAGGTGTCGCTCGCGGGCGACCGGGAGCAGGCCCGCGCGGCGGCGCGCGCCTACCTCAAGCGCTACTTCGGGCTCGAGAACTACGTCGGCGCGCTGAAGCGCTTCGGCATCGCGGACGCGGAGTTCGACGGCGGCGGATCCGACGCCCTCGTCGACCTCGTGGCGGCGAACCCGACGGCGGCGGCAGCGGCCGCGGGCGTGGCCGCGCACGTCGACGCGGGCGCGGATCACGTCAGCGTGCAGCCGATCGGCCGCGACGTGCTCGGCGACCTCGAGCGCATCGCCGACGCCCTCGGCCTCACGCAGGAGTAGGCGGCGCGCAGAACGAACGCCGAGGCCCCTGCGCTCCGATGGAACGCAGGGGCCTCGGTCGTCTGCCGTCAGGCTCGGTCGGGTCGCTCGTCGGTGTCGGCCTCGCCCGCGGCGTCGGCTGCGTCGGGCTCGGGCGGGCCGCCCACGACGGGCGTCTCGGCCGTGCCGAGCGACGCCTCGATCGCCTCGACCTCGTCGACGTCGACCGCCGCGTGCTCGAACTGGCTCTGGTACAGCCGCCAGTAGGCGCCCTTCTTCGCGATGAGCTCGTCATGGGCGCCCTTCTCGACGATCGACCCGTGCTCCATCACGAGGATGAGGTCGGCGTCGCGGATCGTCGAGAGGCGGTGCGCGATTACGAACGACGTGCGGCCCTGGCGCAGCGCCGCCATGGCGTGCTGCAGCAGCAGCTCGGTGCGGGTGTCGACGGAGCTCGTGGCCTCGTCGAGGATCAGCACCTGCGGCCGGCGCAGGAACGCGCGCGCGATCGTGATGAGCTGGCGCTCGCCCGCCGACACGTTCGCGGCGTCTTCCTCGAGCACGGTGTCGTAGCCGTCGGGCAGTGAGTGCACGAAGCGGTCGACGTAGGTGGCCTCGGCCGCCTCGCGCACCTCGTCGTCGGTCGCCTGCTCGTTGCCGTAGCGGATGTTGTCGCGGATCGAGCCCGCGAACAGCCACGGATCCTGCAGCACCATGCCCGTGCGCGAGCGCAGGTCGGCGCGGGTCATCTCCCCCACGTCCTGGCCGTCGAGCGTGATGCGCCCGCCGTCGAGCTCGTAGAACCGCATGAGCAGGTTCACGAGGGTGGTCTTGCCGGCACCCGTCGGCCCGACGATCGCAACCGTCTGGCCCGGTTCGACGCGGAACGACAGATCCTCGATGAGCGGCTGGTCGTCGGAGTACGAGAAGCGCACGCCCTCGAACTCGATGACGCCCGCGCCGTCCTCGGGGGCCGTCGGCGCGTCGTCGGCGTCGGGCTCCTGGTCCTCCTCGTCGAGCAGCGCGAAGACGCGCTCGGCCGAGGCCGTGCCCGACTGCACGACCGGCAGCATGCCGCCGAGCTCGGTGAGGGGCTGCGTGAACTGCTGCGAGTACTGCACGAACGCCTGCACGTCGCCGATGCGGATCTGGCCGCCCGCGACCATGACGCCGCCGAGCACGGCGATGCCGGCGTACGTGAGGTACCCCACGAACTGCATCGACGGCATCATGATGCCCGACAGGAACTGGGCCTTGAACGACGACTGGAAGAGCTCTTCGTTCTCCTCCTGGAACGCCTCGCGCATGGCCTTCTCGCGGCCGTACACCTTGACGAGCGCGTGGCCCGAGAACGACTCCTCGACGCGCGAGTTGAGCCGGCCGACCTTGCGCCACTGCGTCTGGAACGCCTTCTGCGACTTCGGCCCGATGACGCCCATGATGATGCCGATGAGCGGCAGCGAGACGAGCGCCACGAGGGCGAGCTGCCACGAGATCGAGAACATCATCGCGATGACGCCGATCACGGTGAGCAGCGACGTGATGGCGCCCGACAGCGACTGCTGCAGCGTCTGCGTCATGTTGTCGACGTCGTTCGTGACGCGGCTGATGAGCTCGCCGCGCTGCACCCTGTCGAAGTAGCTCAGGGGCAGGCGGTTGATCTTGCGCTCGATGTCGTCGCGCACGCGCCACATGGTGCGCACCATGATGACGTTGATGATGTACCCCTGCAGCCACTGCAGGAGCGCCGAGACGACGTAGATCGCCATGGCCCACACGACGAACGTGCGCAGCCGGTCGAAGTCGATGCCCGCGCCCGGCGCGAAGTTCTGCATGGCCGCGACCATGTTGGCGAACTCCTGCTGGCCCGCCGCCTCGAGCGCCGCGACGACCTCGCTCTGACTGAGGCCCGCGAACTGCGAGCCCATGGCGGTCGACAGCACGCCCTCGAAGACGACGTTGGTGGCCTCGCCGAGCACCTTGGGCCCGGCGACCGAGAGCACGACGCCGATCGCGCCGAGGACGGAGGCAAGGATGAACGCCCACGCGTACGGCTTCAGCAGGCCGATGAAGCGCTTGAAGCTCGGCCAGAAGTCCTTGGGCTTGCCGCCCATCGCGCCGGGCTCGCCGGCGCCGGCGGCGATCATCGCCTCGTGCGCCGCGAGTTCCTCGTCGCGGTCGTCGATCGTCGTGTCGGCGCTCGTCATGCCGTCACCCCCTTCTCCTCGGCGCCCATCTGGGATTCGACGATCTCGCGATACGTCGTGCTCGTCTCGAGCAGCTGCTCGTGCGTGCCGATGCCGGCCACGCGCCCGTCGTCGAGCACGAGGATCCGGTCGGCGTCGGTGATGGTCGACACGCGCTGCGCGACGACGATCTTCGTGACCTCGGGCAGCTCGCGCCACAGCGCCTGGCGCAGGCGCGCGTCGGTCGTGAGGTCGAGGGCCGAGAACGAGTCGTCGAACACGAGCACGTCGGGCTGGTGCACGATGGCGCGCGCGATCGCGAGGCGCTGGCGCTGGCCGCCCGACACGTTCGTGCCGCCCTGCGAGATGGGGCTGTCGAGCCCCTTGGGCTTCTCGCGCACGAAGTCCGCGGCCTGGGCGATCTCGAGCGCGTGCCACAGCTCGTCGTCGGTCGCCTCCTCGCGCCCGAACCGCAGGTTCGAGGCGATCGTGCCGCTGAACAGGAACGGGCGCTGCGGCACGAGGCCGATGCCCTTCCACAGCGCGTCGAGGTCGGCGTCCTTCACGTCGACGCCCTGCACCCGGACGGATCCGCTCGTCGCGTCGAACAGGCGCGGGATGAGCGAGACGAGCGTCGTCTTGCCGGCGCCGGTCGAGCCGATGATCGCGACGGTCTCGCCGGGGTCGGCGCGGAACGAGATGCCCGAGAGGATCGGCTGCTCGGCGCCGGGGTACGTGAACGACACGTCGTCGAACACGACGGATCCGGGACCCGGCATGTCGGTCACGGGGCGCTCGGGCGGCGTGACCGTCGTCTCGCTGCTCAGCACCTCAGAGATACGCTCGGCCGAGACGGCCGCGCGGGGGATCATGATCGCCATGAAGCTCGCCATCATGACGCCGCCGAGGATCTGGCCGACGTACTGCATGAAGGCGAACAGCGTGCCGATCTGGGTGTTGCCCGCGTCGACCTCGACGCCGCCGAACCACACGACCGCGATGATCGTGACGTTGAGCACGAGCATGACGAGCGGGAACATGAGCACGAACAGCGAGCCGACCTTGCGGCCCACGATCATGATGTCGGTGTTGGCGACGCCGAAGCGCTCCTGCTCGATGTCCTCGCGCACGAACGCGCGCACGACGCGCACGCCCGTGAGCTGCTCGCGCATGACGCGGTTGATGGCGTCGAGCTTGACCTGGTAGCTGCGGAACAGGGGCACCATGCGGCTGATGACGAGGGCCGCGAGGATCAGCAGCACGGGGATCGCGACCGCGAGGATCCAGCTGAGCCCCACGTCCTGCCGGACGGCCATGATGATGCCGCCGATCGCCATCATGGGCGCCATGATGAGCATCGTCGCGCTCATCATGGCGAGCATCTGCACCTGCTGCACGTCGTTCGTGTTGCGGGTGATGAGCGATCCGGCGCCGAACGTCGACACCTCTCGCTCGCTGAAGCCGGAGACGCGCGTGAACACGTCGTGGCGGATGTCGCGACCGAGGCTCATGGCCGCGCGCGCGGCGCAGAACGTCGCGACGATCGCCGCGAGGATCTGCCCGAGCGCGACGAGGAGCATCCACAGCCCGGTGCGGATGACGTAGGGCACGTCGCCCGCGGCGACGCCCGTGTCGATGAGATCGGCGTTGAGCGTCGGCAGGTAGAGCGCAGCCAGCGCCGAGGCGAACTGGAACACCAGCACGCCCGCCAGCAGGATCTTGTACCTGGCGAGGTACCGGACGAGGAGTTTCAAGAGCACGATGAGAAGCAAACCATGCACCACTGACAATCGGTAGCCCGCCGACGTTTCCGGGCGCGGTCCGGAATCCTCCTCGCGCGAGAATAGGGGCATGAGCATCGCCTTCCGCCGCGCCCACGACCGCATCGAGGCCTTCCGGAGGGCCGAGATCCCGGAGGGCGTCCAGCGCGCCTGCTTCAACGAGCCGCACGTCGCGCCGCTCGACGGGCTCGAGGCCGCGATCACGGCCGAGGTCCCGTTCCTCAACGAGTACGGCGCGCGGCTCGACGGCGCGCTCGGCGCGATCGCGCGCGCCCACGGCACGGATCCGGATCGCGTGCTGCTCGGATCCGGCAGCATGGACCTCATCCGCGCGCTCATCGCGGCCGTGTGCGAGCCGGGCGACGAGGTGCTCTTCAGCTGGCGCACGTTCGAGGGGTACGTCGGCGCCTGCCACGCGCACGCGGCGACGCCCGTGACCGTGCCGGCCGCGCCCGACGGGTCCCACGACGTCGACGCGCTGCTCGCCGCGATCACAGAGCGCACGCGGGTTCTGCTCGTCGCGAGTCCGAACAACCCCTCGGGCCGCGCGCTCACGCGCGACCAGTTCGACCGGCTCGTCGCTGAGGTGCCCTCGCGCGTCGTGCTGGCGCTCGACGAGGCGTACAGCGAGTTCGCCTCGAGCCCCCGCGCCCGCTTCGCCGCGCCGCTGTTCGGCGATCCGGTGTCGGGCCTGCCCGAGAACGTCGTCGTGCTGCGCACGCTGTCGAAGGCGGCGGGGCTCGCGGGGCTGCGCGTCGGCTACGCGCTCGCCGAGCCCCGCGTCATCGAGGGGCTCGCGAAGATGCGCACGCAGAACGGCGTGGATCGCCTCGCGGTGGCCGCGACCGAGTTCGTCTTCTCGCCGCGCGGGCTCGAGCAGATCGAGGATCGCGCGGCGTGGGTCGTCGCGGAGCGCCAGCGCATCGAGCGCACGCTGCGCGACCGCATGGAGCGGGCCGAGATCGAGGGCCGCCCGTCGATTCCGATCGTCCATTCCGACGGCAACTTCGTGTGGCTGCCGGTGGGGGAGCGGGCGGACGACCTCCATGCGCACATCGTCGAGCACGCGCGCGTGCTGCCGCGCGTCTACTCGGGCGAGGGCGTGCGGTGCACCGTGATCGAGGCAGAGCACAACGACCGCGTCATCGACGCGGTCTCGGAGTGGGCGACGTCAGTCGGCTGACTCGGGCGCGCCCGCCCGCACTGCCATGCCGACGAGCCCTCCCGCGGCCGCGAGGGCGAGCAGGCCGACGCCGAGGAACGCGATCTCGAGCCACAGCGGGCCGGGCGCGACGATGACCACGACGCAGAGGGCGACGGCCATGACGGCGATGATCGTGGCGCTGATGGCGTACGTTGCCCGCAGATGCATGACGACACCCTACGCGGTTCGAGGCCCCTCGCGCGTCAGGACTTCGCGCGTCAGTCGCCGAATCCGAGCAGCTCGAGCGGGTGCGTCAGGCGCCACTCGAGGCTGGGACGCGGCAGGTCGTCGGTCGCGATCAGCGTGACTTCGTCGGATCCGAACTGGCCCGAGACCGTCACGGTGCCGACCTCGTCGCCCGCCGAGTCGCCGAGGTCGATGTCGTAGTCGATCTGCACGTCGGCCGTCTCGCCGTCCCACAGCGTGAGCGACGCCGTGTCGTCCGTGACGATGTCCGTGCGCGCGCCCCAGGGCGTCGTGACGGTCGCGACGGTCGTGTCCTCGGCCATGGCGTCGACGGGCTGCAGCGCGTCGGACACGGCCTGCAGCACGTCGGCGGTCGTCTGCGCCTGCGCGTCTTCGTTCGGCTGGCCCATGATCGCCGCGTACACGCGCTGCGTCTCGTCGCTCTCGCCGAGCGCGACGTCGGCCGCGGTCATGAGGTTGTAGCTCACGATGTCCCACTCGTCGAGGTGACCCGTCTTGATGCCGACGACGCCGTTCTGGCCGAGCAGCGGGTTGGAGTTCTCGACGAAGCCCGCACCCGGCAGGTCGACGCTGTCCTGGCCGACGATCTCGGCGACCGTGGGGTCCTGCATCGCGAGCTGCGCGATCCGCACCATGTCCTCGGCGGTCGACTGGTTGGCCGGATTGATTCCGGTCGCGTCGACGACGAGCGTGTTCTCGAGTCCGTTCTCCTGCAGCCACGCGTTGGCGTCGGTCTGGTACGAGTCGCGGTCGTAGTCCCACAGCTGGTCGACGAGCTTGTTGGCGTAGTTGCCCGCCGAGCCCATGAGGATGCCCTCGAGCAGCTGGCGGTACGTCAGCTCGCCCTCGACGGGCACGTCGAGCGCCGATTCGTTTGCCCAGCGCAGCGCGTCAGCCTCCTGCTGGTCGAGGTAGCCGAACTCGTACGACGGGCCGTCCTCGCCCGGCGCGAGCGGCTGGCGCTCGAGGAAGGTCATGACGGTGATGACCTTGGTGAGGCTCGCCATGGGGCCGGCCGCGAGCGGCGCCTCCTCCGTCGCGGAGGTGAGGATCTCGTCGGATCCCTCGAGCATGATCGCGCCCTGGCCGGCGGTCGGCCACGGCAGCTCGAGCGGCGGCGCGACGGGCGTGTCCGTCTCGGCCTCGGCGATCGTGGGCGCGACGTTGTCGAGCGGCCACACCGAGAACGCGACGACGTAGACGACCGCGAGCACGATCGCCGTCACGATGGGCGCGAAGACCGCGCCGACCCACCGGTGGCGCTTGCGGGGCACGAGGTCGGCGTCGGAGGTGAGGATCGGGGTCTGGCCCGTCGCGACGTTCTCGGCCGTGAGCCATGCGAGCGCCTGCTCGGTCGCGTTCCCGCCGTCGCGGGGCACGTACGCCGTGCGGACGGTCTGCTGCTCATCGCCCGGCGCTGCCACGGGCACCTCCTCGGTGGGAACGGAATCGGCCGGCGCGCGCGTCAGGGCCTCGGCGGCCGCCGCCTGCGCGGCGACCGTGACGCCGGCCTCGGGCGTCACCGTCTCGATTGGCTGGGTCTCCGCGGGCTCGGCGACGGGGATCGCGCCGGCGGTCGTCGGCGGCTCGGTCGCGGCCTGCGCGGGGCTCGCGGGCGCCGCGGACGGACCCGCCGTGAGCGCGAGCGGCGCGGCCGCCGCGCCGGCCGGGATCACGGCGATCGACTGCGTCGCCGTGCCGAGCATCTCCTGCAGGTCTTCCTGCGGCGTCTCGCTGCGGCGGCGGAAGCCGCTGAACATCTCAGCGAGGATCCGGATGGAGTCGGTCTGCGGCGCCTGCTCGTCGACGAAGTCGGCGTCGCCGTCCTCGTCGTCCTCGTCGTCGTCCGCTTCGTCCTCGTCTTCGGGCTCGTCGGGATCCTCGCCGTGCGGCAGGTCGAAGAGGCCCGTGATCGTGGGGATCGCCTCGGGGGCCGCGTCGGCGGGGCTGCCCGCGGCGCGGTCGGCGTCGTCCTCGTCGCTCGCGGCGACGTCGGCGCCGGGGCGGTCCACGTCGTCGGCTGCGGCGTCGCGGCCATCGCTGGGGACCAGGGGCACGGCGCCGGTCGCGGTCGTTTCGGCGGTCGGCGGGGCGGCGCCGCGGGCGGTCGCGTCAGCGTCACCCTCGGGCGCCTGGCCGGGCAGGTTCTCGTCGTCTGCGCCCGCGTCGCCCGCGACGGGGATCAGCGTCGTCGCGTCGGGATCCGCGGCCGTGTCGTCTGCAGCCGACGCGTCGGCGTCGTGGGCTTCGTCGTCGGCGGCAAGGGCGGTTTCGTCTGCGCCCGCGTCGCCCTCGTCCGCGCCCGTCGCGCGCTCGGGAACGGAGTCGTCCGCGGCGGGATCCGCGGCCGGTTCCTCGACGTCGTCTGCGTCGGCATCGCCCGCGACAGGGATCACGGTCGTGGCGTCGGCGTCAGTCTGCTCGTCCGCGCGCACGCCAGTGGATGCGGCGTCGCCCTCGGCGGCCTCCGGGTCGCTGGGAGCTTCTTCGTCCGACTCCTCGTCGTGAGCGGCATCATCGGCGGGCACGTCGCCGTCTTCGTCGCGAGGCGAGTCGGCATCGGCGCGCTCGCCGGCCGCTTCGGGATCCGCCGCGTCGACGGATCCGTCGCCCGCGGGAGCCTGCGAGACAGGCTCCTCGGCGCGCGAGACCTCCGTGTCGACGGGACCGTCGACGGGGGCGCGCTCTTCGCGCTCGCCGAATCCCTCGTCACTGCTCACGCTGTCAAGTTACTTGATCGGACCGTGCGAACCCCGCAGATCCGACCGATTTCGTCTCACGATCCGATGACAGTCCGCCGATCCGATGACAGTCCGCGTCGTGCGGGGTGGCGCCCGCGATCGAGAGGTGCCTATACTCCTTCGCGCCGAGGTCATCACCTCGCCTGCCGCGTCGAACGACGCCGCAGCACCACGGGAGTCCGAGAGAGCCGGGCTGAGAGGGCGCGAGCCGCGCGCCGACCGTCGAACCTGATCCGGATCATGCCGGCGCAGGAAGGGAGAAGCACATGTCCGCACCCGTGCGCACACCGCAGGCCACCGCCTCGAAGGCGGGAGGGGGCCGATTCACGTGGCGAGTCGTCGACATCGTCGTGGCGAGCGTCGTCGCCGTCGCCTGCGCCGTCATCTTCATCGTGTGGAACGTCGCTTACGAGGTGCCGAGCGGCGCGCTCAAGGCGGTGCTCCCCGGGCTCAACGGCCTGCTCGCAGGCCCCTGGCTCATCGCGGGGGTGCTGGGCGGGCTCATCGTGCGCAAGCCGGGCGCCGCGATCTACACGGAGGTCGTCGCCGCGACGATCTCCGCGCTCGTCGGCAACACGTGGGGGCCGCTCACGATCGTCTCGGGCATCGTGCAGGGCCTCGGCGCCGAGCTGATCCTCGCGCTGCTGCTGTACCGGTCGTTCGGCATCGTCGCCGCGATCCTCGCGGGCGCGGGGGCGGGCCTCGCGGGCGGCATCAACGACCGCGTGCTCTGGTACGCCGGCGCCGACGTGCCGTTCACGGCCATCTACATCTCGTCCGTCACCGTCTCGGGCGCCGTCATCGCGGGCCTCGGCGGCTGGGCGATCGTGCGGGGGCTCGCCGCGACGGGTGCCCTCAGCAGGTTCGCGGCCGGACGCACCGGCGCGAAGCGCGTGTGACGGGCGCCCGCGTCGCCGCCCGAGGCTGGGGCTGGCGGTACGCGACCCGCCGCGCCTGGGCCGCGCGCGGCCTCAACCTCGACATCGCGCCGGGCGAGCGGATCCTCCTCACGGGGCACTCTGGCACCGGGAAGTCGACGCTGCTGCACGCCCTCGCCGGCGTGCTGGGCGGCGACGACGAGGGCGAGCAGGAAGGCGCGCTCGAGATCGACGGGCGCGATCCGCGCGCCGCGCGCGGCCTCGCGGGGCTCGTGCTGCAGGATCCCGACACGCAGGCGGTGATGCACCGCGTGGGCGACGACGTCGCGTTCGGCTGCGAGAACCTCGGGGTGCCGCGCGACGAGATCTGGGGGCGCGTGCGCGAGGCACTCGACCTCGTGGGCCTCGACGTGCCGCTCGACCGATCGACGAGCGCGCTCTCGGGCGGGCAGAAGCAGCGCCTCGCCCTCGCGGGCGCCCTCGCGATGCGGCCGGGACTGCTGCTGCTCGACGAGCCCACGGCCAACCTCGACCCCGACGGGGTCGTCGAGGTGCGCGACGCGGTCGCTCGCGTCGCGGCCGAGACGGGCGCGACGCTCGTCGTGGTCGAGCACCGTGCCGACGTCTGGCGCGGCGTCATCGACCGCGAGCTGTCGTTGGGCCGCAACACAACGCAGTCAGTCCGGGAGGAGTTCGGGGGTCTGACCGGCGTGTCGGGCGGATCCGAGGTCGGATTGACTGCGTTGTGTTGGGACGACGGCGACGACGACGGCGACGGGGCGCTGTTGACGGCGCGCGAGCTGTGCGTGGGGCGCGGCCGCGAGCGCGTCGCCGGGCCGATCGACCTCGACGTGCGCGCGGGCGAGACGCTCGGCATCACGGGGCCCAACGGCGCCGGCAAGTCGACGCTCGGCCGCACCCTCGCGGGCCTCCTGCCGCCCGTCTCCGGCGTCGTCACGGCCCGAGACGCGCTGCGCGACGGGGCGAAGCCGCACCCGATCCGCTGGTCGTCAAGGCAGCTGCTGACGCGCATCGGCACGGTGCTGCAGTCGCCGGATCACCAGCTGCTCGCCTCGACCGTGCGCGGCGAGATCGAGATCGGCCCGCGCGCGCTCGGGCTGCCCGACGACGAGATCGCCCGCCGCACAGACGAGCTGCTCGACCGGCTGCGCCTCGATCACCTCGCCGCAGCGAACCCCCACACGCTGTCGGGCGGCGAGAAGCGCCGCCTCACGGTCGGCGCCATGCTCGCGACGCGCCCCCGCGTGTGCGTCTTCGACGAGCCCACCTTCGGGCAGGATCCCCGCACCTGGCGCGAGATGGTCGGCATCATGGCGGCGCTCGCCGCGGACGGCATCGCGATCGTCGCCATCACGCACGACCGAGAGCTGCTCGCCGCGCTCGGCGCCCGCGAGTTCCGCCTGGGGGGAGCCTCGTGATCCCCGTCGAGACCCGCACGCGCGGCGCGCTCGTGGGCATCAACCCCGTCGCTCGCCTTGCGGCCGCCCTCCTCATCGCGCTGCCGCTCGTCGTCACGATCGACTGGGTTTCGGGGCTCGCGGCGCTCGTGCTCGAGATCCCCCTCGTCGTCGCAAGCGGCATCGGCTGGCGCGCGTTCTGGGTGCGCACGGCGCCGATCTGGATCGCCGCCCCGCTCACGGCCGTCTCGATCGCGCTCTACGGCGCCCAGGGCGGCGAGACGCACTTCCACTGGTGGCTCATGAACGTCAGCGACGGATCGCTCGAGCTCGCGGCGGCGACGTTCCTGCGGATCCTCGCGATCGCGATCCCGGGCGTCGTGCTGTTCTCGGGCGTCGACCCGACCGACCTCGCCGACGGCCTCGCGCAGCGCGCGAAGCTGCCTGCGCGCTTCGTGCTCGGCGCGCTCGGCGGCATGCGCCTCGTCGGCCTGCTCGTGAGCGACTGGCGCGAGCTCGAGACGGCCCGCCGCGCGCGCGGCGTCGCCGACAGGGGGCGGATCCGCCGCCTCGTCGGCATGGCGTTCTCGCTCGTCGTGCTCGCGATCCGCCGCGGATCCCACCTCGCGACCGCGATGGAGTCGCGCGCGTTCGGCGCCGCGGGCGAGCGCACGTGGGCGCGCGAGAGCACGTGGGGCGCGCGCGAGTGGATCCTCATGGCCGCGGGCCTCGCGATCAGCGCCGCGGCGCTCGCGATCACGACCGCGACGGGTCACCTCAACATCATCGTGGGCCAGTAGCCGTCACAGCGCGATGGGCGGCAGGCCGAGCGGGCCGGCGAGCGCGTTCCACCCCTGGTAGATGCCGAGGACGATGAAGATGAGCGCCGTGAACCCGAGCGCGAGGTTCGTGTACCACTTGTTGCGGAACTCGCGCGGCACCCGGTCGGTGTTGAGCAGCGGGAGGAGCGTGACCGCGAGGAACGGCATGAACAGCGCGCCGAGGAACCCGTAGAGCAGCACGAGGAAGATCGGCTGCTCGAGCAGGAGCAGCAGCATGGGCGGGAACGTGAGCCAGATGAGGTAGACCTTGAACCATTTGCCGCCCGACCGCGAGTCGGGGTGATCGGCTCCCTTGCCCGTCACGTTGCCCATGAAGTCGGCGAACATGAGCGAGACGCCGTGCCACACGCCGAGCACGCTCGAGAGGCCGGCGGCCCAGAAACCGATGAGGAACCACACGCCGATGAAGTCGCCGTAGCGCTCGCGCAGCACGTTGTCGAGGTCGAGCAGGCCCGCGTCGCCGCTCGAGAGCGCGACGCCCGCTGCGCGCACGACCTCGGCGCCGACGATGAGCATCGCGATGACGAAGATGCCCGTCACGACGTACGCCATCGTGTTGTCGATGCGCATGACCTTGAGGAAACGCGGCTTGTCCCAGCCCTTCTCGCGCAGCCAGTAGCCGTAGGCGGCGAGCGTGATCGTGCCGCCGACGCCGCCCGCGAGCGCGAGCGTCGTGAACATGCCGCCCTCGGGGATGAGCGGCACGAGGCCCGACAGGGTGTCGAGCAGATTCGGCGCGGCGATGATCGCGAGCAGCACGATCGTGATGAACATGAGGCCGACGAGCGTGGCCGTGATCTTCTCGAAGACCGCGTACCGGTTGAACCACACGAGCACGAAGGCGAAGAGCCCCGTGAGAATCGCCCACGGCCAGATCTGGTTCAGGAACGGCACGTCGCCGAACAGCGCCGCGAGGGGCATGGCCGTCGAGCTCATGGCAGAGGCGGCGTACACGAGGCCCCAGATGACGATGTACGGCGCGAAGTAGAACACGGGCCAGCGGCCGAGCGAGCGCCAGCCCTCGAAGATCGTGCGGCCCGTCGCGACCGTGTAGCGGCCCGCGCCCTCGACGAGGATGATCTTCAGGATCACGCCGACGATGACCGCCCACAGCAGCATGTAGCCGTAGTTGGATCCGGCGACGAGCGTCGCGACCATGTCGGCGGAGCCGACGCCCGTCGCGGCGACGACCAGGCCGGGCCCGATGACCTTCCACCTCGGCGTGCTGTCAGAACGCGTCTCCACGGCAACCTCCTCGTTGGTGGGGCGGTGCCGCGGAGCGACACCGGAACTCTCAAACCTTACCGGTGCAGGGTTACCCGAGTGTGACGCACGCGCGGTCGGCGACGGATCCGAACCGCGCCTCGAGCGCCTCACGCAGCTCGCCGGGCGCGCAGAACGTCGCGAACGCGCTCATCATGTCGTCGGTGATGAGCCGCGCCATCGTGTCCCACTCGCCGCGCCGCGACGCGGCGTGGAGGTCGTCGGCGGCCTGCTCCCAGCCGTGGAGCTCCATGACGGGGCGGTAGGAGGGCGTGGATCCATAGAACGCGATCTGCGAGCGCACCGCCTGCTCGGCGCGGGCGCGCGCCGACGCGTCGTCGCCCGTGACGACGAAGGGGGTGAGGATCACGTCGGTGCGCTCGCGGCCCGAGACGCCTCGCCCTGCCGCGAGGGCCGGCAGGCTGACCTCGGCGAGGTACTCGGGCGTCGTGAAGGCGTGCGCGATGAAGCCCTCGGCGGCCTCGCCCGCGAGCTTCGTCATGGCGGGGCCGACGCCCGCGAGCCAGATGTCGGGCGTGCCGAAGGGGTTCTCGCCCGGCGAGAACATGGGCGTCATGAGCGTGTGCTGGTAGTGCTCGCCGCGCACGTTGAGCTTCTCGCCCGTGGCCCACGAGTGCCAGATGGCGCGCACGGCCCCGATGAACTCGCGCATGCGTGGCGCGGGCGCCGACCACGGCATCGAGAAGCGCTTCTCGATGTGCGGCTTCACCTGCGAACCGAGCCCGAGCGAGAAGCGCCCGCCCGCCGCGAGGTGCACGTCGTTGGCGGCCTGCGCGATCGTCATGGGCGTGCGCGCGAAGGCGACCGCGATCGAGGTGGCGGTGTGGATCCGCGTCGTCGCGGACGCCGCGAGCGCGGAGGCGATGAGGGGATCGTGCGCGAGCTCGGGGATCTGTACGCCGTCGAACCCCTCGCGCTCTGCCCTGCGGGCGGTCTCGGTGACGGCGGCGGGGGCGGCATCGCGGATGCCGAGGTCGATCTGCATGGCGAACAGCATGCCGCAGACCCCCGACACGCGACGGAGGCGTTGTCCGCGGGAGACAAATCCCGGGGCAGCGCCTCCGTCAGTGCGTGTGGGTCAGCCGCAGAGCTCGGTGAGGTCGGCGCTCGCCTCGGTGATGCTCGACTGGGCGTTCGTGAGCGACTCGACGTCGGCGTTCATCGGGTCCTCGGCGGCCTCGGTGATCGCCGTTGTGAGCGAGCTGTACTCGGTGTGGAACTTCTCGAAGGCCGCGCTGACCTCCTCGTTGGTGATCTCGTCGGCCGACTTGTCGAGCGCGTCGTTGATGTCGCCAAGCAGCGACGTGATGCCGTCGACGTCCTGCGAGGACATCATCGACGAGAGCTCGCTCATGTCGCCCATGGCCTCGGTCATGTTGTCCTGCGCGACGGAGCACGCCTCCTCGACCGACTGGCCGCCCGAGCAGGCGGCGAGGCCGGCGGGCACGAGGGCGAGCACGCCGACGGCGGCGAGGGTGCGAACGGTGCGGTTGATGGTCATCGGATTCTCCCGAGCATGCGGGGATCCGGATGTTCTCACGAGTGAGGCGCCCGATCGGTACCCCCGTCAACCCGTCCGAGCGTTCTCAGGATATCCATAAGCGCGGGCCGTCTCCAGGTGCACAGCGGCTGCTCCCCAGCGGAAACCGGGGCGGGGGCCGTACCGTGGAAGCATGTCGACGACGGGAATTCGCCAGGTCAAGCCCAAGGCCGAGGGCTGGCAGCAGCGCAAGGACGCCGAGGGGCGCCCGCTGCTGCAGTTCGCAGCGCCGCGGCGTGTCACGAAGCCGCCGCAGCATCTGGCCGACCTGACGCCCGAGGAGCGGGTCGCGAAGGCGAAGGAGCTGGGGCTGCCCGGCTTCCGCGCCAAGCAGCTCGCGAAGCACTACTTCGAGCACTTCACGCGCGATCCCGAGCGCATGACCGACCTGCCGAAGGACGGCCGCGAGGAGCTCGTGGCGAGCATGCTGCCGAACCTGCTCACCGAGGTCCGCCGCCTGCAGACCGACGGCGGCGACACGATCAAGTTCCTCTGGAAGCTGCACGACGGCGCGCTCGTCGAATCTGTGCTCATGCGCTACCCGGGCCGCATCACGCTGTGCGTGAGCTCGCAGGCCGGCTGCGGCATGAACTGCCCGTTCTGCGCGACGGGCCAGAACGGCCTGACCCGCAACATGTCGGCGGCCGAGATCGTCGACCAGGTCGTGCGCGCGAACGAGGTCATCGCGAACGGCGAGCTCGGCGGCAAGCGCGACGGCGACAACAGCGCCGAGCGCGTGAGCAACATCGTCTTCATGGGCATGGGTGAGCCCCTCGCCAACTACAAGCGCGTCATGCAGGCCGTGCGCACCATGATCGACAAGCAGCAGGGGCTCGGCATGAGCGCCCGCGGCATCACGGTCTCGACCGTGGGCCTCGCGCCCGCGATCCGCAAGCTGACCGACGAGGACATCCCCGTCACGTTCGCCCTCTCGCTGCACGCGCCCGACGACGAGCTGCGCGACGAGATGATCCCCGTCAACTCACGCTGGAAGGTCGACGAGGTGCTCGACGCGGCGCGCGCGTACTTCGACAAGACCGGCCGCCGCGTGTCGATCGAGTACGCCCTGATCAAGGACATGAACGACCACCCGTGGCGCGCCGACCTCCTCGCGGAGAAGCTCAACGCCCGCGGGCGCGGCTGGGTGCACGTCAACCCGATCCCGCTCAACCCGACCCCCGGATCCGTCTGGGACGCATCGCCCATCGCCGCCCAGCGCGAGTTCGTGCGGCGCCTCAACGACGCCGGGATCCCCACGACGATCCGCGACACCCGCGGCAAGGAGATCGACGGCGCGTGCGGCCAGCTCGTCGTGACCGAGGAAGACGAGCGCGCGAGCGCCGACGTGGCCTGACACCAGGCGAAATGCCTCCTAGCCTGGGGGCATGGCCGCAATTCTCGAAGACAGCGCACCCGTCTGGGTCGCCCCCATGGCGGGCGGCCCCTCTCGACCAGAGCTCGTGATCGCCGCGGCGCAGACGGGCCACATGGCCCAGCTCGCGGGCGGATACAAGACGCCCGAGAAGCTCGCCGACGAGATCGCCGCGGTCCGCGCCGCGGGCGTGGAGCTCTTCGGCGTCAACCTCTTCGTGCCGAACGTGCACGAGGTGGATCCCGACGCCTACGACGCGTACGCGCGCGCTCTCGCGGCCGACGCCGAGCGCGTCGGCGCGACGCTCGATGCGCCGATCACGGAGGACGACGACGCGTGGGCCGCGAAGCTCGCGCTGCTCGTCGAGGATCCCGTCCCGGTCGTGAGCTTCACGTTCGGCCTGCCCGATGAGGCCGACATCGCGGCGCTGCGCCGCGCGGGATCCATCACGATCCAGACCGTGACGTCGGCGTACGAGGCCGCGCGCGCGGAGGCCGCTGGCGTCGACCTGCTCGTCGTGCAGGGGCCCGACGCGGGCGGCCACTCGGGCGTGTGGGCAGCGGGGCAGCTGCCCGGATCCGAGCCCCTCGAGGCGCTCATCGCCGACGTTCGCGGCGCGACGGGCATGCCGATCGTCGCGGCGGGCGGCGTCTCGTCGCGCGCGGGCGTCGAGTCGGCGCTCGAGGCGGGCGCCTCCGCGGTTGCGGTCGGCACGGTCGTGCTGCGCTCGCCGGAGAGCGGCGCGTCGGTCGCGCACAGGGCCGCGCTGGCGGATCCGCGCTTCACCGATACCGCGCTCACGCGCGCGTTCACGGGCCGCCCCGCCCGCGCGCTGCGCAACGACTTCCTCGACGCGCACGACGCGGGCGCTCCCGTCGGCTACCCCGCGATCCACCACCTCACGAAGGGCCTGCGCGCGGCCGCGACGGCGCAGGGCGACCTCGAGCGGATCCACCTCTGGGCCGGCACCGGCTGGCGCGACGCGACCGAGCGCCCCGTCGCCGAGATCCTCGCGGACCTGCTGCCCCGCTGACCCGTCACCAGATTCGGAGATCTCACCAAATGCGGACCGAATCGGGGTTTCCGATCCGCATTTCGTGAGATCTCCGCATTTCGTGGCGTCGGGGTGTCACGGATCCGGCGTCTACGGTGTCGTATGTGCAGGAAGGGGCGCGTCCCCGCGATCACGAAGGAGTTCGTCATGCCCAGCACATTCCGGATCCCGAAGGCCCGGATCTCCGGCCTCTTCGGCGCCCTCATGTCGGTCTATGCGCGGCGGAGGTGGGGCGCGATCCCCGACAACGGCTTCGTGCTCTGGCACAACCGGCGCGTGCTGCGCACGACGCTCGCGCTCGAAAACGGCGCCGCGCGGTGGAACGCGCTGGATCCAGCCCTGTCGACCTACGCGCAGATGGCAACGGCGGGCGCGATCGGCTGCAGTTGGTGCCTCGACTTCGGGTATTTCGAGGCGCGCGGGCGGGGCCTGGAGCTCGCGAAGGTGCGCGAGGTGCCGCGTTGGCGCGAGAGTGAGGCCTTCTCGGAGCTCGAGCGCGACGTCATGGCGTACGCCGAGGCCATGACGGCGACGCCGCCTGCCGTGACCGACGCGCTCACCGCGCGGCTGCTTGAGGCGATCGGGCCCGCGGCGATGGTCGAGCTCACGCAGGTGATCGCGCTCGAGAATATGCGCTCGCGGTTCAACTCGGCGGCGGGCCTCGAGAGCCAGGGCTTCTCCGACGTGTGCGAGCTGCCCCTCGCGGAGCGCGCGTGAGCGACGAGTTCGCGGCGCATCGCGGCCTGCTCTTCGCGATCGCATACGAGATCCTCGGATCCGCGAGCGACGCCGAGGACGTCGTGCAGGAGTCGTGGATCCGCTGGCACAACGCAGATCGATCCGCCGTGCGCGACGGGCGCGCGTACCTCGTGCGGATCGTCACGCGGCAGGCGCTCAATCGGCTGCGCACCCTCAGCAGGCGTCGCGAGGACTACGTCGGGCCGTGGCTGCCCGAGCCGATCCTCACGACGGGCGACGTCGCCGATGACGTCGAGCTCTCCGAGAGCGTCGCCACCGCGATGCTGCTCGTGCTCGAGACGCTGGCGCCGCTTGAGCGCGCCGTGTTCGTGCTGCGTGACGTGTTCGGCTTCTCGTACGAGGAGATCGCCGACGCCGTGGATCGCGGCGCGGATGCCGTGCGGAAGACGGCGAGCCGGGCCCGGGCGCACGTCGCGGCGCGCAGGCCCCGCGTCGACGTCGCCCGCGCAGAGGCGGAGGCGGTGGTCGAGCGGTTCCGGATCGCGGCGGCGACTGGCGACGTGCAGGGCCTCGTCGACGTGCTCGCGCCCGATGTCGTCATGCTGTCCGACGGCGGCGGGCGAGTCACGGCTGCGCGCCGGCCCGTCGAGGGCGTCGAACGGGTCGTCCGGTTCCTCGCGGGCCTGCTCACGCAGTACCCCGAGGCGCGCCTCGAGCCGGTAGACGTCAACGGCGCCCCGGGGCTGCGCGTCGAGGTCGGCGGATCCCTCGACGGCCTGGTGTCGTTCGCCTTCGCGGGCGCGCGGATCCGCACTGCGTACTACGTGCGCAACCCCGACAAGCTCGCGCACGCCGCGGATCCGACGCCCCTCGCCCGCTGACCTGTCACCAGATTCGGAGATCTCACCAAATGCGGACCGGATCGGGGATTTCGATCCGCATTTCGTGAGATCTCCGCATTTCGTGGCGGGGTCACCGCTTCATCATGCGCACGTCGCCCGTCTTGGAGGCGATCCTGCCCCACCAGTCGTCGCGCTTCGCGGCGTACCAGCCGAAGGCCATGAGCACGACGGTGGCGGCGAAGATGCCGAAGCCGACGCCGTTCACCTCGTCGGATCCGCCGTACATGTGGTTGAGGTTGCGCAGCGCGCCCGTCGCGAAGACGAGGCCCACGTGCACGATCACGAACGCCACGAAGAACAGCATGGTGGGGAAGTGCAGGCGCTTCGCGAGGGTCTTGGGCAGCGCCTTCTGCCACGCGGCGCGCTTGGGGTAGAAGGCGCTCAGCCGGAAGCCCGTGATCGCGGCGACGGGCGCGGCGAGGAACACGATCGCGAAGTAGCTCAGCTGCTGCAGGGCGTTGTAGTTCACCCACGTGTTCTCGGTGGGCCAGTCGAGCGAGACGTACTGCAGCAGGGCCGAAAGCGCGTTCGGGAAGACCTCCCAGCTCGTCGGCACGATGCGCATCCAGTGCCCGGAGGCGAACAGCAGCACGACGAAGACGACGCCGTTCGCGAGCCACAGGCAGTCGACGGCGATGTGTCCCCACAGCGCGAGCGACATGCGCCGCTTCTTCACGCGTCTGGACGACCACAGCCCGCCGGCGCGCTTCTCGGTGCGCACGCGGATCCCCGTGCGCACGATGAGCACGAGGAAGAACGCGTTGAGGAAGTGCGTCCACGACACGAAGGCGGGGATCCCGGGGGTCGCGGCGTCCGGAAGCGGCGCCGCCCCGGGGAAGCGGGCGAGGAAGCCCTGCATCGCCTCGGTCGACAGCGCGCCGCGGACGACGAAGACCGCGCACCAGGCGAGGAGCACGAGCGCCGCCGCCCCGAACAGCCCTTGCACGACGGTGAGCCAGGTCGGTCGAGGGCGCGGGGATGTCACCCGATCATTCTTACCGATCGGCCTGGGACGTCCGGCTGCGAAGTGGCCGAGCGTCCCGCTCCCCCAGGCGGGGAGCGGGACGCTCGAGCGCGGCGCTGTTACGCCCGGTTGCGGCGCAGCCCGACGACGGTCAGCCCCGCGGCCAGGAGCGCTGCAGCGACGAGCCCGACGCCCCACACGACCTCGCCGCCCGTGGGCGCGAGCGGATCCTTGTCGGCGGGCGCCGACGGGTCGACCGTGGGATCCTCGGACGGCGCGGGCGCCTCCGACGGCGTCTCGGACGGTGCGGGGTCCTCGGTCGGCTCCTCGGTGGGTGCCGGGGTCTCGGACGGCGCCGGCTCCTCGGTGGGCGCGGACGTCGGCTCGGGCTCGGGCGTCTCGGTCGGCTCCTCCGTCGGCTCGGGAGCCGGCTCGGGCGTCGGCTCCGCCGTGGGCGCGCCGTCGAGCGTGTAGAGCGTCGTCGTGCCGCTCACCTCGTTGCCGACCGCGACCATCGGGATCCCCGTGGGCGACGCCTCGGCAGCGATGAAGTCAAGGCCCTCGGGGCCGAGGTCGCCGACCGAGTTCACGAGCGCGGCGAGCTCGTCGGCCGACGCGCCCTGCTCCTCGAGCGCGGCGTACTCCTCCGCCAGGCTCGTGTCGAACTGCCGGTTGTTGATGTACTCGACGTAGCTCGGCGCGGCCGGGTCGGTGATGTCGTAGACGACGACCCCCGACAGGCGCTCGAAGCCGATGAAGGCGTAGGTGCGGCCGTCGACCTCGCCGATCGTGAGGTTCTCGGGCTCGACGCCCTTCGCGTCGCTGCGGCTCTCGGCCTCGTTGTCGTCGTGGCCCGAGTTGAACACGAGCGGCGTCTCGGCGCTCAGCCGCGCCGTGAGCTCCTCGAACTCCGCGCCCGAGTCGAAGACGAGCTCGCCGGACGTCGTGTAGATCGAGAACGAGCGGCCGCCGTAGGTGTACAGCTCGCTGTAGCAGCCCTGTGCCTCGTCGAGCCCCATCTCGGTCGTGACCTCGAGGCGGCCGAGGGCCGCGTCGTCGGCGTACCCGGCGAGGTTCTCGCACAGCGGCGCCGTGCCGGGGGCGTCCTCCGTGCCGAGATCCTTCACGCGGGCGGGCTCGACGTAGTCGCCCCACTCGCGCGCGTCGCCCTCGTTGGCCGTCACGAGGTACGCCTCGCCGTCGACCTCGAACGACTGGATCCCGTCGGGCATCGGCACGCCGTACAGCCCCTCGTACGTCGCGATGTTGATCGCGGGCGCGTCCTCGGGATCCCGGTCGGACGCGTCGAGCGGCACCGTGCCGCGGTCGATGAAGCCGAGCCCCCAGACGTCGGTCACGGTGGCCGAGGCGAGGTCGACGACCGCGACGGCGTTCGCCTCCTGCAGAGCGGCGTAGGCGGTGCCGCCCACGACCGTGATGTACTCGGGCTCCCAGTTCGTCGAGCGCGGCTTCGTCTCGTCGAGGATCGGGCCGAACGCGTCGCGCACGGTCTCGTCGAGCTCGACGCCCTCGAAGTCGTGGAAGTCGGCCGTGCGTACGTCGGCCTGCGCCGGTGCCGCGACGTCCGACGGCAGCGCGACGACGCCGACGGATCCCTCCGGGTCGCTCGAGAAGTCGTCGGCCGGCTCGCCCTCGTTCGCGACGACGGCGTACGCGCCGTCGGGCGAGACGGTCACCATGTCGGGCAGGGACCCGACCGTCACCTCGCCGAGCAGAACCGGCTCGTCGGCGTTCGCGTCGAAGAACAGCAGGCGCCCCGGCGCCGTCTTGTCGGCGGCATCCTCGAGCGCGACGACGCCGAGGCCGTCCTCGCGGATCGCGACCGAGTTGGCGACGCCGCCCGACGACTCGATGCGGAACAGCTCGGACATGGCTGCCGGATCCGCCATGTCGATGACCGAGACGGAGCCGGCCGCGGCGTTGATCGAGAACAGGCGGTCTCCGTGCGCCTGCACGATCTCGCTCGCGCCCGCGTCGAAGAGGCCGGTCTCGAACGTGCCCGCGACCGACATGTCGAAGGGCGCGCCGTCCGCGGCGTCGTAGATGGGGTCGATCTCGCCCGGCTGCGCCGCGAGGGCGACGGCGGGCGAGAGGGCGAGGGCGCAGGCGGCGGCGCCCGCGATGAGGGTTCGGCGGAATCTGGTCACGCGCTCCTGTCTAGGCGGGGCGGGTGGTCGGCGCGTGAACCCCCGGTGAACGGCCGGTATCCCGGCGGCAAGACGACTGCGGCCCCGCCGAAGCGGGGCCGCAGGGGGACGGATCTCGGATCAGGCGCGGCTGCGCGTGCGGGCCGCGATCACGATGCCGACGGCGATGAGCCCGGCGGCCGCGAGGCCGAGGCCCCAGCCGATCTCGCCGCCCGTCGGGGCGAGCGACTCCTCGTCGTCACCGGGCGCGGGAGCCTCGGTCGGATCCTGCGTCGGGTCGGCCGACGGCTCGTCGCTCGGCTGCTCGGTCGGCTCCGCCGTGGGCTCCTCCGTCGGGGCGGGCTCCTCGGTGGGCTGCTCGGTCGGCTCCTCCGTCGGCGTGGGCGTGGGGGCCGGCTCCTCGAACGGCACGGCGCGGCCGAGCGGGGCCGGATCCACGACGCCCTGCGTGGCGAAGAAGTCGACCGTCGCCTCGAGGTCGATGAGGCCCGTGTCGCGGAACGGCGCGTTCGTGAAGGCCGTGAAGCCGTCTCCGCCCGACGCGATGAACGAGTTCGTCGTGACGGTGTAGGTCTGCTCGGGGGCGATCTCCTCGCCGTTCAGCGTCATCGAGACGACGTGCTCGCCCGCGGGGGCGTCGTCGACGTACTCGTAGCTGAAGCCCTCCGAGATGCCGAGGTGCAGCTTGGGGCGGTCGTTGCCGGGCTGCCACTGCTCCTCGAGCATCTGCTTGAGGTCGGCGCCCGTGAGCTCGCTCGTCGTGAGCGTGTTGGCGAACGGCTGCACGGCGGCGGCCTCGGCGTAGGTCACGACGCCGTCGCCCTCGCCGACCTCGCTCGAGGCGTACAGCAGGTCGTCGCGCAGGCCGCCCGGGTTCATGACGGCGATGTCGGCGGGCTCGCCGCCGTAGTTGCCGTACTCGGTCGTCGACCAGAGGTAGATGTCGGCGACCAGGTTGCCCATGGTCGACTCGACGCCGCGGTCGTCGCCCGGCGTCGCGCCGCCGCGCAGGATGTCGCCGCTGATCTCGCCGACCGGCACGTTGCCCTGCTCCTCGGCGACCGCGACCGCCTCGTCGACGATCGCCTGGATGTCCTCGGCGACAGGGTACGCGGGCGCGCCCTCCTCGTCGGTCAGCGGCACGAGGGATCCGCCGATCGAGACGAGGTCCTTCGTCGCCGTGTCGACCTGCAGGTCGAGCTTCGTGAGGGTCGAGCCGTAGTCGTTGCCCTGCAGCACGGGGCGGCCGCCGATCTCGCACGGGTAGCCCTGGTGCGTGTGGCCCGACAGGATCGCGTCGATCTCGGGCGAGGCGTCGCGCACGAGCGCGCCGAACTCGGTCTGCTCGTTCGCGATCTGCTCGCACGTCGCGGGGTCGTCGCCCGACACCTCGGCGCCCGAGTGCGACAGCAGGATCGTCACGTCGACCTGATCCTCGATCTCGGCCGCAACGCGGTTCGCGGCCTCGACCTGGTCGCCGAAGTCGAGCGACTCGATGCCGGCGGGCGAGACGAGTGTCTCGGTGTCGGCCGTGATCGTGCCGATGAAGCCGATCCGCACGCCGTCGACCTCGCGGATCGCGTACTCGCTGAGCGCGGGATCCGTCGTGCCCGCGTTGTACACGTTCGCGCCGAGTGCGAGCTCTGCGCCCGAGGTCGCGCCGAACTCCTCGTAGAACGGGATCACGCGGTCGGTGAGGTCCGCGTAGCCCTTGTCGAACTCGTGGTTGCCGACGACGCCGACGTCGAGGCCGCCCGTCGCGAGGGCCTCCATGGTCGGCTCGTCCTGCTGGATGAACGACGTGAACGTCGAGGCGCCGATGTTGTCGCCCGCCGACACGAAGAGCGTGTTGGGGTTCTCGGCCTCGAACGCCCGCACGGCGCCGACGAGCCCCGAGGCGCCCGCGAGGCCGCCGCCCGCATCGGCCTCGATGCGGCCGTGGAAGTCGTTGATGCCGATGATCTGGATGTCGGTCGTGTCGCCCTCGGCGGCCGCGAGGGCGGCCTGGGGTGCCAGCAGCAGGCCGCCGACGGTCGCGAGAGCCGCGCCGGCGCCGATGCCGCGAGTCAGGGATGATCGCATTGCAGTCCTTCGTCAGGGAATCGCCCCGGGGTGCGGGGCACGCCTCCCGTCATACCGGATCCGCGTTGGCAGCGCGAGACCCGCCGGTGAACGGAGCGTTAACGGTCGTCGCGCCCCGCGGCGTAGCCGTCGGCGAAGGCCTCGTCGTATCCCTTACGGAACATGTCGGTTGGGCCCGTGCGCGGGATCGTGCGCGCGCCCGGCAGGTCGAGGGATCCGACGAGGTCGCCGCGGCCGCGGACGACCGCGACGGGGCGTCCCGTCGCCTTCCCCTTCACGAGCTCGGCGGCCGAGCACAGCTCGTCGGCGACGCACGGCAGCGTCACGGCGAGCGGGCGGCCCTGCGTGTCGGTGGATCCGCGCAGATCCTCGAAGACGTGCACGCCCGCCGCGCCGATCGCCTGATCCACCTGCCCGTCGCGCCACGCACGGCCCAGCGTGTCGCTCACGAGCACGCCGACCGCGACGCCGAAGCGGTCGCGCAGCGCCGCCGCGATCGCGCGCGCCGACGCGTCGGGATCCTCGGGCAGCAGCAGCACCGTGCCCTCGGGGGTGTTCGAGGCGTCGACGCCCGCCGCGGCCGACACGATGCCGAGGCGGTTCTCGACGATGCGCGTCGTGTTCCCCGTCGCGGGGTTCGTGCGCGAGGCGACGACGCGCACGGTCTCGGCCGTGATCGCGTCCTCGCGATCGTCGGCCACGACGAAGCGGCCCTCGGCCTTCGAGACGATCTTGCTCGTCACGACGAGGATGTCGCCGTCCTCGAGCCCGCGCGGCGAGGCCGCGACTGCCTCGCCGATGACGGCGGGAAGGTCGGTCCCCGAGGCGATCTCGCCGATCCCCTCGAGCGCCCAGGCGGCGAGCACGTCAGCGCGAGAAGCGGATCTCGGTGAGCTGCTCGCCGAGGAACGGCTCGGTGCGCTTCGCGCCGTCGATCACGAAGCCGCGCTTCTCGTAGAAGGCGGTGCCGCCGGGGTAGTTTTCGGCGATCCAGCCGTAGAGCGGCTCGCCCTCGTCGACGACCGCGTCGAAGAGCTTGCGGCCGATGCCCTTGCGGTGCCACGTGTCGAGCAGGAAGACGAAGTAGAGCTCGCGCGGCGCGGGCGCGTCGTCATCGCGCGCGGGGCCCGAGGCCGCGAAGCCCACGATCTCGCCGTCGACGAGCGCGGCCGCGTGCCGGTGCTCCGGCCCGCGCTCGGCGTAGTTGCTCCACAGATCGGCCAGGCGCTTGGGCGAGACCGCCTCGAGCGCGGCCTTCGAGATCATGCCGTCGTACGTCTCGTGCCAGACCTGCGCGTGCACCCGGCCCATGGCCCCGGCGTCGACGTCGCGGATGGGGCGGATCAGAACCTCGAGCTGCGTTTCGGTGCCCATGGCGCGAGCATAGGCCGCGACGGCGCACGACGCGAATTCGCTGCACGGGCCGGCACAACCCGCGTGGCAGAATGCTTGTGGCGTGCTCGTGCGTAGGCGTTCAGTTGCTCCGCCGAGCCAGGAGGACAGCGTCCGCCATTCGTTTCGCGACGAGGAGCGTCAAATGTCCCAGACCGCACACGAGACCACGGCGGCGGAGCGCACGCAGCATCCGCGCCGGTACCTGATGTGCCGTCCCGAGCACTTCACGGTGTCGTATTCGATCAACCCGTGGATGGAGCCGGCGAACCCCACCGACACCTCGCGGGCCGTCGCCCAGTGGCAGGCGCTGTACGACACCTACCTCTCGCTCGGCCACGAGATCGAGCTGATCGACCCGCAGCCCGGCCTGCCCGACATGGTCTACACAGCCAACGGCGGCTTCGTGATCGACGGGATCGCCTACCCGCCCCGCTTCCGGCACGCCGAGCGCCAGGGCGAGGAGCGGTGGTTCGCCGAGTGGTTCCGCGACAACGGCTTCGACGTCGCAGAGCCCCGGTACACGAACGAGGGCGAGGGCGACTTCCTGCTGGCCGGCGACGTGATCCTCGCGGGCCGCGGCTTCCGCTCGACAGACGAGAGCCACCGCGAGCTGGCCGACATCTTCGGCCGCGAGGTCGTGTCGCTGACGCTCGTGGATCCGCGCTTCTATCACCTCGACACGGCGCTCAGCGTGCTGGATCCCGTCGTGGCGGACGGCGTGACGCCGACGATCGCGTACCTCCCCGGCGCTTTCGACGAGCCGAGCCGCAGGATCCTCGAGGAGCGCTTCCCCGACGCGATCCGCGTCGCCGACGCCGACGGCGCCGTCTTCGGCCTGAACTCGGCGAGCGACGGGAAGCACGTGTTCATCTCGCCGCGCGCGACCGGCTTCGAGCGTCAGCTCGCCGAGCGCGGCTACACGCCCGTCACGGTCGACCTGTCCGAGCTGCTGCTCGGCGGCGGCGGCATCAAGTGCTGCACGCTCGAGCTGCGAGGAGGATCCCGATGACCGCCGAACCGCACGTCGCGCGCAACTACGCGCCCCTCGACGTCACGATCGCGACGGCCGACGGCGCCTGGGCCACCGACGTCGAGGGCCGCCGCTACCTCGACATGCTCGCGGGCTACTCGGCCCTGAACTTTGGGCACCGCAACCAGACGCTCGTGAAGGCCGCGACCGACCAGCTGCAGCGGGCGACGCTCACGAGCCGCGCCTTCCGCAGCGACCAGCTCGAGCCGTTCGCCGCGGCGCTCGCCCAGCTGTGCGGCAAGGACCTCGTGCTGCCCATGAACACGGGCGCCGAGGCGGTCGAGACGGGCATCAAGGTCGCCCGCGCGTGGGGCTACCGCGTGAAGGGGATCCCCGAGGACCGCGCGAAGATCGTCGTCGCGCACAACAACTTCCACGGGCGCACCACCACGATCGTCGGATTCAGCAGCGACGAGGAGGCCCGCGCCGACTTCGGGCCCTTCGCCCCCGGATTCACGGCCGTGCCCTTCGGTGACGCCGACGCGATCGAGGCGGCGATCGACGACGACACGGCCGCCGTGCTGCTCGAGCCCATCCAGGGCGAGGCAGGCATCATTGTGCCGCCGGAGGGATACCTCGCCCGCGTGCGCGAGATCACCCGTGAGCGGGGCGTGCTGTTCATCGCCGACGAGATCCAGTCGGGCCTCGGCCGCACCGGCACGACGTTCGCGTGCGACCGCGAGGGCGTCGAGCCCGACCTGTTCCTCCTCGGCAAGGCGCTCGGCGGCGGCATCGTGCCTGTGTCAGCCGTCGTCGCGAACGAGGACGTGCTCGGCGTCATCGAGCCGGGGCAGCACGGATCCACCTTCGGCGGCAACCCGCTCGCCGCGGCGGTCGGCCACGCCGTCGTCGACATGCTCGCGACGGGCGAGTGGCAGGAGCGCGCGAGGCTGCTCGGCGAGCACCTCGCGGGCCGGCTCGAGGCGCTCGTCGGCCACGGCGTCACGGCCGTGCGCACGGTGGGACTCTGGGCGGGCGTCGACATCGACCCGGCGGTCGGCACGGGGCGCGAGGTCGGCGAGCGCCTGCTCGCGCGCGGCGTGCTCGTGAAGGACACGCACGGCCAGACGATCCGCCTGGCCCCGCCGCTCACGATCCGCGCGACGGAGCTCGACTGGGCCGTCGAGCAGCTGGAGGTCGTGCTGGGGCGGTGAGGCGCCCATCGGCGTTTGCTCAGACAACGCCCGCGGGCAGCGCATAGCCTGGCACTCTCCAAGGGGAGTACTCCGAGACGGTCGGCTCGTCATTGCGGATGCGAGAGCATCCCGGGTCACCGGTCCTGATGTCGGGATGGAAGAGACCTTGGCGTCGAGTCCATCGAGCCACCCTCTGGAGTACACGTGAACGTCACGCCGCTCATCTGGATCATCACGATCGCAGTGACGATCCTCTTCTTCGTCTACGAGTTCTTCGCGCACGTGCGCAAGCCGCACGAGCCCACGATCGGCGAGTCCGCCCGCTGGTCGATCTTCTACATCGGCCTCGCGCTGGTCTTCGGCGTCGGCATCGGCTTCGTCTCGGGCTGGGACTACGGCGGGGAGTACTTCGCCGGGTACCTCACCGAGAAGGCGCTGTCGATCGACAACCTCTTCGTCTTCCTGCTCGTGATGTCGGGCTTCGCGGTGCCGCGCAAGTACCAGCAGAAGGTGCTGATGATCGGCATCGTGATCGCGCTGATCCTGCGAGGCATCTTCATCGCCGTCGGCGCCGCCATGATCGAGAATTTCTCGTTCGTGTTCTACATCTTCGGCGCGCTGCTGCTGTTCCTCGCCTACCGCCAGGCGTTCGGCGGCGGCGATCACGACCCGACGCAGGGCAGGTTCATGAAGTTCGTGCGCCGGCACCTGCCCGTGACCGACGAGTACCACGGCGACCGCCTGACCGTCCGGAAGGACGGCCGCCGCTTCGTCACGCCCATGCTGCTGACGATCATCGCGGTCGGCTTCGTCGACCTCATCTTCGCGGTCGACTCGATCCCCGCGATCTACGGCCTCACGGAGCAGGCGTACATCGTCTTCACGGCCAACGCCTTCGCGCTCATGGGCCTGCGCCAGCTGTACTTCCTCATCGGCGGCCTGCTCGAGCGCCTCGTGTACCTCGCGCAGGGCCTCGCCGTGATCCTCGCCTTCATCGGCGTCAAGCTCGTGCTGCACGCGATGCACGTCAACGAGCTGCCCTTCATCAACGGCGGCGAGCCGATGCTGTGGGCCCCCGAGATCCCGATCTGGTTCTCGCTGCTGTTCATCGGCCTCACGATCACGG
>Ga0079224_100001250_pt1 | contig 28705 bp, 21 predicted proteins | sample Stecom2015_FD_80414 | JGI IMG/M metagenome (GOLD analysis project Ga0079224, IMG submission 80414) | Agricultural soil microbial communities from Utah to study Nitrogen management - Steer compost 2015 | ecosystem: Environmental > Terrestrial > Soil > Agricultural land | place: USA: Utah... | reverse complement strand
TCGGCAATGTTTCCGGGCCGAACGCATAGCGAGGAGATTCGCATACGGGAACTCCTTGCCGAACCAGATGAATATGAGGCGGTTGGGGATTTCCATCAGGCTTCGGCCTGCCCTGCAAGCTCCCTGTAGGTTTCCAATTCCTTGGCGAAACAGGCGCGCCAACTCAGGCCCTCCGCATAGGTTCGGCCCTTGGCTCCGTACCCGGCCTTTTTTCCGGTATGGTACAGTCCTTCTATGGCACCGGCCAGGGACTCCCAATTTCCGGTACGGAAAACGACTCCCGCTCCCGAGGCCCCGACATGCTCCCGGGCGGCGCCCTGATCCGCGCCCACCATCATTTGTCCGCACGCCAGGGCTTCCAGAAGCGAAAGACCGAACGTTTCCCAACCGCTCAGGGTCAGTCCCAAATCGCAGGAGGCGTACCATTTCGCCATTTCCGAAGGCTCGCGGATGAAACCGACATAACGGATATGGGAATGCTCCCGGACGGCGCGTCGGACCAGCTCCAAGTCGGGTCCCGTGCCCGCGAAAGCCACGGCCGGCTCATGGCCCAATCTTCGGCAAAGCGATGGATAGGCCTGCAGAAAGGTCCTCAATCCTTTCTCCTCACAGAACCGATGCCCGAAAAAAATCGTCAACCGTTCCGGCAAACCGGCCTTGAGGTCGGAAACGAGCGCCTCGTCCCGGCAATCTGGGCGGAAGGTTTCGATATCCACGCCCAGAGGGGCGTACCGCAGGTTTTTCATTCCCCGGCTTTCCATGCGTTCCAGGATTTCGCGGCTGGCGACGAATACCGCATCCATGAGATTGTACTGGGATCGCGCGAACCGCCATGCCAATGACTCGGCCATCGATCCCGGAAGCCGGCCGAATTTCCCGAAGAAGCGGCCCGCATAAGTGACGGGAAAATCCGCGTGCCAGAATCCCACCGTGCGGGAATCCATCCCTGCCGCGGCCAAAGCCCGCCTTACCTTCAAGGGCATAATGTAAGGCGATCCGATTTCGATGACATGCGGCCGGTGCCTGGCGAAAACGTCCCTCAGCGCGGCTGTGTCCAATATGAACCGGTATTCCCAATTGCCCGGGAACTTCGCGCCCGGCACATGCTCGATTACCGTGGTTTCGTCCAGGATCTCGGTGCGGCGATGGTCGTCCGGCATAACGAATACGTAGTGGACGTCGCTCCGGGCTTTGAAATAGGCCAATTTTTCGAGATGATTCCGCCGTACTCCGCCGCCGGAAGGGCTCCAAAAATGATTGCAATCCATAAACGAAAGCAAGTGCCGGTCCTTTCCTAATCCCGTTGATATGCCCGGCCTTCCGAATCATGTCGATTCAAGACAGCCACATTCCCGCCGTTCCCGCAGCCAGCATCAGAAAAAGGCCGGGGATGATGGCTTTGCGCAACCCGGGCGCCCCCAGGGACAGGGCCATGGATCCCTTGAGCAAGGTGTTCGCCAGCGCGGCCAGCAGTACGGCATGGCCGGCGACGCGGGGATCGAGGCTTCCCGCCTTGGCCATGCGGGTCATGGTGAAGGATATGGCATCCACGTCCATGAGGCCGGCCAGAAAACTCGAGAAGTACATGCCGACGTCTCCGAACAGGATTTGTGCCCAGCGGGCGGCGACTAAAATGGCCGTGAAAAGCAGGCCGAAGCGCAAGGCGGGGCCGATTTCGAAGGGATTGGAGAATGGGGTCCCTTCTCCCTCGATTGGCGGTTTCCCGCGGCCATAGAGGTAAAAGCACCAGACGGCGCCCGCCAGCATGGCCGCCCCCAGTGGGATCCCAACCCTGAGACCGACGCTTGGCTCCAACAGGCTCACCAGTATCAGGGTGCGCCCGAACATGACGGTCCAGGAAGCCAGGATCGCCAATGCCAGGGAATCGGAAAGGGCGGCCTCGCTACGACTGCGCTGGGTAAATCCCAAGGTAACCGCCGTGCTGGAGACCAAGCCGCCCACCAGGCCCATCAATCCTATGCCCCTTTGCGCGCCCATGGCCTTGGCCAGAACATAGCCCACGAACCCCACTCCGGAAATGAGCACTACGAACAGGCCGATTTCGAACGGGTTCAGAAAGTCGAAGGGCGGATACCCATAGGTCCGGTCGGGCAATAGCGGCAGGACGACCACCCCCAACACGGCGAATTTCAAAGTCGCGAAGACATCTTCCTGGGTGAGATTGCGCGCGAAAGTATGCAATTCCGGCTTCAGGGAAAGAATGACGGTGACCACGACTCCCAAGACGCCGGCCAGGCTCATATGATTATGGTAGGCCAAAGCGCCGGCCAAAAACGTCAGCAGAGAAGATACGACCGTAGTCAGCCCCTGGCGCTCCCGCCTGGCTTCCACGAAATACATGGCGGCGAGCAGAACGCCCAGCATTCCCAGGCTGGCCGCCAAAACCGCAGGCGAGTTCACCAGGTCGGAAACATGCGCCGCAGCGCAGCCCCACAAACCCATCAGGCCGAAGGTACGCACCCCGGCGGGCAATTCACCGCCTTCACGCCCGGTAACGACCTGCCTTTGCATGCCGACCAATATGCCGATGGCCAGGGAAATTCCGTAGCGGAGGAGGATGGCCTCCCACATTTCCAATGTCCTTTCCTTGCCGCCCCTGGGAACCGAATGTAATTCCGGGTGGGCTCAAAATATAGACCAATTCAGCAGGGAAAAAGCGTCGGGTTCCCCCCCCTCCCCAAACCTGCTGAATGTCTGGTTTCCCCCACCCCGCCGCGATTAATGATTCTTGCGCCGTCCGGCGCCAGAGCCTATCTTATTGATAGACAGGGCCGTGACTGTCAAGGAGGTGGCGCCAGCGAAAACTAACGCCACCACCCCGAAAAAAACACGGATAAAGCCCGGCGAAAGCCGGGCTTTATTTTTTGGGTCCGCCTGAGGCGGATTTCCCCTGAAGATCTTCGCTCCGATTCACCATTGCCGGATCCGCATCCAAAGCTTATTATACCGATGGGTCGGATATATTATACCACTTGGTCAAATAGAATCCGACCCTGGAAAACACACTCGTCATGCCCAAGCGATCCGATAAAAAACCTCGATGGACCCGCAAGCCCGAGTATCGCGAGGAGGATTTGATCACCGCAGCCCTGGATATTTTTTCCAAGCACGGTTACCGGAATTCGAGCCTGGTGGATGTCGCCAAAAAGGCGGGCGTCACCAAGGGGGTCATCTATTATTACTTCAGGGACAAGGAGCATCTCCTGATAAAAGCCTTGACCCGCGCCCTCAAATCCGCCAAGGCGGTGGAGATCGGCCTGGACCTATCCGGCCTGTCCGGCAAGGAAAAGTTGCGACAAGCCCTGACCACCGGTTGGGCAAGGTGGAACAGTCCCGGGTTCGCCGATCTATACCGGCTTTTCGTCGGGGAAATCGCCCAAAGCCATCCCGCCCTTTACAGGAAATGGTTGAACAACGGACCCATCCGCACCTCCCATGCGCTGGCTGCTATTATCCGGGAAGGCCAGGCTACCGGAGAATTCAATCCCGATTTGGACCCGGTATTGTCCGGCCGTTTCATCCTGTCGAGCCTGACCAGCCAGGCGGTGATACAACCTTTAGCCTCCAAGCGCGGCACAGCCTACTGTTCCAAGGATCAATTGCTGGAAACCGCGCTGGACTTGTTCCTGCGGTCGCTCGCCCCTGCGGCGGGGGAGGCGGGATGACATGGCCTTCGGAAACCGGAGTGTGCCCGGACATTTCCGGACAACGCCCTTTTTCCTTTTGAAACCCGGAAACCCGCAATCGAGATCGCGAGGCAAGCTAATGAGAAGAGTCGTAGTCACCGGCATGGGTATGGTTACGCCGTTGGGCACGGGCATAGAGCATGTCTGGGGGCGCCTCCGCAACGGCGAAAGCGGAATAAGGCGCATCGAGCATATCGAGGCAGGCGATTTGAAAGCGAAAATCGCCGGCATCGTTCCGCGCGGCGCCGGAAAAGGGGAGCTGAATGCGGAGGCCTTCGTCAACTCCAAGGAGCATGCCCGCATCGATGATTTCATTCTATACGCCATCGCCGCGGCCCAGGAGGCCCTGGAGGATTCGGGTTATGTCCCGGAATCCGAAGAAAGCCGGGAGATGGCCGGAGTCGTCATCGGATCGGGAATCGGAGGCATCGGAACCATCTCGGCCAATACGCAAGCGATGCTGCAAAAGGGAACGAAGCGGGTATCCCCTTATTTCATACCCGCCAGCCTGATAAACGAAGCATCCGGGCATGTTTCCATCCGGCATGGTTTGAAAGGTCCGAACCATGCTGTGGTTACCGCCTGCGCGACGGGAGCCCATGCAATAGGCGACGCTTCGCGCCTGATCATGTTCGGCGACGCCGACGTTATGCTGGCCGGGGGGACCGAAGCCGCAGTGAACCGAATTACGATTGCCGGCTTCGGGAACATGAATTCACTTTCAACCGCCTTCAATGAATCTCCTTGGCGGGCCTCACGGCCCTGGGATAAGGACCGAGACGGATTCGTAATTTCCGAAGGCGCCGGCGTTTTGGTGCTTGAAGAATTGGAGCACGCTAAAAAAAGGAAGGCCCGGATTTACGCGGAGGTTCTTGGTTACGGACTTTCCGGAGACGCCTACCATATAAGCGCGCCGGACAGGAACGGCGCCGGAGCCTATCGGGCCATGAAGTCGGCTTTAAGGCATGCCGGAGTCGGAATCGGGGATATCTCCTATATGAACGCCCATGCGACATCGACGCAGGCAGGGGACTATGTGGAACTGAACGCGCTGAAGAGATTGATGGATGAATCGGGGGCGAACTACAAAGGCCTGAAAGTCTCCTCGACGAAATCGGCTACCGGGCATCTGCTGGGAGGGGCGGGAGCCGTCGAGGCGATCTTTTCCATTCTGGCGATGAGGGACAACATCCTTCCACCGACGCTCAATCTCGAAAATCCCGAATTCCCATTCCCCATCGACCTATGTCCCCATGAGGCTCAGGAAACGGAAATCAGAAATGTCCTTTCCAATTCCTTCGGATTCGGAGGAACGAACGCGGTCTTGGTTTTCGGCAAGGGGAGGTGACGAAGCCGCTAGCGAAACCGCTTCAGCGGGATCAGGTGTCTGGTAACCGTAGCCCGGGATATGCCCAGCGTTTCGGCTATTTCGACTTGGGTCATTCTTTCGATATGGAAAAGGGAGAATATCCGCCGCGTCCGCTCCGGGTATCGGCGCAGGATTTTCATCAGGGTAATTCTGCCCAGGATCAAAGACTCCTGGTCCAGGGAGCCGGAATGGACCGAATTAAGGTCCTTGTCCTCAACGCCGCGTATCTTGTTCTTCCTCCACCTCTGGATGGCGAGGTTTACGGCCACCCGGTACATCCAGGTCGCGGGACACGCCTCATGCCTGAACTTTTCGAAATTCAGGTAATACTGTACGAAAACATCGTGAGTCAAATCCCTGGCATCGTCAGGCTCCGAACTATATCGCCTGCAAATTCCGTATACTTTCCGGAAATATTGGTGATATACGCTCGCAAAATGCTTTTCCTTGGGCTCCCCCTGAGCCGGATCCGAATCACCAACACGACAGGAGTCCAACGGATTCATTTTGCTCCCACTTTCGATGCAAATCGTCACGACTCGCGGCTACTTGCAAGCTAGGAGCAACCCGCCTGGTTTGCGGCGGTTTTGGGGCGGAGCGCATCAACCAGGGACAAAACGCACCGGCGCAAACCGGTCAGCCGAAATTCAGGCTCTTGAACTCCTTGTAATGGATTCTGCTGAGCGGCAGTTTCGCGCCTGCTTTCAATTCAACATCGTAGCGGCCGCCTCCGTACGCGATCACGCCCTTGACATCCCTGGTGTCCACGAAATAAGACCGGTGGATTCTCCGGAATTGGGGCGGAAGGATTTTCCCCAAGGAATCCAAGGTTTGACGATGGTATTCGGAAACTCCCGTCTTGAGCCGGATTTCGACATTATTCCCTTCGCCCCTGAAATAGGAAACCTCCTCCAATCGAATCAAGACGACTCCGTTGGTTCTGCGGATCGGCAGAAATTTCGCATGGTTTCCGGAATGGTTGGCGCCTTTGACCCGCCCGATCGCTTTTTTAAGGCGGTCTTCGGATACCGGCTTGGGCACGAAATCCAGGACTCCATAATCGAAGGCGCGCAGTGCCTGATCCTCATTGGCCGAAACCACGATCGTATGGAAGGACCCGGCCACCGCCCCGTGGAGCAGTTCGAAGCCGTTTTCCCCGTTGAGGTTCAGATCCAGGAAAAGGATATCCACGGGTTTTTCCGACAACGCGTGCTTGGAAGCCTCAAGCGATTCCTCCCATCCTATCCAGGAAATATCCTTTCCCAGAATCTCCTGTACCATGCGTTGCAGGCCCCGGGCCGCAACCTTTTCATCTTCCACGATAAGAATCCGCATCGATTTCGCCTCATGATGTTTGGATTATGCCTGCGCACTGGGAAAGTATCGTCCGATGGCGCCGGTTTCCACGGGGAGCCGGTCCGGCTCCGTCAGGTCTTCTTTTTCTATGGAGATGGTCGCGATCCAGCCGCCTTCCACGGGATGGGATTCCAACCGCCATCTCCGGCCGTAAGCTTCCTCCAGTCGAGCGCGGACATATTTCAAACCCAACCCGCCCGACTCCGAATGGTTTTTTTCCGCTTCGCCGTCGTTGAAGAGGGTGAAATGAACGGCTCCATTATTCTCGCTTCTGCTCAGGATGAAAATGCCCGCGTCCTTGCCGGCATATCCATGCGTAACGCCGTTCTCGACCAAGGTATGGAATACCATGGGCGGAATGCTTTCTCCGGCCGCGATACCCTCCTGCCTCAAGGTGAACTTCTTATCGTGCCGCAAGCTCATGACCTCCAGGTGCAAACGGCATATCCCGATTTCATCGGCGATGGGAATGACTTTTTCGCCGACGATTTTGAGCAAAAGCTTCAATTCCCCGGAAAGGGCGTGCAGCAGTTTTTCCGCAATTCCGGGATCCTCTTTGATCCACATAATAGCCGCATTGATGGAATTGAGCATGAAATGGGGATGAATGTTGGCCTTGAGCAGTTCCAACTCCAGGCGCATCGAGCGTATCTGTTCCTCCTGGAAGGCGTGGATGGCGGCCTGCTGGCGCAGATGCTTTTCCTGCGCCTCGGACTTGATGGCCCGGATGCTTTCCCCCAGGCTGATGAACAGAAGGCACATCTCGCCTACCGTGCCGAAAAGAATACTGTATTCGGTAAAGATGTTCGAAGGAACGAACCCCAGGGATTTCAAGGCGAAAACCAGCAAACCGGAGACCATGAAAATCCAGGCGATCAGGAAAGTCTTGGCGGCAGGGATCTTTTTACCCAGGCATCGGACATTGATCAAAAAAATGACTATGGTGAAGGCTGCGAAATACAGGGCGGCCATCCCCAAGCCTGATACGGGACCCGGAACCAAGACCGACGGCAGCAACTCCAGGCTTTCCGAGCCGTGGTATGCGGCGAAAAGGATCGGTGCGGCCAGCAACACCTTCAGGACCTTGTGCAGGCGCGGCGTATTTTCCCGGCTGTCCAACACCGACATGGTGAAAAGGATGCGTGAAAAAAAAGCGGATGCCAGGAATAGCGGAGCGTTATGGTCGGACCACCAGGCCGTATCCGGCCATAGGTATTGTTGCGCCAGGCCGTACAGGCTGAATTGGAACATCCCGTAAGCCGCGATGTACATGAAGTAGTGCAGATATCCGGACTCCCTGACCTTGGCGTAAAGGATCAGGTTATAAAGCGACAAGACCAGCATGAATCCGAAAAAAATCCCGAATACCAGTTGCTCTTCCAAAGCATAGGTCTGATATTGCTGCGAGGAGTACAATCGAAGGGGTATGGTCATTCCCGTAGTATTCTGATACCGGAGATAAAAGGTTTTTTCCTCGCCGAAAGGGAGCGAAAGAGGGAACAGAAGGTTCCGATTCATGATTTTCCGGGAGGAAAAAGGCAGGGACTGCCCCAATTCCTGAACCGCCCAATTCGAAGCCGCGCCGTGGTAGAATTCCACATTGTCCATATCCGGATAAGCGGCCTGGAGAATCCATTGCTCGGAAAAAGTGAGGTTCTTCAAGGTAAAGCGGACCCACACGGCGGAACGCCTATATCCCAAATTAGGGGATGTTTCCCTGCTGGGCCGGAATTCCGCCGAATAACGGGGCGAGGTCACCTGGCGGATGTTCAAATCGCCCGAGGAATCCACCAAGGTGTAGGCGCTCTTTCCTAATTTTGCGATTATTTTTTCATCGGTCAACGTCGCGGCGGAACGGGCGATGCCGCAGGATATTTGGAATACCAAGGCGAGAAGGATCAGGATAGGATAGTACACTTCGACCCGGTAGTTGGTTTCAAATGCCAGCGGACCTGAAAATAACAATTCGCCTCGCAGAGGGAGCCATGTCGGACAACAAAAAGGAATGGACAAGACGTGAGTTTTGTAAGACTTCTCTGCGAATCGCCGGAGCCGGCGCGGGAGCGGCTTTTTTCGGCCCTTGGAAACACAACCATGCATACGCGACCCTCCGGGACAAACCCATCACGATCGGCATCGCCACCGATGCGACCGGCCAGTACGCAAAAAGCGGGGCCAGCGAAAAACTGGGAATATGCATGGCCATTTCCGAATTCAACGGACAGGGCGGCGTTCTGGGCAGAAAAATCCAATGGATCCACCAGGACACCGGCAACGACCCCGCTACCGGAACCCGCGTAGCGGAGAAAATGATCGAGCGCAACGAGTGCAATTTCCTGGTCGGCGCCCTTTCGTCGGGAGTGTCCGGGGCCATGGGCCGGGTCGCCCAGAAATACGGCGCCATTTATTGCGATACCAACTCGAGCTCTCCCAGCGAATCCGGATCCCATTGCCATAGGGTCAAATTCGTATGGGACGGGAACGGCAATAATTTCGGCCGGGCCATAGTCAAGAACGCCATACGATCCGTGGGGAAGGACTGGACCCTGCTGACCAGCGACTACGAATGGGGGCGGCAAATCAACCAGGCGGTGCGCAAAGCCGCGGAAGGCAAAGGCGCCCGGATCACGGACGAACTGATGGTTCCCGAAAGCGCCGCCGATTTCTCGCGCTACCTGCAGGAAATCAAAATGCGGAAGCCCGACGTGGTGGCCGCCGCGTTTTGCGGAGAGCATTTGAAAGCCCTGCGGGCGCAGGTTTCCCATTTCGGCTTGGAGCGGAAGCCGGCCTGGATATTCAATCAGCAGGATTGGCCGGATATCTACGGGTTGCCCAAGGGCAGCCTGTTCGGCCTGTTCGCGACGTGCTGGTACCATAAACTCGATCTTCCCGGAGTGGCGGATTTCGTCCGCAAATACCGGGCAGTCCATCCCCATGAGCATATCCCGGTTCCTGGAAACGTGTTTTACAACGGGTACATGGCGACGCGCGAGCTTCTGCGCGCCGTCCAAAGGGCCGGCACAGTGAACAATATCGCCGTGATCAAGGAACTGGAGAAACTCCGCATTCCCGCCCTCGATCGCATGCAGCATCATCCCGCCTACATGAATCCGAACACCCATCATTTGCAGCAGACGGTGTACATTGCCAGGGAAAACATGGAGCGCCGGGAGGATGACGACGTATTCGAAATCCTCGCGAGCGTGGGTCCCGATGAAGTTGCCGATGCCGCCGCCGGAGGTTCCTGCAAACTGGAATCGTACGAATCGACGCCGACCTACGAGGTATAGCGCCGATCCGTTCCGGGACGGAGAACTAAGAGCGGCCCCCGCCCTGGGACCCACCGGAAGCAGGCTCCTTACGGTTGCCGTCCATCAGGTTGAAAAAGAGATTGCCCAAGTCCAGGCGAATTCCCATCACCGACCAATTTCCCTTGTAGCGCCGGCTGTAGCTTCCGTAATCGTAGAGCGGGTCCTGCTTGTGCTTGAAGTCGTAATAAATGGACAGCCAATCGGTTCCCAGCGAGGCTTTGCCTCCGAAAAGGTAGCCATGACTGTAATTGTCCCAACCCAGGATAAGCGGTCCCAGCAAATCGATGAAATCGTACCCGGCCATGCCTTCCAGCATCAGCCATGGGAATACCGCCGGCTGCCACCCCATATGGAGGTTGAGAGGGGTATCCATGAAACTGTAATCGTCGGCCCCATCCGCGCCCGTTCCTCCCTGGTAGATTTTCAGCGAAGTGCCGCTCAGGGTGCTGCCCAACATCCAGTAAAAATCCGTGCCGCCGATCATCTGCGGGGCCATGATGATATTGGCATCGTAGCGGCGGTATAGAAAGGTCAGATCGGAATCCTCGGACTTGACGTTCGGACCGTTGCGGACTCGGCTTTCGACCTCGGCCCCCTGCCATCGACCGGAGGTATAGCCCCAACGGTACCAGCGGCCCTCGGGGATGGGAGGCGGGTTGCCATAGGCGTAGGAATAGGTTCCGCGCTTTTCCCGAACGGCCTGGTTGCGGGCCTCGACTTCGTTGGCCTCGGTCTGGGCCATTCCTCCTATAAGGCTCATGATGAACCCGGGTTCCTCCAGGTACCAGTTGTTCATGCCTGTTGGTGAGAAGACCAGATGGTGGGTCCCTGCCTTTCCGGAGTACCGGTGGTCGGGATTCCGGCTCATGTCGAGATCCACTTCGCCCCAATATTCACGCTGGTATCCCAAGGCGAAGCGGCTGGCTTCGGTCGGGGCCAGGGGACCCATGATCAGAACGAGCGGCAGGGCGGCCCTGCGAAGGGACGCGGAAGGCGGAAACCAAGGCATAAGGTACTCCGTCGAGGGGGGTTGAAACCTCGATTCCCTGATATTTAATCCCTGGAATCGTAGCGGTCGCGGCAACAGGGCGGTCCATCGGGATAGGGTTGGCCGCAGCCCCAAAGCAGCAGGGCCCCCAGGATAAACCCCGACCGGAAAAAAAGACTCCCGTTGAACCTGCCACCATGAGGGGAACCAGGAAATACGGAGGACCTTGGCTGGAAAGGGGGTTTCATGGAGGTTCCTGTCTGGACCGGAAGACATGAACAAGGCCGGCCGGGATATCATAGTGGGAAAAACCATGGCATGCGTTCCGCGAGTTTCCGCAAGGGTGCAAAAAGCGTCGCATGGGCGGGAAAATCCGAATCGGTTATTACTCGGGCCGGACTATCCATCCAACCGGTATATTCAGGCAACCTTTGCGTGAAGATACATGGCGGGTCCTGATGCCGGGATTTTATTTTAAAGGAGACATCCAACCTTTCTTCCCGAACGGAGGCCAACATGTTCTTGGAACGTATCGTGTTGGTGGTGGCCATCCTGTCCTTAGCGGGCTGCCGGAATACGGAGGAGCACGGATCCGCGGCGGTTCCTCAAAATCCGGAAAGCCGGTCCGGGACCGGCGACTCTATCAGGCAGAATAGGCTGAGCCCTCAGGATTCCTTGCGCATGTTCAGAAGTAATGCGCAAACCAGGATGGATACGGTCTATGCCGCATTGGAGAAACGTCTTGATAGCCTTTGGATGGATTCTCTGAATGTCCCCAGCCGGTACAAAGTCCCCTACCGGCGTATCCTGGAAGAGGCTCGCACTGTGAAGGACAATACCAAGGTTTACCTGGACGAACTCCGCGTAAGTCCCGAGGCGGTCACTCCGCAAATCTGGGAGGAAATGCGCGCCCGGGCCGATTACTCCCTGGACAGCCTGCGACGACTTTTCATCTCGGCCGACTCGACGCGAAAACTTGAATCCGACGGGTGAAAATCAAGTTTTCTTCTTGGATCCGTATCGGCCATGGGGATATAATCAATCCATGTAGCCTTGATTCCATTGAGCTTATGAGCCAAAAACAAAAAGACCCGGCTTCCCTCGCGGAAAACCGGGCCTCTTTAATTGGTCGGGATGGCGGGATTCGAACCCACGACCACCTGAACCCCATTCAGGTACTCTACCAGACTGAGCCACATCCCGAAGAAAGCCGACCAAAAGCGCGCTTTCCAATGGCTGGGATAATCTATCTAAAAGGTGCCGATTTCGTCAATGAATCGGAGGCCATGCCCGCATTTTCGGTCTTCATCCCGCATTTCCCCGGCCATTTACGCATCGCCCCGCACAGGATCTCGGATTTCCCGGCCGGTGATTTTATTTTTTGCGCCCGGGCGGCCTTCCATGGCCGACTCATCCATCCGCAAAGGAAGCCAAAGTGCAGCAAGTCTCCACCCTCGAAAAACATCGCAAGCAATACCAACCTAAAGTTCCCCCCTCCCTGCGCCAAGGCATTGCGAAGGTCAAAGTGGTTGAAGGCGAACCGGCCGAGCCCGCCAAGGATCGGGATGTCATCCGTAAAAGTTTCCCGCACACCTACGGCACCCCTTTGCTTTCCTTCCAAAGCGGTGAAGCCGCCGGCGCGGCCGACACCGGGACTTCCGGGCCATTGCGCATCGGCGTAGTCCTTTCCGGGGGCCAGGCTCCCGGCGGCCATAACGTAATCGCGGGCCTTTTCGACAGCGTCAAAGCCATTCATCCGCAAAGCCAGATCTTCGGATTTCTGGGCGGCCCCGGCGGATTGGAAAAGGGGAAATACGAAGCCATCACCGCCGAAAAGATGGATCAATACCGGAATACCGGCGGCTTCGACATCATCGGTTCGGGACGCACCAAGCTCGAGACTCCGGACCAATTCGATCGGTGCATCGAGGTGATCAAGAGCCTGGAACTCAACGCGGTCGTGATCATAGGCGGGGACGACTCCAACACCAACGCGGCCATCCTGGCGGAGTACCTCAAGGCCAAAGGCCTTTCCACCTCCGTCATCGGCGTGCCCAAGACCATCGACGGCGATCTCAAGAATACCCATATTCCCGTTTCCTTCGGATTCGATACGGCCGTCAAGACCTATGCCGAGTTGATCGGCAATATCGCCCGGGACGCCGGATCGGCCAAGAAATACTGGCATTTCATCAAGCTCATGGGCCGATCCGCCAGTCATATCGCCCTGGAGGCCGGCCTGCAGACGCGCGCCAACATCACCCTGGTTTCCGAAGAGGTGGAAAAGCTCGATTTGAGCCTCGATCAAATCGTCGAAGACATCGCGCGAGTCATCTCGGCCCGCGCCGAGACCGGCAAAAATTACGGGGTGGTCCTGATTCCCGAAGGCCTCATCGAATTCATACCCTCGATGAAAAAACTGATCGGACGGCTTAACGATTTGCTGGCCCAAAAGGAGTCGGAGTTCTCCAAGCTGCAATCCGTGGACGCCAAAATCGCGGCCATGGCCTCCTGGCTCCCCGCGGATTTGGCGGGCACCTTCACTTCCCTGCCCCAGAACATCCAGTTGCAGTTGCTTCTGGACCGGGATCCCCATGGGAACGTGCAGGTCTCGCTCATCGATACCGAGGCCCTGCTGGCCGAACTGGTCGGCCGCAAACTCAAAGCCGCTACGGGATTCAAAGGCAAGTTTTCTTCCCAGCGCCATTTTTTCGGTTATGAAGGCCGGGCCGCGGCGCCTACCAATTTCGATGCCGATTACTGCTATAGCCTGGGTTGCGTAGCCGCCATATTGGTGCGCAGCGGCCGTACCGGCTATATGGCCTCCATCCGGAACGTGTCCAAGGGTGTGGATCAATGGTCTGCCGGCGGCATTCCCATCACCATGATGTTCAATATGGAGACCCGGCATGGTCACCTCAAACCTGTGATCCAAAAAGCCCTGGTGGATTTGGAAGGCCCAGCCTTCAAGGCACTGGTCGCCAGCCGGAAAACATGGGAAGTGGAGGACGCCTTCATTTATCCGGGTCCCATCCAATACTTCGGACCTTCCGAGGTTTGTGATGCCATAACCAAAACCCTGGAATTGGAACAGGGTTGATCCCAAGGGATGCCGGGGGGAACTCCGGCATCCTCCCCCTGTTTTCGAACTCAGGCTAAAACCAAATCGCGCCCTTTTTCCTCCTGGGCATTTGATTGTATTTAGCCGATTTTCAACATCGATTGTTGATAGATTAGGCCGGAATTTTGCCTGTTTTGGCGTGTTTTTGGGCTTAGACACCTTGGGTAATGCCCGACCCACTTTATCCAACTACCGGTGGTAATTGAGGTTGTGAAAACTCACACCGTACCTGATTTTTTAACATTTTCAATCATGTCTGTTGATTAATTGTTGGGAGTTGGATATATTAAAACCGGTCCACTTATGAAATGCCCATTTTGTACATGCGAAGAAGATAAAGTTGTCGACTCACGCAGCAGTCGTGAGGGCAAGGCCATTCGGCGGCGCAGGGAATGTTTGAGCTGCAGCCAGCGGTTCACAACCTATGAATACGTGGAAACCATCCCCCTTACCATTGTCAAAGCCGATGGCCGCCGCGAACCTTACGATCGGCAGAAAATCCTCGGTGGGCTCTATATGGCCTGTAAGAAGCGGCCGATATCGGCGGAAACCATCGAGCAAATGGTGGACGGAATCGAAAACGCCATTCAGGGCATGGCCGAGGGTGAAATCAATTCCAAGATAATCGGAGAATTGGCCATGAAGGCCCTGTATCCCGTGGACGAAGTGGCCTATATCCGCTTCGCTTCGGTTTACCGCAAATTCAAGGAAATCAAAGAATTCCTATCCGAAATCAGCGTCATGCAGCAGAACTACACCTGATAGGAATAGTTGAAGCCGCGCGTGGCGGCCGCTAAGTCCCGCTTTTCCCCAAAACGGTTTATTAAATCCGACCCTTTTTAGCGCCTCGCAAAAGCGAATTGATTTGCTTCGAATTCAATTCTGAAGGATCCTTTTTCTTTTTGGGAGCGCATTCTTCGCAAAGGGGAACATATTCGTTGGACACGGAAACGGCGCCCTCGGCCCTACCTGTTTCCATAATGGAAAACTTCATGCAAGGCCGGATTTTCTTGCACCGATAGCAAGCTACGGTTTCGGGCTTGATTTCGCCCTTGACCAGCTTATCCTTGAACTTATCCTTATTGGATATCTCATAGGCTTTGCTGAGTGCTTGATTTTTCCGGAGGAAGCGCGCGTGATTGTCTTCTTCGGCCATCATCCCTCCTGATTGCAATTGAATACCGAAATGGATATAGGAAAATTCAGCGCCCCTGGCTAACCGGCAGGGATTCCTTTAGGTTGAGAGGTTTCAAGTAAATGGGCGGCATCGGCCGGCGGCTCAAGGAGAAGGCGAATCGGGTCCGCCGGCAGCGACCGGTGCGATTCAGCCGGCTGCGGCCGGTTCGAAATCCGGCCAGGAAATCAATCCGAAAGCATGATGGGCCAGAAACAGTTTTCCGAGGGGAGTGAGACGGCTCCTGTCGAGGTGCAAGGAGTGTTTTTCACCCGGGCCTTGCTTATGCTCTTGAAAGAACTCGTCCACTTTGCGGTCAAGGTCCACCAGGCTTATCCGGGGATCGGAAACCCGAAAAGCCTTATTCAGGGCATGGCATCGCTCCCTATCGGAATCTTCGATGAAAAAACCGGATACAACCGACAGGATGCATATTCGGGTATGGGTTTTTTGCAGCATCAGGTTCAGGACGCCATGGGCCAGGCGGGCGATTTCATCGGGCGATTTTCCGTCCGCCAAATCCGTGTATCCGAATCCCAATACGACCAGATCAGGAGCTTTCCCGATCACATGCAGCGGCGTTTCCCGGACGGTATCCTGCCAGCCAGCCTGTTCCCCGCCATATAATGAGGTGGATACGTCGGCCCTGGGGTGGTGGAGGAAAATATGATTGGAGAGAAGTTCGGCGAACCCGGAAGGACCAGCCAGGATTCCGTCGCCCCAAAATATGATTTTCTTCACGACTTCCGTCCGGAGATTAAAGTGGGCCCACTCCGGCTTGAACGGAGGACCAAGCGATTATGAGTCGCTTGCTCTAACCAACTGAGCTATGGGCCCTGGAAAACGTAAAGTTATAAAAAAGCCTCAAATATGCGCACAAAACCGGGGCATCTTACGCTATTTTTTGTCTTCAAGGACCCAGGTCCGAGTCGGGAGGCCAATGCCTTCCCACTCCTATAAAGGCCGAAGGCTCCGTCAAAACAAGCAAAGGACGAACGATGAAAATGACCAAGGTGACGCTTTGCGCCGCTCTCAGCCTGGCCTTCCTGCTGACCGGCTGCCGTTCCCGACAGGAAGCCGCCGGCGACAAATACCGTAAAGCCGGGGACCCCCTCAACGCCCTGATGAATTACGAGGAGGCGTTGAAGCGCGGTGATGTTTCCAAGGAGTTCTGGAAGCACTATACCATGGTCAATATCCAGGCCATGGCATTGCGCTCCAACGAGGATCCCATGGCTGAATTCCTCGATATTCTCAAGGATACCGTCGCCAGCCTGCTTACCCAGAACCCGGACCCGGCCAACCAGGCCCTGTTCGCCACGGCGCTCCAGGAAGTCGCGGCCAAGCGTATCAAAATGGGCACTCCCGATGCCGTGGAGGGCGGGTTCCGCTTTCTCCAGGCGGCGGAAAAAGCCGGAGGCGGCTCGAACTCCAGCGCCTACAAGGCTGAAATCGTCGGCGCCAAACTCAAAGAGATCGAATCGGACATCAACGACGGCGAGGCCACCAGCGGCATCGTGGCCGATTACAAAATGAACAAGCTGGCATTGATGATCGGCGGGGAAACCGAGGATATGCAGACCCTCTGGTCCAAGATCCGGAAGAGCAACCTGAATACCTACCTAATGTACGATAACGACGATGTGGAATTGGGCGAGCGGGCCGATGCCCGCATCAACAAGTACGGAGTGCTTCTCGGCATCGTGAAGTACACACCGGGTTCAGCCGCCACCAGCATTCAGGTCAAGGCCTGGAACGGCTCCTCCGGTCCCATCCGCTTCGTCGGGGACGCTTTCACCCTATACGATACCGAAGGAAACGCCTACCAGCCCAGTTCCAAAATCGGCGGCTTCGCCAAAACCGCCAAGGATGTGGTCGGCAAAGGAGACGAATCCAAAACCGGAGGCTTGACCTTCAAGCATCCGGCCGGAGCCAAGCCCCATTATCTGGAATTCCAGACCGGCTCGGGCACTACGCGCAAATACCTGCCCTGAACTGAACGCTCTTCATCGCCGAAAGTCGGGCCGGAGGAAATCCTCCGGCCTTTTTCGTTTTCACGCCGCGCCGATGCCGGCCCCTTGGGGACAGGCGACGGAATGACGGAAGTGGCCCCGTCCCAGGTCAAGGTGGGGCCCGCCCCCTTAGAGGTTTTTACCAGGGCTTCGATTTGATCGGCCTTGGCCACGGTGATGCTGTAAGGCGGCGTGAAGGCGGTTCCCTTGCCGGCCCGGTTGCCGGTGACCTTGGCGTCGAACAAATTGTCCTTCATGGTCACTGCCTTGAAATCGTTATCGAAAAGATCGACCGGGTTTTTGACTCCGAGAAATGCGTTTCCCTCGGCCAGGATGTCGGCCTCGAATCCCGCGCGGATACAATGGGAACCGGTCGCGCTCGTGAACAAGTTGTTCACCATGTGGACCTTGCCGAAGCGTACCCGAGGCATGCGCTCCTTGACCCCGTCCGCCCACCAATTATTGTGGAAGGTGACCCGCAATTTCCCCCGGTCGGCCGTCTTGTCGTCGCTGCTGCCGATCAGATTGCAAAAGGCGTGGTTGCCGCCCTTGCGGTATTCCCATTTGACCCAGGATACCGTGACGAGATCCGCTTCGTTGGTGATGTCCATGTTTCCATCCAGGCCGTCGCGGATGAGCATATGGTCTATCCAGATATTGGAAACGTATTGGATGGCCAAGGCGTCGTGTCCGTCCACATCGTTGGATCCGGGGCCTTCGATCTCGAAATTGCGGACGATGACATTGCCGAACCTTTTGCTGGAACTGCCGACGATATTCATGCTCCCCACGATTTTCGCTCCCGGCAGTCCCAGGATGCTCTTGTCCCCCGTGGTCACGGCCGCCGTTCCGGTAAGGGTGCCCTTGATCCAGATGATCCGCTTTCCCGATTCCTTCAGGGCGGCATTGAGCGCGCTCATGGTCTCCACCGTGGTTTCCGTGCCGCCCGTTCCGCCCGTGGTGCCCCCGCTGGTGGAGGCCCACCCTACCGGCGCGTCCGATTTGGACGCGGCTCCGGCCGTGCCGGGCAGGAAGGGAATGGAAAGGGCCAAGCAGGCCAGGGAAAAGGGGGTGAATTTAAACATGGGAATTCCTTCATTTGCGGCTCTATCCGGCCCATCGGAAACTTATGCGAAAGCGGCCGGTTCCGAAGGCGTAAATGCCCGGAAAAATGGGCACAGGAGTGCCCGGGAGACTAGCGCGAGATGACGAGGATATTGCGTTTGGAGCTGACGGTGCGGTATTCGGGGCGCGATTGCCCCATTCCAGACAGGTTCTGGCGGGCCGTCACCTTGTAGAAGTAGACTCCGTTCCCCAATAGCCCGCCCCAGCGGTCCCGGCCGTCCCAGGAGGTAATCCCCGATTGGGCGTTTTCGAAGACCCGCACCAAGTGTCCTTGCTGGTTGAATATCCGGATCTCGAATTCCAAACGCGCATTGTCCCCTCCCGGATCGTCGTAGTTGACCTCCGGCGAGGGCAGCATGGGCAGGAAATGAAAGGTCGTGCCGCCACGCTTCATCGGGTTGGGAGCATTGTACGCAGAGATCATGGTCAGCGAGCTGTCCAGGGTCAGGTCCATCTTCAAATGGCGGATGCTGATGTTCCCGTAGCCGTCCCGGGCCGATACCTTGAGAAGATGGCTGCCCGGACGGACCGCGGTTTTCTCCAGGGGAACCTGGTAGGTTTTCCGGTTCAGTTCATCGAGGCCGGGCTGGGGATGGTACGGATCCATCACCCCCAGGATTTCCACGGTAGTGCCCTCGTCGGGGCCTTCGGCCGAGAGCACGCCCCCGGTCGAATCCTCCACGTTTATCTGCAGGCAATAAGGCAGCGCCAGCTTCACCTGGTCGGGGAAATCCACGTCCCCGGTTTCTTTCTTCTCGCATCCGGTGATGCGGATGCGCGGCCCCTTTCCGTCGGCGTCGCTGGCGCAGGAGCCGGTGCCGTGTATGCGGAGGTTCTGCTTGGCCGCGGTGCCTTCGCGCTCCTGCTCGGCGTCCCAGGCGAAGACCATGATCTGGGCCGTGCTGTCGCCGAAGGAGATCTGCTTGGGGATGAAGTATTCGGTGGAAAAAGCGTTGTCCTTGTAGGCGAACGTCCGCTCGAATAGGATATTGCCGCGTTTGTCCACCACTTGAGGAGTCATATTGCCGGGGAGTTGGTAAACCTTGTTCGTCGAGCCGGCCACGATCTTGAGGTTGACGAAGCCGTTGCCGCTGCCGCCCTCGACGCGGCCGCGGAGGGTGTCGCAATCCAGCGCCTTGATGGTGTCAAGGGCGCGGGTAAAGGACACTTGCAACCGCGGCTTGCGGAGCAAAAGGACGGGCTCGCCGAGCAATGCGTATTTGGAATCGTTGAGATTGTCGAAGTTGGTCGCGGAGGCGTTTTTCGCGTCGCGCAAGGCCTCTCCTACCGTGGTCAGGTCTTCGGAGGAGTCGGCGGGAAACGCGAGCTCATAAAAGGAATTCGCCAAGGCGAGGTTGGGTCCCGGATAGGATTCCCGGGTCGCGGAAACGGCCGCGATGGCGCCCACGGACTTCTGTTTTATGAACTGTTCGCTCATCCCCTCGCTTTTGAGGCTTTCGAAGCGGCCCACCGTGCAGGAAAACGCGTTCAACATGGGCGTCTTGCCGGCATTCTGCAATCGGGACAGCGCATCGTTGGTCTGCAAAAGCACCTCGTCGGCCCATTGGTTGGAAGAACCGTGGCCGACGTAATTCACCATCACGGCGCCGCGGTTGATCAGGTTCAGCAAATCCTTCGCGGCCTCCGGCTTGGTGAAAGCCGAACTCATGGGGTAGTCGAGCAGGTAAACCTTTTCGAGGGTCGTGCCGGATTGCTGCCGGGCGATGATTTTTCCGATGGTCTCGGTATCCGTGGTATGCCCGCGCTGGATGGGATCCAAATCGCCCTCTTCGCCTTTCTGGGTCGCATCGTCGGCGGCCAGCACTACTCTTCCCCGCCATTCCCCCGCCTTGGAGGGATCTTCGTAGTCCTTGATTTTCTGGATATAATCCGCGGCCTGTTCCGGAGTCTGTACGGGAACGCGTCCCAGGGCGATATCCAGGGAGGCGCCGATGAACCCGAAGGTCGCGATGTCGAGAACCGCGTAATAGTCGTCCGATGCCACTTCCTCGCGCCCGCCGTCGAGAATGAATTCATACGGCGGAATGATATTGGGAGGCGGCGTACCCATTTTCGAGGCCTCGATATTGCGGTAATCATAATGGCCGTCCCCGAACAAAAGCACGTATTTCAGAGGGTTGGCTCCGGGTTCCTTGCCTCCCCAGGTGGAATAGGCCAGCCGCAGGAAGTCCCGGATGGCAACCGGAGACATCCGGCCGCCGGAAAAAACGCGGTAAATATCTTCCACCAGGACTACGCTGGTTTTCAGGCGCAAGGCCCGCGCCGGCTGGTTGCGGTAATCCTTCAGGGCAACCGCTTGTTCCAGCAAGGATCTGGAGGTCACTATCAGATAATCGGGGTTCTCCCCGTCTCCGGTAGCGAGGTTTCGCACGGCCGACCCGGCGGACGGCAGGCCGTCCATCTCCATCGCTCCGGGGGAAAGCGGGGTCGCGTCGCGGTACAGGAAATAACCCGCATCGGCAAGGGAGGGCAGGCTGTCGGTGAATACCCCATCCGAGTCGAGGGGAATGAACCGGGTGGCCATCCCGTTTTCAACCCGAAGGCATTTCACACCCGCCGCGTTCCGGACCCGGTACGAAACGGGTCTTCCGGTTTCGGATGGGAACAACCATAGGGGTTCCCCGGAAAAATCGTGATTGCGCCGGTAAATTACGCTATACCCCTCGAATCGCCGCTCCGCGCCGCCCCATCGGACCGAGTCCAGGGAAAATTCCGGCGCGCCCGCGAAGGGAGCGGGCATCGCGTACCATGTGCCTCTGGATCCGGTATTGCGAAGCATCTCCAGGGTATCGCCACCGCCGCCGTGGAAAACTTTGAAAATGCTGTCCGACCTGGAAGCGTAGGTATATAATCCTACCAGAACCGAATCGCCCGGCACGTCCAGCGCCAGGTTTTTCAAGACCTTGGTTTCTTCGCTGGCCAGGTTCGCCTTCGAAAGGGTGATTACGGTATCGCTCCACCTGCTGCATTCTCCCTTCCAGAACCAATGCCAGGCGAAGCCGGTTTCCTCGTCCTTATGGTTGGACGGATCGCAGGATGCCGTCGCCAAATCCTTTTCGGCGCGCACATAGGCATCGGTCGAGGTCAAAGGCGACCCGGCCTGGGGCATGGGTGGCGCTTCGGCGAGACGCAGAGGCGAGCCCCCCGATTCATTGAAATCCAGGAAGTAATGGTTCTCGAAGGAATAGGGATCCGCGCTGAACTCGAATCTGACCCGGCTGGAATCGTAGGGCAAGCGCTTCCATATGCTGGTGCCATGCGCGAAAAACTTAAGGGTGTCCCCTTCATCGAAAGTGCCAGGTCCATTGGCGTCCACCACCTCCATGGGAATTTCCCGGAGGGTACCGGATGACAGGAGCGAGTCCGCCCTTCGGGGCAGGGTATCGCGAAGGCCGGCATAGAGCCGCAAATCCCTGGTCCTCACGCCATTGACGGCTCCGCCTCCCGGCAGCCGGACCAGATCCGCAAAGGCCAACGCATACATGCGATCTTCGGAAAGGCTTTCCACGTTCCGATCGCCTACCTTTATCTTTACGAACCGGTTTCCCAACCGTGCCTTGGCGGCGGCCGTTTTCCTGAGAGCGCCGGGCCGCTTGGCTGCGTAGAGATACGCCCCGCCCAGGGGATTCTTCACGGCCGTCCGGAAAGACCCGTCCAGACGGGTATATGCCGGTCCGCCCAGCACCGGCCCGAAATCCAGCCGGACCTCCACCCGTTTCAGCAGAGTGATGGTTTTTCCGTCGGCTGAAAGAAGCGCCAGGGGAACTTCGATTCCGCGGACAGGGGCACCGCGCAGTTTGCGGGCTTCGAGGACGCGCGCGGAAAGATGGCCCGCTTCCCGGTATAACCCGGGATCCGGGCGATACTCGGCCCGCTTTGGAGTCAGGTATGAAGGGTAAGGAGCGATTCCTTCGGGTACCTCGCGGGTTTCCGAATCCAGGATGCGTAAAACCGCCGTCGGCGGATTAGGTCCGCTCAGCACATCGAAACGATAAACAGGCAGATCCGGCGATCCCGGCCGGCCGGATACATGGCATCCATCGCATCCGACCTTGATGCCGGATGCGGTTGTCTCGACGGTCTCCGAATGGATGGCCGGAAGGTTCAGTTCCAGGACCAGGCGCCCGGGAACATCTTCGATTACCTTCGCCAAGGATGGCTTGGGAGCCGTAACCGGCGATTCCGCGCCCAATGCGGTTCCGTAAAACATAACGGCCAGCCCAAGAGGCAACCATGAACCTACCCGCATGCCGACGCCTTTCATGCCACCCCGAGGCCGTTTCCATTGAGTAATAAGGACGAAATTCCGTCCAATATACTTACAAAGTAGGGCTTGGGGAGTAAAGGCGGCGAATCGCCGCCGGAGGCCATGGGCCGCTTATTTCCAGATGTAAAAGGTTCCCTGGCGCACCGAGGGCAGCCATTCCCTGGCAAGGTCGGCAATAGCGCCCATGGGAGCCGAGGCTTGGGATTCCAGCATGTTATGCAGCCAGCCCCGCATGGGCGGCTCCTTGACGATTACGGGCTCCCCGGAAAGCTTCGCGACTCCCACCAGGTATTGCCGGGCTTCGTGGAATCCTCCCAAAGTGTCCACCAGGCGGCTTTCCAGGGCTTGTTTTCCGGTCATGACGCGGCCGTCGGCCACTTTCAGCAGTTCCGCCTTATCCATGCCAGGGCTGGCCAGGACATCCTCGATGAACTGGCCGAAGGTATCGTCGATGACGGATTGCAGGTACCGGATCTCTTCGGGTCGGGGCGGACGCGAAAAGTTCCCGGCGTCTTTCAAGGCGCCGCTTTTCAAGGTATTCAGCTTTACTCCGGCCTTCTCCATCAGCTTTTCCGCTTCGGGAAACTGCAGGATGACGCCGATGCTGCCGGTAAGGGTTCCTTTGTTGGCGAAGATCCGATCACCGGCCAGCGATATGTAATAGCCTCCCGAAGCCGCGACATTGCCCTGGCTGACGACGATGGGCATCCCGCGATCCTTGAGGGCCTTGAGAGCGGTGTAAATCTCCTGGGATGCGCCCACGGCGCCGCCTGGGGAATCGATCCGCACCAGCACCCCTTTGCAGGCATCGTTCTCGGAAATGCGCTGAATGCTTTCCATATAAGCCTCGGAGTCCATGATGGGGCCCTCGACCTTGAGTACGGTAATGTGGTCCCGCCTTTCCTTAAAGCCTCCCCCGCCCTCGGCCATGCGGCCGAATACGCTGGCCACGGCGCCCAGGAACAAAAACACGGAAACGAAGGCCAGGATTCCGAGCACGATCATAATTTTAGCGAACCGGCTCATGCGCCTTCCCTCCGACGGATCATTTGACCCGGATTTTCACGCCCGGCCTCAGATTCGATGCCGGACGTCCATTCAATTCCTTCAACCTCTGGACGGTGGTGCGATGCCTGACGGAGATGTCCCAAAGGGTGTCGCCGGGCTTGACCACGTAATACTGCCGGTTCCCGGCATCGCCATCGTCCGATGAGGGGTTCGATGCCCCTACGAACCCTGCCGCCGCCACGGGTTTGGCGCGATCTGTCTTCCCCGAGCCAATAGGCTGTATGGCGGCGGCCTTTACCGCGCCGGCATCGTCCAACCCTCGGGTTCCGTCTTTCGTATCGGCGCCGGATTCCTCGCGATTCGCTTGAACCTGATATTTCAGCCGCTGACCGGCCCTTATATGGCTGCCTTCGATATCGTTCCAGTTTCCCAGATCCTCCTGGGAAACACCGAGCTTGCGGCTAATGGAATAAATCGACTCCCCGGCCGCGATGGTGTAGGTCTCGAACGCGCCCGCCGGACCGGTTGAAGACGCGGCCTTGCCTTTCCGGGGGAGCCCGGGGGGGGGGCGGTGGGATTCCGGCTCATCCGGCAATCCGGAATTCCGGCTGTTTCCCGCGAGCCGAAGGCGCTGCCCCGGCTTGATCAGCGCGCCCCGCTTCAGGTTGTTCGCCTTCAGCAAGGAGGAAACGGTAGTGTTGAACCGGCGCGCTATGTCGAAAAGATTGTCTCCGGATTTCACCCGGTATATTCCGCCGCTGAATTTCGAAGGCCGGGATCGGGTTTCCGCCACATCCTGATCGAGGTATTTACCTGCGTCTTCAGGGGCCAGGGGAATCAGAATGCTCTGACCGGGCCGCAGCCGGGTGCTCTTGATTTTGTTGGTGGCCATGATGGCCGCGACGGATACCCCGTAACGGGCTCCGATTCCGGAAAGGGTTTGCCCCCTGGCCACGATATGGTGGCGCCAATTCACCAGGGATGCCTTGTCCAGCGCCTCATAAGCCGCCCAAAAGGCGTCCCGGGTTCCCGGAGGCAGATACAGCGTATGGGCAGTGCGATTGGGAGGCGTGCACCAGCGACGGAGGGAGGGATTGAGGGACATGACGGTATCTTCGCTGATTCCGGCGGCCTTGGCGATGGCGGCGATGGTAAGGCAATGGGTCACGGTGGCCGTATCCACCTGGAAGGCCGGTTCCGGCTTGTCGATCACGAAGCCGTACCGTTCCGGATCGCGACCGATAATCATGGCCGCGAGGATTTTGGGAACGTAAAAGCGGGTTTCCTTGGGCAGGGGCATGTCCCAATAGGACATAATGGAGTCCTTTACCCTGTGGCGGCGGACCCGGCCCTCGCCGCAATTGTAGGCCGCCATGGCCTGGTGCCAATCCTGGAATTCATCCTGCAGGTCGGTAAGGTATTCCAGCGCCGCGTCCGTGGCCAGCATCGGATCCCGGCGCGGATCGTACCACCAATCGTCCTTGAGTCCGTAACGCCGCCCGGTTCCGCTGATGAATTGCCACAAGCCGCTCGCCGACGCCTTGGACCATGCCTTGGGGTTGAATCCGCTTTCCACCATGGCCAGATAAATGAGATCCTTGGGCATGCCGCGGGCCTCCAGTTTATCATGGACCAGCTTTTCGTACCGCGATTTCCGATTCAGCCACTTGGCGAAATACCCCCTGCCATGCCCGGTGAATACGGTCATGGCCCTCAATATGCGGGGGTTGAGCGGCTTGGTGATGGGCAAGGAGTAATCGGCGGGATTGAGGAAATGGGTGATTGAATCCATGGCCCTTAGGGCGGAGTCGGGCGCATCTTCCATTTCCTCGTCGAACTGGGAGGTCCAGGGAACCGCAGTGGACATCTGGCTGGTCATGCCTACGGTCAGCACCATCAGCTTCTGCAAGCTGTCCCGGTACATGCCGATTTGCGAAAGGATCGCCGGGCTCAAAGAATCGGCGGATTCCAAAGCCGACAACCGGATCATCGCGCTGTCGAAAGCCCCGGCCGCCTCGAACCACATGGAATCCTGGATGTTTCCCTGCCCGAGGCTCAGAAATTCCGCCACTTCGGAAAGAAGCGGATCCTGGCCGGCAAGCAGATCGGGCGCATCCACAGCGGCCGCGGAATCGACGGGACTCGCCGCCCCCTGGGAAATCCCGGACGGTTTGGTTCCCGAACAGGCCCAGAGGCACAGGGCCGCGGTCAATAAAAGGTGAGGCTTATTCAAAGGGTATCCAGGATTTCGGGGATGACGACGTTGCGTCGGAAAACCTGGACGGCAGGAAGTAGGACCCCGGTGAAAGGCTCCTGCTACTCCTCGAAATCCAAATCCTCGGCGTAATCATTCCACATGTCTGTTTTCTTGAACTTGGGATTATCGAAGTCGACTTCTTCGTTTTCATCTTCCTCATCATCGTCCTCGTCGACTTCGTCCTCTTCGTTTTCGAAGGGCTCCAAGTCGTCGAAGTCATCATGCTTGGGGCGTCTTCCGCATTCCCAAGTGCCGGCATTCTCCAGCTTCATTCTGGCCTCCTAATATTTTATCATAATTTTTGCAAATATATCTTGGGAACCAGGATTGTCAAGTTATTTATCGGAAAGAGCAAGGGCTTTCTTTGCAGGAACCTTGGAAAACCCTGGATATGGGATTTGAGGTAAAGTAAAAAATTGCGTAAGGCGAAAACAACGCCAATATGCGGCTGCGGCATCATTGTTTATTCACGAATCGCACGGGAAAAGTAACGGGAACGTCTCCATTGGCGTTAGGGTCTTCGCGGAACCTCCATTTTTTGACATTTTGAAGTATTTCCGAATTGAAGGCTGAATGGTCAATGGTGCTCTTTTCGCTGACGATGCGGGCGTCCCTGACCGCGCCTTCGGGGGTAATCAGGATGCGAATGGTCAGGTTTCCCTCGAATACGGTTCCTTTTCTCAGGAATTTCTGGTACAGGAATTCCAACTCGCCCTGATTGTTTTCGATGGATCCGAATATGGCCTCCTGGCGGAGAGGATCGGCGATGATTTTAGCGTTCGCGCTTCGGGCGCGGACGTCCTTTTTGAGAGCGGCAGCGACCTTCTCGGCTTCCGCTATTACGGGCACGGGCTTTGCCCTCTCTCCCTCGCCCCGCAGGGCCGCCTCGTCCACATGATCGAGCTTGTCCAGTTTCACCGAACCGGTTTCCACTCCGACCGCTCCGACCGCCTCTATGGAAGCGGCCGCCTGCCGCCGCGCGTGAACCGCCTTGGGGACCTCCAGTGACTTGAGGCTGTTTATGAACTTGAAATCCTGGAACTGCTCGATTTTACGGAGAGCCGACTTGGCCAGATCCGCGTCATTGCTGTAGTATTTTCCGAGAACGTACAGGCGGCGGTTCGACTTTCTGGCCTCGTCGGAATTGGGAGCCTGCTGGATCACGGTCCGGTAGGTGACCACGGCGTCGCTGTCCAGGCCCATTTCTTCCTGCGACCGGGCGTAGAGATAGCGGCTTACCAGTCTTTCCGCGGAATCGGCCCTGGCATTATTGATGACCTCGGCCAGCCTTTTGGCGGCTTCGCCGTAATTGGCGAGCAGGAACAGCTGGCGGCCGGCCCGGAACGGGGTTTGCTTGCTCTCCTTGGCCAGGCGGACCTGCTCCTCAAGCCCCAAGGTAATCTCCTTGAGTTTGATGGCCACATGGGCTTCTTCCGTATCCGGAACCAGGGCCGCTGCCCTGTCGAAATCCTCCCGGGCGGCGCGATAGTCCCCGATCAGGCTGGCGCAGAAGCCGCGATGCAGGAGCAGGGTTGCGGCCACGCCCGGAGACAGGCCAGGATGGGCGAGGCCCAAAGTGTAAATCTCGATGGCCTTGTCGTATTTGCGCGATCGTTCGTAGAAGTACGCAACCTCCAGCTCCCGCAATACCACCTTGGAAACTTCGGCCTTGGGCCGTTTTTTCCCCAGGATGTAGCCCAGCCCCCGGATGGCCGCGCCGATGACTCTGTATTTCAGAGAGGAGTCCCTTTCCTCTCCTACTATGAGTTTGCCGGCCGCCAGGGATTGCAGCCTGAGTTCGAGGGCGGTTTCGTCCTCGTCGGGCATGTTCTGGCGCTGCTTGATCAACTCGAAGCGCGCCAGCATATTGAGGGCATGGCTGGAATTGGAGGTTTGGGAAAGCGTTTCCATGGCCCGATTGTACTCGTCCATCCGGTAATGGATGATGGCCTCGTTGGTGTACAGCGAGAACAGCACCAGCACCACGATGAGCAGCACCGGACGGTAGGAAAACCACAGGTTGCCCAGAAATGTGAAGGGATTGGAACCTTGCGGGGACGTCATACCTGACCGACTCAGTTGATCCGTTTGTCTATGGCGTAGGTGCTGCCTTCCGTTTTCTTCACGAACTTCTTCATTTCAGCGGCGATGGATACCACCATGCGGTGATCCGAAACCGGGCGGTAATGGTTGCTGGCCACGGCCAGGGAAATGGACATGAGAGGGAAGCGCATGCGCCTGCCCTGGCGGTCCAGCGACTCGATGAACCCGGACTTGGCGTCGGTATCGTTGTAGAACTGCTTGATATCGCTGTCGAAGCCGGCTATGATGCCCTTGCAGACGGCCTCCCAGGTCGCGAAGCTGGTCACGATCACGAAGTCGTCGCCTCCCTCGTGGCCGACGAAGGTGGATGCGTCCCCGAACCTCTTGGCGGCGTCCAGGAAGGTGTCCCTGGTGTAGAGGATCGCGTCGTCCCCCTTGGAGAACCCGTACTTGTCGTTGTACGCTTTGAAATTGTCGAGGTCCGCGTAGATGACCGCGAACTCGAAATTCGCGTGGATCATTTCGTCGATTTTCTTCACGATCACGTTGTTTCCCGGCAGCCCGGTCAGGGGATTCGCCCCTTTGGCTTCCTCGCGGATCCTCACCAGGCTCAACATCATCTCCTTGAAAGCGTTCGCCAGCATGCCGATTTCGTCATCCTGCTTGATGTCGATGGACTGGGCGAAATCGCCCTTGGAAACTTCGTGGGTGATCTTCTCGAGCTTGGAGATCGGCACGATCACGATCTTGCGCAGGAAGAGGGCGAATATGAATTGCAGGAAAATGACGATCACGGTCACCAGCAGGCAGAGGCGCAGGAGGACGTTCTTCTCCTCTTCCAGGCTCTTGATCCGGATCGGAAACTTGGCCACGATCAACTCCCCCGAAAGCAGGGGAAGCGGGATATAGAGATTGATCAGCCTCTCCCGGATATGGATGTCGTGGT
>Ga0079224_100001249_pt1 | contig 28710 bp, 22 predicted proteins | sample Stecom2015_FD_80414 | JGI IMG/M metagenome (GOLD analysis project Ga0079224, IMG submission 80414) | Agricultural soil microbial communities from Utah to study Nitrogen management - Steer compost 2015 | ecosystem: Environmental > Terrestrial > Soil > Agricultural land | place: USA: Utah... | reverse complement strand
TTTTTGTAAAAAGGTCCATCAACTATAGCAAGAGAACACAAAGTATAACCAGTGACGATTTATTTTAATTATGGAGAAGAACACAACAGCCCCACAGCCGACGGAACAAAAAATCGACAATACGCAGGATTTGGTCATTGCCCGCAAAGAAGCCTTGGCCCAGATGAAGGAGAAGGAACCCGACCAAGGGTTTGAGTGGCTCAACGAGCACAGTCGTAAGTTCCTGGCTTCCGGTTACCTCACCGAAGGGACCACCCCTGAGGGCCGGATCCGTGAGATCGCAGATCGGGCGGAGTCGATTTTGGGCATTGAGGGCTATGCGGACAAGTTCTACAAGTATATGTCCGAGGGCTTTTTCTCCCTGGTTTCTCCGGTCTGGTCCAATTTTGGAAAGCGAAGGGGGCTTCCCATCAGCTGTTTCGGCTCCCATATCGATGATGATATGGGGAACATCCTCTTCACCCAATCCGAGGTGGGGATGATGTCCAAACTGGGTGGGGGGACTTCCGGTTATTTTGGAAAGATCAGGCATAGAGGGGCCCCGGTCAAAAACAATGGACAGGCCTCCGGGGCGGTTCATATCATGCAATTGTTCGAGTCCATGGTGGATGTAGTGAGCCAAGGGTCGGTGCGTCGTGGACGTTTTTCCCCTTACCTGCCCATAGAGCACAAGGATATCAAGGAATTTTTGGAAATAGGCACTGAAGGGAACCCCATTCAACAATTGACCCATGGGGTGACCGTGACCAATGCTTGGATGGAGGATATGATCGCCGGGGATGAGGACAAACGAACCATCTGGGCCAAGGTGTTGCAGCGCAGAGGAGAAATGGGGTATCCCTATATCTTCTTCTCCGACAATGCAAACAATGGGGCGGTCGATGTTTACCGGGAAAAGGGGCACCGCATCCACGCCAGCAACCTCTGCACCGAGATCATGTTGCCTTCCAACGACAATTGGTCCTTTGTATGTGTGTTGTCGAGCGTGAACCTTTTGCACTATGATAAATGGAAGGACACGGATGCCGTAGAGACCATGGTGTACTTCCTGGACGCGGTGATCACCGAGTTCATCCAAAAGTTGGAGGCCTATAGGGATTCCGAGGATCGGGACGACAGACAGACCTTTCTCTTTATGGAAAGGGCCTATAACTTTGCCAAGGAGAACCGTGCCCTGGGCCTTGGGGTATTGGGATGGCATTCCCTGCTCCAATCCAAACGCCTGGCCTTCAACAGTGAGGAGGCCTATAACCTGAACTCAGAGATTTTCAGGACCTTGAAGGAACGTTCCTATAAGGCTTCCGCCGAATTGGCAGCGCTTTTTGGGGAACCTGAGGTGCTCAAGGGACACGGGCGCAGAAACGCCACTTTGAACGCCATAGCGCCCACCACTTCCTCGGCCTTTATCCTGGGGCAGGTATCCCAAGGGATAGAGCCCATTTGGAGCAATTGTTACGTAAAGGACATCGCCAAGATCAAGGTGACGATCAAAAACCCGTACTTAATGGACCTTTTGGAAGAGAAGGGACAGAACACCAATGAGGTGTGGAGGAGCATTCGGGACATGGACGGTTCGGTGCAACATCTGGACTTTTTGAGCGAAGCGGAGAAGAATGTTTTCAGGACCTATTCGGAACTGGACCAGTTGGATATCATCTACCAGGCCGCCAACAGGCAGAACCATATCGATCAGGGACAGTCGGTGAACATCATCGTACACCCTGACATGCCCACCAAGGACATCAACAAGATCCATGTGACCGCGTGGAAATTGGGACTGAAATCCCTGTATTACCAACACAGTATGAATGCGGCCCAAAAATTCAAGCAGAAGAAGGACTGTGTGGTCTGTGAGGCATAAGTCTTAAGTGCTTTTATACGTTGAAAGGGAGGTTTCCAATAGCGGAAGCTTCCCTTTTCATATTGGATGGGTTGAATGCTCAATGGATCTTGATGTCCACCGAAGTCCGGCCCTGCCACCCATTGCGATCGGTCACCGAAAATGCACAATGGTAGTCCCCGGGGTCCACATCCAAGGGAATTGCCACCGAAATCTCGATTTCAAAGGAACGGGGCCCTCCTTCGACGGGTCGGTTTTCCATTAGGATCATTGGATTGATGGCACTCTTGACGGCATCCAGTTCGCATTGGGCCCCTTGGTCGTCATGCGTATGGTGGTCAAAATTGTGGTGGATGTCCAGGCTGTATGAGGCCAAGGCATCATTGTCCGACAGCTGTGCCCTGAAGGTGTACGTCTTTCCCCTTTCCAAACGTTCACAGGCCTTGGGGAATCCCTGTCCATAGGAAATGTCAACAATCGGTTTTTCCGTATCGATGGCATGATCGTCCCCAGTGGAGCAGGAATTCATAAGCCCTAGGAAAAGAAGGGGGAGCAAAGGTCTTAAACTCAATTTCATCATTGTTTTTTTTTGTGGCGGACCAGGTCGATCAGGATGCCGAAACGTCGATGTGGGATTCATATTCCAGGGTATTTCCCTCTTCGTCCTCCACTGTAAACACAATATGGTATTCCCCTGCAGGCGCCGTGTCGGGAACATCTATATGCTCATGGAACTCCACTTCGGTCTGACCGTGGTATCCTTCGGAATAGTTGTTTTCAAAATTCCATTCCAACTCGCCGGTCCCGGGGGTAAGACCATGGGCATGGATGTCCACATTTATTTGGTGGATGCCATGTACGGCATTGATCGTGAATTCGGTATGGAAATCACTGCCACGGACCACCGATTCACTGATCGATACCCCGCTTAATGATATGGGGGCCAAGATTTGCAGGTGGCCTTCGGATTCCGTGGAGTTCCCGGATGCATCGGTCACGGTCAGCACGATATGGTATTCCCCCGTGGCCACGTTCGAGGGGATATCGATATGCTCGTGAAAGGTCGGGTTGATGACCAAATAACCGGCATCAATATAGGTCTGCTCAAAATCCCATTCGACCTCTCCTTCCCCAGCAGTGAGGTCATGGGCATGGATGGAAACGGTAATACTGCTTACGGTGGCCTCCGCCAGGATCTCGGCTTCCAAATGGATGTCGGAGCCCCTATAGGCCACTCGATCGTCAGAGTGGGCACTGCCCTGACCGTATTCAAAATTGGAGATTTTGGGGGCGGTCAATGCAGGATTTTCATCATCGTTGCTACAGGAATGCAGGAGGATTCCCAAAAAGGCAATAATTGTCAAAGGTTTGAGATTTGTTTTCATTGTACTTCTGTTTTTGGTGTTAAACTTTATTGGATTATTATTAAACTTTAAAAAGGAACGGTCAGGGAAACCGATAGGTTCCTTCCGGCCTGGGGAACATCGATCAACCTGTAATAACTGGTATGGTCATAATATTCGGTGTCGAGCACATTGTTCAGCTTGATTCGCAGTTCAGCGGCCCTCTCCCATTTAAAAAGGGGAATCCCACACTGGGCCGATAAGTCCAGTACCTGATAGCCGGGGGTTTTTTCTTCGGGAGGGACAATATGGTTCTGGGAGGCGGTCAATTTAAGATCCGCCCGGATCAAGGGTTGCTTGAAAATGAGGAAATCATTGGATCGATGGCTCACCGAGAACAAACCGGATAGGGGTGGGGCAAACGGGAGCGTAAACCCCTTTTTTGGTCCACTTTCCTGTCTGGAACGCACGTATTCCGCGGAGGCTTCCAACCGCAGGGCCGTCGTAAGCTGGACTCCGGCCTGTACTTCACCCCCGAAACGGAGGACCCGGGCCTGGGTGTACCCATAGATCTGTAGGGTCTGATAGTAGACCGGGCTGGGGTTCAAGTAGATGAAATTCTCAAAAAAGTTGATAAAGGGGCTTATCACAACGTTGAACTTTGTGGTGGTATGGTCAACTTCCAGGTCCAGTTGATAGGATTGTTCCGGGTCCAGGTCGATGTTTCCCAGTTCATAGCGGTACATATGGTAGTTCACCCCGTCCGAGGCCAATTCACTGGCCAGGGGCATCCTGAAACTTTTTCCCAGATTGATCTTGTAGGTGGTGTTGCCCATGGAATGGCTCATGCCTATGGAACCACTGAAACTTCCAAATTGCATGTTCCTGTCCTGTGCGCGTTGCCGGTGGATGTGGGAAATGGTGCCGTCGGCATTGTTCTGGGGGGAAGGATACCAATCGAAATACGATTTGGTGTCCACCAAGCCGAGGTCGTAACGGATGCCGCCCATCAGATGCAGGCCCCCGCCTATTTCAAATTGGCCATAGGCCAGGGCGCCCAAGGTAAAACGCTTGTATTCCGGGATCAAAAATCCCCATCCCCCGATGTTGTTGTCCTGGAATTCGGCATTGAGGCCAAAAACAAGATCGTGGGCGGCACTTGGCCGAAAACGATCACTAAGGTTCAGGGAGTAGGTGTTTTTATCGAAGATCCTTTCGCGGCTATCGGGGGGTGTGGGCATGTATCCATGCGGTACGGGCTCGGAATGTTCCTCCCTGTGGTTGTTCTGGTACCCCAGGTCGAGCTTTAGGGTGTGTTCCCCAAGATGGAAGGTGGTGTTGTTGATGATTTTAAAATGGTTGACCTTATGGTGGGGCAGGTCCACATCCCTGTCATAGCGGTCATAGTCGATCGAGGAGGTCCTGAACTCCAGTCCGTGGGCATTGGCAAAAAAACCGTTCTTGGCATATACGTTTCCGATAAAGGTCTCTGATTTTATGCGTTCCGATAAAAAGCCCAGGCTGAAGCTGGCATTGCCTTCCATACCCGCGGTATTTCTCAGCCGGTTTTTGTGGAGCCCGATATTATAGCTTTGGTACTCGATCTGGTCCGTGGGTACTTTATAGTCCCCGTAGTCCCGAAAGGTCAATCGCCCCCTATAGTACCACTTTTCCTTCCTCGCCCGTATTCCCGAGGAGAGGCCAAAAAGGGCATTGTTGGTTTCCCCCAAAACGTTTACTTCCCCTTCAAAGCTGTTCTGCATGGGAATTACGGGGGGCGGGATGTCCACCACCCCTGCGATCGCATCGGAACCGTACAACAAGGAGGCGGGCCCTTTGATAATCCGGACCTTATCGATTCCATACTGGTCGATTTCCAGGCTGTGGTCACTGCCCCATTGCTGGGCCTCGTGCTTGATGCCGTTCTGGACCACGATGACCCTATTGAATCCCAATCCCCGAATCAGGGGCTTGGATTGCCCCGATCCGATGGAAATGGTGCCCACGCCTGGGATTTTTGCCAAGGTCTGCATCAGGGAATTTTCCCTGTTTTGGTCCAGGAACTGTCCGTAAACCTGCACTGTTGTACTCGGCAGCTCACGCAGCTGCCTCTGTTGGGTCTTCCCGATCAGTTCCACTTCCGCAAGATCGGTGACGGTACCTTTAAGGGAGATCACTATATCGGCCAATGGGCCAACGACCACTACGGTATGGTATTCCTTGGAGTACCCAATATGGGTTATCTCAAGTTCATGGGTACCTCGGGGCATGTTCGGAATTGTGAATTCCCCTTGCTCCGAGGAAACGGCATACAGGGTCCCACTGATGATATTTGCCCCAACTATGGGCCTTTGGGTCGCTGCATCCACAACAATGCCCCGCAAGGGGTATCCCTGTTGTGCGGATGCCTGCTGGCAGAGGCTGAGCAACAGCCATGCCAGCGGTATGAATTTGATCATTTTGTAAAAACTATGGGATTTTTGCAACTGCCCCGAAAAAGGGGCCTAAAGTCCAGCTTGTCCCGGTCCAGGTGATGGAAAGTTTCCAGATTGGACCGAATTCCCCCAATGGATGTGGATACCCACGGAAGGAAAGGTGCAATCCCTACTGCGCCATGGAATCGAACCTATGGCCTACAGTACCTGGAGCAAAGGAAATCTTAGGCGGAAGGAGGGGGTCTGGAAAAGAGAAGGCTTGGGCAGGGTGTGCAAGAAAACCGGTAGTCGTACCCGGCTTCCACTGTGTTTTGAAGGAAAAAGTCAAGCCGTGGGGGGAGCGGATCTGTGGCCTCATGCAATAACGCAGGGGCATGGCTGTCCGCGGCGATGTTGTGGCAAATGGCGCAATGGTCCAAATGGCGTTGGTCGTCCCCGTGGGCAATTCCGTGCAGTCCAAGCAGCTTCGTTGCCAGAAATAGGGCAAGGAAGAGAAAAGAAATGCCGTTCTTGGGAAGAATTGCCTTCATATGCCTACAAACATATAAAAAAAATCGAGGGTGAACAGGAATACATCTTTATTGGTCGGAATTTGTACCCCATATCCCCCGGTACTTTGTCGTTCAAAAGTATTCAGATGCCAGTTCCCCGTTCACCGCGGCCCCGGCCATGTTCCCGCTGTGGACGGCCTGGGCCAGGGAGCGCATCCCACTGGAATTGTCCCCGCAGGCATAAATTCCCCCCACCGTGCACCGTTGGAGCATATCGGTCTGCAGGTAACCCTGTTGGTCCAGGGAGCAACCAAGTTCCATGGGAAGCTTGGAATGCTGTTCAAAGGGAAGGCCTGCATAAAGGGCCTCCAACTCCTGTATCCCATCGGAGAAGATCAGTTTTTGGAGCTGCCCTTGATGGTGCTGCAGTTCCAGGATTTTCCTGGAATCGATTTTGATGCCGTGGACCTTGAGTTTTTGGAATTGTTCCGGGGAAAACCCGGAGGGGTCGGTATATAAGGTGAGTTCCGGGGTCAGGTTTCTGACCAACATGGCCAGGTGATAGGCCTTTTCAGAAGGGGCCAGGATGCCGGTCCTTTTATTGCGGAATTCATATCCGTGGCAATAGGGACAATGGATGACACTTTTTCCCCAACAATCGGAAAACCCCTTGATCTCGGGCATGCGGTCCCTGATCCCAGTGGCGAAAATCAGTTTTTTTCCAAAAAAGCGGTCTCGGGATTGGGTTTGTATCTCAAAACCATCTCCCGTTTTGACGGCCTGCTCGGCCAGTCCCTTGAAAAAGTCCAAGGATGCATATCGGTCGAGCTGTTCTTTGGCCAAACTCGCAATTTCTTGTGGGGTGCTGCCGTCCCGGGTCAAAAAGTTATGGGAATGGGGGGTGGGTGCGTTGCAGGGCCTGCCACTGTCGATGATCAGGGTATGCCTTAGGGACCTGCCCAGGGCCAGGGCCGCGGACATGCCTGCATAACTGCCCCCGATGATAATCGCCTCATAGGTTTTTGTTTGTGCCATACTGTTGTTTTGTGGTGTTGGGCTTGCCAAAGTTAGAACTATTTTTTATTATTGCAACATTGTTGCAATAAGAAATGATCAAACGAAGGAACACAACGGCCAAGGATTCCGTGTTGCGACTTTTGTCAAACTCGACCAAAGCCCTCAGCCACGAAGCCATTGCCCGGCAGATTGAACCGGTCATCGACCGGACGACCATTTATCGTATCCTCAACCGTTTTTGCGAGGATGGCATCGCCCACAAGGTGGTGGGCGGGGATGGCAAACAATACTTTTCGGTCCGTGGGAATTGTGGGGGGCATGTCCTGCCCGAACATCATTTCCACTTTAGGTGCACCAACTGCCAGACCTTGGAATGCATGGACGAAGAGGTGGAGTTCAGCCTTCCGGAGGGATATCGGTTGGAAGCTTCGAACTGTTTGTTGACGGGGACCTGTCGGAAATGTTCCCTTGCCTCCCACAGGAGTGAATACTAGGTCCCGATTCCTTTTCATTTATGCGTTATATCCGCTTTTTTGACCGTTGACCGAGGGTTCAACCATCATAATCTTCCCGTTTCACAACATGGAAAACTTGCGATACAACATAAGTTTTTCATTTTTCCCCTTTGTTGATAGGTTTGAAAAGCTTGCACGGCAAGCCCCAAATCTTCAACCTTGTTATGCCCGGATGCCCAAAGCTTTCCCTGGATTGGAAATTTACCTTGACCTTGTTGGTGGGGATGGCCATGGGCTTTATGGGGCGGGCCCAGTGTGCCGCCAATGCCGGTGCGGACCGGACCTTCACGTTGAACAGTCAAGTTTTGCTTGAGGCCGAGATGCCGACAGTATTCTCTTTTTTAAGAAGTTGGTCCCAAGTCGATGGTCCGAATGAAGCTAGCTTTATCGATCGGGACGACCCACATACCCAAGTGACCGGTCTAATGCCGTGCACCTATGTGTTTCAGTGGCAATTTTTTACATTTGATTGTCTTCCAGGGTCGATATTGTTTTCGGACACAGTGGAAATCACTATACAGGGGGTGGATCTGGAACTGGAGGCCTCGGCCGATAGTTCGGGCCCCAACATTGGGGATGAGGTCCGTTTTACCGTTCTTTTGAGCAATTTGGGGAATGTCACGGCCACCGGGGTGGGCGTGGAGCAGTCGATCCCTTCGGGTTATGGAGCGGTCTCGGGCATCGAAGTCGGAGGCACCTATGATTCCTCTACCCGAACTGTGTCCTGGTCCGATCTCACGGTACCTGTGGGGGAGGGCACTTTGGAGCTGACCTTCAATGCAACCGTTCTGGCCCCTTCGGGGAGTCCTGGGGAATATACCCACTATGTGGAAGTGACCGCCTCGGATTGGCCCGATGTGGACAGTACGCCCGATAACGATGACGGGGACCAGAGCGAGGATGATGAAGCTGCCCTTAACGTGGCCCCATTGCAGGCGGACCTCTCCCTGATCAAGGAAATTGTGGATGGGAACACCACGCCCAATGTGGGAGAACAGATCGAATTTGAAATCAATGTTTCCAATGCGGGTCCCGATACCGCTACCGGGGTGGTGGTGGTGGACCAGCTTCTCTCGGGTTTTGGATATCAATCCCATACGACAAGTAGGGGGACCTATGATCCGATAAGCGGTCTATGGCAGCTCGGGAGTTTGGCCAATGGGGAGGAGCATACCTTGGTCATCTCCGTATTGGTGAGGCCCACGGGAATACACAGCAATACTTCCCAGATCTATGCCTCCGACGTCCATGATCCGGATTCCACCCCGGCCAACGGGGTTTCCTCTGAGGACGACCAAGGGGATGTGGTCCTTGTGCCCGTCCAAATTGTGGACCTGTCCCTTTCCATGGATGTGGATCAAAGTGAACCGGAAATCGGCCAGGAGGTCGTTTTTGGCCTAAGGGTGGAAAATGTGGGACCCAGCAGGGCCACTGCCGTGGTGGTTCGGGACCTATTGCCCTCCGGATTTACCTATGTGTCGGACAATGGGATGGGCGGGTACGATCCTTCCTCTGGCCTTTGGAGCGTGGGCAACCTGGCCCCGGGGGATTTTGAGGTATTGCGGATCCGGGCCGGGGTGAATGCTTTGGGGGAACATACCAACCGTGCGGAGATCGTGGCACACGACCAAGCGGATATTGATTCCAGCCCGGACAACGGTGCCCCCGATGAGGACGATTGGGCCGAGCTTGTAGTGGCCCCCATTCCCAAGGTGGATGTATCGGTAGATCTTTTGGTCGACAATACAGTGCCCCAAGTGGGAGAGGAAATAACATTTACGACCACCGTGGCCAATGCGGGTCCCAGTGTGGCCACCCAATTGGAGCTGACCCAATTGGTGGCCGATGGCTATTCCCTGTTGGATGTGACCGTTTCCCAGGGCAGCTATGACGAACAAACGGGCGTATGGACCCTGGACAGTCTGGCCCCTTCGGCTCTCGCCACCCTGGACCTCAGGGTGGAAGTGCTGCCCAGGGGCAGTTATGTGCAGCATGTGGAACTCACCGGGCTCCTTGAGCGGGATGTGGATTCCAGTCCGGGAAACAACGATCCTTCCGAGGACGATCAGCAAAGCCTGAAACCCGTTGTGGTCCCCGTATCGGATCTGGTGCTTCACAAATCCGTGAACCAGTTGGGTCCCTATGTGGGGCAGGAGGTCTCCTTTTACATCACGGTCTCCAATTTGGGACCCAGTGATGCCCCGGGGGTGGAGGTCCGTGATCTGTTGCCTTCGGGATACACCTTTGTCTCAGCCAGTACCGCATCCGGCAACTACGATCCCCTGACAGGGCTTTGGACCCTTGGGGGCAGCTTGGTGGACCAAGGAGAGGAAACCCTTACCCTGGTCGCCCTGGTGAACAATGAGGGCGATTATTTCAATACGGCCGAAGTAGTGGCTTCCCAGAACCTTGATCCCAATTCCAATCCAGACAATACCTCGGTCTTTGAGAACGACCAGGACAGTGCCGGCACTACGCCCTTACCGGCGGCGGACCTTGAATTGACCTTGGAGGTGGACGATGCCCAGCCGCAGGTGGGCACCCAGGTGACCTTCACCCTGACCGTAACGAACAAAGGGCCCAGCGATGCCATTGGAGTGGTGGTCCTGGACCTGCTTCCCTCGGGCTATGATTATCTCTCGGACGACTCCGGGGGGCTGTACAACCCGTACGACGGGGAATGGGATATCGGCAGCCTGCCCTTGGGCGAAAATGCGGTCTTGAACATTGCGGTCTTGGTCAATCCGACCGGAGATTACAACAATATGGCGGAAGTGGTGGCCTCCCGCTTTTTCGATCCGGATTCCAGCCCGAACAACAATCTGCTCGAGGAGGATGACCAGCAAGAGTTCAGTACCGATCCCAGGCATATCTCCGATATTTCCCTGGAACTTAGCGTGGACGAACCAGAGCCCGAAATCGGCCAGGAGGTCCTCCTTGCCCTTGTGGTTCACAATGGGGGTCCCAATGATGCCAGGGGTTTGCTCATTGAACAAAGGGTGACCGACGGCCTTGAAATCACCTCGGCAGTGCCCAGTGGGGGCGACCATGATCTGGCCTCGGGACTTTGGGAGTTGGCTTCCCTGCCCAATGGACAATCGGCCAGTATACAATTCAGGGCCCTGGTTTTGGAAAACGGTCCCTATGGGATTGATTTGGAACTGATGGCACTCGATGGCATTGATCCGGATTCCACTCCGGGCAATGGGGTGGAGTCCGAGGACGATCAGGTCGGTATATTGCTGGTACCGGATGGCCTGGCCGATCTTTCCCTTTCCATGGCCGTGGACCGACCAAACCCCAATGTGGGCGAGGCGGTCCGCTTTACGATCCTGGTCAGAAACCATGGGCCCACGGTGGCCCTTGGGGTGGAGGTCACAAGTTCGCTTCCCCCGGGCTATACCTATCAATCCCATACGAGCAGCGCCGGGGTCTTCGATCCCACAAGCGGGCTGTGGCAGGTGGGGAACGGCATTTTTGAATTCAATACCGAGAGTCTGGAGATTTTGGCCTTGGTCAATCCCCCCACGGAACTTGATGACCAATACCTGCACCTGGCTCAAATCACCGGCAGTCGTTTTCCCGACCCCGATAGCGATCCCGCCACGGGCTTTGGGGTGGACGATTTGGGGGATGGTTTTGATGACGATGATGAAGCATCCGTCCTTGTGGTGCCCCAGAGTGTGGATTTGGTCCTCAGCAAGTCCATGGAGGAGATCGTCCCGAAAATTGGGGACAGGCTGGTCTTTTCCATTGGCATTGCCAATGAGGGAGCGGATGTGGCCACCCATATAGGGATTGAGGAACTTCTGCCCTCGGGTTACGGGTTCATCGCCGCTGAGGCTTCCTTGGGGACCTATGACCCCGCTTCCCATTTTTGGGATATCGAGGAGCTCGGGCCGGAGCTGACGGCCAGTTTGGAGTTGACCGTGGAGGTGCTCGATGGGGAAGATTATCTGAACAGGGTACAATTGGCCTATGTGGATCAATGGGACAGCGACCCTTCCAACGATTGGGCGGAGGCCGGGCTTGGTCCGGACTGCCTCCTGGTGTACAACGAGTTTTCCCCCAATGGGGACGGGGTGAACGATTTTTTTAAGATCGATTGTATAGAAAACTATCCGAACAACCTGCTTCAGGTGTTCAACCGATGGGGAAATATAGTGTTCGAGAGCCGTTCCTATAAGAATGATTGGGACGGGACCCCCAATGGGCGGGCGATGGTCCAAAAAGAAAAGCAACTGCCGGTGGGCACCTATTTCTATCTTCTGGACCTGGGGGATGGATCGAAGCCCCGGACGGACTGGCTCTATATAAACAGATGACCTGATATGGGATACAAGGGGAACAAATTCGGGGGGTACAAGTGGATCATGGTCCTTTTTCTGCTGTTGGGGATGATGGGTTCCGCCCAACAAGATCCCCAATACACCCAATACATGGTCAATCCCATGGGGGTGAACCCCGCCTTTGCGGGCAGGGGAGGGGAGTTCACCGCCCTTTTGATGCACCGTTCCCAATGGGTGGGAGTGGGTGGGGCCCCCAATACCCAGGTTCTGGCAGTGGATGCACCCTTTGGAAAAAAGGTGGGTCTGGGAGGCGTGCTCACCCATGATGCCCTGGGTCCCGCTTCGGAAATCTCCCTGGACGGAAATGTATCCTACACCATCCAATTGGACAGTTTGGGGAACAGGCTGTCCTTCGGCATCAGGGCCGGGGGAAGGCTCTTTGATGTGGATTTTTCCAAAGGAATTGCCGAGAACCCGGATGTGGCCTTCCAGGACAATCTGGAGAGCAAGCTTTTTCCCTCCATGGGCGCCGGGATCTATTATCAAGGCACCAAGGGTTATCTCGGGTTTGCGGTTCCCAATTTCTTTTCCCAAAAGCACTATGATGGGCAGCAACAGATGATCGCCGCCGAACGTCGGCACTATTACCTGATCGGGGGCAGGACGGTGGATCTGGGCGGGGAGATATCCCTCATGCCCGGCTTCTTTGTCAAATGGGTGCCGGGGGCACCCATGATCGCGGACCTTTCCGTGACCGCCCTGCTCAAGGAAACCTTTACCGTGGGGGCGGCCTATAGGTGGGATGATTCCTTTGCGGTCCTGTTGGGGCTGAGGATCAATTCCGGTCTGAGTGCGGGTTATGCCTATGACCTTACTTCCTCCAACCTGGGAAGCTATACCGGGGGCTCCCATGAAATTTTCCTCAGGTATGCCCTTGCTTCCCCAAAGGAATGAGGAAAGTGCACCGCCCCCTGGGCAGGTCCATGGAGGAAGTGCCCGTTCCCCTTGCCGAATAGTCCCTATCTTTATGGCGTGACGATCACTTTTTAAAATACACCGCCATGGAACGAAATGAACTGTACCCCATATTTTTAAAGGTGACCCAATTGAACGTGCTCATTGTGGGCGGGGGCAATGTGGGTCTGGAAAAACTGAACTTCCTGCTCAAATCCAGCCCAGGGGCCCAAGTCCAAATGCTTGCCCCTGAGTTTTTGCCCGCGACGGTGGAGCTGGCCAAGGGGCATCAGGTGGAACTTCGGAAAGGATACTATCATTGGAGCCACTTGGAAGGAAAACATATGGTGATCGCCTGTACGGACAACCCCCAGGTGAACGAGGAGGTCTATCGCGATTGCAGGGAGCGGAGCATCTTGGTGAACGTGGCCGACAATCCCCCCTTCTGCGATTTTTATATGGGCGGCATCGTGACCAAGGGCCATGTGAAGGTGGCGATCTCCACCAATGGGAAATCCCCGACCACGGCCAAAAGGCTCAGGCAGTTCTTCGAGGATGTGATCCCGGAGGACATTGATGAATTGGTCAGGAACCTCAATGCCTATCGAAAGGACCTGAAAGGTAGTTTCGAGGAAAAGGTGCATGCCCTCAATGAGGTGACCAAGGGACTATTGGGACAAAAGGAATGATACAAAAAAAAACAGCCCCAAAAAGGAGCTGCTTGATTTTTGAAATGAAGGATGGGCTCAGGAATTGTCCTCGGTATCAGCGCCCGGGGCATTCTTCTTAACGGAAGCGATGCCGTTTTCCATGGCGGAGGTACTGGAGTACATCTCCGAATTCCCAATGACCTGGCCGTTGGAGGCTTTAAGGTTGAAATAAGGGCTTCCGTCCTTTGCGGTCTTTCGCTCGAATCTTGCATCGTCCTGGGAGTTCTTTTTTACCGACTCGATGCCATTTTCGCAGGCAGCCTTGGTGGTGTATGCTTCACTGCTCAAAATAACCTGGCCGTTGCCGGCCTTCAAATTAAATCTGTATTGACCAGATTTGTCCGTTTTAATCTCAAATTTTCCCATGTTGTTATATTTTGAATTCTAAATCTATTGAATTAATTAAGATATAACCAATAATTAAATGAAAATTTGATCATCCGGTACCATAAGGTGAACCCCGATCGGCTTGGAAGGTCCTTGGTGGCCTTAATCCGCCCCATTGGGGACCTTTTCCGGGTCTTTCAGGCTCACCCGTAAACTCAAGAGTCCAATCAATCCCGCAATCAGGGAGGAAATCATGATCACGATTTTTGCATTGTCTATAACGGTCTGATCGGAAAATGCGAGCAAGGCTATGAAAATCGACATGGTAAATCCGATACCGGCCAAAAAGCCGACACCCAGAATCGATTTCCAGTCCAGATCTTTGGGAAGTTTGCAAAGACCAAGGGTCACGGCCAGAAGGGTCAAAAGGAATATGCCCAAGGGTTTGCCCAGGATAAGGCCAGCAGCAATTCCCAAACTGTAATTTTGGGACAGGATCCCCACCAGGTCCCCACTGAGAATGATCGCGGTATTGGCCAAGGCAAAAAGCGGCATGATGACAAAAGCCACCGGAATGTGCAACGCATTCTGCAATATATATGAGGTGGAGCGTTCATCCCCACGGTCGAATGGGATCGCAAAGGCCAGCAACACCCCGGTGATCGTCGCGTGCACCCCGGAATTGAGCATAAAGTACCACATGGCCACCCCCCCAATCAGATAAGGGAGCAGGTTTCTCACGCCCAGTTTGCCCAAGGTCCAAAGGGCGAGCCAGATCCCCAGGGCAATGAACAGGTTGGACCAGATCAGGGTCTTGGTGTAAAAGATGGCGATCACCAGGATGGCCCCCAAGTCGTCCATAACGGCAAGGGCGGTCAAAAATATTTTCAGGGAAATCGGAACCCGCTTGCCCAAAAGGGCCAGGAATCCCAAAGCAAAGGCAATGTCCGTGGCCATGGGAATACCTATTCCCGATTGCACGGGAGTTCCATAATTGAACAACAGGTACAGTCCCGCAGGGACCAACATCCCCCCAATTGCCCCGAACATCGGAAGTAGGGCATCCTTCACTTTTGAGAGTTCACCAAGATAGATTTCCCGTTCGAGTTCCAGGCCGATCAACAAAAAGAAAATGGCCATCAGACCGTCATTTATCCAGTGCCTGAGACTGTGCCCGGCAAAGGGGGTTTCCCAAAATTCGTTGTAATCCACCCCAAAGACAGAGTTGGCCAGAAATAGGGAAATCAAGGTGCAGCCAATGAGGACCAGCCCTCCCGATTTTTCGCTTTCTGTAAATTTTTTGAACAATTCGGTGGCCTTGGTGTCTGCGATTTTTAAATTCATCCGGTCTTTTTTCCTGCTGTAATGGTCTACCTTTTTCTTTTTTTTTTGAATTGGACAAGGAGCTAGGTCCTAATTTGTCCGTCGCCAAAGATATAATATTTGTTGGTTACAAGTTCCTTGAGACCCAAAGGTCCGCGATGGTGCAATTTGTCTGTGCTGATGGCCAATTCCGCACCTACCCCCATCTGTCCACCATCGGTAAATCGGGTGGATGCATTTTGGTACACCGCGGCGCTGTCCACATGGTCCATAAAAAGCTCTGCAGCGGTGGGATCCTCGGTCATGATCGTCGTGGAGTGGCCCCCGGAATGTCGGTTGATCTTCCCCACGGCCTTCTCCAGGCTGTCCACGGCCCCGATAAGGCATTTCATGGCCAGAAATTCTTCTTCCCATGGGGCCTCTCCTGCGATTTGCTCCCCTTGGCCAAGAACGTTCTTTACCTCGGGGTCCACCAGGACCGATACCCCATTTTCGGTCAACAGCCGATGCAGTTCTTCCAGCTTTTCTTCAAGACCTTGGATGCGGCTGTCGACAAGGATTTTATCCAGGGCGTTGCAGGCCGATATTTTTTGGGTTTTGGAATTCAGGATGACCTTCAGGCACTTTTGCCAATCGGCCCGGGGGTGGACATATAAAAAATTGTTTCCCCTCCCGCTGACCAGAACGGCACATTTGGCGTGTTCCTTTACAAATTGGATCAGGCGCTGCCCGCCCCGGGGCACGATCAGGTCCAGGTCCCGGTCCGGATTTTTCAAAAAGGCTTGGATCTGCATCCGGTCCATCTCCAGAAGTTGGATCAAGTCGGGATCCAGACCGTGTTTTTTTAGGGCCCTGTTCCAGAGTTCGACCAAGGCCCTGTTGGAATGGGTGGCTTCCTTTCCCCCTTTGAGCAAGATCTTATTGTTGGCCTTAAAGGCCAGCACGGCAGCTTCCACGGTAACATCCGGCCTGGACTCATAAATGATCATGATGGTGCCGAATGGTGCCGTTTTATTGATGACCTTTAACCCGTTGTCCAGCTCCTTGGTGGAAATTTCCCGGTTCACCGGGTCCTCTTGCAGGCGAACTTCCCGTACCGCCCGAATCATTTGATCGATCTTTTCCCCATCGACCACCAAACGGTCGTAAAGGGCCCGATCGTCCCTGTCGAAGGCCTGCAGATCCCTTTGGTTGGCCTGGATGAGTTCATCCCGGCTAAGATCCAGGAGTTCTTCCATGGTCATGAGTACCTTGTTCTTCATATGGGTGTCCAATAATTTCATTTTCATCTTCAATTTTTGATTTGTCCTTGTGTTCTTATTGGGAAGTGGCCATGGTTTTTAAATCGATCACATGGAAACCTCGGTCCCCACGGTTTTTCCGTCCATGATATCGAGGATGACATTTTCCTTTTTTCCGTTGACGATATAGGATGGAATGTTGGCCGCGGCGGCCGACTGGGCATAGTTCAATTTGGAGCCCATTCCCCCACGGCCCTCCCCCTCGGATTTGCAGTCTTTTTCGATGTACCGGGCCAGGTCTTCCTGGGGCAAGACCTTTGAAATGACCTGGGTATGCTCGTTTTCGGGGTGACCGTTGTATAGACCGTCTATATCGGTCATCAAGATCAGTTTGTCCGCGTTCATGAGCTGTGCCAAAAGGGTGGCCAGTTCGTCATTGTCCGAGAACATGGACATGGCCACCGAGACGGCATCGTCCTCATTGGCAATGGGCACCACCCCCTCGGACAACAGCCCTTCCAGGCAGTTGATCATATTGTCGCGGTGCACCCCGGGGTTGAAGTCCCTCTTTGTGGGCAGCACCTGGGCGCATTTCATCCCATGGTCGTTGAAAATGTTGTAGTAGTGCCGCATCATCCGGGGCTGACCAATGGCGGAATATACCTGCCTGCGCTGGGTCTTGTCCTTTATCTTGGACTTGCCCAGGACCTCTTTTCCGGCGATCACCGATCCCGAGGAGACCAGAAGGGTCATGATATCCCGTTCATAGAGCGCCGCGATCTGTTCCACCAGGCGATTGAGCACCGGCCGTACGATTCGATTGTCCTTATTTGTCATCACATTGGTTCCCACCTTGATGACCACGAGTTCTTTGTACATGTTCAATATTCTTCGCCCAGTTCCACGGCGCGGTTAAAGGCTGCAAAGGCAGCATCCTTGATAAGTTCGTTGACCTTGTTGTCCTGCATGGAGTCCAGGGCGGCCCGGGTGGTGCCCCCTTTGGAGGCCACTTTCTCCATCCAGGAATCCGGACTGAGGTTGGATTGGTTGAAGAGTTCCACGGCCCCTGTAAAGGTCTGGCTGACCAAGACCTTGGAAACATTTTTGGAGAAGCCCATTTGCAGGGCGGCCTCCATCATGCTCTGCATGAAATAGAACACATAGGCCGGACCACTGCCCGAAATCCCCGTGGAGGCGTCGATGAAGTTCTCACTCTCCACCCTTAGGGATTTTCCGGTGGTGTCCAACAGCCCTTCCACCATAAAGAGTTCCAGTCGGGATACTTCCTCGGCCGAAACATAGCTGGTGAGGCCCATGCCCACCTGTGCGGGCAGGTTGGGCATGGCCCGGACCACTTTTTTGATGCCCAGGGCTTCCTGAATATAGTGTATGGTGACCCCGGCCATGATCGAAATGATCAATTGCTCCGGGTTTACCAAGGGTTTCATGCGTTGGAGCAGCTCTTCCGCATGGTGGGGCTTGACCGCCAAAAAGATGATTTCCGCTTGGGGGACACAGTCCTCCAAGCGTTCCATGGCATCAAAATGGGCAATCTTGTTCAGTTCCTCCATTTTTTCCCTGGATTTGTCCAGGACCATGATATTTCCTTTTTTCAGCATTTTGGATCTTGCCATGCCCGTGGCATAGGTAAGTCCCATATTGCCCGCACCGATGACCAGTACTTTCATAGTGTGTATTGTGGGGTTTTGGTCTTATTTTTTTGTTATGCGGATATTTCACAGTCCTTGCAGTCCTTCACCTCTCCGTAATAGGTCTCCCTATATTTGTGCAGGGTGCGGACGGGCAGTCCCATAAAATAGCGTTTGATATAGGTCACCTGAGTGGTGAGTTCCCCCATTTTGACACTATATCTTTTTTCATATCTGGTCTCCCTTTTGATCTCTGTAAGTTTCATATTCATAACAATGATTGACTTTTTATTCATTTTCCTGGGCGAGGAGGTATTGCTCCTTGTAGATGGCCTTTTTTAAGGCCTTTCGCCTGGAAACTGATTTTTTGGTGTATTGTTGTCGGTCCCTGATCTGTTCAAGGCGCTTGGTGTTTCTGTATTTCCTTTTGTACCGTTTAAGGGCCCTTTCAATATTCTCCCCGGGTTTCACTTCAATTTTCAGCATATTCTTATTTCGTTTTATTTTTCTATGTTCATTTTATTCGGGCACCTGCCCTTTGTTCCTTTCGTTGCGGGCTCATCGGTTCAACCTCATTTCCATATGGGTCAATCGAAAACCGTTCTCCTTTAAGAGGTCCATTTGTTTTCCTTGGCCCTCGATGTGGATGGCCAGGTCGCCCTTGCAGTACTGCAGGGCGTAGTCCATTAATTTTTGTGCCACACCCTTGTCTTTTTCTCCCTTGCGGACCGTGAGAAAAGCGATAAAGTTTTCGGGGATATAATCACCCATCCCGGTCTTGTTCACCACCATCAGTCCCATAATCTCCCCCTGTTCCTCCAACACGAACACATAGCCACCCAATCCCGGTATTTCCTTGGTCGAATACTGAATGGCCTTCGCGATGGCCCTTGGGGAACTCTTGGGCTCTTCCTGTTGGCCGTGGATGAAGTTGGTCAAACGGGCCGCTTCCATGGTGGAAAGCCTTGTGTACGCATCATAGGTTGTTATGGACATGGGTTGAATAATGTTGTTATGGATTTTCCCCCGGCCCAAAACCATGGGCAATGGAGGAATGTTCACAGCCAGAGGGTGCCTCTGTGTGATTTGGACGGATGCTGCCTGAGCAGGTTTGGATAATTAACGGGTGGGGGGGATGAATTTATCCGACTGGTTTCGAAAAACCAGGTAATCGAAGCTGTGTATCCTACAATTTTTTCGCTCGTGAAGTTTCGTATCCATTGGGGCAAAGATAGCAAATTTTGGGGAACTGGCCTCGGAACCCGGTCTTAAGGTAGTGTTAAGTGTTTGGCGAAGACCATATTAACTGCTCCAATGTTGTCCTCTGCCAAGGGGTTGGAGCGGTACCCTTGAACCTTGTTGGGTTTTGGCAAGCCCTGTTCCCAAAATCGATTTTGGCCCTTACCCTCATAAAGATCATGACGGATATTAGGTTTAAGGGACACAAGGGGCACGATCTATCAAATATTAGCTGATGTAGATAGTATATTAACCCAGTTTTGGAAACCGCTCTAAAATTTTGTTAAGTTTCCATTGCGAAATCGTTAGAGTACTCCAGCACTTTTCTATCCGGACGGATGGCTTGATGATTATTGTGTCAATGGCCCGGCCCCGATTTTGACTTCAGGTCGATCTAGGGCCCCAAGGGCATGGATGTCTTAAGGGCACAATCTTCCGTCAGGTCCTCAGATATGGGAATCAGAGGAAGCTTTCCTGATACCCAATGGGACCATAATCAACAGATTTTAACCATTAATATACCCACATTATGACTGACTGACTCTCCATTAATGAAAGAAGGCGCCAAGGGGCGGTTCCAAGGCGCAACTTAACAACCAATGCAACTCAACTCAATTATGAAAAAAACAACTCAATTCAAATTTGGGGCAAGCAACCCGATGTGGATCCTTTGTATCTGTCTACTGTGTTGCGCCCCATGGGCCAAGGCATCCAATTTGGCCCTGGAAGTTCCCTTTTCGGAAGCACCATTGACGTACCAGTTCACCGTTTCGGGTACCGTGGTGGATGAAAGCGGCAGCCCCCTGCCCGGGGCCAACGTGGTGGAGCAAGGCACCCTTAATGGGACCCAGAGCGATTTTGACGGCAATTTCAGTTTGGAAGTTTCCAATGCCAATGCGGTACTGGAAGTTTCCTATATCGGATTTGACACCCAGCAAGTGTCCCTTTCAGGACGCTCCACCCTATCGGTGGTGCTATCGGAAAGTGCAGAGGCCTTGGCCGAAGTGGTGGTGACCGCCCTGGGCATCAAGACCGAAAAAAGGGCCTTGGGTTATGCCACGGCCCAAGTGGAGGGCGATGACATCAGCGGGGTCAAGGCGACCAACAACTTTGTCAATGCCCTTTCCGGGAAAGTGGCGGGGGTACAGATTTCCAGTACCTCCAGCCAGCCCGGGAGCGGTACCCGTATCGTGATCCGGGGAGGTTCTTCCATTACCGGGAACAACCAACCCCTGGTGGTGGTCAACGGGGTGCCCTTCGATGCATCCAACAGCTCGACCTCCTCCGGCCTGGGGGACATCGATCCCAATTCCATTGAAAGCCTTTCCGTGCTCAAAGGGGCCTCGGCGGCAGCTTTGTACGGCAGTCGGGCGGCCAATGGGGTGCTGTTGATCACCACCAAGTCCGGAACCTTTCAGTCCAAGCCACAGATTACCTTTACCAATTCCGCAAGTTTGGACCACATCTACGAAGTACCCCTACAGAAAACATGGGCCCAAGGATCCTGGGACGGCACGGATTGGAGCTATGTGGACGGGGAAACCGCCTTTACCTCCGTAAACTTTGGACCCAGGATCTCCGATGTCCCCGGGGCGCGCTATTACGACAGGTGGGAGGTCTTCAATACCGGATTTACCAATGAGAGTTCCCTGAGCATCACCGGTGGTGCCGAAAAGGCAACCTATTATGTGGCCTATAGCAACCTGATGAACGATGGGATTTTGGATCCCCTGAATTACAGGAGGCATTCCCTCAATGCCAACACCTCCTTTAAGTTTACCCCCAAACTCACGGTGTCGACCAACATCATGTACTCCACACAGCAGAACAAGCGCCTGGACGAGAACAGTTCCAACAGTTCCTTTATGAACACCCTTTTGGGCACGCCCAATACCTGGAACCCCTATCCCATTTATGCGGAAGATGGCCGATTGAGGTCCTATAGGGGAGGGTCGAGGGATCCATACCTCTGGCTTTTGGACAATGCGGGGAACACCAATATCAGGGACCGATTGGCCGCAACGGTGACCCTGGAATATGAAATTGCCCCCAAGATCAATTTTCGGTCCGTGACCGGCATCAGTACCTCAAGCGTGCACAACGAATCCTTCTACAACAAGGGGGGTTATGCCTCGGTACAGGGAAGCTACGATACCCAGGAACGTTTCTATAGGGATCTGGAGTCCACCGAGACCCTTACCTATGACGATGATTTCGGGGATTTTGACTTTACGGTGATGGTCGGCCACAATATTGTGGAGAACAGGTACCGCGGCCTCTATTACGAGGGTACCGGACTGATCCTTCCCGGAATCTACAACACGGCGAATGTGAGCGGCTACGAATCCTACGAGGACAAAAGCCTGTTCCGATCCTATTCCTTCTTTGGCCAGGCCCTGGTCGGGTACAAGAACTTCCTGTACTATACCGTTACGGGAAGGAATGACTGGGCCTCTTCGGTCCAGGAGAGCTTTTTCTATCCCAGCCACTCTTTGGGCTTTGTGTTCAGTGAGCTGTTGCCCAGGTCCGAGGTATTCAATTACGGAAAACTCAGGGCCAGCTATGCCAAGGTAGGGGCCCCGGCCAGTCCCTATGCCCGTAACGTGGTCCTTGCCGATCCGGCCAGTGATGGGGTCCTTTGGCCCTTCAACGGAAGGAGGAGCTACCTTTCCTCATCCAAGATACCCAACCTGAGCCTGGCCAACGAGTTCAAGAGTGAGATCGAGTTCGGGGCGGAGCTACAATTTTTCCAGAACCGACTGGGGGTTGATTTCTCCTATTACCACAACTGGAGCGAGAACCAGATCCTTCGGGAGCAGTTCCTGCCTTCCACGGGATATACCTATGGGGATGTCAACATTGGGGGCATCACCCACAAAGGAGTGGAACTTGCCCTGCACGCCACCCCGGTCAGGACCGCCGATTTTGAGTGGAACCTGAACCTGAACTGGTCCAAGGACAAATCCATGGTGGATGAGTTGGGGACCAATGACGAACCGATCTATCTGGGGTCCTACGGCACGGCCGTGGTGGGCCAGCCCTATCCGGTGATCTACGATATCGGATTCCTCAGGGACGATCAGGGCCGCCTGGTCCTTGACGACAATCCCGGATCGGGCTACGGCCGCCCTTTGGCCGATAATTCCAAAAACCAGATCCTGGGAACCTCCGTTCCCGATTGGATCGGAAGTTTCAGGACCGGTTTCGAGTATAAGAACTTTAGCCTCTCCGCCCTTTTGGAAATGAGCAAGGGAGGATTTGTCTATAGCCTGAACGACCATTATCTGACCTATTACGGAATGGCGAAGCACCAAGAAAACCGTCCGGAGAACAATATGATCACCTTTGACGGGGTCATGGGCCATTACGACAGTGCCAGCGGCCAAGTGGTGGTGACCTCGGAGACCCCGCAACCCACTCGATACGACCTGTACTGGCAAACCGTGGCACAATCGGTCCTGGAGGACAACATAATGCCCAGGGACTATATCAAGCTCAGGGAGGTCAGTCTGGGCTATGAGGTGCCCAAGACCATGTTGGCCAATGTGGGCCTTGATGGACTGCACCTGGCTTTTTCGGGAAGGAATCTTTGGAGGAAGTTCAAGGATGGTTTTGAAGGCCCCGATCCCGAGATCAATACGGAGGGCATCAACAACGGGAATGCCTATCTGGTGTATAGTCTGCCCGCTACCAAGACCTATACCCTCACCTTAACGGCCAAATTTTAAATCCATGATTATGAAAAGAACATATATAAGATACCGGCTGCCATTGATTTTGGCGATGGCCTTTCTTTTAGGCTGCAGCGATTGGATGGATGTGGACCAGGATCCCAATTCCATTGTGGACGGTCCACTTATCACCGAGGATGTGATGTTGATCGGGGTAGAGGCCGAATGGGTGGCCATGACCACCGAAAAACTTGAAACCTGGTATGGATTTCCAATGTGGCTTTCTTGGCATGCCATTGAAGGTTCCACCCCGGCCACCATGGACGTCAATGCCAATTGGGGCAATGAAGTATGGGATTCCTATTCCGTATCCCTCAAACATGCGGTGGAGCTCTATGAAAAGGCGAAGGCCAATTCCAATACCCACTATCAGGGCATTGCGGGGATCATAGCCGCCCACAATTGGTTCTATATTGCCGATGTGTACGATCAGGCCCCTTTGGAGGATGCCCTCTTGGGACTTGGTTCCCTACAGCCGGCCTTGGCGACCCAATCGGAGATCTATGCCCATGCCAATGGGCTGTTGGACGAGGCCATATCCCTGTTGCAGGCCGCCAATCAAGGGGAACGCAGCCCGGGTTCGGACGATTATATGCTCAACGGGGACACCGCCAAATGGGTCAGGTTCGCCTATTCCCTTAAGGCCCGGCAGGCCCTTCGCTTGTCCTATGCCCCGGGAATGACCAAAACGGCCCAGGCGGACCTTGCCTTGGGTTACCTGGCCCAGGGGATGCAATCCAATGACGACAATGTACTCTGGCACCATTTGGAGGACCTTGCCAATGCCAACCCGCTTTACGAATACATGAACCGGGCCTATTCGGGAGGTCTTGGGCTTACCCCGGGCAATTATTTGATGGATATGATGAACTTCTATAACGATCCCAGGAGGGAGATCATGTTCACCAATGCCGAGCTTGGGGGATTCGAGGGACTTAGGGCCGGGGCCGTGGTACAGCCGGGAGAGGGCCCGAGCCACTACAGGTTCACCTATCTTTCGATGTCCTATCCGGACCATATCATGACCTATGCGGAGACCCAATTCATCAAGGCGGAGGCCCATGCCCTTAAAGGGGAATGGGCCTTGGCCGAGACGGCCATGAAGGAAGGTTCCCGGGCCGATATGGAATATATCGGGGTCGCCGAGGCCGATATCGTGGATTACCTGGCCCAGGCTTCCCTGACCATGCCCACTTCAGAGGAAGCGGCCCAGGAACTGATCATCGAGCAGAAATACCTGTCCAATGTCTTCAGGACCAATGAGACCTATTTTGATTTTATCAGGACGGGCTATCCCCAGTTCGATTTTGACTATATGATGGTCAATGTACACAATACGGAAACCTTCCCCAGGAGGTTCCCCTATCCGCTCAATGAATTGGAGCGGAACCCCAACGTAACGGCCGTCGGCCAACCGGATTGGTTCGCCAAGGGGACCACCTGGGACAATAAATAGAGATCTGTTGCCATGGGGGCGGGTTTGCCACCGCCCCTTTTTTTGCCAAATCAGAAACATTGGTGAGGCCTTTTTCCCTCACATTTGTTGGAAGTTTGGTATCTTTTGAACGGAAATAACCAAATACGACATACTATGTTAAAAAGAATGATTTATGCCTTCCTGTTGCTGTTTTTTACGGGAGTGACCGTACAATCCCAGAGCAGTGGGGAAGTTCCCCCGGTCAGTGAGCTTTTTCAATTGATGAATGAAAGGGATGCCGATTTTGGCAGCCTGAGCCGGTTTTATATCGTGGAGGGTTCCCCCGAGCGGCGGGAACGTTTCAAGGAATTTCACGAGAGGTACAGGGCCCGTTTGAACGCCCTTCCCTTTGACCGGCTTTCGGTCAACGGGCAGGTGGACCTGTTGTTGACCATGCGGGACATCAACAGGGAGCTGCGTCTTCTCGAGGATGAAAAAACGGAATACCGGCAAATGGGAAAATGGATTTCCTATGGGGAGCCCATCTATGGGATCGAGAAGCAGCGCCGTAGGGGACTCCATTTGGATGCGCCGAAGGTTGCGGCCCAATTGAACGACATCAGCAAGAAACTTGTGGAGCTGACCGCCTTGCTGGAGCAGGAGACCCCTTCCTTTCCACAGCATTTGGCCGATAGGGGACAACAGGTGGTCCGGGGACATTTCAAGGCCCTTGAAAGTGTCTATGAATTCTACAATCTCTACGATCCGGACTTCAGTTGGTGGATGGAACGGCCCTACGCCAGGCTAAGTGAACAACTCAAGACCTATGGGGAACTGATCGCCAGCAAGGTGGATCCCAACACCCTTTCCAAGGATGACGGAAGCGGGATTGTGGGCAATCCCATCGGGGCAAAGGAATTGAAGTTCCAATTGGAAGAGGCCTTCATCCCCTATTCGGCCGAGGAACTGGTGGACATTGCCAACAAGGAATTCGCCTGGTGTGAGGCCGAACTCCTGAAGGCCTCCCGGGAAATGGGTTTTGGGGACGATTGGAAAGCGGCCCAGGAAAAGGTAAAGCAGACCTATGTCAAAGCGGGGTTCCAGCCCGAGGCCATGTTGGAACTCTACAATCAATCCATCGACTTTTTGAAGGAGCACGATATGTTGACCATCCCTCCGGTGGCCGAGGAGACTTGGCGGATGGCCATGATGAGCCCGGAGCGGCAAAAGATTGCCCCTTTCTTTTTGGGAGGGGAGACCCTGTTGATCTCCTATCCCACCAACACCATGGAGCACGATGAAAAGATGATGAGCATGCGGGGAAACAATCCCCATTTTTCAAGGGCAACGGTCCACCATGAACTCATTGCCGGCCACCACCTTCAGGGCTTTATGAACAAGAGGTACAAGGATTATAGGAACTTCCGGACTCCCTTCTGGTCCGAGGGCTGGGCCCTGTACTGGGAGCTCATCCTTTGGGACGAAGGCTTCCCCAGATCGCCCGAGGACAAGATCGGGATGTTGTTCTGGAGAATGCACCGCAATGCACGGATCATTTTCTCCTTGAACTATCATTTGGGCAAATGGACCCCACAGCAGTGCATCGATTATCTGGTGGACCGGGTGGGACATGAACGGGCCAATGCGGAAGGAGAGGTCAGAAGATCTTTTACGGGTAGATATGGTCCGCTCTACCAATTGGCCTACAAGATCGGTGGGCTGCAGTTCTACGCACTGAAAAAGGAACTGGTCGATTCGGGAAAAATGAGCCTGAAGGAATACCACGATGCCGTTTTGAGGGAGAACAATATGCCCGTGGAAATGGTACGGGCCATTTTGACCGACCAAAAACTCAGCAAGAACTTCAAGACATCATGGAGGTTTTATGGCAAGTAATATTTTGTTTGTTTTTTGGATTCAGTCCCAAGGGGCCTTCAGCGAAGGAGGCCCCTTGACCTTGGAATTCCCCAATGATTGGGAATCGGGGTATCATATCCGGCAACATAATACCAAATGCGGTTAATATGCTATAAAGGTATGGGGGCAATCCACCCTATCTTTAAGATTCGGGGAATCCCGGTTTTGGAACCCTTTGGCCATGCCCATCCCCAGGGGGCGGGCATCGTCCATGTTACATTGAAACTTATAACCAAATACACCATGGGAATGAACAATTCTAGAATCATGTGGATGATCCTCTGCCTATTGGGCATGACGATCCAGCCTGGGCTTCACGCCCAAAACAACGCTTCGGGACTCTATGTGCCCTGCGATGAAATGCCGGACCTTATGACCAAATACCAAGCGGACTTCAATTCACTGGTCCGTTTCTACTCCCCGGCCAGCGGGGGCAGAGGTTGGGGCAGGACCATGGACGCAGGTGGCTCCCCCGAGCGGCGGGCAAGGTACGTGCGACTCCGCAATGATTACCTCTCCAAACTTGAGGGATTGGATTTTGCCTCCCTTCCCCAAGAATGCAAGGTGGACTATATATTGTTCAAAAGGGACTTGGAACGGGACAACGACAAGGCTTCAGAGGAAGAAGCCATTTACCGGAAGATCAAAAAGTGGTTCCCTTTCTCGGACAAAATTTATCCTTACCTCAAGGACCGCAGGAGGGGATTGCAGCCCGATGCGGCCAAAATGGCCAGGGAATGGGACGAGGCGGCCCAACGGATAAAAGCCCTGACCACCACCTTGGAAGGGATCGAAGCCCTGGATCGTTTGGAGGTGGAACAGGCCCTATTGGTGGTCGAGGACCTCAAAAATTCAGTGGAAAATGTTTTTGGTTTCTACAACGGATACGACCCCTTGTTCTCTTGGTGGATGCCCACTTCCCATAAGGCCCTTATGGACGGATTGGAAGCCTATGGGGAACTCTTCAAGACCAAGGCGGATATCGGGAAGCCCGTGGATGAAAGCGGTATTGTCGGGGTAGCCGTGGGGAGGGCGGAACTGGTCAAACAATTGGAGTACGAGATGATCCCCTATAGCCCGGAAGAATTGATAGCCTTGGCCGAGGAGGAATTCAAATGGTGCGATAGGGAGTTGTTGAAGGCCACTCGGGAAATGGGCTTCGGTGACGACTGGAAGGCCGCTCAGGAGAAGGTGAAACAATCTTTTGTGGAACCGGGGAAACAACCCGAACTGATCCTTCGCCTGCACAATGAATCCGTGGATTTTCTGAAAAAGAACGATTTGATCACCCTGCCCCCTCTGGCCGAGGAGGTTTGGGGAATGATGATGATGAGCCCCGAACGCCAGTTGGTGAACCCTTTCTTTACCGGGGGGACCAACATAAGCATTTCCTATCCCACCGATGACATGGACTACGGGCAGCGGATGATGAGTATGAGGGGCAACAACCCCCACTTTTCCCGGGCCACGGTCCACCATGAACTTTTGGCGGGGCACAACCTACAGTTCTTCATGAACAGTCGATATAGGGACTATCGGAATTTCAGCACCCCGTTCTGGACGGAGGGATGGGCCCTGTACTGGGAACTTTTGCTCTGGGACATGGATTTTCCCCAGAGTCCCGAGGACCGGATCGGGATGTTGTTCTGGCATATGCACCGCTGTGCCCGAATCATCTTTTCCCTGAACTATCATTTGGGCAAATGGACCCCACAAGAGTGCATCGACTTTTTGGTGGACCGGGTCGGTCACGAGCGGGCCAATGCGGAAGGGGAGGTTAGGCGTTCCTTTGTGGGCAGTTATCCCCCGCTCTACCAATTGGCCTATCTGACCGGGGGGCACCAGTTCTATGCCCTGCAAAAGGAATTGGTGGGCAGTGGAAAAATGACCAATAAGGAATATCACGACAAGGTCATGAGGCTCAATGCCATGCCCGTGGAAATGGTACGGGCCATTTTGACGGACCAAAAACTCAGCAAAAATTACAAGACAAAATGGAAGTTCCACGATTGATCCTTGTCCGTGGAACTTTCATTCATTTTATGTAAATATCATTGGTAAATTAAAGCTGTTTTATTCTCAACGGTTAATATAGTATTATAACTTGCTAATAAAAGGAGTGGTACAAAGGAGGCAGTCCTTTAAATTTGCCCTATAAAACAATTATAACTATGATACAATGGAAAGGCGTAATGCCTGCGGTGACGACCAAGTTCACGAGTGAGGACACCTTGGACCTTGCGCTTTTTGAAAAGAACCTAAAGGCCCAGGT